>Ga0066670_10000061_pt1 | contig 22530 bp, 20 predicted proteins | sample GraSoiAngelo_119_FD_66459 | JGI IMG/M metagenome (GOLD analysis project Ga0066670, IMG submission 66459) | Grasslands soil microbial communities from the Angelo Coastal Reserve, California, USA - 14_0919_05_20cm | ecosystem: Environmental > Terrestrial > Soil > Grasslands | place: USA...
TCCGGCGTTCTTGACGTAACGACTGTCTTTTGGAGGCTTAAGTCCTATGTTATAAGCCTGCCATGCTCCTATCTATTTTTCAAGTACTTGTACGCCCTCACCTGCCGCCTAAAGTCGGCACTCCGACGGGCGGTCACTTATCGATTCTCAGTTTCTTGTTTGCCGACCCAGGACCTGGTCGCCCGCGAGGCTAAACGGCCATTTGCTGAAATGAGCTGTCTACGAAAATTGGTTACGAGAGCCCTCGCTCACACCGCTCACCCCGACAGAAAAGCGGGCTTTCGGGGTTCCGATTCTTGTAGTCTCTCCAGAGTGTCAACTGGACGACGATCTCGCGCTGATCATCGGAGGCGAGCATGAGTACAGATGTAATGAAGGAACGGATCGCAGAAACTTCTCCGCAAGTTTACGCGCGAATCGGTGGCGTGCTGTATCTGATCATCATAGTCATCGGTTTCTGCAGTGAGTTTTTCGTGAGAGACAAACTCGTGGTGTCAGGAGATGTTACGGCCACAGCCAATAATATTACGGCCTCCGAGTCGCTGTGGCGCATCAGTATTGCCGGCGAGCTGATATTGCTTGTGTGCGCCGTCGCGCTAACGCTGATCTTGTATGTATTGCTCAGGCCGGTGAACAAAAATCTTGCTTTGCTTGCGGCGTTTTTTAACATAGTCGAATTCCCTATTGAAGCCGTCAGCAAGCTATGTCTTTTTGCGGCATTGTTCCTTTCGGGGAACGCAGATTACCTGAAGGCATTTGAAGCGCATCAGCTGCACGCTCTAGCGACAATTTCTCTCAAGTTGCATGACTACGGCTTTGGCATTGACCTGGTATTTTTTGGCTTTGCATGTCTGGTGTATGGATATTTGCTTTTCAGGTCGGATTACTTCCCCAGGACTCTTGGCGTTTTGATGGCGATTGCCGGTCTGAGTTATCTGGCGAATAGCTTCACGCTCATCCTCGCCCCCGCATACGCAGGGAAGATCTTCCTGATTCTGGTGCTTGCCCTAATCGGCGAATTGTCACTTTCCCTGTGGCTCATGGTGAAGGGCGTGAACGTCGCGAAATGGATCGAGAAAGCACGCCTGGCGCGTGGCTGATCTTTTATTCATGGCGCCAGACCTACCTGATTTGTCCGCTTGATTTGTTACTTTCAGGGTTGTTTCCGAGTTGCCGACATCCATCAGCAACCGTGGTTGCGGACGAGTGAATAGCATTAGGCCTGTCGACCCACAGTCCGAATTTCTTAGCGCAGGAACTGGTCTCCGTCGAATGAAAACAATGGGAGGCTTGACGGGCGTTTGATAGATGTATATACATATAGCATGAAAATAGAAGCTCAAGGAAAAGCCGCCCCCGCGCTTTTTGACCTGCCGTGCGCGTGTCAGAGCCTGCGGCGCGCCACTCGCGTTGTAACCCGGATCTATGACCAGGAGCTGGCGAAGGCGGGAATCGAGATCACGCAGTTCGGCCTGCTTACGGCGCTTGGTTTGATGCGAGAAGCGAATCAAAAGACCTTGAGCGCTGGATTTGCCATGGACAGTACGACACTGACGCGCACGCTGGGGCTGCTGCTCAAGCAAGGCTGGGTGCGCGTGCGGCGGGGGAAAGACAGGCGCGAGCGTCTGTTTAGCCTGACCGGAGCAGGGAAGCGGCAACTGGCCGAGGCTCAACCCTATTGGGAGGGCGCCGAACAAAAATTGCGTCGAAAACTGGGAGATGCGGGCTGGAACAGCATGAAAGAAGCGGTATCGCGAGTGACCGAAGCAGCGGCGCAGGCATGATTTTTCTTGTGGCCGTATAGATGTATATACATCTAAAATAGGGGAGCGCGAAAGCATCGCACTCCGTAGAGATCCGCATTTTGAAAGGAGGGCTTATGAGAGTCTTCTTCTATTTATCGGCTGCCCTGGTGTTGTCCGGAATCTTGCTTCTCGGGTTGCGAGAAACGTCCGCCAGCTCCGTTTCCGTTTCTGGTTCGCCTCGTCCGGAACTGGAGTATTTCAAAGCCATCAACAGCGTGGGGCCGCCGCAAGATCCCCAAATCCTGTTTCTTCTAATGGCGCAATATTCGAATGCCAACCTCCAGGGCGAGGGCGTGGAGTTTTTTTCGGCGCGGCTTAAGGAATTCGAGCCACGCCTTGCAGACCCGCAAAAGGCGCTGTATCTGAGCGCCATCGGTTTGTTGCGCGCGCAGCATGCCCATTCGCTACCCCTGTTGCATCGAGTGGGTTACGTGAAAGAGACGATCGCCATACTGGAACAAGCCAAGCAGCTTTCCGGCGGACAAGTCTTCGTTTGTCAACTGGACTGCCGGCGTCGTCCACGCGCAGCTTCCTGGCTTCTTTCACCAGGATAAGGCAGCGCATGACGAACTTACTTGGTGCATAGAGCACGCTGACAAGGCGCCGCAAGCGGGCTGGTTGCGGGAAGCCTACTACGACCTTGGAAAACTCGTGCTCGCCCGCGGAGAACGGACCAAGGCGCAAGACTATTTGCGGCGAAGCGGATACAAGGATTTCAACAGCCCGGTTACGCTGATCGGCGCTTTCTCGGAGGATGTAGCGTCGGGCCACACGTTTGCGGCGCGGCGTATTGCCGAAGTCGTCCCGGGGCGCGTGTACGTGCTCACAGGGCTCGAGTTCACGGAATACTATTTCGTGGTCTCGGACGATGGGCGGGAGCTGATCGGCATCGACGCGGGAACGCGGCCAGACTCCGCGAAGACCGCTTATGAAGCCCTGCGAGCGTATGCCCCTGGCTTGCCGCCACTGACCACTATTTTTATTACCCACTCTCACTGGGACCACATTGGCGGCCACGCCTACTTCCGAAGCGTAAATCCGCGTCTGCGTTTTTATGCCCGGAGCAACTATCAGGGAGAAATTGCGCTCGATCTCGCTGTACCCGACACATTTGCGAAATACTTCTTCGGGGAGCGCTTCAGCCTCGACGACGTACGCAGCTTCAAACCCGATGTCACGATCGACCGTCAGACGGAGGTGAAAATCGGCGGAACGCGCATCGAGCTGATCCCTGTGCAGGGAGGCGAAACCCGCGACGGTATGTTCATTCATCTCCCGGACCTGAGTGTCATGTTTGTGGGCGATTTCATCATGCCGTATCTCGGGGCGCCCTTTGCGCCAGAAGGCGATCTACAAGGACTGCTCGATGCAATCGACGTTGTGGTGCAGAGGAATCCAAAGCACTTGCTGCACGGCCACGAGCCGCTAACGCGGAATTTCAGCTCCCCAGCCATCCTGACGCAACTCAAGCAGGACCTTGGCTGGCTGCGTGGGCAGGTCTTGGCTGCGATTCGCCACGGAGATGCACGGGCGTCGATTCAGCAGGCAAATTTGATTCCTCCGGATCTGCTCCATGGCCACCCTGACGTGTATTTGCCTTATTTTGTTATGCGCGAACACGTCATCGATCGCCTTTTCGACCAGAACGTCGGGTATTGGCAAAGTGACCTAACAGGTCTCGACCACCTTAGCCGTGCGGACCGCGCAGAACTTCTGGCTGATTATTTAGGCGTGTCCGAAAAGCAGCTCACCAAGGCAGTAGAGCGGCTTGTCGCCGACGGCAAATACGAGCTTGCGGCCTCGCTCCTCGAATCCTCGGGACCTAGGTTCGAGCGCAGCGATTCCGTGGCGAAGGCCAAGCGGCTCGTCTATCTCAAGCTGATGGAGAAGAACCAAAACACCGACCCGTTCAAATTCATTCCTTACTCAGCGAAGAGCGGGGAGCAGACCCCGCAGATGTCCAGGGGCAACTGATACGAAGAACTGCCCGTCTGCCAGTTTGTGGAATTGGCAGACGGTCCAGGGCTTCCCTTCAATTCGCGGACGGATGACGGGCCACATTCGGACGGTTCCGGTTCCCGATTGGGTGAGAGCCGAACTGGACGATTGGCTCGCGGCGGCCGCCATTGATCGAGGAAGACTGTTCCGCCGGGTCAACAAAGTAAGAAGAACGTGGGGAGACGGGATGACGGTGAAGGCGGTTTGGCACATTGTGAAGGAATCCGCAAGACGCATCGGAGTGGCGAAGTCGGCGCCGCACGATCTGCGGCGGACCTGTGCTCGGTTCTGCCATGCCTCGGGAGGCGAGTTGGAGCAGATCCAATTTCTCTTGGGGCACGTTTCGGTGCAGACGACCGATTTACCTTGGCTGCAAGCAGCGGATTCGATCAGCCGTTAATGATCGCATCGGCATCGAGCTGACTCCTTGAGCTGGATGCGGTTGTGGAAGGCTTGCCGACGATCCGACCGGAGCTGACCGAACGTTTCCCAGAACGCCGTTTGGGCCTTCCCCCCTCACAGTTGGGACTCGAACGTGCTGACCGTGCCGTTTCAAAGGGACTGTACTTTGCGGGCGCTCTCGGCGCCCGCCAGGAACTCCGCCATCTTCTTGTCCTTGGCAGCGTGCAACGCCCAACCTTCAGCGGTCGCGTTCCAGCGATAGTCGCGAAGCGTCATATCGATACCGCGGCTGATCAGGAATTGTGCCGCTTCATAGTTCCCCCTGACGGCGCATTCGTGCAGGATGCTAGCTGGCTCATGAGTGCTCCAGTTGGTATTAATGTTTGCTCCGCGCTCCAACAGAAAAGACGCAATCTCAAAATGCCGGTTCATGCACGCCCAGGCTAGGGCTACGTCCAGTATGTGTTGCGCGTTGGCGGGGGTCCAATGCAGGTTTCGCAAAACGGAAGAGTCGTTGGCAGGGTAATGCTGACCGAGGCTTCCCAACCTCGGACGGCCAGCCTCATCAAACCAACCCTTCACTCGCGAGAAGTCCCCTACGCCAGCCACGTGGCAGAGATCGTCGGGTAACGGCCAAATTGGGGTCAACAGAGGGATGAGATGCGCCTTCCCATATTCCAGAGCGAACTCCAGCGCGGACGAAGGAGGGCGCGTCACCTCTCGCAGGAGCGCGGGATCGGACTCCAGCAGCCGTGTGATAAAGGGCCCGCGATCTTTCAAAACCGCATGCTCTAATAGTTCCCCTTGCAGCGCAACATGGGATTCGCCGAGCAGATCCGGCTCGCCCTGGAGCCAGCGGGTGAATTCTTGGAGGTCGTCTTCATCGATTGCCTTGAGAAGCTCGGTCATGACGACCGTCTGCCATGGGCTGACAACCGTCTGCCATGGGCCTCCGTACGTTTGCGGATGTTCGACCAGGTAGTCGATGAAGCCGCTTCGGCCACGCCATTTCTTCACGCGCAACCCGAGCGCGGGGTCGAGCTCGATACAACGGTCGAGAAGGAGAGCAGCCACTGCCCGATGGTCGAACCGGCAGGCCCAGAGGAACGCTTGCGTCACCGCGGCGGCGTCATTACTGGGGCGGGCCCTCGATGCGTCAAGGCAATCCCGGACGCCGTCGTAATCACCCAGTGCCGTCAGAGTGTCGAGATTACGCGGCAGAACACCCTTGCGCGAAAGGAGTTGCAACACTCCCCTGGCACGGGCGCGAATTGCGTCCTCCCATATCGCCGGGTTCGCACTGGCCCCAGCGTCCAGGAGAAACTCGGCGCATTCCAGGCGCGTGAACATCTGCTCCCGGTAAGGGTCGCCGCTATCGCCAAACGAGCCGGTGGCAAACCCGAGCAACGATTCTCCGGAATCGCCGCGCCACGATAGAAGCGCGGGATACTCCCGAACCAGTTGCGTCAATCGTTCGACGCTGTTGTCGTGGATGGCGCGCTCCGCCTCCGCGGCGGCCCACTCCAGGCCCTTGCCTTCCCGGCGGAGCACCGCCGCGCGAAGATCCTGCCAGCCGGCGAAACCGTATTCCCGGGCGAGCACAAGCTGGGCGTCTCGCAGCGCTAGAGGAAGGTTCGGAGCCGGTAGGTGAGTGTGGACACGGGCCAGAGCATCGGGGTTCCCGGTGGCGAACAGGCGGACCAGTTTCTTTGCCTGCTTCCGGATGGACTCAAAGGATGAGTGAGAGGGCAAAAACTTCGACGGGGTCACAAGACCTCCTTTCATATTTGCCTGTGTCCCGCTGATACCAGGCTGAAAGAAGGTAACGGCGTCGCCTGAAAACGAAAACAGGTGGGATATTTCCCTTGCCGCGGGTAGGAGACGCCCTGTTAGCGCACTGGCCCAACTTTATTCGGCTCCGCCGAGCTTGTCAATCCATTCCGCGTAATTCACCGATTCGTAGCTCGCCACGCAATCCGCAAGTGACAGGCACTTGTTCGATAGCTCTTGAATGATCCTTCCTCGTGCCGACCGGTTGTCGGTACGCAAAGCGTCACTATGTTATGAAGTGCAAACCATCATCCTGTTCAACTACGGCGCTGCACGTATCCCGCACTCTCTGGCCCCACACAGTAGTAACGATATGTCGTATAGTGTTTGCTGATCGTGGGCGGATCACGGAACCCTTCCATAATCCAATCCGCTAAGGTAAGGGTTGCCGACTCTTCGGACAATCGGGAGTGATCGGGATCTGCGGCCCGATAGGGCACTTATCGCTGCTAGTCGAGACTCAATCATTTAGGAGACTCTAAACGCGCTTGGCCGCCGCCTTGAACGGATACAATCCTGACAGAAACCTGTTATCGTATGCACGACCGGCGTCCCGCAGCGGAGGTCGTGATGGGCAAGAACGCTTCGCCGAAAGCAGATAAGACTCCGCAGACGTCACCTGAAGCTCCCTTCACAATGTTCATTCAATTGGACGGGAGGTCCCCCGTTCCATCGCAGTTTCGTACTGCGGGGAATTTTACGATCATCCGCCTCCAGTCACCGGCTGGGCTTCCTGACCGAATCACGAAGCTATCGCCCGTCCCCGCTCTGCTAGTGTCGATCTCCCTTAAGTCTCTGCCATCATCGTGCTACCAGGTGTGGACAGCAGACAAGCTCATTCCTACGTCCATCGTTCACCAGTTTCGCTCCAACGTCATCGATTTCGATTCACAGCCAAGGTGCTGGGCAGGTAGTGCCTTCGATTACGTTCACTATTCTGTTCCTCGTAGGGAACTAGATGACATTGCCGAGGATCTCGGTTTTGGCCGGGTAAGTGACTATCGCCTGGCAGTGCTCGAAAATGATCTAGTTGTGGCCCAGATCACGAAGAGCATTCTTCCGTTCCTTGGGCGGAGCGACGCTCCCCCTGTGCTTGCCCTCGATCAATTCAGTCTCATCCTCGGAGCGCATCTCATCCAGCAGTACGGTGTACTCCAGAAAGCAGCGCGGCATTCAAAGGGAGGACTGGCGCCATGGCAGAAGCGACGAGCGTCGGAACTTCTTCATGAGAACATGCATGGCAGGATCCGGCTTTCTGACATTGCACGCGAATGCGGACTTTCCGTCAGCCACTTTGCCCGCTCGTTCAAAACCTCTTTCGGCACCTCCACCCACCAGTGGCTGATTCAGCGTCGCGTTGACCAAGCCAAACAACTGATGAGCCAGACCAGCATGTCTCTGATCGACATCGCGATTCAGTCGGGATTTAATGACCAGGCAGCGTTCACGCGCACATTCCACCAACTCGTCGGGGTCAGCCCCGGAAGATGGCGACGGCATCACATGACAAGGCATTTCCGAGCGTAAGGCCCCATTTCCTAATGTTTCGAGGCCGTCGCGCCTCCTGGTCGGTAAGTGCGACTCATTTTTAGGCAATAAACAACAAAACCAGCAAAATTCTGCAAGAGAGCAGCCAGCCTTGAGCATACGGTAGGTGGGACGAACATGATGACGGCGCAGAACGGAAATGCTTTCATCTGTGTGCAAGAAGGTGCCCGCAGGAGGGGCACAAAGGACAGAGGAGGAGGGTTGTGACGGCTGGTTCAACGCAGCGCCCTGAACGTCTGACACGCAATAACGCCCTGCTACTCCTGGTGGATCACCAGGTCGGTTTGTACACAGGCATTCGTGACATCGACGTCCTTCAACTCAAGCACAACATCGTTGGTCTGACACTAGCAATGCTCGCGCTCAAAGTGCCCGTGATCGTAACCACGACCACGGAGAAAATGTGGGGACCGCTTATCCCCGAACTCGCCGAGGTTTTGCCCGGCGTGCCGGGCATTGAACGCACTACCGTCAACGCCTGGGACGAGAAGCGTTTCGTGGATGCGGTCAAGGTGACTGGGCGCAAGAACCTCATCGTCACGGGCATTTCCACTGATGTGTGTCTCGCGTTCCCGGCCATAGCTGCCCTTGCCGACGGCTTCCAGAGTTATGCGGTCATCGATGCATCGGGTGGCTTCACTCAGACTCAGGTCGATATGGGTATCCTGCGCATGCAGCACGCCGGTGTCATTCCGGTGTGCTATTCCAACGTCGCGGTTGAGATCTTGGCCGATAATGCGGCGCCGGAGGCCGAGGCGGTCTACGGCGCGCTCGGCATGCCGTTCAGCGGCTTAGTTTTTGGCCTCAGGCAGTATTTTTCGCGAAGTTGATCCGAGGGTGGGAGACGTGGATTCAGCAAAGGCCCGGTATACACCATGTCGCGGGTAAGCCGGTAACGTGTTCATAGAACGAATACGGTGAGTGGGACACGTCTTCAATGGTCCGGTTCTGTCGATGCCGGACTGAACCTTTGGTTGTAACATTTTCTAGAACAATAAGCCCGAATCGCACGGCCTCGACTACTAACCCGTGCGTGAGAGGCAACCACGGAGAGCAAAATGAAACCTACGCAAACCAAACCTAGCATCGTGTTTTGCCACGGGATCTGGGCCGACGGCTCGTGCTTTAACAAGGTGATTCCCACGCTTCAGGCGGATGGGCATCAGGTGATCGCCGCCCAGTACGGCCTCGACACACTCGCGGGCGACGTCGCCACGGTAAAACGCACGCTGGGCCGGGTCATCACCCCGGCCATTCTTGTCGGGCACTCTTACGGTGGAAGCGTCATCACGGCTGCGGGAACTGATGACCGGGTCGCAGGGCTGGTCTACATCGCCGCACTCGCCCCGGACGCGGACGAGACATCGCAGAGCCAGCAGGCGAAATTCCCCGCCACCGACATTTTCTCTCACATCGAAGTTGCGGATGGGCGTGTCTGGATGCTCCCGGACGGTGTAGAGTGCTTCGCGGGCGACTTGTCTGAGCAGGAGAAGAAGTTCGTCTGGGCTACTCACTTCGCCCCGGCCGCGGACCTGTTCACACAAAAGCTCGATGGTGTCGCCTGGAGGTCGAAGCCCAGTTCGTACATCGTGGCCACCAAGGACCGTACCGTGCAACCCGAACTGCAACGCTTCGTCGCCAAACGCATGAGCGCCAGAACGCATGAGGTCGCGAGCAGTCACGTGCCCATGCTCTCCCACCCCGACTTGGTGATCAATGTCATCCGTGCCACCGCAAAAGCCCTTCAAGGGGCCACGGCAACAGCGTAAAGCGAGTCGGGGTTATGTTTTAGCTTCGGGGTTATCTTTTACCTATGTCGCTTCAGCAGTTTAGATAACTGTTCAGCGAGCGGGTTCATTCAGGTCAGTGAGCCGTTCTTCCTGGACGGGCTTAACCGGAAGGAACCGAATTACTTCTTGTTTACCAACCAAGAGTAATCGGATTGTCGTTCGGTCAAAGGACGAACGCTATTTGCGAAACCGCCGCCCAACATCGAGCTTCAGATCCAAGCCGGAAAGGGGCCAAGAAACACTTTAGGTCCACTGCTCAAACGTGTAGCTCTTCCTCAACCGGCAGCCTTCCCCCGTGCCTCAAAAGCGTGCCGGTAGTCTCGGACGAACTGAACAAACCTGATTGGTTTACGGCCGAGAATCTGCTCCACGTCTCGAGTCACGTTTGCAGCTTTGCCCTCGCGATACAGCCGTTGGAGATCAAGGAGAGCGTCCGCGTTCCACGCCGGCACGCCCGCAGATAGAAGAGCTTCCCTCAACGGCGCCGGTTGCAGATTGATGTACGCGATCTCACGGCCGAGCTCTTCGGATAGGATCTGAGCGATCTCCCTGTTCGTGAGGGCCTCCGAACCGGTCAAGGTGTAGGCTTTGCCCGCGTGGCCATCTTCAGTTAGAGCTTTCACCGCGACTGCCGCCACATCCCGAATATCGATCTGGCTGACTCGGCCATCGCCTTCGCTTCCATAAAACGCGTTCTGTGTGTTAATGGTCGGTGCATTGTAGTTAACGATGTTCTGCATAAATCCGTTGGGCCGAAGAAACGTATAAGGAACGCCAGTAGACTGGATGTAGTCTTCGGATTGGGCATGCTGCCGCGGAAATATTGCTTCGCGCCCGCCCATCGCCGAGAGCTTCACGACCTGCCGAACGTCCGACTGGGCGATGACCTCCATCGCCTTGCCCTCGAGTGCCGGAAGTTGCGCGGTTGGCGGCCCAACGAGAAATACTCGCTCCACGCCCTTCAGCGCTGCTCGCAGCGTTTGGGGCTGGTTGTAGTCTACGGTGACGATTTCGACTCCGGGAGGTGGGACTCCCGCCTTGCTTGCGGACTGAAAAGCCGCCCGCACCTGGACCTTGGTTTGAGCGACTTGCTTGAGAACCTCTTTGCCAACGTTGCCGCTAGCACCTGTGATTAGAATCATGACATTCTCCGATCTCATACATTACCTGTTCGATGCTTTGCGCAGGAAGACTAGCTCCGGAGTTAGAACTCGCTTTTACGCTTTACATTTTAGCGGGAGCCGTGCTCTGAGCCTGCGTTGGGGTCCACGATGTCCCTTCGGCGGGCGGCGTTACTGTTGCCCAGCGTTCGGCAATTTTGTCCCCTTCGAAACGCCAGAGAACGAAGCCATGAAACTGCATCTTCTTGCCCGATGCGACGTCAGTCCAACGCCAAATGTTGCGGCACACCACTTTGTCTCCTTCCGCAATGATTTCTTCAATCGTTAACCGCAGATCTGGCATGACCTTGTACATGCCGATCATCATCTGCTCGTCTCCATCGACACCGGTTGGCTTACCGCCGGGGCCATCGTGGTCGTAGAAGTCCGGCGTCATGTTCTTGCGGATTACGGCGGCCTTCCGTTTATTGACGAAATCCTCGAAGTGGTCTTTGACAAGCTGTTTCATTTGCTCTAGGGAAAGGTCGGTTGCCATGTTTCTGCTCCTGGAAGTTAAGATGCCCTGTGGCGGCTCGCGTCCTACGCCGTCGCAGGGCGGAATCCCCGGCAACTCGCCAATTCCCAAGGGAGACCACCTTCGCGTGCCTTACGGTCTCGAAAATAGCTCGTTGCAGAAAATCGGGCAAGTACGCACAATTTGTAAGCCAGTCCTGGCAAACTGAGGGTAGATTAATCAAAGAACATTTCGGATGTCCAGTGCAGGCCACCTCAAACGCCTTTGAGGGGAATGGAAGGTTCCGATTGTCGGGCATTTGTCCTTTGGCTCTCGCCGTTCTGCGGAGACCCGTGATCTACTCCCGGGAGTCGGTGAAAAGTACTGACCGCTCAGCTGCCGACAATAGAAGCGCGACGGGGTAATACGGCAGCCAGCAGGGACGTTCCGCCGCGCGTGGATTACATGTTGAGCGATGCAGAGTAACGAGCTCATCCCAGTTATGGAAGCAATGTGCAGCTGGGGCACAAAACATCTGGGTGTTGCGCCGAATCTCCCGCGAATCGCACCGAAACCGGCCTAGCCTATCACAGCACGCTCCACCCATGCTCACAGCTGTCGCTTCGGACCTTGGTTTTTTGCAAAGCGCCATGCTGGCCGGGTGACGGACAAGCAGGAAGGAACTCAAACACTTCTTGTTTGCCGAACCAACCGGAAGCTGGCCGGATGGTCGCCTACGCCGCTCCGACCGGCACCAGCTTTTTAGACGTCTTCCAGAGCTGCCGGTTGATGAAATCGGGGTTCACGTGCTAATGATGCGGACATATCACCTGCTAACGACACTCGACAAAATATGCTTGACAACATCATACATGCTGCATAGGCTACGGCCTCTGCGCTGTTACGCTGTGCGAGGGACAGCTCGCGTTCTTCCTGATCACAGTAATTTCTTCGCAAGCGCAAACATCGGTTTACACAGCCACGAGTTTGGAGTGTGTCTGGTTGTGGTAAGCGTCCCGGTCGAGGGGGCGGTGCGCGAATGAATCTGCTTGTCGGGGTTGGAGGAAATCGCGTATGAAAAACAACAGGGATATCGTTTTCTTTCCTTTGCTGATTGTTCTTTTCACTGCTTGCCTAGCTTTATTTAGCCCGCCGCTCATCGCCCAATCCACTTATGGTTCGATTGCCGGGGTGGTCACGGACCCCTCGGCAGCGGCAATTGCCGATGCCCAGGTAACCTTAACTAACCTGGGTACTTCCGAAAAACGGGCGCAGCCTACTGGGAGCGACGGGCTGTACTCCTTTGTGAACCTGTTCCCAGGCCGCTACAAGATCGAGGTAGAGAAAACTGGCTTCAAGCACTTCACACGGCCAGAGGTGGTGGTGGAGGTCAACCAGAGTGCACGCATCGACGTAACGTTGCAGGTGGGCGACATCACACAATCTGTCGAGGTGACCGGCGAAACTCCTCTGCTTCAGGTGGAAACCTCCTCGCTAGGTCAGGTTGTGGAAGAACGCAAAGTGAACGAGTTGCCCCTGAATGGTCGCAACATTTTCAATCTCACCGACGTGGCTCCCTCCGTAGTTCCGCAAGGAAACTCCTACGGCACGCCCGTCGGCAAGAACCCATTTGACTTCGCTAATTTTCAAGTGGGCGGTTCCTTTGCAAACCAAAGCGCGGAGTATTTGGACGGCCAGCCACTCAATATCGGCTATATTAATTTGCCGCTCATTCTGCCGACGCAGGATTCGATATCGGAATTCAAGGTCCAATACAACAATCTTGGGCCAGACTGGGGCAAGTTCTCCGGCGGAGTCATCAACCTGAGCACTAAATCGGGCAGCAATGAATGGCACGGTTCTGCGTATGAATTTCTGCGCAACAAGGTTTTGAACGCCAACGAATTTTTTGCCAATAAGGCGGGGATTAAGCGCCCGCCGTTCACACAGAATCAGTATGGAGCAACCTTGGGCGGCGCTCCGCTTAAAGACAAGCTTTTCGCCTTTTTCAGTTGGGAAAAGTTCAGCTTGCGCCAGGGGACCGTGTTCACGACCACAGTTCCTACGCTTTCCGAACGCGGGGTGGGCGCATCGGGAAACTTTGATTTTTCGGATCTGTGCGTCTCGGGCTTTACGAGTGGCGTTTGCAACGATAGAAGCGTCGCTTCCAGCGCCCCAGTCGGGACTACGTGCCCTCCGGGCGTAGCGCTAAGCGCTAATTGCCTCCAGGCACACCAGATCTACGATCCGCTTACAGTGAATACCAGCACAGGTGCTCGCCAGCCGTTTGCCGGCAATGTTATCCCTGCAAATCGTATCAACCTGACTTCCAAGTTTTTGCTGGGTTTGATTCCGAATCCAACCAACAGCGCGACCGTAAACAATTTCGTAAAGGCAACCGGTCTGGGCGGGGATAGCGACGAATACGTCCCCCGAGTGGATTACAATATCAACGATAAAAGCCGTATCTTTGGCCGCTACAGTTATTGGAAGTTGGCGGACCTGCCACGCGATCCCTTCGGCACGGGCCTCTGCCAGGATCGCTGTACCGAGACGTATCACACCCATGCCTTGGCAATCGGTTACAACTACACCTTAACTCCCACAACTACGGTGGACGCCAATGTGAGCGCCAGCCGTTTCCGCTACCTCCGTGTACCCGTGAACGCCGACTTCGACGTCACGAAGGAAGGTTTTCCGGCGGCGTACAATGGCGCCGTCCCCAACATAGAGCGAACGCCCCTGACGCCCTGTTTCGGCATTTCCGACCCCCTTATTACTTGTAGCCAGGGACAGAGCGCGATTTCCGACAACGACACACAGTTTAACTTCTCCCCGCGAGTCACGATGATCCATGGAAAGCACACCCTCGTCGCCGGCGCGCAGTTTGAATCGTCTTATGATAACTATTTGCAGACCAACACGGGGGGAGGTCTTATTTCCTTCAATGGGTTCTGGACGCAAGATAAGGCAGCGGGCGCTGGTACGCCTGGCACGGGGATCGATTTCGCTGACTTCATTTTGGGCTATGGCCTGGGGATTGGCTCCCCCTTGGGCAACCAGACATCCGGCGCCGTAAATATCTCTGGTCCGGTTGCCGGCAAGGAATTCTATCGAGCTATCTATTTCGGGGACACATGGAAGCTAACCCACAAAGTGACCGTAAACCTAGGGCTTCGATACGACTTCCAGGGTCCCTGGTCGGAGCGTCACGATCGGTTGACCTACTTCAATCCGAGCGTTACGAATCTAACGGTTACCGGATGCGGCGGAACTGCAGGAAGTCCCTGTCCCGGTGACTTGTTCCTGGTCAGGACTGGCGTGAACGGTGGCAGAAACAATCTTCCGCTTGACAAGAAAAATATCATGCCGCGTCTCGGCGTAGCCTACAGCCTTAATCCCAAGACTGTGGTCCGTGCGGGCTACGGAATATTCTTCATTCCCAACTTTGTGTCGTTCGGCGTTAACCCTTACATTGACCCGGTCAGCAGTTCCACCAATCCCTTTTTCGCTAGTAACGATGGCGGCTTAACTCCTGCCAGCACGCTGCACGACAGCAACTGTACGTTAGCTGCTGGTGTCCTTACATGCGCGATGCCGGGTCCGTTCGGCTCGACGCTCACCACCCCCCCGGGCCGAAATCCGAAACCTTCGCCGTCAGGATACGCTCTCAATTTGCAGAGTTTTTCGGCAACAGGATATACGGTACAAAAGAATGGATCTGTGCAACAGTGGAATTTGGATCTTCAACGCGAGTTACCTGCGGGCTTCTTCGCCGATGTTGCTTACGCTGGAGCGCATGGCGTGCACTTGCCACAGTTCAACACGAACATAGACCAGATCCCAGACAGCTTCATTGCAGCGGCCGCTGTGCAAGCTGCTCAGGGCCAAACGCCCACGATTGCTCAGGTCGTCCCTGCGGCAAGCTATCCGTTCAGCCCAGGTCTCACTGGAAGTCTCGCACTTGGAAACCTCAAGCAAGGCCAGCTTGATCGGCCATTTCCGCAATACACGGGCCTGAATCTCAACGGGCAAGGCTGCTGTGGCAGCACGTATCACTCCCTGCAGGCAACCGTAGTCAGGCGCTTCGCCGGAGGCGGCACCATGCTGGTGGCCTATACCAACGCTAAGCTCCTGGCTAACACAGATTCTCTTACCTCCTGGCTGGAGGGAGGAGGCACAGGGGGCGTGGGACAAGTTCAGGATTGGAACAATCTCGGTGCCGAGAGGTCTCTGGCTTCCCAGGACGTGTCGCAACGCCTTGTGATTAGCTACGTGCTTGATCTGCCTCTTGGCCGCGGTAAAAAGTTCCTCGGCGATGTGAGCGGAGTCGGAGAAAGGCTGGTTTCAGGATGGGGTGTCGATGGTGTCACGATCTTCCAACAGGGCTTCCCCCTGAAGATCAGTTATGGGGGGTCGACTCCACTCTCGGCTTTGGGCCTTGGAATTGGAACCTTGCGGCCCAACGTCGTGGCAGGTTGCAACAAAGGCGCACCTGCAGGTGTGTCGCGCCTAAACGAGTGGTTCAACACGGCATGCTTCACGGCGCCACCGCAATGGGGCTTCGGCAGTGAGTCGCGCGTGGATCCTACGCTCCGACAGGATGGCGTCAAGAACTTCGACTTTGCCATCTTTAAGAGAACGACCTTCGGTCCAAGCGAACGCATGAACGTGGAGTTCCGCACGGAGTTCTTCAACCTGTTTAACCACCCACAGTTTGCCGCCCCGAATACGACTCAGGTGTCCCCCAACTTCGGGGTGGTAACCAGCACGCTAGGCAATCCTCGGCTCGTTCAGTTCGGGCTGAAGTTTGCGTTTTGAGGCGTAAACCTCAAATCTCGAGGAAGGGACTGCCTCCCAGGCATTCCCTTCCCGCACTGGTTAAGCCGAGAAGCCAACCCTGTTGCGGCTCACGGGGCGGTCCGTCTATCCCCAGACCAGATTTTGCAGATTTGGATTAGGTCCGATATGCTCGCTAGTTCTGGATGAATCGCGCGCCCGTTGAGGTAGCTGTACGATGCTCGATGGGGCTAAGGGCGCCGCGAAACATGCCGACCTCCAGTGACACAAGCTAAATGGGTTCACAAGTCAACCGCCGGAACTTTCTCCGTTTCTCAGCTATGGCTGCCACCGCTCCGATTTTTGATTTGAAACTCCCCCGCGGGCTGGACTTCACACTGCAGAATTCGCCCACTCCCGAAAAATACCTCATCGAGACCATGCCCGGGGGTGTGGCCTTGTTCGACTACAATAACGACGGCCTGCTCGACATCTTTCTGGTCAACGGCGGCCATCTGACACGTCCCATGCAGCTCCCGGAGAAATTCGATCGCGCCAACCCCCGCTATTGGAACCGGCTCTACCGCCAGAACAAGGACGGCAGCTTCACCGACGTCACCGAAGCCGCAGGCTTGGCGACTGCAGGTGCGGGCAATTACGGCATGGGTGTGGCAGTCGGAGACTATGATAACGATGGTTTTGCTGACCTCTTCGTGACGAGCTATGGAAAAAATGTCCTGTACCACAACAATGGCGACGGAACCTTTACCGATGTCACCGAAAAAGCAGGCGTGGCGGGCGGCGGCTGGTCGGTTTCCGCGGGCTTCTTCGATTACGATAACGACGGCCATCTCGATCTCTTTGTGACTCGGTACATGGAATGGGACACCAAACACAGCAAAACCTGCGGCGGGGCCTGGAGAACCTACTGCCCTCCCGTCGAATTCCCGGCCACGACGAATCTTCTTTATCGCAATCGCGGCGATGGCACGTTCGAAGACGTCAGCCAAAAATCCGGCATTGCCGCCAAGAAAGGGCGGGCTTTAGGTGTGGCCTTCGCCGACTGTGACGATGATGGCTTTATGGATATCTTCGTTGCTAACGACGGCATGCAACAATACCTTTTCCACAACAACGGCAATCGAACGTTTACGGAATGCGCTCTGGAATCCGGCGCAGCACTATCTACGGACGGTAAGCCTCTCTCCGGCATGGGCACCGTGTTTCAGGACTACGACAACGACGGCAAGCCGGACATCCTTGTGACCGTGCTTCCGCGAGAGATTTACGCTCTTTACCACAACGACGGCGCGGGTCTGTTCAGCGCTCGAAGCTTGGAAGCTGGTTTGGGCGCGCTTACTGCGGGCAGCTCCGGCTGGGGCGTTGGCCTGGAGGATTTCGACAACGATGGCTGGAAAGATTTGCTCGTAGCCCAAAGCCACGTACTGAACAATGTCGAGGCCATCGACCACTCCTTGCATTATATGGAGCCGCCTCTGCTGGCGCTGAATCGGAATGGCCGTTTCGAGCACGCCGATTCCGGAATTACGATTCCAGTCGCCGGCCGCGGATTGGCCTTCGGAGATTTGAACAATGACGGTTGGATGGACGCCGTGTTAACCGTCCTGGGAGGACATCCTCTTGTGTTGATGAACCGAGGCGGCAAGCGGCATTGGCTCGCCATTAAGCTGCGCGGCACACGCAGTAACCGCGACGGCATGGGCGCAAGGGTTCGCGTGAATCGGCAAACCCGATTTGCGACCACTGCGGGGAGCTATCTTTCTGCGAATGACAAACGGCTCCACTTTGGTCTGGACGATTCTAACACGGCCACGGTCGAGGTGTTGTGGCCTTCCGGCACGCGTCAAACCCTGAAAGATGTGCGGGCCAACCAGTTCCTGGAGATACGGGAAGTGGAGCAGTCGTGAGACATTCAGTCCTCTTTTTTTGTCTGGCACTGCAGAGTATCTCTCCCGAAGGCGCCAGGCATATGCAGGCGGGCGTTGAGGCTCACAAGCAAGGGCGCGTTGAGGCGGCTATCGCCGAATTTCGCAAGGCAACGGAGACCGATCCTGAATTTGCCGAGGCGTTTCTGGACCTGGGCGAAGAGTTGATGCAATTCCACGACTATGGCGCCGCCGTCGCCCCGCTCAAACGGGCTCTCGAGCTGCAGCCCGATCTCGACGCGGCACACCTGCAACTTGGCTATGCTCTGCTGTCTCTGGGCTATGCCTCCGAAGCCATTCCTCATCTTGAGCGCGTTCACGCTCTTGAGGCTCTGGGAATCGCTCAGATCGAGACGGGGCAGTATCAGGAGGCAGTTGCAAACCTCGGCGCGGCCTTGGTCAAACGGCCCAATGATCCAGACCTGCTGTATTATCTCGGGCGCGCCAGCGGTCTGCTCTCCAAGCGCGCCATCGATACGCTCGTCAGCTCCCATCCTGATTCTGCCCGAGCGCACCAGGCAATGGGTGAAAACTATTTTGTGCTTCGGCAGATGCCACAAGCTGAACAGGAATACCGTGAAGCGATTCGCCAGCGCCCCGAGATTCCTGGGTTGCAGTTGGAACTGGGACTCGTCTACGCCGGCGCCGCGCAATGGGATAAAGCCGAAGGAGCGTTTCGAACGGAGGCCAAGCGGCAGCCGGGCAGCGCGGAAGCTGCTTACCACCTTGGGACAGCACTGCTCCAGCAAGGAAAAACTCACGAGGCGCGAGCTGAATTGGAGCGGGCCGAGAAATTGCAACCCGACATGCCTGAAACGTTGTATTCGCTTGGCAAAGCAGCCTCGCTCGACGGCGACCTCCTGCTTGCCGAAAAATCATGGACGCGTGTAATCGCTTTGGAGAAGGAAACCTCCTTGGCGGCCCAGGCCCATTTCGGACTGGCCTCTCTCTATCGCAGGCAGGGTAAGATCTCGGAGGCTCAACGTGAAATGCAAGAGTTCAAGCGATTGCAAAGTGCCATCGAGCCCCCGAGATCGGAGCCGAAATAGGGGCGATTTCAAGCTGAAGAAAGCGCAGATTCACGGACGACAGGGCAAGGTTGATCTTCTACTCGGAGTCCATTGAGTTCGATGTGCCCTGCAGTACGCTCCGTGAGGTCCACTGGCTGTATTTCGAGCCCGAAAAACAGGAATTCTCGCCGAGAACCATGTGGAGCCTATCGAACGCTTTCAGCAGCGCCTTCAAGAAACTCGACACCGTTCCGCTATTCAAGGCGAGCGCGAAGTTAGGAGAGTTTCTCACTCAATTGGCCGCTGGATCCGGCAAGGTAAGTGTTGCCGACCACTCGCCCGGAACGCCGCAAACGACGCTTCCACGTGTACTAACAACGAGTGGTCTCGGTCTGTGAGGCCCAGGGACAAGTCCGTGCCGGTTACTTGAAATGTGGTGTACCAGCCGTTATAACACGCGAGTGATTCCATTCCGTGTGTTGTTCGAGCCAGGTATTTCACTTTACGAGCAAGTCGTGTATGCGGCTAAAAAGGCAGTGGTTTCTGGTCAGATGCGCGCCGGTGACCCGTTTCCTTCTGTGCGAGAACTCAGCAAGACTTTGAAGATCAATCCCAATACAGCTCATAAGGTCGTCACGCACCTTGTAGCAGAAGGAATACTCGAAGTTCGTTCGGGTATTGGCACAGCGGTGGCGAAGCGCGCGAACTCGAGTGCTGCTGACCGCAGCAATCTGCTTCAAAGGAATTCGAGCAACTGATAGTAGAGGCCAAGAGGTTGGGTCTGACCTTCGATGATGTGACATCGGCGGTCGCCCAGCATTGGAAGCGTCTTGATGGGAGCAAGAAATGACGGACATTTTGCGAGCGATCGATCTCTCGAAGCGATTCCGCAAGACCGTGGTCCTCGACCACCTAAACATGAGCGTGCCCGAGCATAGCGTATATGGCTTGGTTGGCCCCAATGGAGCGGGCAAAACCACAACCATCAAAATTCTTATGAATGCTCGCCAGCCGACAGAGGGCCTGACAGAGGTATTCGGTCACGATTCGCGAAAACTCTCCCCAGAAGATTTCACTCAAATCGGCTATGTGTCGGAGAACCAGCAGATGCCCGACTGGATGACGGTCGAATATTTCATGAACTACCTAAGACCATTTTATCCAGGTTGGGACGCCGCGCGTGCTGAGAACCTATTGCGGCAGTTCGAACTTCCGCCTGATCGCAAGATCAGGAATTTGTCGCATGGCATGCGAATGAAGGCGGCCCTGGCCTCTTCGCTTGCGTATAGGCCACGGTTAATTGTTCTCGACGAGCCGTTTACAGGCCTCGATGCGCTTGTGCGCGATGAATTGATTGAGGGCGTGTTGGGGTGCGCAGATGGAGCGACAATCCTGATCTCATCCCACGATCTTTCTGAAGTCGAGAGCTTCGCCAGTCATATAGGTTACCTAGACAGAGGGCGTCTGCAGTTCTCCGAGGAGATGACGTCGTTGGTGGACCGTTTTCGGGAAATTGAAATTACCCTGGCGAATCCGTCACAGTCATCGATATCGTGGCCAGCGACGTGGCTGAACACAGAACAGTCCGCAGCAGTAGTCCGCTTCGTTGATACCCAGTTTGATCCGGAACGAACGATCGCCGAAGTTCACCACTTGTTCGGGAACACTCATCAAATCTCTGTGAATCCCATGCCTCTCCGAGCGATTTTCGTGACTCTGGCCAAAGCTGGCCGAAGGGCAGCGTGAAAATGCGACAAGTACTGCATATTTTCAAAAAAGACGTTCGTCACCTTTGGTTCGAGATCGCAGTAGCGATGACGGTGGTCGCAGCATTCACCTTTACGGGAGCACGTCGGGCGCTATGGTTAGTGGATCCAGCAACGAACAGAATCGCCGCGTGGACATTGGTAATGATCCTGTTGCCTTTAGCTTGGTGGACACTCATTGCGCGGGTGATTCATGACGAGGTGCTGCCAGGGGACAGCCAGTTCTGGATCACCCGGCCGTACTCCTGGAGGAGCCTGGTCGGAGCTAAGGCGCTCTTCATCTTGGCCTTCATAAGTCTTCCCATGTTGTTGGCTGACGGAGTCATTGTTCGCGCCTACGGATTTCCGCTCGAGGGCGAATTGTCAGGCCTCCTTTGGAGTCAAGTCCTGCTTGCGATAGTCTTCGTCCTACCGATCGCTGCCTTATCCGCCCTAACCACCGGATTCGTCCAGTTAATATTTGCAATCTTGACGCCTTGCGTGATCGCATTAGGCGTTGCAATTGTCGCGCCAGAGCTCGTTCTCGGTGGCTTCTTGGGTGGGTCGGATTGGGTCAAGACCTATTATGTATTTCTGCTGATAAGTGTCGCCGCGTCAGGAATTCTCGTCTGGCAATACTCAATGCGAAGAACTGCTGCTGCTCGCTCTTTGGCAGTGGCGGCGGGAATTCTTGCAGTTCTCGGAATGACGCTGATTCCGTGGTCCGCAGCTTTCAGGATTCAATCCTGGCTCTCCAAGCGACGCGTGGACCAGTCCCTGGTCCGTGTGGATTTCGATTCGGGTAGTAGGTGGTTGACTCGGGCGGTTATTGAAGGAGATGACTGCGTTCGCGTCGAGCTTCCGGTTAACATTACGGGACTTCCAGCCGGTATGATTGCAAAGCCGGAAGGATTCTCCGTGCATCTTCAGGCTCCAGATGGGGCAATGTGGCAGGCGGACCAACTTCCGCTCAGGATCGCGAGCAAGATGGGTCACAAGTTTTCGCTGGAGGCTACCGTAGACGGTGCTTTCTACAGAAGGGTCAAGGATGAACCGTTGAAAGTTCGCGGATCGTTGTATATGACGCTATTGGGAAACCGGCGAACGGTGCGTGTTCCCTTCGGAGACCGCTTCGTTCACGTGCCGCGCGTCGGTGTATGTTCAGCAAGCGGAGGAGCCAACCGGCAAAGCTATTTCCTGATTTGCAGTTCTGCGTTTCGATTTCCGCCGGTGCTGGTCTCGTATCGCTTCATAGAATCCGCGAAGGAAGCGGTTCAAGACGTGTGGTCATCTACCGAGCCTCGTCGAGCGATTTCTTACTCCCCGTTCCCGGCTGAACTCGGTATCAGCCCCGTGAGCCAAGACTTCACGTTCTCAACCGTCCCTCTGCCTTTGTCAGAAGCTATGGTTGATACGGTGGAACCGCTCGCGCACATCCGACGGAATCTTGAGATCGACAACCTGCGGCTCGGTGATTTTGAAGTGCGCCCAGCGCCTGTCTCCCCTTAATATCGAGTTGTTCGATGGAGTGTCTACGCATTCACCGGAGGTATTGGCGGTACTCGCTCCATCGGCACTTGCCGCCGATTGTGGGCGGATGACGGGCAACTCTGACGTAATTCGATTAGGTAAGGCTTGCCGACAATACACTCGAAGACTGAGGTCAGCGATGAAGGTACAGAGGATTTCCGTCGGGGTCGCGCAGACAGGCCGAGATAGTGGGGAAGCGGGCTTTGAGAAGAACGCAAATCGAAAGATCTTTGCATCGGCGTCGCAAGGGAGTGGATCTCAGCCGAGGGCGTGCTTACGTGCGTCCCCGAGCCCTTGCGCGCTGCCAGCAACGCATCCGCAACAAGCGCTTCATATGCGTTGAGAATCGTGTTCCGCGAAACTCCGAGCATGCATGCCAGAGCGCGTGTAGAGGGCAGGCGCGCTCCCGCGGACAGCTTTTGGTCGAGAATCGCCTGGCGCAGTTGATTGTAGACCTGGCGATACAACGGGCAGGCGGACTGGAGCTCGATCCTCAGGGCCGGCATGGGCGGGTTCGCGGGACGCTTCAAAGT
>Ga0066670_10000065_pt1 | contig 22117 bp, 22 predicted proteins | sample GraSoiAngelo_119_FD_66459 | JGI IMG/M metagenome (GOLD analysis project Ga0066670, IMG submission 66459) | Grasslands soil microbial communities from the Angelo Coastal Reserve, California, USA - 14_0919_05_20cm | ecosystem: Environmental > Terrestrial > Soil > Grasslands | place: USA...
GTACACGAAGAGCCGCTTCTGCACGCCGACCTGGGGAGCAGCCAGGCCCACGCCGGGAGCGGCGTGCATGGTCTCGATCATGTCGTCGACGAGGCGGCGGATCGACTCGTCGACCGTCTCGACGTCGGGGGTCCGCTGCTTGAGCACCGGGTCGCCGAAGATCCTGATCGGGAGGACGGCCATGACCGGCACTCTACGCCGGCGAGAGAGGCTGGCCCCCGTGCCGCGCGACTATGCGCGAGGGGGATCCACCTCGACGCGCAGGCGTCCGGGTGAACGGGGCACGGCGGCCAAGGCGTCGCACAGGACCCGGTGATCCGGAGCCCGGACGAGCCACCGCCCGTCCCCGGCGCCGAGCACCTCGACGGGGTGAGCTTCCAGCCCCGCCACGTAGGCGCCGGCGGAGGGGCCCGAGACGAGGGCCAGGGCCGTCGCCGGAGGGAAGCCGAGCGCCGATCGCCGCTCGGCGTCGGCCGCGGCCAGCCGTCCGGGGTCGGCGTGGAGGGCGGCGTCGATCACCTCGTTCCCCGGCAGGCGGGTCTGGACCAGGATCCTGCCCCGCCCCGTCCTGCCGCCGACGACGCGCGACGCCCGGGCCAGGAGGGCGAGGGCCTGCTCGGCGGCGCGGTACCGGGGTGCCAGCAGCTCCTGGTCGAAGTCGAGGAAGACCACCGTGCCCACGGCGCGGACGCGGTGGAGCACGGCCTCGGTACCGACGACCAGCGGCGCGTCGGTGCCCTCGGCCGTCTGCGAGCTCACCTCGCCGACGGGCTTTCCGGCCAGCGCCTCCAGCTCCTCGCGGACCCTCGCCACGCCGGGCCGCAGGACCCGCCACCGCCGCGCTCCGCACGCAGCGCAGACATCGGGACGCTCCTCGCCGCAGCGCCGGCACCGGAGCACGTCGGTGGCGACGGCCGGCCCGGGAGGTCGGCCCGGCGAGTCGGTCTGGGCCAGCGGACCCTCGCAACGCTCGCAGCGCGCCAGCTCACCGCAGGCCCCGCAGGCGAGCAGCCGCCCGCGACCGGTCCGGTTGAGCACGCACACCACCCGGTCGGCGGCACCGGTACCGGCCCCCCGGGCGACGGCGACCAGCCGCTCCGAGAACAGACCCGAGCGAGGGTCCTCCTTGCGCCGGTCGACCACCTCGAGGGGCGCCCAGCCCTGCCGCTCGGCCCGGCGCGAGACGGTGACCAGGCGGCCCCATGCCAGCGCCTCCAGCACCGGGCAGGGCGAGACGAGCAGGCACGGCGCGCCGCGCCGCTCGGCCCGCTCGGCCGCCGCGACCCAGGCGTTCCACGTCGGGGCCCGTTCCTCGCCGTGGGCCTCGTCGTGGGCGTCGAGCACCACCACCGCGGAGAGATCCGGCGCCGGCGCCCAGGCCGCCGACCGCGTACCCACGACCACGCAGCCGCCGGCGGCGGCGTCCGCCCAGGCGTCGGGGAGGAGCGCAACGGGACGACCCCGGCGACGCAGCCGGTCGGCGGTGCGGGCCGCCCACTCCTGCGACGGCACGATCACCAGGGCTGCGGCGCCGTCGGCGCTGCCGGCGATGGCCGCCTCGACCAGCGGGAACGGGTCCGAGGCCGGGGGCAACCTGACCACGGTCCTGGCCTGGGCCAGGGCCTCGGCGACGACGCCCTCCTCCAGATCCCCCCGGTTTCCCGAGACCGGGCCCCCACCGGCCCTCCGACCGCGCGCGGGCAGGTCGTGCACGGCCCTCGGCGGGGAGGCGGTGGCCAGGAACGCTCCGGTGCGCCCCGCCCAGCGCCAGGCCGCCCAACCGGCCAGCTCGACTACGTCGGGGCCCGGGCCCAGGCCGCTGACCCTGGCGATGGGACGCAGCGCGACACCTTCCGGCGGCGTCACCCGGTCTGCGACCACCCAACCCCCGACGCGCCGGCCGTGGAGGCTGATCCTCACCCGCGTGCCCACGCCGACGCGGTCGTCGAGCTCGCTCGGAACGACATAGTCGAAGGGGCGGTCGATGCCCGCCACGTCGGGCAGCACCCGTACGACCCGCCCGGCGGCCCCTACAGACCGAGTGACCGCTTCACGTCCTCCAGGCGCGGCGTGGCCTCCCAGGTGAACTCCTTGTCGGGCCGGCCGAAGTGGCCGTAGGTGGCGGTGCGCCGGTAGATGGGCCGCAACAGGTCGAGGTCGCGGATGATGGCCGCCGGCCGCAGGTCGAACACCTCTTCGACGGCGCGCACGATGGCGGCCGGCTCGACCGTCTCGGTGCCGAAGGTCTCGACCATCACCGACACCGGCCGGGCGACGCCGATGGCGTAGGCGACCTGGATCTCGCAGCGCCGGGCGGCGCCGGCAGCCACGACGTGCTTGGCGACCCAGCGGGCGGCGTAGGCGGCCGAACGGTCGACCTTGCTCGGGTCCTTGCCCGAGAAGGCGCCACCGCCGTGGCGCGCCGCTCCGCCGTAGGTGTCGACGATGATCTTGCGACCGGTGAGCCCGGTGTCGGCGTGGGGACCGCCGAGCTCGAACAGGCCCGTCGGGTTGGCCAGCACGTTCGTGCTGTCGACGTCGAGATCGGTCGGGAGCAGCGGGTGGATCACGTGCTCGCGCAGGTCGGGCAGCAACAGCGTGTCGAGATCGATGCCCGGCTGGTGCTGCGTCGAGATGAGCACGGTGTCGAGTCGGATGGGACGGTTGTCCTCGTACTCGATGGTGACCTGGGTCTTGCCGTCGGGGCGCAGGTAGGGCAGCACGCCGGCCCGACGGACCTCGGAGAGACGGTGGGCCAGACGGTGGGCGAGCCAGATCGGCATGGGCATGAGGTCGGGTGTCTCGTCGGAGGCGTAGCCAAAGACCATCCCCTGGTCCCCAGCACCCTGGGCGTTGAGCTGATCTTCACCGCCCTTGCCGGATCGCAGCTCCCACGCCGCCGTGACTCCCTGGCCGATGTTGGTGGACTGCTCGTCTATGGACACCACCACGCCACAGGTGTGGCCGTCGAAGCCGTAGGACTCGCGGTCGTAGCCGACGCTGCACACGGTGTCCCGCACCAGGCGGGCGATGTCGACGTAGCCGATGGTGGTGATCTCGCCGGCCACCACGACCAGGCCCGTGGTGAGCAGGGTCTCGCAGGCGACCCGTCCGTTGGGGTCGTCGGTCAGGATGGCGTCCAGCACCGCGTCGGAGACCTGGTCCGCCATCTTGTCGGGGTGACCCTCGGTGACCGACTCCGAGGTGAACGTGTAGCGGGTGCTCATTGCGATCTCCTTGCCCGGCGGGCGACCACGGCGTCGAGCACGGCGTTGGCCACCATCTGTTTGTCTGTCAAGCCGACCTCGTGCTCGCTCCCGTCGGCACCGATGATGACGACGGCGTTGGTGTCGTGCTCGAATCCGACGCCCGGAGCGGAGACATCGTTCGCCACGATGAGGTCGATGCCCTTGTCGGCCAGCTTGCGGGCGGCCCGGGCGGCCACGTCTCGGGTCTCGGCCGCGAAGCCCACCACGGTCTGCCCGGGGCGCCGGTGTCGGGCGAGGGCGGCCAGGATGTCAGCCGTGGGCTCGAGGACGAGGTCGGGCACGCCGTCTGATTTGCTGAGCTTGGTGTCGGCCACCGACTTGGGCCGGAAGTCCGCCACGGCGGCGGCCATGACGACAACGTCGGCCTCGCTGCTGCGCTCCAGCAGCGCCGTCTCCATGTCGGCTGCCGTCTCGACCGCCACGACCTCGACGCCGGGCCGAACGGGCCGTTCGGTCGTCGTCACCAGCGTGACCCGCGCCCCGCGGCGTTCCGCCTCGTCGGCCAGGGCGTGCCCCTGCTTGCCCGAGGAACGGTTCCCGATGTAGCGGACCGGATCGATCGGCTCTCTCGTGCCCCCTGCACTGACGAGCACGCGCAACCCGTGCATGTCGCCGCCGACCCCCGACAGCGCCTCGGCGACGGCAGCCAGCACGGCGTCCGGATCGGCCAGGCGGCCGGTCCCCACGTCCCCCCCGGCCAGGTGCCCGACACCCGGCTCGACCACCCGCACCCCTCGCCGGCGCAACATCTCCAGGTTGTCCTGCACAGCCGGGTGCTCCCACATCTCGGTGTGCATGGCAGGCGCCAGCACCACCCCGGCTCGGGTGGCCAGCAGGGTGGCGCTCAGCAGATCGTCGGCCAGACCGTGGGCGTAGCGGGCGATGAGGCGGGCCGTGGCCGGGGCCACGAGGACGAGGTCGGCCGTCTGGCCCAGGCGCGTGTGGGGGATCGGATCGCTGTCCTCCCACAGCGAGGTGCGTACACGCTCGGACGCCAGGGCGGAGAACGTCACCTCCCCGACGAACCGGGTTGCGTCCTCGGACAGCACCGGGATGACGTGGCAACCGGCGTCCACCAACCGGCGACACAGCTCCACGGCCTTGTACGCGGCGATGCCCCCGGTCACGCCGAGGACGATGCGACGTCGGGCCAGCACCGCGAAAGAGTCGCCAGCCTCCTCAGCCATTACGCCGTCAGCCTCGCCGTCGGCCCGACGGCTACTTGACCGCCTCCTCGAGGTCCTCGGGCCGGACGTAGACGATCTTGCTGGCCGCTACCTCTTCCAGCGCGATCGACAGGGGCTTGCGCGACACCGAGGTCACCTGGGGCGGGACGATCGCGCCCAACCCGTCACCCAGCTGGTTGAAGTACGAGTTGATCTGACGGCCGCGCTTGGCGGCGAGGGTCACCAGGGTGAACTTGGAGTCGACCTTGTCCAGGAGACCCTCGACCGGGGGTTCCATCATCGTGCTGCGGCGGTCGGCCATGTGTCTCCTTCGGGACGCGAGTCATGAGGAACCGCGATGAGCACCAAGTATACCGAGCAGCTCCCCCACAGCTCGCTCCGCCGAGTCGTTCACGACCACGTGGTCGACGATCTGGCGGCCCTCCGCCTCCTCGCGGGCGGCCAGCTCCAGCCGGCGGGCCACGTGCTCGTCGTCGTCTCCCCGGGCCCGGAGCCGCTCGGCCTGGGCCTCGGGCGAGGGCGCCACGAGCAGGACCACGACAGCGGTGGGATCGGCGGCCCGGACCTGCCGGGCCCCCTGCACGTCGATCTCCAGCAGCACGTCCTGGCCCGGCGGCGCCTCCGGCGTCGGCGTGCCGTACAGGTGACCGAGATACGACGCGGTCTCGAGGAAGCCTCCCTGCCGGGCCCGGGACTCGAACGTGGCGCGGTCGACGAAGTGGTACGCGTCCTCCCGCTCTCCAGGGCGGCGAGGTCGGGTCGTCCACGACCTGCTCAGCCACAGCGCCGGGTCGGCGGCGGCCAGGCGCTCGGCCACGGTGCTCTTGCCGACCCCTCCCGGGCCGGATATCACGAGGATCAGGAGCGGGCAGTCTCCCGCAGCAATGCTTCCCGCTGGTTCACGCCGAGTCCCTGGACGCGGCGTGACTCGCTGATCCCGATGTCCTCCATCATCCGGCGGGCCTTCACCTTGCCCAACCCCGGAAGCGACTCGAGGACGGAGATCACCTTCATCTTCCCGACCGTGTCGTTCTGCCCGCCTTGCTCGAGCAACTCCTCGAGGCTGAGCGAGCCCATCTTGAGCTTCTCTTTCAGCTCCGCCCGCGCTCGACGGGCAGCAGCCGCCTTCTCCAGGGCGGCCTGGCGCTGATCCGGTGACAGAGAGGGTGGGCGAGGCATGACGCGCACGATAGCGCCACCAGAGCGTGCCCGTCGTGCCCGAGGGATGTTTATCGGGCCAGCGAGGTGGCGAGTGACTGGGCCGCCGACTCGGGGTCGTCAGCGCCGGTCACCGCCCGGCCGACGACGAGCAAGTCGGCTCCGGCGGTCAGGGCGGCCTGCGGCTCGGCGGCCCTCGCTTGGTCGTCGCGCGCCGTTCCCGCCGGTCGGATCCCGGGGACCACGGCGAGCAGCCGCGGTGCGACACGCTTTGCCGTGCCGATGTCCACCGCGGCGCACACCACGCCCCCACATCCGGTCTCTGCCGCCAGCTGGACCCGCTCGGCGATGACGCCGTCGGCCGGCTGCGGCTGACTGGTGAGCACGGTGACAGCCAACGCGACCGTCGCCGTATCATCCGCGGCGCCCTCGGCCAACCCGTCCACACCGGCCCGCAGCATCGACGCCCCGCCCTGGGCGTGGAGCGTGAGGTAGCTCACGCCGAGCCGACCGAGCGCCCGAGCTGCCCGACCGACGGTGGTGGGGATGTCGTGCAGCTTGAGGTCGAGGAGCACCGGGAAGCCGAGGCCGGTGAACCGCTCGACGGCACGGGGGCCGGCCGCACCGAAGAGCTGCAGACCGATCTTGACGACCGAGAACCACGGCTCGAGGCGCTGGGCCATCCCGACGGCGACGTCGAGGTCGTCGACGTCGAGCGCAAGGGCGAGGTGACCGCGTGCCGGCTCAGCCACCGGCCGCTCCGATCAGCTCGGCGAGACGGGCCACCTGGTGCTCCTCACACCACCGCTCGACGCCGGCGAGGACCAGCGCCGGAGCCCGCGGGTCCGCGAACGTGGCCGTCCCCACCTGCACGGCGGCGGCCCCGGCGAGCAGCAGCTCGATGGCGTCGGTCTCTCGCGCCACGCCGCCGACGCCGACGATGGGCGCACCTGGGAACGCGACCCGGCAGTCGTGCACGGCGCGCACGGCGACGGGGTGGATGGCCGGGCCGGAGAGCCCGCCACCGCCGGCGCCCAGACGGGGGGCGCGGGTCTCCACATCGATCGCCAGTCCGAGCACCGTGTTGACCAGGGTGAGCGACTCGGCCCCGGCACCGAGGGCGGCCCCGGCGATCTCGCACAGGTCGGCCACGTTGGGGCTCAGCTTCGCCCACCGGGCTCGGCCTCCGGCGGCACTGGCCGAGACGGCCTCGGCGGTGGCCGCGGGCGAATGTGCGAACATCCGGCTGCGGTCCTCGAGGTTGGGACAGCTCACGTTCACCTCGATGGCCACGACCTCCGGTGGGGCGTGGGCCAGCATGGTGGCTGCCTTGGCGAAGTCGTCGACCCGTTGTCCCCAGATGCTGGCGACGACCCTGGCGCCGGCCGCGATGAGCGGGGGGAGGTCGTGCTCCAGCCACGACTCAACTCCCGGGCCCTGCAGCCCGACGCTGTTGAGCATCCCGGCGGTCGTCCCGTGCACGCGGGGGGCGGGATTGCCGGGGTAGGGCTCCGCCGACAGCGACTTGACGACCACCGCCCCGAGCGAGCCGAGCTCGACGTAGGGAGCCAGCTCTGCACCGTGGCCCGATGTCCCCGAGGCGGTCATGATCGGGTTGGGGAGCGTCACCGAGCCCACCTGCGTGCGGAGGTCGACCGGGGGTCCGCGCCGCCTCACAGCGGTAGCCGCAGCTGGTCGCCGTGGTGCAGCTCCTGCAGCGAGCGCACAGACAAGCGATGACCGGCCCAGGCGGCGATGCCGGCCGCGGCGGCGCGCGCGGCCGCCACCGTGGTCAGGCAGGGCACGCCGTGCACGCTGGCGGTGGTGCGGATGTACGCCCCGTCGGCGCGCGGCCCACGACCACGGGGGGTGTTCACCACCAGCTTGACCTTGCCGCTGGCGATGAGCTCGATGGCGTCGACCGCCTCTCGCCCACCCGCCGCCCTTGCCTCCCCCACCTTGGCGACGACGGTCTCGATGGGCACGCCGTGCTCCTCGAGAAACTCGGCTGTCCCCGCGGTGGCGGCGAGGGAGAAACCGAGCTCGACGAAGCGAACGGCGGCGCCCAGGCCGGCCGGCTTGTCGCGGTCGGCGAGCGAGAGGAACACGGCGCCGGTGTCCGGCAGACGGGCCCCGGCCGCCATCTGGCTCTTGGCGAAGGCGAGGCCGAAGGTCCGGTCGACGCCCATCACCTCTCCGGTCGAGCGCATCTCCGGTCCCAGGATCGTGTCGACGTCCGGGAACCGCCCGAAGGGCAGCACCGCCTCCTTGACGCTCACACGATCACCGCCACCCGGCGACACCAGCAGACCCTCGTCCCGCAGCTCGGCGAGCGTCGCCCCCACCGTGACCCGCGCCGCCACCTTGGCCAGTGGCACCCCGGTGGCCTTGGCCACGAAGGGCACGGTCCGACTGGCCCTCGGGTTCGCCTCGATGACGAACACCTGCCCCTGCTTGACCGCGTACTGCACGTTGATCGGGCCCCGGACGTCGAGGGCGTCGGCGATGGCTCGGGTGTAGCTCTCGATGACCTCCACGGTCGGGGTGGGAAGCGTGGGTGGCGGGATCACGCACGCCGAGTCGCCCGAGTGCACGCCCGCCTCCTCGACGTGCTCCATCACCGCGCCGATCACGACCTCGCCCACTCGATCGCGCACGGCGTCCACGTCCACCTCGATGGCGTCCTCGAGGAAGCGGTCCACGAGGACCGGCCGCTCCGCCGAGAGCCCGCCTTCGCGCCCGAGCGAACCGGCCGCCGCGGCACCGCCGAACGGTGCCAGGGCGGCCATCGCCTGTCGCAGGCCGGCCTCGTCGTAGACGATCTCCATGGCCCGCCCTCCGAGCACGTAGCTGGGACGGAGCAGGGCCGGATACCCGATGCGTTCGAGCACGCCCAGGGCCTCGTCCACCGACGTCGCCGTCCCACCCGCAGGCTGGGGGATCTCGAGGCGGGCGCACAGGGCGCTCCACCGCTCGCGGTCCTCGGCCAGGTCGATGGCGTCGGGGCTCGTGCCGAGCACGAGATGACGAGGCAGCCGACCGGCCAGCTTGAGTGGTGTCTGGCCGCCGAGGCCGACGATCACTCCCACCACGCCCCCGCCCGCCTCGGCGACGGACTGCTCGACCTCGATGACGTTGCGGACCTCCTCTTCCCCCACGGGCTCGAAGTAGAGGCGGTCGCTCGTGTCGTAGTCCGTCGACACGGTCTCGGGGTTGCAGTTGACCATCACGGTGTCGTAGCCGGCCTGGCGCAGGGCGAAGCTGGCGTGCACACAGCAGTAGTCGAACTCGATCCCCTGGCCGATGCGGTTGGGGCCCGAGCCGAGAACGATCACGGTTGGTCGCCGGCTGGGGCGGACCTCGTCCTCGTCCTCGTAGGTCGAGTAATGGTAGGGAGTCGCCGCCTCGAACTCGGCGCCGCAGGTGTCGACGGTCTTGAACGTGGGTCGTACGCCGGCGGCCAGGCGGGCGTGGCGCACGGCGTCCTCCGTCGATCCGAGCAGCCGCGCCAACTGCGCGTCCCCGAAGCCCAGCCGCTTGGCGCGCCGCCAGTCGCTGCGGCCGAGGTCCTGCGCGCTGCGGCCGGCCAGGCGTTGGCGCTCGGCCACGATACGGCCGATCTGGTCGAGGAACCAGGGGTCGACACCCGTGGCTGCGACCAGCCGGTCGGCATCGATGCCGCGCCGCAGCGCCGCCTCGAGCTCGAAGGGCCGGTCGGGTGTCGCCACCGACGCCCGCCGCACGAGGTCGGTGTCCGAGAGCGAATCGAGGGCCGCCTCGCCGGGATCGCAGTTCAGGCCCCAGCGGCCGTGCTCGAGGGAGCGCAGGGCCTTCTGCAGGGACTCGGGGAAGGTGCGGCCGATCGCCATCGCCTCGCCAACCGACTGCATGCTGGCACCCAGGGCGCCGGGGATCCCAGGGAACTTCTCGAACGCCCACCGGGGGACCTTGGTCACGACGTAGTCGATGGTGGGCTCGAAGCTGGCGGGCGTCTCGCGCGTGATGTCGTTGGCGATCTCGTCGAGCGTGTAGCCGACTGCCAGCCGAGCCGCGATCTTCGCGATCGGGAACCCCGTCGCCTTCGACGCCAGCGCGCTCGAGCGTGAGACGCGCGGGTTCATCTCGATGACGGCCATGTCGCCGTTCTCGGGATCGACGGCGAACTGTATGTTCGACCCGCCGGTCTCGACGCCGATGCGCCGGATGCACGAGAACGCGGCGTCCCGCATCTTCTGGTACTCGACGTCGGACAGCGTCTGGATCGGCGCCACGGTGATCGAGTCACCGGTGTGGACCCCCATGGGATCGAGGTTCTCGATCGAGCAGACGACGACGCAGTTGTCGGCCCGGTCGCGCATGACCTCGAGCTCGTACTCCTTCCATCCGGCGATCGAGCGCTCGATGAGGATCTCCGAAATGGGGCTCGTGGCCAGGGCGGTCCGGGCCAGGGCCCGGAAGCTGTCGAGATCGTGGGCGATGCCCGCGCCCGCCCCACCGAGAATGAACGAGGGGCGCACGATGAGGGGGAACCCGATCTCCCCGGCCACCTCGAGGGCCTGCTCGAGCGTGTAGGCGAAGCCCGAGGGCGGGACGGCCAGGCCGATCTCGGTCATCGCCGCCTTGAAGCGCTCCCGGTCCTCGGCCGTGCGGATGGCCTCCGCGCTGGCCCCGATCAGCTCGACGTCGAACCGCTCGAGCACGCCGCGGTCGACGAGGGCCACGGCCAGGTTGAGCGCGGTCTGGCCCCCGAGCGTCCCGAGGACGGCGTCGGGACGCTCCCGCTCGATGATGGCTGTCAACACGTCGGCGTCCAGCGGCTCCACGTAGGTCCGATGGGCGAAGTCGGGGTCGGTCATGATCGTGGCCGGGTTCGAGTTGGCCAGCACGACCCGGTAGCCCTCCTCGACGAGGACGCGACAGGCCTGTGTGCCGGAGTAGTCGAACTCGCACGCCTGACCGATCACGATGGGTCCGGAGCCGATGACCAGGATCGAGGAGAGGTCGTCACGCCGGGGCATCAGCGGCCCGCCTCCATGAGCAGGCGGAACTCCTCGAACAGGTACTCGGCGTCGTGCGGTCCTGGGCCGGCTTCGGGGTGGTACTGCACCCCGAAGGCAGCCACCTCGCGGCTGCGCAGTCCCTCGACGACCCCGTCGTTGAGGTTGACGTGGGTGACGTCGGCATCCGGCACCGAGCCCTCGGCCACCGCGTAGTTGTGGTTCTGGCTCGTGATCTCGACGCCGCCGGGCCGGCCTCCCGGGCCGGCTACCCCGTTGGACTCGAGGCGGCGCACGGGGTGGTTGCCGCCATGGTGCCCGAAGGTCAGCTTGTAGGTCGTCCCGCCCAGCGCCGTGGCCAGCAGCTGATGGCCGAGGCAGATGCCGAACACGGGCACGCTCCCCAACAGCGCGGCGACGGTGTCGACCGCGTAGCCGAGGGCGGCGGGGTCACCCGGCCCGTTCGAGAGCAGGACGCCGTCAGGCCGGTCGGCCAACACCTCGGCGGCAGGAGTCGTGGCCGGGACCACGTCGACCCGGGCCATCGCCCCGAGCCGGCGGAGCATGGCCCGCTTGACGCCGAAGTCGTAGGCGACCACCCGGTACGGGCCGTCCCCCGTGCGATACCGCTCGGGGGTGCTCACCGCGGTCGCCAGGTCGACGCCCTCGGTGCCCGGCTCGGCCCGAGCGGCGGCCAGCAGCGTGCCTTCGTCGAGCGGCCCGAAGGCGCACGGGAGCGCTCCCGCCTCGCGAATGTGGCGCGTGAGGCGACGGGTGTCGACGCCGGCGATGCCGGGAACCCCGTGGCGGTCCAGGAACCCGCCCAGGCTCTCGACGCAGCGCCAGCTGCTCGGCCGCGATGCGAGGTCTCGCACGACGACACCGCGGCACCACGGACGGCGGCTCTCGTCGTCGTCGGGAGCCGCCCCGTAGTTGCCGATGTGGGGATAGGTGAAGGCGATCACCTGGCCCGCGTACGAGGGGTCCGTGATGACCTCCTGGTAGCCGCTCATCACCGTGTTGAAGACCAGCTCGCCCGTTGCGACGCCGTCGGGCGCCGCGGCACCGACGGTCTCGCCCTCGAAGACCGCGCCGTCGGCGAGCACCAGGAGTGCCTCACTCACCGCTGTGCCTCGCCGTCGACGACCACGGGCTCGCCCCGGTAGACGGTGTGGCGCGCGCGCCCGGTCAGGCGGCGTCCGGTGAACGGGGTGTTGCGGCTGCGGCTGGCGGACCGGGCGGGGTCGACCACCCAGGTTGCGCTCGGGTCGATCACGCACAGGTTGGCCGAGGCCCCCGGTGCCACCGGGCCCCCGTGCTCGGCGGAGAGCCCGGCGATCTGCGCGGGACGCCAGGACAACAGGGCGAGGATCGCAGCGATGGGGAGTTGGTCCGCCAGCTCCGTCATGCTGACCGCCAGCGCCGTCTCGAGGCCGATCATGCCCGGCGGGGCCTGGTCGAAGGGAGCCTCCTTGGCCTCCTGCGCGTGGGGGGCGTGGTCCGTGGCGATGGCGTCGATGGCACCGCTGGCGAGCCCGGCCCGCACGGCGGCGACGTCCGCCGTCCCCCGCAATGGCGGGTTCACCTTGAACGCGGTGTCGTAACCGGCGACCTCGGCATCGGTCAGGCAGAGATGGTGCGGAGCCGCTTCGGCCGTGACGGCCAGCCCCTCCGTCTTGGCCGCCTCGACGAGCGCCACCGAGCCGGCGGTGGACAGGTGCAGCAGATGGACACGGGCCCCGGTCAACCGCGACAGGCTGATGTCGCGGTGGACCATCAGCTCCTCGGCCTCGGCGGGGATGCCGGGGACTCCGAGGCGGCTCGACCACTCCCCCTCGTGCATCTGGCCGCCGGCCGCCAGTCGGGCCTCCTCGCAGTGCTGGGCCAGCACGACGTCGAGCACCGACGCGTACTCGAGGGCGCGCCGCATGAGACGGGCGTCCTGCACGCCGCTGCCATCGTCGGTGAACAGGCGCACGCCGAGCGCCGCCATCTCCGCCAGCGGCGCCAGACGCTCGCCCTCCCGACCCACGGTGATGGCCCCGGCCACGGCGACATCGGTCACCGCGCTGGCCCCGAGGTCGAGTACCTGGCGGACCACGGCGACCGAGTCGATCGCCGGCTCGGTGTTGGGCATGGCGAGGACGGCCGTGTAGCCGCCGAGCGCCGCAGCGCGGGCGCCGCTCTCGATCCGCTCGGCCTCCTCCCGTCCCGGCTCGCGCAGGTGGGTGTGGAGGTCCACCAACCCCGGCGCCACGACGCAGCGGGCGGCGTCGAGCACCACGGCATCCGAGGACGGCTCGAGCTCGGGTTCGACTGCGACGACCGCGCCGTCGGCCACGGCCACGTCGGCCCGCCGCTGGCCCGTGGCGTCGACCACGAGGCCACCGCGGACGACGAGCTCACGCGCCAAGGTCCGCCCCCGAACCCAGAAGCAGGTACAGCACGGCCATGCGCACGGCGACGCCGTTGGCCACCTGGCGCGTGACCAGCGAGTTGGGCAGGCCCGCCAGCTCGGCGGCGATCTCGACGCCGCGGTTCATGGGTCCCGGGTGCATCACCAGAGCCCGCTCGGCCAGCAGGGCGCCCCGCTCCCTGGTGAGCCCGTAGCCCGCCGTGTACTCGCGCACTGAGGGGAGGAGGGACTCCGTGGCCCGCTCGGTCTGGAGCCGCAACAGGTACACGACGTCGGACTTCGGGAGGACGCCGTCGAGGTCGTTGCTCACGACCACCGGCCACCCGGCGAGCGAAGGCGGCAGGAGCGTGGGGGGCGCGACGATCGTGACCTCGGCGCCGAGGGCGGAGAAGGCGAGCACGTTCGAGCGTGCGACCCGGCTGTGCTTGACGTCACCCACGATGGCGATCCGGAGCCCCTCGAGGCCGGCGTCGGCGCCGATGCTCTCGCGGATCGTGTAGCAGTCGAGCAGAGCCTGGGTGGGGTGCTCGTGCCAGCCGTCCCCGGCGTTGACCACGGCGGCCGACACCCACGAGGCCACCTGCCAGGGCACCCCGGCCGAGAAGTGCCGAACGACGAGGGCGTGCACGCCCATGGCGTCGATCGTCTCGACGGTGTCGCGCAGCGACTCGCCCTTGCTCAGCGAGGACGACGAAGCCGAGAAGTTCATCGTGTCGGCCGAGAGCCGCCGGGCCGCCGTCTCGAACGACAGCCGGGTCCGGGTCGAGTCCTCGCAGAACAGCGACACGACCGTCTTGCCCCGCAGGGCGGGCACCTTGGGAATGGCGCGCCGGCCCACCTCGACGAACGAATCGGTGACCCGCATCACCTCGTTGATGCCGTCGCGGCCCAGGTCGGCGATCGAGAGGAGGTGCCGGGTCGCCGTCACCGGCCAGCCCCCCGGGTCGGCCGCCGGGTCGGCCGCCGGACCGCTCATCGGGTCGCTCATCGGGTCGCTCATCGGGCCACCAGGTCGCCGAGGACCACGCCCTCCTCGCTCACGTCGACCAGCTCGTCGCGACGGGTGGGCAGGTTCTTGCCGACGTAGTCGGGGCGGATGGGCAGCTCCCGGTGGCCGCGGTCGACCATCACGGCCAGCTGCACGGCCTGGGCTCGGCCGTAGTCGTTGAGGGCGTTGAGGGCGGCTCGGACGGTGCGACCGGTGAAGAGCACGTCGTCGACGAGCACGACGACCCGGCCCGAGACCTCGAAGTCGATGCTCGTCACCGCCTCGGGGAGCACCGGCCGTAGCCCGATGTCGTCGCGGTAGAAGGCCACGTCCACGCTGCCGACGGGCACGGCGGTCCCGTCGATCTCCTCCAGGATGGCCGCCAGCCGGCGGGCCAGCGGCGCGCCACCCGTCTGGAGCCCGATGAGGGCGACGCGCTCCAGGCCGCGATTGCGCTCGATGACCTCGTGGGCGATGCGGGTGAGGGCCCGACGAACATCGGATGCCGTCATGACCTGAGCCCGGGCAACAAAAACGCCCCTCCGGGGGGGCGTCAGGTACCGCTCTCGTTCGGCCAACGAGTTTCCTCCACTGTCCGTGCGAGCCTCGCAGGACCCACTTCACGGTCAGACATCAAGTTTATCAGTCGGGAGCGCTTTGGGAGCGGGTCTCGGCCGCGATGCTTGCCAGCACGCCGTTGACGAACCGTCCCGATTCGTCGGTCGAGTAGCGCTTGGCCAGCTCGACGGCCTCGGAGATCACCGCCCCCAGCGGCACGTCCGGCCGCTCCAAGAGCTCGTAGGCCCCGAGGCGCAGGATGTTGCGATCGACGGCAGGCATCCGCTCCAGCGTCCAGTCGATGGCGTGCCGGCCGACGAGCGCGTCGATCCGCTCACGGTGGCCGTCCACCCCCGTCACCAGGTCCACGACGAAGGGCTCGGGAGACACAGGGAGCTGGGCCAGCAGCGCAGCAGCTCGCATGTCCTTCGCCTCGGCCTCGTAGAGGAGTGACAAGGCCCGCTCGCGCTCCTCGCGGCGGGTGCCGACACTCATCGCACGCTACTGGGCCCGGGTGAGGTACTCGCCGGAGCGGGTGTCGACCTTGACGCGGTCGCCGGTGTTGACGAAGAGCGGCACAGAAATGACGAGCCCGGTCTCGAGCGTGGCCGGCTTGCGCGCACCCGACACCCGGTCGCCCTGCAGGCCCGGCTCGGTCTCCGACACGGTCAGCTCCACGGCCGCGGGGAGCTCGACGCCGACGATCTCGCCATCGTAGAGCGAGAGTGCGGCCGAGTCACCCTCCTTGATGAAGCGGGCGGCCTCACCGAGGGCGGCCGCCTCGACGTTGAGCTGATCGTAGGAGACCGTGTCCATGAACACGAACTGCTGGCCGTCGCGGTAGAGGTACTGCATCGGCCGCTTGTCGATGACCGCCTGCTCGACCTTCTCGTCCGCCCGGAAGGTCCGCTCGAGCACGGCCCCGGTGCGCACGTTCTTGAGCTTGGTCCGCACGAACGCGCCGCCCTTGCCCGGCTTGACGTGCTGGAACTCGACGACCGAGAACAGCCCCTCGGAGAGGTCGAGGGTCATGCCATTCTTGAGGTCGTTGGTCGAGACGGTCATGTCGCGATCAGGTCCTTGGGCGACTTGGTCAGGGGCCGGCAGCCGTCGGAGGTGACGACGACGGTGTCCTCGATGCGGACGCCGCCGATGTCGGGGAGGTAGACGCCCGGCTCGACGGTGACGACCGTGGACGGCTCGAGCGTATCAGTGGACGTCGCTGCCACCCACGGAGCTTCGTGGATGTCGAGCCCGACGCCGTGGCCGGTCGAGTGCAGAAATGCGTCGGCCCAACCGGCTTCGGCGATGATCTCGCGGCAGGCTCCGTCGACCTCCGCGCACGACGCGCCGGACCGCACCGCATCCACCCCTGCCGCCTGGCTGGCGGCCACGACTTCCACCATGCGGCCGGCGACCTCCGAGTCCAGGTCCCCCACCCACAGCGTCCTCGTCATGTCGGAGCAGTACCCGTCGACGATCGCGCCGAAGTCGATCACCACCAGCTCGCCGGCCTCGATCGGCCGGGCCGAGGGCCGGGCGTGGGGCTTGGCGCCGTTCGGCCCGGCGGCGACGATCGTGTCGAAGGAGCTGCCGGCTGCGCCGAGCCGGCGCATGGCGAAGTCGAGCTCCAGGGCCAGGTCGGCCTCGCTCACCCCGTCGGGAAGCAGGTCCCTCACCTGGGCCAGGGCGGCGTCTGCAATGTCGGCCGCCGCCTCCATGCGGGCCAGCTCTCCGGCGTCCTTGACGCGGCGGAAGCCTTCGACCAGCCCCTCTGTCGGGACGAGCTCGGCGTCGGTGAACACCTCGGCTCCGAACCGCCGCTGCCGGGCCCAGCTGACGTCGGTCGCCTCGAGCCCGATGCGGCCCAGTCCCCGGGCGGCGGTGGCGAGCGCCTCCAGCTGGGCCGCCACCCCGCCGATCTCGACGCGGGCGTCCACGCCCGCCGTGGCCAGCTGCTCCCGGGACTGGGTCTGGTACCGCCCGTCGGTGACGAGGACCGACTCCTGCGGCGTGACCAGGAGGATGCCCGCCGAGCCGGTGAACCCGGTCAGGTACCCGACGTTGGACAGGTTGGTGACGGCGAGGGCATCACAACCGGCGTCGCCCAGCCGCTCCCGCAGCCGGGGGAGACGGGGGGCCACGTCCATGGCGGGCATGGCGGCGGTCTTGGTCGTCACTCGGTTCCACCTCTCGTCGAAAGGTCCCCCCATCATCATGGCCTCCCAGGCTCCGACCGGGCGGCGAGGATACGGGCGACGGCGTCGACCGCCAGCTCGTAGCCGAGGCCACCGAAGCCGGCGATCGAGCCGTCGGCCACCGGCGCCACGACCGAGGTGTGCCGCCAGGGCTCACGGGCGTTCGGTTGCGACAGGTGCAGCTCGACGACCACGCCGTCGAAGGAGGCCAGGGCGTCGTGCAGCGACCACGCATAGTGGGTGAGGGCGCCGGCGTTGACCACGATGGCGGCGGCTCGGCCCCGGGCGTGGTGGACGGCGTCGACGAGACCGCCCTCGTGGTTCGACTGGGTGTGCTCCAGTACCAACCCCTGTCGCTTCGCCGCCGCCTCGGCCGTGGCCACGTGCTCGGCCAGCGTCTCGCGTCCGTAGACCTCGGGCTCCCGCTGGCCCAGCAGGTCGAGGTTCGGCCCCGACAGCAGGAGCAACACGGGGGCGCTCATCGGGCCTCCTCGCCGACTGTGTCCATGTCGGCCAGGGCCGCTCGTACGTCGGACCGCTCCACGCCCCGGACGACCTCGACGCCGCGCACCCCGTCGAGCACGAAGGTCAGCCCGGTGGTGGCCTTCTTGTCCCTCGCCATCAGGTCGATCAGCCGGCTGGCGTCGGCCCCGGCCGGGAGCTCGGCCGGGAGGCCGTACCTCGTCACCACCCGCCGGTGGTCCTCGACCCGCTCGTCGTCGATCCTCCCCAGCCGTCGCGCCAGCAGGGCGGCGAACACCAGGCCGATGGCGACCGCCTCCCCGTGGCGGAGATCCGCCCCGATGTCGGAGGCGTGCGTCTCGAGGGCGTGCGCCAGCGTGTGGCCGTAGTTGAGCACGGCTCGCTGGCCTGCTTCCTGCTCGTCGGCGGCGACGACGGCCGCCTTGATCTCGACGCATCGAGCCACCCGCTCGGCGAGCGGCAGGTCGGCGAGACCTTCGGCACCGAGGAACGCGTACTTGGCCAGCTCACCGAGCCCGCTCTGGTACTCCTCCGGCGGCAGGGACTCGAGCACCTCGGTGTCGCACAGGACCGCGGCCGGCTGCCAGAAGGCGCCGACGAGGTTCTTGCCTTCCGGCAGGTTCACGGCCGTCTTGCCGCCGATGGCCGCGTCCACCTGGGCCAGCAGGGTCGTGGCCACGTGCACGACGGGGACGCCGCGGTGGTAGGCGGAGGCGGCGAAGCCCGCCACGTCGGTGACCACCCCGCCTCCCACCGCCACGATGGCGTCGGCGCGGGTCAGCCCCCAACGGGCAAAGCCCCGGCACAGCTCCTCCACCGTGGCCAGGCACTTGGCCCGCTCACCCTGACCGATCAGAAAGGTCTTCCACTCGACGCCGGGGTCGACGGCCACGTCGACCGCGGCCTGGGTGACCACGGCGGCGCGGGCGACGCCGGTCGGCATGACCTCGAGCAGACGGTGACGGGCGCCGGGACCGACCAGCACCTCGTACGACCGGGCCCCGAGGGTGACCGGGACGCGGATCACCGACGAGCGTCCGATGACAGTGCGGCGAGCAGCCGCTCGACCACCGTCACCGGAGCGAGCCGGTCGACGTCCACCACGACCTGAGCGAGCTCCTGGTAGACGGGTCGTCGCTGGGCGTACAGCCGACGGAGGGCGGCGCCGGGATCGTCGCCGAGCAACGGTCGGCCGGCGCCGTCGCCGACGCGTTCGGCCAAGGTCTCGACCTGGGCCCGCAGCCAGACCACGGCGCCACTGCGCCGCAGCACCCGGCGGTTGTCCGGATCGAGCACGGCGCCACCCGCCACGGACACCACCGTCGGGGTGTCGCTGACGGCGGCGGCGGCGAGTGCGCGCTTCTCAGCGGCCCGGAACGCAGGCTCGCCACGGTCGGCGAAGATCTCCGGAACCGTCTGCCCGGTGTCGCGCCCCACCTGCTCGTCGCTGTCGAGATGACGCCACCCGAGCCGCTCGGCGAGGAGCCGTCCGACCGTCGTCTTTCCGCATCCCATCATGCCGACGACGAAGATGTGCTCAGCCATCTCGGGCGCCGACCTCCGTCACCGGCTCCCTCAGGGTGGCCACGTAGGAGTCACGGTTGCGGACGACCTCGGTCAGCGAGTCTCCGCCGAACTTTCGCAACGCCTCGCGGGCCAGTGTCAGCGCGACCATGGTCTCGGCGACCACGCCCATGGCCGGGACGGCGGTGACGTCGGTGCGCTCCTTGAACGAGACGGTCTCCTCTTTCGACACCACATCGACCGTCTTGAGCACGGGGCGGTTGAGCGTGGCCAGCGGCTTCATGGCCACCCGGGCCACCAGGAGATCGCCCGTCGACATCCCGCCCTCGATCCCGCCGGCCCGCGTGGTCTCGCGGCGGTAGGTGCCCGTGTCGGCGTCCCAGGCGATGGCGTCGTGGGCCTCCGAGCCCCTCCGACCGGCAAGGTCGGCGCCGTCTCCGAGGCCGACGGACTTCACGGCCTGGATGCTCATCAGCGCCTGGGCGAGGAGGCCGTCGAGCTTGCGGTCCCAATGTACGTGGCTCCCGAGCCCGACGGGGACCCCGTAGGCCAGGATCTCGGCCTCTCCTCCCAGCGAGTCACCCACCTTGGCCGCCGCCTTGACCTCGTCCACCATGGCCTCCTCGACCTCGGGATCGAAGCACCGCAGCTGCGAGGCGTCGACGCGAGCGAGGTCCTGCGGCTCCGGTCGGGCTCCCGACCGCGCCTCCACCGCCCCGAGCGCCACCACGTGACTGAGGACGTCGACGCCGAGACGGGCGAGCAGCGCCTTGGCGCAGGTGCCGGCCGCGACTCGCGCCGCCGTCTCGCGCGCCGACGCCCGCTCGAGGACGTCGCGTGCGTCGTCGAAGCCGTACTTCTGCATCCCCGCCAGGTCGGCGTGGCCAGGCCGGGGCTGGGTGAGCACGCGTGACGGGGCCCCCGGCGCGGGAGACATCTCCTCGGACCATTTCGGCCACTCGGTGTTGGCGATCAGGATGGCCACGGGCGAGCCGAGGGTCCGGCCATGGCGGATGCCTCCGAGCAGGGTCACCTCGTCCTTCTCGAAGCGCATGCGCGGGCCCCGGCCGTACCCCAGGCGGCGCCGGGCCAGCTCCCCCTGCACGTCCTCCTCGCTGAGCGGCAGCCCGGCGGGCAACCCCTCGACGATGACGACGAGCGCCTGTCCGTGGGACTCGCCGGCGGTGAGGAAACGCAGCACGAGACCCAATCTACCGGGGGGCCCCACGAGCCGGCGGGGAGTTCAGCCCGACCAGGCGCGTGTGAGCGGAGCGCCCCAGAGCACGACGAGCACGGCCCCGGCGCCGAGAAAGGGAGCGAACGGCAGCCGCACCATGAGGCCGCTGTCGGTCACCACCATCACCACGACCCCGGCGACCACCGCCAGCAGGAAGCCGAGAAGCAGTCCCGTCGCAACGTAGCCAAGCCCGAGCCAGCCCAGGTACAGCCCGATGAAGCCGGCGAGCCGGACATCGCCGAAGCCCATCCCCCGGGGTTGGACCAGGTGCACCAGGCCGACGGCGGCAAACGCCGCCAGGCCCCCGACGACGGAGTCGAGCGCAGCGCGACCGGCCGCTTCGGCGATCGCCGCCCCGCCGAGCAGCACGACGGTCAGCACCAGTGCCGGGCGAAGGACCCGATTGGGGATCACGCGGCGCTCGACGTCGAGCGCCGCCACCGCCACGAGGGCGGCGAAGAAGAGGCAGTAGGCGGGGAGGACCGGGTCGAGGCCGAACCGGAGGCCTGCGGCCGCGAACAGGGCGGCAGTCGAGAGCTCGGTGAAGGGGCGGCCCAGCCGCACGAGGGACCCCGCACCAAGCCCACCCGCGGCACAAGCGCCCACCAGCAACGCGGCCACCGCCGAACGTTAGTTGCGCCGCGCCGCCGAACGTTCGTTGCGCCGCGTCGCCAACGACCCGCAGCGGCTCCGCCGTCGGCGCACGACGCGCCGTCGGAGGACCACGACGACCACGCCGAGCACCAACAGGACGGCGGCCACGGCCACGACGACGTCGCGGAACCAGCCGTCGAGGAGTCCCGCGCCGTGCGGCCGAGCGGCAGCGAGTCCGCCGGCGGCGTTGCGCGTCCCCGAGCTGGGCGTGGTGGCCGTCGGCGCCGGGACCTGCGTCGAGACGGCGGGCAGGTGGTCGGCTCGCGACTCCTTGGCGACCGGCGTGGCGAAGCCGAGGTCGAGGAGCGCGGTCGCCGAGCGGTAGATGTCGGGAGACTGGAGAACGACGGCGACCATCGTGCGCCCGTCACGCGTCGCCGCCGCCATGAAGGTGTTCCCGGCCGCCTTGGTGTGGCCGGTCTTGATGCCGATGGCTCCCGGGTACAGCTCCAGCCCACGGTCGACGTTGCGGATCACGTGGACCACCCCGTCGGGTGCGGTGAACCGGTATTCCGGCAGATCGACGATCTGGCGGATGTCGGGCATCGCCAACGCCGTCCGGGCGATGATGGCCAGGTCGTAGGCGGAGATGAGGTTCCCTCCCTGGACGGAGAACTCATCGTCGAGCCCGGCGGGGTCACGGAGGACCGGGTGGTCGACCAGGTGGAGGTCGGCGCCCGTGCGCTGCATCTCGGCCCCGAACGCCTCGCGAGTGCCGCTGACCCGCTCGGCCAGCGCCAGCGCGGCGTCGTTGGCCGACAGCATGAGCATGGCGTGGAGGATGTCGGTGAACGCCCACACCTGCCCCACCTTGAGACCCAGATTGACCGACTCGGTGCCCTGGGCGACAGGGCTGACGGGGACCACGCTGTTCAAGGGCAGGTGCTGAACGGCGACGATGGCCGTCAACACCTTGCTGATGCTGGCCGGCCGCATCACGACGTGATCGTTGGCGGCGTCGACGACGTTGCCGGTGTCGGCGTCCACGACGACCCACGCGGAGGGACCTGCCGGAGGCGGCAATCCGGGCGTGCCCGGAGGGGGCGTGGCCGGCGGCGGCGACGCAGGCGGGGGCACGGCCGCGACCGCCGACCGAGCCCCGGCAGGACCGGCCGTCAGGAGGGCGAGAACGAGCCCGAGCAGAACGAGGAGACGGTGGCGTCTGACCGCCACAGACAGGACCACCGGTCAAGACTAGGACCCCGGTCGAGGCCGCGTTGTGCGGGCGACGCGCCGACTACTTATTTCTTGGCCGGCTCGTAGTAGGGGTTGTCTCCACTGGCGTGGTCGGTCACGTCGACGACCGACGTCACCTCTGGGATGGCGTCGGTGATCGCCACCTCTATCCCCTGACTCAGCGTGACCTTGGCCAGCCCGCACCCCTGGCAGCCGCCGCTCAGCCGGAGGTAGGCGGTCGAGTCCTCGACGGCCACCAGGTCGGCCCGGCC
>Ga0066670_10000068_pt1 | contig 21897 bp, 19 predicted proteins | sample GraSoiAngelo_119_FD_66459 | JGI IMG/M metagenome (GOLD analysis project Ga0066670, IMG submission 66459) | Grasslands soil microbial communities from the Angelo Coastal Reserve, California, USA - 14_0919_05_20cm | ecosystem: Environmental > Terrestrial > Soil > Grasslands | place: USA...
CGGGCTCGACACGCCGGCTGGGGCGGGAGAGCATGATCTGGCACTCCCCCTCCGCCCAACCGAGGCGGCCCAGGCGATCGAGCTCGGCGACCAGCGCTCGATGCAGGTCGAGCAAGTGTGCGGCGTCGGAGGCCGCGTACTGGCGCTGCTCGGCGCTGAGGGGGCGTCGGGTCCAATCGGTGAGGCGGTCGCCTTTGGCCAGGCGCTGGCCGAGCAGGTGCTCGACCAGGGTCGTCAGCGACGGGGCCGAGAGGCCGAGAAAGCCGGCGGCCAGCTGTGTGTCGAAGAGCCGCCGGGGCTTGGCCCCGCACGCCAGCTCGAGTACCTCGAGATCCTGCTCGGCCGCATGGGCCACACCGAGGCCGGGTCCCTCGAGCACCCGTCGCAGCCCGGTGAGGTCGACGCGGTACGGATCGACGAGGGCCACTCCTCCTGGCCACACCAGCTGGACGAGGGCCAGATGCGGAAAGTACGACCGCTCGCGATGGAACTCGGTGTCGAAGCCGTACACCGGCGCGGTCTCGATCTCCGCGAGCAGCTCGTCCATGGCGGGCTGGGCGTCGACCCAGCTCGGGCCGGCCAGACCGCTCAGCCCTTCACGAGCCCGGCGTCGCCACCGGTGAGCTCGGTGAACCAGCTCGACTCGAAGCCCCGTGCATCGTCGAGTCGATGTGGCGTCATCGGTCTCGACGCTACCGTACGGCGAGCCCGCGCTCGCAGACCCTCACCTGCGAGAGCCTCTCAGCCGCCGTAGCTCATGCGGGTGTCCTCCATGCGCAGCGGCAGCGCGTCCTCGTCCCCCTGGAACCCCGCCTGCACCACCTCGCCCACGAAGAGGACGTGATCTCCCACCGGCAGTCGCTGGCGCATCTCGCAGTCCACGTAGGCGAGGGCCTGGTCGAGGATCGGCGCGCCCGTTGCCGCCTCGTGGACGGCGAAGCCGTTGAGCGTGCCCGATGCTTCGTCGTACTCGACGGGCTTCACGAACTTGCGGACGATGGCGCGATCCTCGCGGTCGACGACCGAGAGGCTGAAGGTGCCGCCGTCGGCGATGAGCGTGGCGGTGAGGGCCTCCTGCTCGACACTAACGGCCACCAGCTTGGGATCGAACGAGACCTGGGTGACCCAGTTGGCGGTCATGAGGTTCCGCCGGCCCCCGGCGCTGCTGCCGATCACGTACAGCCCGCTGGGCATGGTCCACAGCACGCGCCGGCGAACCTTGTCGTACTCCTCGGGATCCGCGCCCGGTGGGAAGGGGCCGACCAGCCCGCTCGTCGCTCCAGCCATGGTGCCGAACATAGCGCCGCACCGGGAGCGCCCTGTTACCCCGCTGGAACCGCCCGCCGGGCAGGGGCCTTCCTGGCGTCCGGCGGAGGCTTGACGGTCAACCCTCCGGACGAGAAGAATGCATGCAACACACATGTATCCCCGAGGAAGGGTGGTGATCGTGTCCACACATCTCGAAGGCGTCTTCGAAGTCACCTCGTGGTCGGAGGACCAGGCGGGCGGGCTCGAGGGCGCCGCCAAGGTGACGACGGCAGGGATCGGTCAGCGGTTCACGGGTGGCATCGAAGCGGAGACCAAGTGGGACATGGTGATGGCCTATCGCGACGACGGCACCGCCGACTTCGTCGGCTACCAGCGACTCCAGGGCCGTATCGGCGACAAGGCCGGAACGTTCGTGCTCAAGGGCCTCGGCGAGTTCGACGGCAAAGAGGCGAGGACGCACCTCGAGGTGGTGCCAGGCACCTCGACCGGCGAGCTGAAGGGTCTGCGCGGCACCGGTGTCGCGGTCGCTCCGATGGGCTCCACCGGGACGTTCAGCCTCGACTACGACCTGTGACGTGACCGCGGCTCCGGCCGACCAGACCGCCAACCTGCTCGGGGCCCTGGCCCTCGCCGTCACCGACCGGGTGGCGGAGGCGGTGACAGATCGATCGGGGTGCTCGGAGAGCGCGGCGGCGGCACTGTCGGCCCTCGACCAGTTCCTCGACCGACCCTCGGTCGATCGGCTCTCGCAGGTGCTCGGGCTCAGTCAGTCGGGCACGGTCCGTCTCGTCGACCGCCTCGAACAAGACGGCCTGGTGCGGCGCGGGCCGGGCGTCGACGGCCGCACCACCGCGGTGCCCCTGACGGCGGCCGGCCGTCGTGTCGCGCGGGGGCTCGAGGCGGCCCGTCTCCAGGTGCTCGACAGCGTCCTGGGCCCGCTCACCGAGGACGAGCGGCACACGCTGGCGACGCTCGTGGGCCGCATGCTGGTCGGCATGATGCGAGAGCCGGGCGCGACCCGATGGACGTGCCGCATGTGCGACCTCGCCGCCTGCGGACGTCCCGCAGGCCACTGTCCCCTCGAGCGGGAGGCGCGCGCCCGCTACGGGTGAGCAGTGAGCACCGGCGACACACCGAGCGCGCTGACCGCCGAGCGACGGGTGGTGTGAGAGCTCGCGGACTCAGGAGTGCACGAGCGCGGCGGCGCGGGCTCCGGCCGACGCGAGCGCCTGCCGGGCTGTGTCCGCCTCGCGCACGATCGCAGCCAGTCCCGCCGCCCGGTTGGCGCCGAGACCCTTGTCCAGGTAGTGGTTGGCCAGCTGATACGCCGTCTGGTACGCCGTGTCCAGCTGGTTGGTCAAGCTCTGATCGGGGCTGGGGAGCTGGGCGTGGGCGATGGTCGCGTCATCCTGGAGCTGGACACTGACCGCCTGCAGGCCTCCCAGATCCCCGGCGGTGGCGCTCTTCGTCACCTGGTCGAGCTCGGAACCGATCTTGGCGCTGGACGCGGTGAGCCCCACCCCGTGCGACCACCCCTGGACCCGCTGTGCCGGCGTGCCCGAGACGTCGGGCCCCGACGAGCAGGCGGCCATCGTCATCGAGGCGACGACGACAGCGGCCGACACGTACCACCGCTGATGCTTCATGCCTCCTCGGGGCCGGCTGGCGCGAAGCCGCGGCGCAGCGTGTTCTCGGTGCTGGCAACGGGGTCGAGGAACTGCAACAGGTAGTCCGGGCCGCCCGCCTTCGAGCCCACTCCCGACAAGCCGTAGCCACCGAAGGGCTGACGCCCGACCACCGCGCCCGTGGTCCCCCGGTTGACGTACACGTTCCCGGCCCGCAGCTCGCTCGAGGCCAGCGCGATGTGGGCCGGAGAACGCGAGAAGACACCCGCAGTGAGCGCGTAGTCGGTGTCGTTGGCCAGCTCGACCGCATCGGCGAACGACGCGGCGCGCTGCACGGCCAGCACGGGACCGAAGATCTCCTCCCTCGCCAGTGCTGCGTCCGGCGCAACGTCGGCCACCACCAGGGGCCCGGCGAAATAGCCCGACTCGGGCACGTCGTCGCGGTGCAGCACGACTCGTCCTTGGGTATGGGCCGCCTCCGAGCAGGCTCGCACCCGCGACTGCGCGTCGGCGTCGATGAGGGGCCCGACCTCGGTGGCCATGTGCCGCGGATGGCCGATCGACAGCTCGAGGGCGGCGCCTCGGACCCGCCTGACCAGCTCGTCGAAGACGGGATCGAGCACGATCAGGCGCGAGGCGGCGGAGCACTTCTGTCCGGCATAGGAGAACGCCGACTGCACGACAGCGGGGACGGCCTGGTCGAGATCGGCGTCCGCGTCGATGACGATGGCGTTCTTGCCCCCCATCTCGGCGACGACCCGCTTGAGCTGACGCTGGCCGGGGCGGTGCTGGGCTGCGCTGGCGTTCACCGCCAGCCCCACGGCCTTCGAGCCGGTGAAGACGACGAAGCTCACGCCGGGATGGGACACGAGGTGCGCCCCGACCAGCTCGCCCAGCCCGGGCAGGAAACCCACCACCCCCCGCGGCAGTCCCGCCGCGGTCAGGCCTTCGATCAGCATCGAAGCCACGGCCGGTGCCTGCTCGGCCGGCTTGAGGATCACCGAGTTGCCAGCCACCAACGCTCCGGTCACCATGCCGGTGGGGATGGCCAGGGGAAAGTTCCAGGGGGCTATGACCACGCCCACGCCCCTCGCCCGGTAGGTGAGCCGGTTCGTCTCTCCGGGCGGCGACTCGACGGTGGCCCCCTGATCCAGGCGCAGCATCTCCCTGCCGTAGTACTCGCAGAAGTCGATGGCCTCGCACACGTCGGCGTCGGCCTCGGCCCACGGCTTTCCCGCCTCGAAGATCTCGAGGGTGGCCAGGTCGGTACGGCGGGCGCGCATCCATTCGGCCAGACGGAAGAGGACCGCCGCCCGCTCACGCGCCGACGTCCTCCTCCATCGCTCGAGCGCCCGGTCCGCGACCTCGACGGCACGATCGGCCTCTTCGGGGCCGCACGATGCCGAGGTCGCAACAACGCAGTCGGGTTCGGCCGGGTCGACGGAGGCGATGGTCGCGGTCGTGTGCACCTTCTCCCCGCCGATCACCGCCGGCACGTCGAGACCCCGACCTCGTTCGCCGACGGTCGTCTGCGTGTGCTCCACAGCAGCGGCGAAGGCGGCGCGGACACCGGCGCGCCGCCACTCGGCCACGGGTTCGTGGTGGTAGCGGCCCGGTTCGTCGGGGTCGGTGGCGGGGCGACTGGCCGGGAGCGTCGGTCCAGGAAGGTCGCCTGCCCGCGGCGGAGCCAGCAGATCATCGAGGTCTCGTTGCTGCGCGTACTGACGACGCACGAAGCTCTCGTTGGACGTGTTCTCCAGCAACCGCCGCACGAGGTAGGACATGCCCGGCACCAGCTCACCCATCGGGGCGTACACCCGCAGCCGCAGCCCGAGACGCCCGATGGCGGCATGCACGGGCTCGGCCATCCCATAGAGCATCTGGAGCTCGTAGCCAGTGTCGGGGATGCCAAGGCTGCGTGCATAGGCGATGGAGTAGGCGAGCGAGCGGAGATTGTGCGAGCCGAAGGCGGCCCTGACCTTGCCGTGGTGATCGTGCAGCAGCCGTGCGCAACGCTCGTAGTTGGCGTCGGTCTGGGCCTTGTCCTCGAACACCGGGACCGACCACCCCTCGGCTCCAGCCTGCACGGTCTCGGCGTCCCAGTAGGCCCCCTTCACCAGACGCACCCCGATCGGCCGGGCGCCGACGACCGTCGCCATCCGCCCGGCGGACCAGGCGACGAAGTCGGTCAGGTCGGCGGCGGCGTCCTTGAGGTAGGCCTGCACCACCACGCCCGCATCCAGGCGGGCCAGGTCCGGCTCGTCGAGCATGGTCCGGAACAGCTCGAAGGCCAGCTCCTTGCTGTCGTAGTCCTCGGTGTCCAGCCAGACGAACGCACCCCGGTCGACGGCGAGCTTGAGCAGGGGGCGCAGACGGTCGGCTGCCTGGGCGATCGCTTCGGTCCCGGTGAGGGGCCCGAACCGCGGTGCCAGGGCGGACGGTTTGATGCTGACGCTGACGCGTGGCAAGGGTCCCACGTCGTCGCGTTCCAGGTGGTCGTCGGGCGCCCAGCCGGCGCTGGCGTCCAGCAGCACGCGAAGCACCTCGTCCACGCGCGCCGCGTACCGGTCCGCTTCGGCTCCGGTGAGTGTCTTCTCACCCAACAGATCGACGGTGGAGGCCGTGCCGGCGCGCCACAGACGCCCGAGTCGATCCGCCACCTCGGCCGGTGTCGTCCCGACGATGAACTGCTGGGCCATGCGGGCGATGTTGCGGCGGGCCACGGCTGCCGACAGCCGCTCTCCGCGGGGAAGATGCTCGGCCACACCCACACCGAGGTCGAGCAACCGCGGTGCATCGGCGCCGGCGAAGTACTCGTGGAGATGGCGGAGGGCGTCTGCGTCGCCGGTCGTGGCGGGGAACACGTCGACCAGACGGAACAGCTGGGTCTTGAACGACGGGTTGGCCATGGCCCAGGCCAGCATCCGCTCGCTCCACCACGACAGCCGGTAGACCCGGGCCCGCTCGCCCGAGCCGAGCTCGGCGATGCGCCGAGCGAGGTCGGTGACTTCCGCCTCGAGCGGTGGCGGCACGCCGCCCACGGTACCGTCCGAGGGCCCGCCGCCGGCAGCGCGGTCGCAGTCGCCGTCAGGTCCTCGAGGGCGCCGGCACCGCGGGTCAGCGCTCAGACGTGCTCTCGCGCCAGCCCGGGTCGAGCTGGTGGAGGAAGTGCCGGCACCGCTCGGCCTCGTCGGTCTCGCCGATGGCCCCAGCGACACGGGCCAGGCCCGCCAGGCAGCGGAGGAACCCGCGGTTCGCCTCGTGGCTGGAACGCACGTAGCCCGAGCCCCGCCAGCCGGCGCCCCGCAGCGCGTCGAGCCCGCGGTGGTACCCGACGCGAAAGTAGGCATAGGCCTCGGTGTCGTCCCGGGCCAGATCGCCGAGAGACGCCCACGCGTCGAGGTACCGGGGGAAGGCGGCAGCGACCTCGGCCACCGCGGCCCGCCGCTGATCGCGCCCGACCTCGAGCGCGGCCTGGAGCCGCTCTCGGGCGGCAGCCGGAGCCAGGGCGAGCTGCGTCTCGGGCGGACCGCCCGAGAGGGAGATGGGGGACTCGTCGGCCATGGCGCATCGTCGCACACGTCGCCCGTAGGCTCGCCCGGCGATGACGCCGCCGCCCGGCGACCGGCTCCCCGGTTGCACGTTCTGTGACATCGTCGCCCACGACGTCGCCACCGATCTGGTGCTCGACGAGAGCTCGATGGTGGCCTTCCTCGACCGGCGACCGGTGTTCCCGGGCCACGTGCTGGTCGTGCCCCGGCTCCATTTCGAGACGCTGGTCGACCTGCCGCTCCGACTGGTCGAGCCGCTCTTCGCCACGACCAGGCGAGTCGCCGGCGCCGTGGCCCGAGCCATGGAGGCCGACGGCAGCCTCGTGCTCATGAACAACCGCGTGAGCCAGAGCGTGCCCCATCTCCACATCCACGTGGTGCCCCGGCGGTTCAAGGACGGGCTCAGGGGTTTCCTCTGGCCCCGGCAGCGCTACGAGGACGACGAGGCCGAGGCCCGGGTGGCGGCGGCCGTCCGCGCCGCCCTGGCGACCGAGGCGATCAGCGACGCGCCCCAGCAGGGAGGATGAGGCCGGCCCGGGAGGCCGGCCCAACGAGCGAGGCCGGCCCGGGAGGCCGGCCCAACAAGGGAGCCGGGCTGCTACCCGAAGCGCACCAGGTGCTGGTCCCGTCTTCCTCGGCGCAGCAGCAGGTAGCGGTCGCGCAACAGGTCCGCCGGGCCGAGCTGGCGGCCCCGGTCGAGCTCGCGGTGGTTGTTCACGTACGCGCCGCCCTGCTCGATGGTCGTGCGGGCGGCCGAGCGGGACGGGGCCAGTCCCGTCTCGACCATGGCCTCGACGAGTGAGAGGCCGCCGTCCGCCAGACGGTCCCTCGACCAGGTGCTGGACGGTGCGTCGGCGAGCACGTCCACGAGCGTCCGCTCGTCGAGCCCGGCGATCTCCTCGGAGAACAAGGCCGCCGCCGCCCGCTCGGCCTTGGCCGCGGCCTCGGCCCCGTGGACCAGGCGGGTCACCTCCCGGGCGAGGGTCCGCTGGGACTCGCGAGCCTCGGGACGGGTGGCCACGGCCGTGTCGAGCTCCTCGAGCCGCTCGTGGTCGAGCCAGGTGTAGTAGCGCAGGTAGGTGCCCACCACGCTGTCCTCGGTGCGAAGGAAGAACTGGAAGAGCTGGTAGGCGCTGGTCCGCCGTTCGTCCAGCCACACGTTGCCGGACGCGGTCTTGCCGAACTTGGTCCCGTCGGGTCGCACCAGGAGCGGCCAGGTGAGGCCCCAGGCCTCCTCGCCGCGCAGGCGGCGGATGAGGTCGATGCCCATGGTGATGTTGCCCCACTGGTCGCTGCCTCCCAGCTGCAACCGGCACCCGTAATCGTCGGAGAGGCGGAGGAAGTCGTAGGCCTGGAGCAGCATGTAGCTGAACTCGGTGAACGACATACCCTGCTCAGGGGTGGCCAGCCGGGCCCGCACCGTCTCCTTGGCGATCATCTGGCCCACACCGAAGTGCTTCCCGACGTCTCGGAGGAACTCGAGGAGCCGCAGCTCGCCGAGCCACTCGGAGTTGTCGACCAGGACGGCCTGGGCGGCGCCAGCGGCAGGTGTGAAGTCCAGGAACCGGCCGAGCTGGGCACGGATCCCGGTCATGTTGGCCTCGAGCGTGTCGGCGCTCAGGAGCTGGCGTTCCTCGCTCTTGCCGCTCGGGTCGCCGATCATCCCCGTGCCGCCGCCCGCCAGGGCGATCGGCCGGTGCCCGGCCTGCTGGAGGCGACGCAGGTAGAAGACGCCGATGAGGTGCCCGACGTGGAGGCTGTCGGCGGAGGGATCGAACCCGGCGTAGGCCGTCACGGTCTCCCCGTCGAGCGTGTCGGCCAGCCCCGCGTCGCTCACCTGCTGGACGAGACCACGAAACCGGAGGTCGGCAAGGAGCCCGCGCACCGAGGCCAGCCTGCCACGCGGCCCCCCACCGGGACACAACGATTCCGGAGCTCGACGGTGTCACGACGAGGACCCGAGGGCGAAACGATCCCGATGGCGCGACCCTGGAGCATGGGTGCTCGGCTCTCCCGCCAGGCGATCATCGATGCGGCGCGCGACCTGCTGGCGGCCGAGGGGATCGATGCGGTATCCCTGCGCCGGGTCGCCGGCGCCCTCGGAGTGACGGCCCCCGCCCTCTACGCCCACGTCACCGACAAGCGTGACCTCCTCCAGGGCGTGGCCGACCAGGAGGGCCGGCGGGTGATCGAGCGCATCCGGTCCATCCCGGCGACGGACCCCCTGACCCTCATCCGGGCCCGCAGCCTGGCCTACGTGGACTACGCGAAGGAGAACCCGGCGCTGTTCAAGGCCATCTTCATGGTTCGGCCCGAGCTGACGGCCGAGCCCCAGGACGCCCAGGCCGTGGTCACGATGGCGACCGAGGCCTTTCAGGTCGGCGCCGCTCCGGTCTTCGAGCTGGCCCGAGCGGGGCTGCTCGGCAGGGTCGACCCCCACCTGGCCGCCCTGGCCATCTGGACCGCCACCCATGGTGTCGCCACCGTGATCCTCGCCGGGCCCGAGTTCGATCCCGAGCTGGAGCGGTCACTGGTCGAGACGGTGATCGACGCCGTCATCGCCGGGCTCACGGGTCGGCGGCCACAGGCCGGCCCGGGAGGCCGGCCCAAGGAAGGAGGCTCGGGCGATCACGCGCCCGAGGCCGGCCCCTAGGCTCGAGCGCATGAACCGTCTGGCCGCCGAGACGAGCCCCTACCTCCGCCAGCACCGGGACAACCCCGTCGACTGGTACCCGTGGGGCGACGAGGCCTTCGCCCGGGCGCTCGTCGAGGACCGGCCGGTCATGCTCTCCGTCGGGTACTCCTCGTGTCACTGGTGCCACGTGATGGCTCACGAGTCGTTCGAGGACGAGGGCACGGCCGCCCTGTTGAACGAGCGTTTCGTGAGCGTGAAGGTCGACCGGGAGGAGCGGCCCGACGTCGACGCCGTGTACATGGAAGCCGTGCAGGCGATCACCGGACGGGGCGGGTGGCCAATGACGGTCTTCCTCACCCCCGACCGACGACCCTTCTACGGGGGCACCTACTTCCCCAAGGGTGACCGGGGCGGGATGCCCAGCTTCACGACGGTCCTGCAGGCCATCGACGCGGCCTGGCGCGAGCGGCGCGACGAGGTCATCGGCCAGGCCGAGGAGCTGGTCGGCGCGGTCGTGGCCAGGGTGCAGATCCCCTCCACCGAAGCGATGGCCGGCCGACCGGTGGCGGATTCCGCCGAGCTCCTGCAGGGCGGCTTCGCCGCGCTGCAGGCGGCGTACGACCCCGCCTGGGGAGGGTTCGGATCGGCCCCCAAGTTCCCCCAGCCCTCGATGCTCGAGCTGGCGCTGCGGGCCCACGACCGGACGGGAGGCGACGCCGCGCTCACCATGGTGTCGACCACGCTCGACGCCATGGCCTCGGGCGGCATCTACGACCACCTCGGCGGTGGGTTCGCCCGGTACTCGGTCGACGGCCGCTGGATGGTCCCGCATTTCGAGAAGATGCTCTACGACCAGGCCGGCTTGGCCCGCATCTACCTCCACGGCTGGCAGGTGACCGGGTCGCCCCAGTGGCGGCAGGTGCTCGAGGAGACGGTGGCGTACGTGCTGCGCGACCTCCGCGCACCCGGGGGCGGCCTGTTCTCGGCCGAGGACGCCGACTCCGAGGGTGTCGAGGGTCGCTTCTACGTCTGGAGCCTGGACGAGGTGACAGAGGTCCTCGGCCCCGAGCTGGCACCATCAGCCATCGACTGGTACGGCATCACGGCGGAGGGGAACTTCGAGGGCTCGAACATCCTGCACCGACCCCAGCGGGGCGATCTGTTGCGGCCCCCGGCGATCGAGCGAGCCCGACGCCTCCTCTTCGAGCATCGAGCCCGGCGCGTCCGGCCCGGGCTCGACGACAAGGTGCTGACCGAATGGAACGCCATGTTCTGCTCGACGCTGGCCGAGGCGGCAGCGGCGACCGGTCGGTCCGACTGGCGCGACGAGGCCGTGTCGGTCGCCGAGTTCCTGTTGCGATCCCTGCGCCGAAGCGACGGGCGGTGGCTGCGCTCGTGGCAGGGCGGCAAGGCGGGCCACCTGGCGGTGGCCGCCGACTACGCCTGGCTGGTCGACGCGTTCACCCGGCTGTCGGAGCTCACGGGCCAGGCCCGGTGGATCGAGACGGCACGAGACACGGCCAAGGCCATGCTCATGCTGTTCTGGGACGTGACCCAGGGCGGGCTGTTCACCACGGGGGAGGACGCCGAGCGGCTCATCGTCCGGTCGAAGGAGCTGTTCGACGGGGCCACGCCGTCCGCCAGCTCGGTCGGGGCCACGGCTCTCGCCCGACTGGGGGCGCTGACCGGCGAGCAGGGCTACACCGACTGCGCCATGGCCATCCTTGCAACGCTGGGAGAGGTCATGGCCGCCCAGCCCACCGCCTTCACCCACGCCCTCGGCGCCGTGGACCTGCTGGCCGACGGAGTGACCGAGATCGCGGTCACCGGTGACCGGCCAGACCTGGTCGAGGCAGCGCACCGCCGCTACCTGCCCCGTGCCGTCCTGGCCTGGGGGGAGCCGTACCCGTCGCCACTGTGGGACGGTCGGGGCGACGGCATGGCCTACGTCTGTCGCGACTACGCGTGCCTGGCGCCCACGTCGAGGGTCGAGGACCTGGAGGCCCAGCTCACCACCCGCTGACCCGTCCATCCGACAAGACACGCGCACGGGAAGGCATGATGGGGGCCGTGAGTCGTACCGGTCTCTCCTCGCCCCGACTCGACCTCGCCGGCGCGGAGCTCCGGCTCCTGGTACTGGCCGAGCGCCCGGACGAGTACCTGGCGGTCGACATCGACTCAGGGGCGTTCGTACGGGCCCACGGTGCCACTGACGCCGGCAGCGGCCCGCGCCACATCCTCGACGTGATCAAGGTCGAGCTGGCGACCAGCGAACACGCCACCGACCTGTCGCAGCCCGAAGCGGTCACGATGGCCGGGCCGGCCCGGCCGGCCCGGCGCGTCAGGCGCGGGCGGGTGAAGCGCTACCTACGGGCCCTCGTGGCACCGGACGGTGAGCCGCTGCTCGGCTTCCCCGCCTCGGCCACGCCCTACTGGACCCTGAACGGCACCCGTCCCTCGCTCGCCCTCGTCACCCCGAGCGACGGTCTCACGGTCACCAAGCGCGAGACCGACGGCACCCTGTGGGCCCGGTTCAACTGGGCAGGCAACCAGTACCACATGCCCGTCGACGACGCCCGCTTGTCAAGGGCGCTGGCGGACAGCGACCGGACTCGCCTCAGCGGGCGGGCGCTCGCCCGTGCCCTCGGCCACCGCCCGCACTACCTGCTGGTGGCGCTCGCCCCGCCGCGCAACGGCCACTGCTACAAGACGCTGGCGGCCGTGCTCCCTCGCCAGTAGGCGGCCGTCGCCCTCAGGCGGCCAGATCCGACAGCGCCCGGCGGAAGCGGTCGGTGGCTATCGTGCGCGCCGTCGCCTCGTAGGCGTCGCGGGCTGTCCGGTCGAGGCCGGCGCCTCGCATGAGGTTGACGCCGTGGGCCCGCACCTCGGCCGCCGACGGGCGCAGGAGCAGGACCTGGGCGCCTCGGCGCCGCGCTGCCCCTGCCTCCTGGGCCAGGGCCCGGGCGGGCCTCCTGCGGGCCAGCTGGATCAACGGCCCCGGTGGTCCTGCGGGATCGTACGCAAGTGGCGCCACGCCGATGATCAGGTCGCAGCCGGCGCGCCCGGCCAGGTCGAGGTTGGTCGTCGAGTGGGCGCCACCGTCGACGAGCACGTGGTCACCGACGCGCACGGGAGGGAAGATCCCCGGGATGGCGCACGAGGCCTCAACGGCGCGGGGCAGGTCGATGCGAACCTCGTCCTCGCGACCGAGGACGACCCTCCGACCGCTGTGGATGTCGACGGCGCACAGCCACAGTGGCGCGGCCGGCCAGGCTGCCGGCAGCTCGGCGTCGAGGCGCTCGCTTCCCTCGGCCATGGCGAACAGCCCACCCGGGAAGACCCGCCGGAGCACACCCGGCACCTCCGGGGTCGGGACCCGAAGCACCGAACGGCTCAGGACGTACGCCGATCCGAGACCGCGCTGCACGAACTCGACGGGTGAGGCGAAGTTGGGGGCGAGTATTCCCCTCCATCCGTCCCGCTGCTCGGTCCCGCTGTCCACCGCCTCGTTCCAGAAGTCAGCCGTCGACCAACCGCTGCGGAGGTAGGCGGCGATGGCCGCTCCGGCGCTGGTCCCGACGACCAGGTCAGCCGATGCCAGCCGCACCCCGCCCTCCTCCTCGAGGGCGCGGAGCACGCCGGCGTGGTACGCGAGGCCGACCACCCCACCGGCGCCCAAGACCACCCCGAGCTTCACGATCCCCCCCGGTGGTGGACTACGACGAGGCGGGCCGGCTCACCGGCCCAACCGACCCTCGGCCAGGTCCTCCGCCATGGCCCATCCGAAGGCGACGAGGCAGTCGAAGCGCTTCTGGGTCAACGGCTTGAAGAAGGCGGCGACGTCGGCGGGGCCCGACTTGAGGCTGCGGTACTCGAGCACCCCAGCGGGCGATCCCGTACCACCCAGCACGAAGGACCGGTCGTTCAGGCGACCGTCGGCCCCGAAACGCTTCGCCAGTCGACGGCCCCACGCCCGCTCCTCCCCCGTCGGTCGGTGCTGTGGCCGGGGAACGACGTCGGAGAGTCCCTTGAAGGCGTCGAAGGCGCCGGGATCAGCCATGCGCGTACCGACGAGCACGTCCTCGTCGGGAAACGCGAGCAGGGCCCGGCGGTACTGGTCGTTCATCAGCGCCCGAACGACCTGCTCCCGCTTGGACGTCGGCTTCACCGAGGCGAGACCCACGAGCAGCGAGGGAGTCCCGCCGATGCGCTCGAGCGTGCAGAAGGAGAACCCGGCGAGCCGTCCGCCCTCGCGGGCCTGGGTGACGAGCACCCACTCGTCGCGCTGCTTGGAGAGGAACCCGACGTCGAAGCCCGCCGAGCCGTCGGTGCAGATGTCGGCCATGTCGGCCAACTCGGCGTCGCTCAGCGCCGTGCAGTCCTTGGTGTCGACCTCGATGGACATGACCTCTTGAGTACTCCCGTTCGACCTGGTACTTGGCTTGTCCCCCTCCAGATTACGGGATGGCGCCGGGATCTGTCCCATGCGGGGCCCGCCGATCGGGGGCTCGCGGCCGGCGGGTGGCCCGGCGCAACGCCGCTCAGCTGACGACGGCGTTGGGGCCGAGGAGGACCCGCACCTCGGCGACCACGCCGGACCGAGCATCCACGTTGAGCTCGTCCGGTAGGCGAAGCACCTTGGCGCCGACGTGCAGGTACACCGGCGACGGGCCCGGGTGGTCGACGAGCAGCTGCTTGAGGTCCTGCAGCAACGGATCGGTGAGACTGGCCAGCGGGAGGCAGATCCGCAATGGCGGTCCGTCGTCGGCGACGAGCTGGGGGCGGGTGAGGCCCATGCACACCAGCTTGGGCTGGTCATCGCGGGTGTCGATCCGGCCCCGGACACAGACCGCCACGTCTTCCTCGAGCAGGGCCCCGAACTGGCGCATGGCGCTCGGGAAGACGAAGGTCTCGATCGAGGCCTCGAGGTCCTCGAGGACGAAGGTGGCCATCTGGTCGCCACTCTTGGTGTACTTGCGCACCAGGTTGGTGACGACGCCCCCGATCACCCGAACCTCGGCGTCGCGGTTGCCGTTGGCCGCGACCGGTGCCATCTCCCGAAGCTCGGTGATCGTACAGTCGGCGTGCTTGGCCAGGGCCGTCTCCATGCCCATGAGCGGATGATCGCTCACGTACAGACCGAGCATCTCCTTCTCGAACGACAGACGCTGCGCCTTGTCGAACTCGACGTCGGGGATCGGCACCCTCGAGTCGTCGAAGCCGATCGTCGTCCCGGTCTCGCCGCTCGTCCCGTTGCCGTTCCCACCGGTCCCGCCTCCGTCGAGCGCCGCGAACAGGCTCATGATGCCCAGCTCGGCCTCTCGACGCCGAGCGAGGGTGCGGTCGACCACCTGCTCGAAGACGAGGCACAAGCCCTTGCGCGGGTGACCCATCGAGTCGAACGCGCCCGCCTTGATGAGCGACTCCACGGTCCGCTTGTTGAGCACTGCTGGGTCCACGCGGTCGCAGAAGTCGTAGAAGTCACGGAACGGGCCGCCGCGCTCGCGCTCGGCCACGACCTGGGCGACGAGACCCTCGCCGACGTTGCGGATGGCCGAGAGGCCGAACGGGATGGCTCCCGAGCCGTGCTCGGACGTCGTCTGGGCGGTGAAGTCCGACGCAGACACGTTGACATCTGGTACCAGCACCTGGATGTGACGGGCCCGGCACTCGCCGAGGTACACGGCGGTGCGGTCCTTGTCGTCCTTCACGCTCGTGAGGAGGGCGGCCATGTACTCCACGGGATAGTTGGCCTTGAGCCAGGCCGTCTGGTAGGCCACCAGCCCGTAGCCGTAGGAATGGCTCTTGTTGAAGGCGTAGTCGGCGAACGGCTCGATGAGGTCGAACAGCGACGTGCCGAGAGCGGCGCCGTAGCCCGTCCGCTCGCAGCCCGCCACGAACTGCTCCCGCTCAGCGGCGATGAGCGATCGGATCTTCTTGCCGCAGGCCTTCCGGAGCCGGTCGGCCTCGGCCAGGCTGTAGCCGGCGAAGCGCTGGGCCACGCGCATCATCGACTCCTGGTAGATCATGAGCCCGTAGGTGTCCGCCAGGATGTCCTCGAGGTCGGGGTGGGGGTAGGTGATCGGTTTGCGGCCGCACTTTCGGTCGGCATAGTCGTTGTGCATGTTCGCGGCCATGGGACCCGGCCGGTAGAGGGCCACCAGCGCGGCGACGTCCTCGAAACGGCTGGGAGCGAGGGAGCGCATGAGCGCGCGCATGGGCGCGCCCTCCAGCTGGAAGACCCCCACCGACCGTCCTTCACGGAGCATGGCGAAGGTCGCCTCGTCGTCGGGTGGCAGCGCGTCGATGTCGGGTCGCTCGCCGCGAGAGCGCTCGATGAGATCGAGGGCCCGCTCGATGACGCTCAGGTTGCGCAGGCCGAGGAAGTCCATCTTGAGCAGGCCCAGCTCCTCGACGCCGTGCATCTCGTACTGCGTGACGATGGGCGCGTCCTCGGCGGGTGTCGAGGGATCTGGCTTTCGCTGGATCGGGAGGTGCTCGGTGAGAGGGTCGCGCGTGATGACCACGGCGGCGGCGTGGATACCCGCCTGGCGCCGCAATCCCTCCAAGCCCTTGGCCACGTCGATCACCTGCCGGGCCTCGGGATCGCTCTCGTACATCTCCCGGAGACCGGTCGCCATCTTGAAGCCGTCCTCCTGGCCCTCGCGACGCTCGAGGCAGGCACCCAGAGGGGTGTCGCGGCCCATCACGAGGGGCGGCATGGCCTTGGCGATGCGGTCCCCCACCGCGTAGGGATAGCCGAGCACCCGGGCGGCGTCGCGCACTGCGGCCCGAGCCTTGATGGTCGAGAACGTCACGATCTGGGCGACGCGGTCCCACCCGTAGCGCTCGGCTGCGTAGCGGATCATCTCCCCTCGACCCCGCTCGTCGAAGTCCATGTCGATGTCGGGCATCTCCCGGCGGCCGGGGTTGAGGAAGCGCTCGAAGAGCAGGTCGTGGTGGATGGGATCCAGATCGACGATCCGCAGGCAGTAGGCGACACAGCAGCCGGCGGCCGAACCCCGGCCGGGCCCGACGCGGATGCCGGAGGTCCGGGCGTGGCGGATGAGGTCCCACACGACGAGGAAGTAGGCCGAGAAACCCATCTCGGCGATGACACCGAGCTCGTAGTCGAGCCGCTCGACCACCGCCGTCGGAACGGGCCGGCCGTAGCGCTCCTCGGCTCCCACCATGGTCAGGTGGCGGAGGTAGGCCGCGGCTGCCGCCTCGCCGCCGCCGGCCGCGAACTCCTCCGGCACGGGGAACTCGGGCAGCTTGGGCTTGCCGAACTCGATGTCGACCGCGGCGCGCTCGGCCACCCAGAGCGTGTTGTTGCACGCGTCGGGCCAGTCGCGGAACAACGTCCGCATCTCCGACGCCGACTTGAGGTAGTGCTCCTCTCCCTCGAACCTGAACCGCTTGGGATCGTCTCGTAGGGCGCCGGTCTGGACGCACAGGAGCGCGTCGTGTGCCATGGCGTCGGTCCGATGGGTGTAGTGGCTGTCGTTGGTGGCGAGCAGCGGCGCCCCCAGCTGACGGGCGATGTCGATGAGGCTGGCGTTGGTCTTGCGCTGCAGCTCGAGGCCGTGGTCCTGGAGCTCGACGAAGAGATGCTCCCGGCCGAATATGTCCTGGAGCCGCCCGGTCAGCTCGGTGGCCCCGGCGAGATCGCCCCGCTGCAGGGTCTGGAGAACGAGCCCGCCGAGGCAACCCGTGGTGGCGATGACGCCCTCGTGGTGGCGCTCGAGCAGCTCCCAGTCGAGCCGGGGCTGGTAGTAGTAGCCCTCCAGGTAGGCCGCGCTCGAGAGCTGCATGAGGTTGCGGTAGCCAACGGTGGACTCGGCGAGGAGCGTGAGGTGGTAGTAGAGCTTCTCCCCTCCCTCGACGTCGCCGCCGGTGTCGTCGACCCTGCCGCGCCGCACCGGTCGCTCGTGGCGGCTGGCGGCGGCCATGTAGGCCTCGATCCCGACGATGGGCACGACGCCCTGCGCCTGACACTCCTTGTAGAAGTCCAAAACGCCGTACATGTTGCCGTGGTCCGTGATGGCGAGGGCCGGCTGCCCGTCGGCCGCCGCCGCCGCCACCAGGTCCTTGACCCGGGCGGCCCCGTCGAGCATGGAGAACTCGGTGTGCACGTGAAGGTGGGCGAACGAGTCGCCTCCAGCTCCGCCCGCCACGCGCCGTCCTCCTCTCCTCGAGCCCCGTCGTCCACAGCCTGTGGACGAGTTACACCGCTGTCATTCACCCTACCGCACCGCCACCGGCCTCGCCGCCCGCTGGAGGCACCTCCTTGTCCGCCCGGGCTGGTCGACCCGCGCTCAGGCATCGTGCGGTGTTCCACATTTCGTCGATAGCGCTGGCGCTTCGGCGGGATCAGCACCTCGTTTCGACCACAGGTGGAACCTCAGGAGCTTCCCCGCTCGCCCCTATCGCTGGCGGCGATCAGAGATACGTGCCGGGGCGGGGGCTCTGGGCGTCCTCGCCGCTCGGTAGCTGGCGCCGCCGCATCTCCTCGAGTTGCGAGCGGGCGTTCATCTGCTGCGCGAAGAGGGTCGCCTGGATGCCCTGGAACAGTCCCTCGAGCCAGCCGACGAGCTGGGCCTGGGCGACCCTCAGCTCGCCCTCGCTCGGCGTTCCCCCATCGAACGGAGACGAGATCCGGTCGAGCTCGGCGGCCAAGTCGGGCGAGAGCCCGTCGCTCAGCTCGTGTATCGACGTGTCGTAGATCTCGCGCAGCCGGGTCCGGCTCTTCTCGTCCAGCGGGGCCTGGCGGACCTCCTCGAGCAGCTGGCGGATCATGGACCCGATGCGCATCACTCTGGCCGGCTGGGCGACCGTCTCGGTGGGCTCGACGGAGCCGCCCCCGGCGGGCGCCTCGTCGGCCTCGGCGCTCGGGCGGGTGCCGACCGCGCCCGGAGGGACAACGACCACGTTCGGAGGAGCTTCGGGTCTGTCAGGAGCCATCTTCGATCCTTAGTCCGGATCAGGCCCGGCGCGCCAGCAGCGGTACCACCATCTCGGCCGAAGTCAGCGAACCGTGCCTGCTGACGAGGCTGACCTCACCCGTGTCGGCGGGATCGAGAAACGCCACCGGCGCGTGCGCGACCAGGGCGACGTCGCCGAGGCGGTGCTCGACCTCGGGCACGGGCTTCCCCCCGAGCCATCCCTCGGCCAGGACCTGCTCCCTCGTGCGCACCCAGGCAACGTGGCCGTAGGCGGACGACGCTCGCTCAGCCAGGCGGTCCGCAGTCCCGGGGCGGGCGTGAAGCCAGCGGAAGCGGCCCTCGCCCGACAGGAACGTGACGTCGGCCATGATCTCGGGGGACAGGGTGATCGTGTCGTCGCCGACGTCCACCTGCCCGTGGTCGGACGTGACGAGCAGGGCGGCACCGGCCGGCAGGGCGTCGAGCACGCCGGCGACGAGGTGGTCGGCGGCCGCCACCTCCGCTTCGTAGTGGGCGTCCAGCCCCCACTCGTGGGCCACCTTGTCGATGCCGTCGTAGTAGGCGTACACGAGTGGCTCGCCCTCGGTCAGCAACCGAGCCACCTCGACCGGCAGGGTCGAGGGCATGCGCCAGCCCCGGATCGGGGAACCGGCGAGGTGGGCGGCGGTGAAACCGGTGCTGACGAACTCCGCCCTCGTCACGGCGGGCACCCGCCTCCCGGCGAAGGCCGGCGAAGGCTGGAAGACGGCCGGCCGCACCTTGGTCCGGACGTCGCCCGCCTCGGTCCTCCACCGCAGGACGTTCATCACCTCCTGCTCCCCCACGTGCACCCGGTAGCCGACGACACCGTGCTCTGCGGGGGTGAGGCCGGTCGTGATCGAGGTGAGGGCCGTCGCCGTCGTCGTCGGAACCACCGACGTGATCGGCCCTCCCGTCAGGGTCCGCACGGTCGGAGCCAGCTGGGGTCGTTCGAGCAGCTGCTCCCAGCCGAACCCGTCCAGGACCAGCAGGACGACCTGCGTCGCGTCCCGCACCGGCTCGGGAAGCCAGTCCGGGGGCTCGCCGCTCCGCCGTTCGAGCAGCGCGCCCACGAGGCCGGTCAGGCAGGGACCTCCGTAGACGGGGAGCACGGGGCTGGGGGCAGCCGAGGCCGGTGACCGCGCGCCGCCCGGGGACGCGGCGTCGTCCCGCAGTGCCGGGGTCGGGGTCGGCTCGGCCTCCACTACAGCGACCTTACGCCTGGGGGCCCTACCATGGAATACGTGAAGGTGTCGACGAGGGGCGACTACGCCAGCCGGGCGCTGCTGTCCCTGGCGCTGCACGCGGCCGACGACGGACCGACGTCGGTACGCGACCTGGCCGAGCGCACCGGCCTACCCCAGCCGTACCTCGAGCAGATTCTCCTGGCTCTGAAGGGCGCCGGCCTCGTGCGCTCCAAGCGGGGCGTGGGCGGTGGCTACGTCCTGGCCCGGCCGGCGGACGAGATCACCCTGGGCCAGATCGTGAGCGCCGTCGACGGCCCGATCGTGGCCGGTGACTTCGGCGCGCCACACCAGAACGGTGCCTGCGACCACGAGGGCCAGTGCGTGCTGCTGGCGGTGTGGTCGGAGGTGGGCAAGCACATGCGGTCCCACCTCGACTCCTTCACGCTCGCCGACATGGTCTCACGGTCTCGCGGGTGGACCGCGCCCCTGGCCCCGCTCACCTAGCCGACCGGGAAGGCTCCTCGTTCCACAACCGGATGACGGAGGTCTCCCGCTCGTAGCCGAGGACGCTGATCGTCGCCGGGTCGAGAGCCAGGCGGCTCCCCTCCGCCGGCGCCAGGCCCACCCAGCGGGCCGCCAGCACCCGCAGGATGTGACCATGGGCGAAGAGGATGACGTCACCGGTGGCGTCGCGGAGGGTGGTGATGACACGGTCGGCCCGCCGGCCCACGTCGTCAGGCCGCTCGCCACCTGGGCACCCGTCGCGCCAGAGGAGCCAGCCCGGTCGCTCGGCGCGGATGTCATCGGTCGTGCGACCCTCGTAGTCGCCGTAGTCCCACTCGAGCAGGTCGTCGCACGGCTCGCCGTCGCCCATGCCGGCCAGCCGGCACGTCTCCGTGGCGCGGGTCAGGGGACTGGTCAGCACGCGCCAGAACCGCCTCCCCGCGAGCTCGGCCCCCGCCTGCTCGGCCTGACGCCGTCCCCCGTCGGTCAGTGGGACATCCGTGCGTCCGGTGTGACGCCCTGAGCGGCTCCAGTCTGTCTCGCCGTGACGGACGAGGGTGGCGATCAGGTCGCCCTCCGCGCGTCGAGGGGGTGGCCGGTCGGTGACACCGGGCTACCGGCGTCGGCGTCGCGCCGCTCGGTCGGGCGCTCCGATCGGGACGGGCGCTGACGGTGGTGGATGGCCCAGGGATGGTGCTTGCCGTGGCGCCGACCCCGGCGTTGCTGCAGCGCCAGGTAGGCCCACGACAACCAGCCGAGGGGGACGACACCCCAGAAGCTCACGATGCGGTAGAGGAGCACGATGGCCACCGCCTCGCTGGCGCTCTGCCCGTAGGCGATCAAGGCGAAGGTGAGGCTCCCCTCGACGATCCCGATGCCGCCGGGAGTGATCGGGAGACTGGCCGAGATCTGGGCCAGGGCGTAGGCGACGAGCACGCCCCGCCAGTGGACATGGGCCCCGAGGGCGAGCGTGCAGGCGATCAGCGTTGCGCAGTTGCAGAGCCAGTTGGCCATGGCCAGGGCGAAGGCCACCAGCCAGCCGCGCAGGCCGGGACGGACGCGCCGGACCCGCGACCAGAACAACTGCAGGACCGCTGCGACCCGTCCGCTCCGGGGAACGAGGCGCTCGGTCCACGCCACCAGGGCGCGGCAGCGCTGTCGAGCCCACGAGGAGTAGCGCACCGCCAGGCCCACGGCCCCGGCGAGCACCGGGATGGCCGCCAGCGCGACCGCCAGCCACCGCAGGCTGGCCACGGGGCCCTGGCTGCCGGCCACCCAGACACCGGTGGCGAGGATGCAGAAGATGGCGAAGCTCGACAGGGCGCCGGCGACGAGTATCACCCACTCGGCCAGCACCCGGTCGGCACCGCGGCGCCGGAGCTGCTCGAAGGCGAAGGCGGCGGCCCAGACGGCGCCGCCCGGCAGCGTGACGGCCAGCGAGTTGCCGGCCAGGGTGATCTCGAAGAGCGCCCCGAAGCCGAGCCGCACGCCGCCCGCGTGCAGCAGCCACCGCTGGAGACGGGCGAAGACGACCAGCGACGCCAGCTCGAAGGCGATGGCGACGACCAGCCAGCCCCACTCGATATGGGTCAGCAAGGCTGCGCCCCGACCCAGCTGCTTCGTCTGGGTGCTGGCGGCGACGGCGGCCGCGATCAGGATGACGACGGCGAGGACCCCACGGACCCACCTGATCCAGGACCGCCGCCGTCCCGGCCGAGGAGGCTCGCCTGGTGACGGCTCGGCGGACGTCTCGGGCCGATGGGGCCTCATGGTTGGCCATGCGCCCCGCGCGACGCGGCCCTCCTGTGCCACCGACGTCACGGAGCCTGCCTGTGGAGACCCCTCGACGAGCCGGTCCCCAAGGCAAGGCGCCGTTGACCGCCCACGGCCAAAGGGTATCCGTTCGCACCTCGCAGCCCACCCGATATCCACGCTGGCGGAACCGGCCCGACGAGCCCCTCGAGGGCCGCGCGGTCACCCGTCTGCCGCTCGTCGAAACAGTGTAATCTTGTAAGATCATGGCACCCAAGGCACAGTCACAGCGAGCAGAGACCGAGCACATCCGGCGGTGGATCGTGCAGCACGTACCGCGGGGATGGTTCGCCGAGCCACCCACCGTCAACGTGGACGACGACGAGATCCTCGTCGTCGGGAGCCTGGGCG
>Ga0066670_10000074_pt1 | contig 21160 bp, 15 predicted proteins | sample GraSoiAngelo_119_FD_66459 | JGI IMG/M metagenome (GOLD analysis project Ga0066670, IMG submission 66459) | Grasslands soil microbial communities from the Angelo Coastal Reserve, California, USA - 14_0919_05_20cm | ecosystem: Environmental > Terrestrial > Soil > Grasslands | place: USA...
TTCTACCCGAGCCGATTGTATCTAGCCGAGTGGCCCGAGGGAGGCAAACTGCATGAGCGACTTGATCACCGCACTACCTACGTCGACATCGCCACCCTTTGACCTTGTGCCAGCCAGGCGGCTGGAAGGTTGCGTCGAGCGCAGAGAGCGATTGACGCTGCGGGAGCGCGACCGCATGTATGCGCTGCTCGAGACCTACTTCCGAGGAACGACAAGAGAACAGTTCGAGAGCGACCTTGCAGAGAAGGACGTGGTCATCTTGCTGCGGGACCTCAAAGACGGGCAGATTCAGGGTTTTTCTACGCTCATGCGCATGACGGTGAAGGTCAACGGGCAGAACATCGTGGCTTTCTTTTCCGGAGACACCATCGTGGCGCGGGAGTTCTGGGGCGAAACCCTATTGAGCCGTCTCTGGAGCCAGACCATTTTTGCCGAGACCGACCGCATCCGCGAACACGAGCCGGAGACTCGCGTGTACTGGTTCCTGATCTGTTCGGGCTATAAGACTTGGCGTTTTCTCCCCGTTTTCTTCAAAACGTATTTTCCGAACCCTCATGAGGCTACGCCGCCGCAGATTCAACAAATCCTGGACGAACTTGGGCAGCGGAAATTTGGCGATGAATATGTCCCGCAAGAGGGTGTAGTCCGTTTCCGGTCAGCGACGCCTCTGCGCGAGGGCGTAGCCGATGTGACGGAGGAACGGCTGAGAGATCCTCTGATTGCGTTTTTTCATCGGATGAATCCCGGCCACATCCGCGGCGATGAACTGGCATGTCTCACGGAAATTGCGCGTTCAAATCTGACACGGGCGGGTGAACGTATGGTGGGCCCGCGTTTGATGAAGAGAGGAACGGAATGACGCACGGGGGGCAGAGGGAAGATAAGCCAGCTGCCACTGTCGCGGAGAAGGCGCGAATCTTCTTTGGATTGGGCCTGCTCGTCGCAGTCCCATACTTTGCGGTCCAATACCACCCACTTTTTTCGGCGAATATCGTGCCGGTAACGGCGATCGACCGGCTTATCCCGCTGTATGCCCCAGCGGTGTTTCCATATTTATCGCTCTATGCGCTGCTGGCCCTGGCGTTGCTCCTGGTACGCGACAGTCGCGTGATGCGAACCATGGCGTTTGGCTTCGCTTGGATCACAGCGGTTTCACATTTGTGCTTTCTGCTGTGGCCAACCACCATACCCGTGTTACCCGCAGCGTCCGGACCGACGAATTCTCTCCTTGAGATTGTCCGCGCCGTGGACACGAGCCGTAATGCTCTTCCATCCCTGCATGCTTCCCTGGCGGTGTATTGCGCGCTTTGTATCGGGCGTCTGTTGAAGTGGCGTGCGAGCCGCATCGCGCTGTGGCTCTGGACCCTTTCGATCCTTGCTGCGACTTTGCTTGCCAAGCGGCACCTCTTTCTCGATCTGGTGGCGGGTGCGTCGATGGGACCGCTTGTCTACGCCGTGCTGATCCGAAGGAGAGAGGAAGAAGCTTCGGAGTCCGAGGCGCTGAAGGAGACACTGCGCGCGAGGGCGAGACTCGCCTGCGGTCTTGAAACGGAAATTGGGCGGTTGGCCCGGCAGGATTGGCGGAAGCGTCTAGCGGAGGTCGCTTGCTTCGGCTCATTGGGAGTTGCCGGAGTGACAATGACGTCGACCGCGCTCGCCGGGAGCCGCTGGTTTTTTCTGCCATTGGGAATTGTTGTCACGGCGCTGGCCTTGAACGCCTTCGTCCTGTTGATGCACGACGGCATGCATGAAAGCCTTGTGCAAGGACGCGGATGGAACCGAGCCGCATCGGTACTGATCGGTTCTACCTTTCTGATGTCGTTCTCCGCCTATCGCGTCCTGCATACGCGGCATCACCGGTTTCTTGGTGACCCGCGCGACCCTGACGACTATAAGAACTACACGCGACGGCGGTCGTTGGTCTGGATGCTCCACTTTGTGCGTTTGTCGATCGGATCCTTGCTCTACTTGCTCCTGATACCGACTCTCGCTCTGAAATTTGGAACCGACAAGCAGCGGAGGTATATCTTGACCGAGTACGCCTTCCTCGGCGCGGTCTACAGCTTGCTCCTGCGCTTTGTGCCGGCTTCGGTCTTGGGAGTCGCGTGGTTTGTTCCGCTGTTGATGGTCGGCACGCTGACGGCAATCCGCGGATTCACGCAGCACGCGATCACCGACGCTGCGGATCCTTATATAGCCAGCCGCACAATTCTGCCCAATCCTGTGGTCGCGTTCTTTCTATTGAACGAAAACTATCACCTCGAACACCATCTCTTTCCTGAAATCCCAAGCTACCATCTGCCCGCGCTTCATCGCCTGATCTGGCCGAAACTTCCACGCGCGGTTTCCGGACGCAGCTATCTCGGTTTTCTGATGCAATTCTTCCGCGCCACCCCGCAGATGGATGAATCTCCGATCGGGCTGGAGCATCCCTCCGCGAAATTGTGATGAAAGCCGCTCTTGCCAACTCGGCGTGGCTTGCGGGATGCCTTCCCGCTCTTGCACGTTTTCGCCGCGCCACAAAACGGGTCGCGGAAACCCAAAGTTCCATTTTGCGGCGGACCCTTGCGGCGAACCAAGATACGGAATTTGGACGAGAGCACCGGTTCGGCTCGGTAACAACTGTCGCTGATTATCAGAGTCTCGTCCCACTTTGTGACTACGAAAGTTGCAGTCCGGACATCCTACGCATCGCTGCGGGCGAAAGAAATGTGCTGACGAGCGAGCCAGTTCGATTGTTTGAGCCGACGAGTGGGTCTTCCGGGGCCCAAAAATGGGTTCCCTACAACCGCGCATTGCAGCGGGAATTTCAGGCAGGCATCCGCGCGTGGATTGCCGATTTGTTTTTGCACGAGCCCGGTGTGCTCGGCGGAGAAGCGTACTGGTCGGTGAGCCCGGCCTTGACCGTCCAACGCAAAACCGCAGGAGGCATTCCCATCGGATTCGAAGAGGATGCCGACTACGTTGGCGCTTGGCAAAAAGGCCTGGTTAATTCCCTGATGGCCGTTCCCTCGGAGGTACGGAAGATTCGCGACGTCGATGCGTTTCGATACGTCACGCTTCTCTTCCTGCTTCGCAACCGGAATCTGCGGCTGATCTCGGTGTGGAATCCAGCCTTTCTCACGATGCTCCTGGCACCGCTGCAGAATTGCGCCGATACGCTTATCGCCGACCTCAAGCTTGGCACGATCTCGGTCCAAAGCGAGATACCGCAGATTCTTCGACACAAATTCGTCGCTGATCCTTGGCGGGCTGAGGAGGTTCGCTCGGCTCTGAAAGCGGCTGATCCCGCGGCGATCCACCAGCAATTGTGGCCAAGGCTGTGTGTAGTGAGTTGCTGGAGTGATGCAAACTCAGAGGCGGCAGCAAAAGCGCTGGCTGGGTTGTTTCCGCAGGCTTGGCTCCAGGCTAAGGGCCTTCTCGCTACCGAAGGTTTTGTTTCATTTCCCCTTCACGGACACCAAGGTTCTGCGCTCGCCATCAGTTCGCATTTTCTGGAGTTCTTGCCCGTGAACGAAGCAGGCCACCGCGATTTCGAGCGGCCGCAACTCGCCCATGAACTGGACCTGGGACAGCGCTACGCCGTGGTGCTGACAACCGGAGGCGGCCTCTACCGGTATCAGCTACAGGATGTCGTTGAAGTCATGACTCGGCTGGGAGATTGCCCAACGATTCGTTTCGTGGGCCGTCTCGGCTGTGTTAGCGACTGGTTCGGCGAGAAGTTGAACGAAGTGCACGTGGCGGGCATACTGCGCGACGTGTTTAATCGAGTTGGAATCTCGCCTGCTTTTGCGATGGTGGCCTGCGACCCTGATTCCTCCAAACCCGGCTACACTCTCTTCATTGAATCGCAGACCACTCTGGAAACTCTTCATCAGGCACGGCTCGCGGTCGAAGAGCGGTTGCGCGACAATTTCCATTACAATTACGCGAGAAATCTCGGACAGTTGGCGGAGCTGCGTGTGTTTCGCACGAGCGACGGAGCGGAGACCTATCTGAAGTCAAAGATGGCGAACGGCCAGAGAGGCGGAGACATCAAACCCACGGCTCTGGACCGCGGTGGGCAATGGTCGCGCATTTTTCGCGGCGAGTTTCTGGGTGAGGCCGTCCAGCATTCGGCGGCTCACGGAGTCATTTCAGACTGGAACGTTCCGCTTCTTTCGTACCATTCCTGAATCTTTGGCAAGTTTCCAAGCGACGCTTGCGGATGCAGATGATGGATCAGGTGGTAGCCCACATTGTGAGGCGTGAGCAAGAGCTTTCCCATCCAGCCCAGGTGGTGGTTCCGCGTGAAGTGGAGAATCGCCCTCCGGCTGCGCTCAGTGCTTGGTTTTTGTACGTGTTCAAACAGCAGGCGGACTCCAGCGAGATAACCCGCCACGACGAGGGGCAGAAGGTAATACGCCGTCATCCAGGCTGGTCGCAAGGCGACAGCAAAGCCAACGCAGACATAAAAGAGAGTTTGCCATCGATCTTCGCATGCGCAGGCGAGCAGTTCCCGACTGGGGGTCAAGTCCTCCCCCGAAAGATCTTGTAGGAAGATTCTCCCGTAAACTCCGCGCAAGCCGGGAAGGTAGGCCGCGACTGCACCGATCACTCCGCGAAGCACCCACAAGGGAACCAGAAGAAAATATCGCAGCGTCATGATCCAGAATCGCAGACGGCTTTCTCCCACGCAAGTTTTCAGATAGGGATCGTTGTGCAGTCCCAAATCGCAGTGATGTCTTAAGTGGTGATAGCGCATGGCCTCGACGGTCGTGCCAATGGGATATCCCGCAAGGAGTTCGATGAGCCGGATCGTCGGCGATTTCTGCCCCGGCGGCATGTGCACGACATCGTGAAGAACGACACCGAGCGCATGGAGCCGTCCTGCGATCAGGATCAATCACGCGGGGTAAAAATACCGCGGAGCGAAGGGAGTCAGGACGAGAACTCCGGCAATCGCCGCCCAATCGAGCACCGCGACCAACAGGAGGTTACAAACGTTGGCGGGCTGAACCCATTCCTGAGGCACGGACTGCATGAATAGAGTATCCAAGATGCAGATTGGGGATCGCGGGGCATTTGATGCAGCCTGTACCAGGAAGGTAAACGCTCAACTGTCCCGAATCGCAGCCAGAGGAAATATGTTTTGGGTAGCACCGGCCCTTAGACCGCTCTTGACGTTTAGCTACTGCATAACAGCCCCATTTCGTGATAGTTCCGAGGCTCTTTCGATCGAAGCCTTGGGGACATTGGGGACAAGACTGAACTTTTTAGCCCGGGCGAGCTAAGCATACTGTCGGATTGCTCCCCACTTGTTTTTCTCTGACGGGCTCTCCACCGGCATGAAAGGTTCAGACGGGCGGCGCCGGATCGAGGCCGCTGCCAAAGCCCGAGAGCCCTACCTCCGGCAGTTCAACGATATATTGTGCACATCAATTGCTGCGCCTACCAGAAGCGGCTGTCTCAGCAAGACTCGCATAAACGGCGCGCTCAAAATGCTCGGCAACGGAGATCGCAGCATCATCGCTAAATGGAGGTAGCTGCATCATGATTACCACACAGGTTTTCCGGGGCGAGTCAATCCAGAAAAACGTGTTGTAGATACCCGCCCACGCAGGGACCGGCTAGAACGGCCGCCTTCGACGGGCCTGGTGTTGATGGCAAATCCCAGCCCAAACTTGTCCAGGGAACCGGGGATGCGGATAGGATCTTTCGCAAACTGGGGGACTAAGCTCCTCATTTCTGGGAGAGTCAAGTCGCGAATCTGGTTGCGGCTCATCTGCTCAACCGTTTCGGGCTGCAGGATCCGTTTGTTGCCAAGCTTCCCGCCGCCCAGCAACATGCGCTCGAACTTCAGGTAATCGCTTGCTGTCGAGTAGAGACCGCCACCACCGCTGTAGACTGGCCGTCACCATAATAGGGAATGGCTAGCTTAGAGCTAGGTGAAACACGCGTAGCCCGCCGAAACGGACTCGACCACCCAGACCGGTGCCCCACAGTGACAACGCGCTCCCTTCAGCGCGTCCGAAACGCAATCGCGCAAACGCGTAAGCAACTCTGCGGGATTCTCGTCCGGGGTGGCCTTCGCGTGGAGCTTGACGTACTCCATGACTCCGATCGGTACGAAACTCATGTCTCTCCTCACTTCAAATGTGCCCCGCTATCTTTACGGGAGCTTGTGCTCCTCCAGCCAATCGCGTGCTATTTCTGGCAGCGCTTCCTTGCGGAATTGAGACCAACTCTGTTTTCTGCCCAGTTCTCGAATCGTAGTCCCAAGCATCCGAAAGGCGCCTGCTCCAGGAATGACATGCAGCAGTTCTTGCCGCATCCATTCGCTATACTGCGCTTGCTCCAATTCATCCACAAAGAACCTTCATGAAATGTCGAAGTTGTCCGGCAACTCCAGGCAAGGATCGCTCGTCGACACGGCAAGGAACTTTGGCGACATACTGAGCACCTTCGTAGCTGTGCAGATCACGCACCGTAAGGAGCCAATTGTAAGATACGCAGGCTGCGTATGGTTGGGAGGTCACGATCATTCGTGAGAAAAGTGGCACAGCCGGCAGCCAAAGCGGCCACAAGCTGAAGAGAGTCCGGCGTCTTGACTCCCGTTGCGGCTCTTAGCTGCGCAGCGGCGCGCAGATGATCGCGCGAAATCTCTGCAACACGAACCCCGCGACTCTGAGTGAGAAGAGCTTCATAGCGCTCGGCCAGCAGATGGTCTCCCGAGCGGTAGGGAACGACCAAAACTTCCAACAAAGTAAGCGCCGACGTAACCAACTCCCTGCGTCCGTTGTCGACTTCTCTGAAAAGCGGCTCAAGCAGCGGGAGGAACTGGGGATGTTCTTCGATGAAGTAGATGAAGATAACGGTGTCCACACCGACAGGGCCGCGCCCAAGATCGGCCATCAATCCCATGAGCTTCGCTCTCGCGCCACATGTGTCGACGCGTCGACTCCCCTCCAGTGGTCTTTACCCAACCCCTTGAGATCAAGGATGGACAAAGGCTTGGGTGTTTCAAGAGCATCGCTGAGTAGATGCGTGACCTCCTGAGCGACTGATCGGTGTTGGCGCTTCGCTCGAGCCTGAAGCTTCTTGTAGAGAGCGTCGGGCAGATTCTTGATGTTGAGCACCGCCATAATCATACTCCTAAGTTCCTCCATTCTGGAGGAACTCGCGTGTGGAGTCAAGGCGATTGCTCGCGAGCCTCGCGAGCGAGGGAGGCATCTTGAGCGCCACAGGGCCATGCAGTCCCCGGCGCAAGTGGGCCGCTAAGCGAAGCAGTCCGCCGCTACAGGAAGTTTCTGGGGACAGGAAAATGAGAGTTTGGGGATGGTTCCGATGCTGCTAACTGACGTCAGAGGGAAGAGTTATGGGATTTGAAGTTCTCTGTAAGCCGAATGCTCTACCGTTGGTTAGGGCTACCGAGGGAGCGGAGGCTTGGGGACATTGGAACCAAAGTCCTCACGCACCAAAGATGTTCGTGTTCAGGAATTCATTGCGGAACTTGCCGCTCGGGTCGTAGCTCTTAGACAACCGAATGAACTCAGGCAGCTTTTCATATCGGGATCTCAGTTCCGTGGGTGGCATGGTGAACAGCTTTCCCCAGTGGGGACGGGCTTTGAATGGTGCGAGTTCTTTTTCTATGACCGGGAGTAGTCTTCTAACCGCAGGCCAATCCGGCTTCCAAGTGAAGTGAATTGTCACGCAAGGCTGCCTATAGCAGGGGCTCATCCAGAGATCATCGGCAGCAATTGTGCGGATTTCCGTAATCAACAGACGCGGGCTCACCTGCTCGTGTAGCCGTTCGACAGCCAGAATGGCTTCGACGGCGTGTTGGCGAGGCACAAAGTACTCCGACTGCAATTCCTTTCCAGCGCTTGGCGTAAAGCCCATGCGGAAGTGCGGAAGCCGCTCGTACCATGGGCCGGGGACACCCATTTGCTCCGTGCAGTTTTCCGCTGAGAGCGCAGCGATGGGATGAAAATTTCTGGCTGCCGCTTTCGCACCAAAGAATTCAGGCGCGGGCTTAAATGCCTGTCCGTCTTCCATGCGGCTTTTGATCCACACCTCATTGACATTTTTGTTCCGCCAATCGGTGAACAGACTGACGCTGTAGGCGCTGGTTTCGATGGCCTCGAAGTGTTCCTTTACCTGATCCAAAGGCATGTTCAAATAGACGTATTGCCGCATCATGTAGGCCGGTTGAACATCGAGCGTGACTTTGGTGATGATACCGAGTGCCCCAAGCCCGACAACCGCACCCGAAAATGTTTCTCCGTCGTTCTTCCGGGAAAGATGAATCAAATCGCCACTGGCGGTGATCAGGTCCAAATCCGACACCGCCGTTGCCAGGTTTCCGTTCTTGTCGCCCGAGCCATGGGTCGCGGTGCTGCAGGAGCCGGCAATGGAAATGTGAGGCAGCGACGCCAGGTTGTGTAATGCAAATCCCTTTTCTTGAAGAAGCGGGCACAGATGGCCATATGTCATGTTACCGTCCACGGTCACGGTGCGCTCTTGCGCGTTGACGGAAAAAAGCTCTTCCGCCGGCTTCATCGACAGAAACTGCTTGGTGCTGTCAGCTACCTTGTTGAAGCAATGGCGAGTTCCCAGAACTTTTAACTTCGCCTGTTTGCTCACAAAATCACGCGCCTGTTCCACGGAATTGGCGGTATACAAGTTTTCGGTGCCGTACTCGAAATTGCCGGCCCAGTTTTTCAATTTGATGTCTGGCAGCAGCTTCATTATCGGAGAAACAACGGGTGCCGCGGCTATTCCCGAGAAAAGTTTGATAAAGCTTCTTTTGTTCATGGCCAAAGGCTAGTTACGATGGGATTTCACCGGCACGATGGCAATCGAGACCGGCAATCCGCGCCTATTGTACACGCGATTCTTTTTACTCGAAAAGATATTCCAGATGCGCCTAGATGCGCCCGCACAGGTTGACTTGCTGTCGTTCCGCCATGACCATATTTCCTTGAAAATTCCGAGACGGATTACGAAATGAAGCGGAGCGGCATTCCCTTTCGACACGGCGTGACAATCGTCGCCGTGGTTTTCGTGGTGATGTCAGCTCCCCGGCCCTTTTTCGGTGGGGCTCCTTCTAAGCAAGAGAACAAGGGCGCGGAAGCGAACGCGTCCCATCCCAGATTCACCGATGTGACAGCAAAGTTGGCGTTGAATTACGTAAACCAGGCTTCCCGCACTTCAGGAAAGTATCTGATTGAAACAATGGGGCCGGGCGTAGCTCTGTTTGATTACGACAATGACGGGCGGTTGGACGTTTTCGTAGTGAACGGGGCTCCGCTGAAAGATCCGATGCCTAAAGCAACCATTCCGGAGAAGACAGGACCGAAGTATTGGAATCGGCTCTATCACCAGAAGGCGGACGGCACTTTCGAGGACGTGACGGAAAGAGCCGGTATGCAAGGGGCTGGCTATGGAATGGGTGTTGCTGTGGGAGACTACGACAACGACGGCTACGAAGATCTTTATGTGACCGCGTACGGCGGAAATAAGCTGTACCACAACAACGGTGATGGAACGTTTACGGATGTGACCGAGAAGGCGGGGGTGAGCGGGAGCGGCTGGTCAACGAGCGCAGCTTGGATCGACCTTGACGGCGACGGCTTGCTGGATCTCGTGGTTCTCAGATATGTACAGTGGGACTTTGACGACCTCTGGTGCGGGGAGCACAAGGAAGGCTATCGCGCCTATTGCCATCCGGATTTCTTCAAGCCGATTGCTCCACTGGTCTATCACAATGATGGCCACGGGCACTTCAGCGAAGTATCTGAAAAGGTCGGCATTGCAAAGCCGGGGAAAGGTTTGGGCATTGCCCTTGCCGATTATGACCGGGATGGACGAACCGACGTTTTTGTGGCAAACGATTCGATGCCTGAATTTCTATACCACAACAAGGGCGTAGGGACCTTTGAGGAAGTGGGACTGATTTCCGGAGTCGCTCTGGATGGGGAAGGTCACAGCTACGCGGGCATGGGAGTGGATTTCGCGGACTACAACAACGACGGTATGCCGGATTTGGTGGTGACGGATCTTGCCAACCAGATGTACGCGGTCTACCGGAACAATGGGGACGGCACGTTTACGTACGAGAGCTATGCCTCCGGAATTGGCCGCATGACGATGACGCATTCTGGCTGGGGCGTTCGCTTATTGGATTATGACAACGATGGCCGGAAAGACTTGTTGATCGCTCAGGGGCACGATTTGGATACGATCGAGCTGACTTTTCCGAATTTGCGGTACCGCGAACCGATGTTGCTGGCCCACAACACCGGCCACGGGTTTGCAGAAGTTTCCGCCGAGGCCGGAAGCGTGTTTCGCGAGGCTTGGGTGGGACGGGGCATGGCCGTCGGGGACATCGATAATGATGGCCGGTTAGATGCAGTCGTGACCACGAACGATGGGCCGCTCTACGTCTTGCGGAATGAGACAGTAACAACGAATCATTGGCTGATTCTCAACTTGGTGGGGCACAAGAGCAACCGGGATGCAATCGGCGCGGAGGTCCAGGTTTTGACCGCGAAGGGTTTGCAGATGGCGACGGTAACCACCGCAGGCAGCTACCTTTCCTCCAGCGACAAGCGCGTGCATTTCGGATTGGGGAAAGAAAGCGTCGTGCAAACGATTGAGATTCGCTGGCCGAGTGGAATTTGCCAAACTCTCAAGAACGTGAGCGGTGATCAGATCCTGAGGGTCGATGAACCCGTGGACGGTGCCACAAAGACCAAGACTGGAGACAAGTGATTTTGCTGGAAGGCATTCCAAACAGACGCGACGGAACTTCTACCTGTTCCGTTCGAAGCGCCCCGGATGATTTTCAGGGGCCGTCAACTTCTGCAGGGATCTCCCATTCAGGAAGCAAGAAATCGCCGAGCAAATCGCCTTCCGCTGCTGCGGGCTCCGCGAGCTCCATGTGCGCAAACTTGGCGGCGTGTTGCGAATCCCCCAAGCGTCGGTATGCCTGGCTGAGCAAATGCTGTGCCTGAGCATTGCCGGGGTTGAAGCGCAGCACTGTTTCCAACTCAGCGATCGCATCCCGCGTCTGCTGAAGCTTTAGCTCCGTTTTTCCCAAGCCAAGATGCGCCTCGGCGCTGTTCGGGTTGATCTTCACAGCTTCCAGAAACGCGGAAAGGGCTTCTTTCGGTTTGGCGGCGCGGTCGAGGGCCAAACCGCGGAAATAGCTGAGCAGGAAACTCGTGCCGAGCTTCTGTTGTGCGGCTGCCAATTCTGTGACTGCTTCTTCGGTTCGTCCCGTGCGAAGCAGGACCTGGGCGAGCCCGACATAACTTGTGGGCAGCGGATCTCCCGCTGTGACGAGCTCCCGAAACGTAGCCTCAGCTTCCGCATAATGCCCGGCCGCAAGGTAGGCTGCTCCGCAACGCAAGTGCAACGCGTAGGAATTCGGTAAGGCGCGAAGGGCTTCTTGAGCGCCGGAGACGGCATCGGCGTATAGACCTTGCTCCATCAATTCGCGGGTCAAATTAAGCCAGTGATCTTCCTGGTTCGGCGCTAAAGCGGAAGCTTTGCGAAAGGCATCGATAGCCTGATTGCCCAGGCCGAGCTGGGCGTCGGCAATCCCGATTAAGGACCACGCCGGCGCCAATTGCAGCTGACTTGCGCCTGCTTTTTGTCGAATGTCCAGGCAGGCATGGGCCTCGTCCGCCGCTTTCTGATAATTCCTGTCGAGAAGGTACGCCAAAGCTAGATCACAATAGGTCCACGTCTTAGCTTCTTGACTGCTGCTCACATTGTTCAGCAAATTGATCGCCTTGCCCGCTTGATGGACGGCCACATAGAGCTTCGCGACTTGCACAACTTGAGAAGCAGCTAGCTTCATTGATGCAAGCCGATCGAGGACTTTGTGTGCCTCTTGTTCTTTGCCCAAACTGGCGTAGCCAGTCGCAGCTTCGATGAGAAAATCCGGATCGGCTGGCCAAGGTACATGAGAGAGCCCCAGTTCACGAAACGCTTCGGAATAGGCTTTTGCACCTAACTGTGCACGACCGAGGTAGTAATGAGCGAAAGAATCGGTGGGCGAGAGATCGAGGGCATGCAACAGCGCTTGGCGAGCTTGCTCGAGATGATGTTCGGTCCACTCAAGGAATCCCAAGTTGCGATACGCATCCTCCAACCGAGGGTCCAGCCGAATCGCTTCTCTATACTCGGCAGCGGCTTCTGCATTCTTGCCGAGGCGGGTGAGGACGATCCCACGAAAATTATGCACGCGCGCATCTGACGGACGTTCGCGTTCCGCAGCCGTGAGAGCTTCGAGGGAATCTTCCAAACGGTTTTCTTTCAGGGCCAACAATCCGCGCTGAAACCATTCCTCTTGTACTTTCTTAGGGGCAGAAGAGTTCGTTTGACTACCGAAACCGGGATGGCCGGTGGAAACAGAGGAAAGATAAAAAGCAAAGATTAGACACATCCAAGCGCAGGCGAAAGGAAGACCGAGTCTCTGGCCACTTGGCAGGCTCATTCCGATCCTCTCGTCATCGATCCTGGAATGACTTCTCCACTTCGCTTAGTCTTTCCGTCTGCTTTTCGAGTTTATCGTGGGCTTGGCGGTTCAAAGCCGTGGAGATTTCAAATTCCTGCTTCGCTTTGTCCTTTTCCCGGAGACTCGTGTACGCCCTGGCCAGTTTGTAGTGGATCGAGCCGTCGTGATCACTTGGCAATGCAATCTTAAACTCCGATACGGCTTTTTGATACTCTCCCAGCTCGGAATAGGCCGTCCCCAGGTCACGATGCAAATCGAGGTTCCCGGGATCTAAAGCAAGTCCCCGATTCAAGTAGGGAAGGGCCTTGTCGGGGTGATGTTCGAGAAGATAGGTGTCGCCAAGTTCGGTCAATGCTCCCGCGTGACGCGGATTCAGCGCCAACTCAGCCTCAAATTGTTCACGCGCATCACTTACCTTGAGGTCTTTCCACAGCACATGGCCCAGACTGTAATGCAGATTGGAAACGGACGGCTTAAGAGCAATCGCGGCGCGATATTCCTCGATGGCTTTGCCGTCGTCTCCTTTTGTTTCATTCAGATCCGCGATAATCTGGTGCACGCGATACGAGCTGGGGTCTGCGTAGTAGAGCTGGAGATAAGCCTCAGTGGCAAGTTTTTCGTAGCAACGCGCTCGCCAGTAGAAAATCTCGACAACATGTGCATCGGATTTGGGGAATCCGTTAAGCACCCGTAGCGTTGCTTCGTAGTCTCCGGCATCAAACAGGGCACCGGCAACTTTCAGACGAAGATCCGCAGCGGCCGTGGGCTTCGCCAGGCGCATCGCGCATGATTTAGCCTTAGAGAAAAGTCCTGCTTGGAGAGCTTGGCGTACATCGATTTCCGAACAGGGGCTCGCAGCTCGCGGTTGAAAGTCCGAGGAATTTGGCGAAACTTCTTGACTAACAGACGTGGAAACGTCTCCGCGCTGCGTGGCGAGAAAGACCAGAGCCAGATGCGCAGATGGAGTATTGAGCTGCTGCAATTTGGGAACATAGCGTTCCATCTCTTGCCGCCAGGGTTCTGGGAGCTGTTCGAATGCTGCGTCACCAAACCCAGTTTCCCGAATGCCGAGGATTCGCTCGGTCTCTATCGGGTCAGTTTCCACGACTTGCGCCCAATCGTGGAGCGCGGAGTCGACGTCACCCGCGATAAATTTCACTTCTCCCCGCCGTACGATGGCGCGGAGGCAGTGGGGATCCAAACGCAATTCTTCATCGAATTCCCGGCCGGCGGCTCTCAGTTTTCCAGCCCACAAAAGAAGCTCTCCTAACTCCACGTGAAGGCCCAAGGCTCCTGGCGAAGCCTTTAGAGCATTTTGAAAGTGGATGATTCCTGTGGGCCAATTGCTGCTCACCGCGTAGCTTTCCGCCAGCAATTGCTCCGCACGAGAAGATCCGGGCGCTGCTCTCTGAAGAGCTGTGGCTTCTTCCCTCCCGAGCCGCTCGTAAGCGCGGCCAAGCTGGTAAAGCAGATCTACATCGTAGGAGTGAGTAGTCAAGGCCTTGCGGAGAGTCTCGACTTCCCCGTGAATCTCACCAGCCGACTCCTGCGCAGTGGCCAACCAGGACCAAACATCCGGGCGTTCTGGCGCCTCGCGTGCCGCGGACTTCAAATAGGGAATCGCTTTCTTGTCATGTCCCAATTTGCATAAGTCGACCCCGAGGAAGAAACTCGCCCCTGCCAAAGTGGGCTTGAGCTTGATCGCGTGGCGAAACTCAGTCATGGCATCGGGAATGCGGTCTTGAAGCTGATATACCAGCCCAAGATTCATGTGAACCTCAGCGAAGCCGGGCTGGATGGAAAGAACCGCTTGGTATTCGCGCTCCGCTGTCGGGTAGTCCCCGCTTTTCTGGGCCTGTTGTGCCGCCGCGAAGTGCTGTGCCAACGCCGAAGAACTAGATGTGTGGGAAGGACTTTCCTGGGCTATCGCCGAGGCTGAGATTACGCTGAAGAAAGCGCCAAGGAAGAGCAGAGTTCTGCAGGAAGTCTCACATTTTCTGGGATAAAAAGAACCAATTCTCATCATCTGCCTAACGGTCCAAAAGGCCCCGCGGAAAAGCCGTCAATTCATCGGACTAAGCTTTGCAGCCTTTTCTTTCTCCAATTTGGAAAGTCTCTCAAATTCAGCGAACTCGCTTGCGCTGGATTGCTGGTCGTGAAGTTCACGATAAATCTGAGCGAGCAGGTAGTGCGGCTGGGCAGCGGTAGGGTCGAACCGGATGGCAGCCAGAAACTCTTCTTTCGCTTTCTCTGGTTGGTTTTGGCCGCGGTAACTCTTCCCAAGCAACAAGTGGACCTGCGCCATTTCCGGCTGCCGCTTCTCCGCGACCAGCAAGTACCCGAGTGCTTCAGCAAAATGCTCCTCATGAACCGCGATGTCGCCCAAGTATAGATTGGTCAGAGCATCTTTTGGACTTTCTTTTAGCGATTCGGTGAACTCCTTCTTTGCGGAGTCCATTTGATGCTGCGCCCAATAGGCTACCCCGATGGCGTAGTGAATTCCGGTGGCGTCCGGACGTTTGGCAAGTGCTACCTCGTACTCCTTAATGGCATCGGGGTATCGTTCCTCATCCGCGTGAAGCTCGCCCATAAGCGCGTGCAACTGGAAAGAATCGGCGTCCTGGGCCTTCAATTTCTCGATAGCCTGCAGGGAAGCATTCTTGTGAATTCGCGCAAGCTGGTAAAGAGCATCCAGGTCTTTGGGGTGCTCCTCGACTTCGCGGTCCAATTGGGCTATGGCTTCGTCGAAGCGGCCCGCCGACTGAAGCGCCAGCGCCAGATAGTAGCGGCAACGAGGGTGTGGGTGGGCGGCGGCCAGCTCCTGTTCGAAGCTGCGTATCGCCTGCGCCAGGTCGTTTTCCCCAAAGTAGGAGACGCCGAGAAAAAAATTCACTTCCGCATACTGAGGATCTCGATCGAGCACCTGCTTGAAGTTCCGGATGGACTCGTCGAATTTGAGTTCAGTTTGCTGCAGAATGCCAAAGCGCTTGAGGGTTTCCAGATCTCCGGGACCGACCGTTAGCACTTGCAAGTAAGCCTGCTCCGCAGCCTTGTAATCTCCGTTCTTCTCGCTCTTCCGCGCTTGCTCTAACAAAGTCTCCTTGTCACTTTGGCTGCCTCCTACAATTGCTGCTAAGACAAGACTCAAAATCAGAAAAACACCTAGCACTCGGAACGCAGACATTGCAGCGAACCGCAAGCGCGAGAACCCGGCGGCGGTAAATTGGCACGTCATTGATTTTGCGGTGAACCGCGCGGGATGCAATACCACTGAATCCTGCTCCCAACCAAATCGAACGAACGCATCTACCCGGAGTTGCAGCAAAACTGCGAAGGAAGCGTCTCCCGTCCGCTATCCTAACTAATTGTACGAGCCGAGGTCGCAATAGCAAGCGCGCTCGGCGCGCTCGTAAGCCGAACATTGAATTCTAATCGGCTAGTGGATTCGACGGACTGCTATCAGGGTGGTGGAATTCGGGGCGCCAGCGACAGTGCGGGAGCGGATAAGGGCTTCAAACCAAATGCTCTCTGGCAGGGATTCACTCGAAGGAGAAATGCCAAGGGCGCTCTTGAGCTGGCGCCGGTTTTCGGCATCCGCGAGGAAGCGCCCCGCGGCCTCTGTTCCCTCCTGTTGAAGCCCCTGGAGAGCGAGAACGCTCCCATCGTGGGTGCCATTCGGCAGGAGGGCAATAGTTGCATAGTCCTGCCCTTCAGCGCCCGTCCACCTTAGGCCCTCATACCGGGCTTGCTCGCCGGGCAGAGGGTTCGTATTGACGAATGCTTTTACGCTGTTGCCTACCACCCCTTCGCTTTCGCGAAAATTCAGTTTGCTCTGGTAGGGCGCCACCCAGGGATTCGAGGCCGGGCTTCCAATGAAAATATAGTTCTGGTGGTCCATTTCCCGCACACCCAAGTCTCTTGGATATTTGACGGAGACGCGCTTTTGGAAGGGACCAGCCATGTCCAGCAGAATAGCGACGTCGGCCACGTCGGCGAACGACGTTAGAGTTGAGCCAGAGAGGTACTCATTCAAGCGGGCGTCGGCCCCTCGCAGTGTCCCGTCTTGTGCAGGCTGGAGAAAATCCCGCCTGAGATACTGGTCGAGAGAACCTGGCTGGCCTGTGAGAATTCTGAACATGCCATAGTTGCTGTCGGCGACAACGATGAGCGTTTCATGCCGCGTATCGAAGACCTGTGAAAATGGCCACGGGGGATTGGGCGCGCTGGCTGCAGCAATGCCCGTATTCCGCGCGAAGGAAAGTATCAACACCGTCGCGCATACAATCGCCAAGGTCCCGCTAACACCCCACGCCAGGATTGCCTGTCGCTTCCACGAAATCCTCGGGGCGTCCAGGGACGCAATCTCCGTTGTGGTTACCGAAGTCTTAGCAGCAGGCTTGAAGACGGGCGTATAGCTGCCCTTCGGAATGCTCAGGATAATCGGCTCGTTTCGCCCCACTTCATCGAAGTACTCGTGAAGCTTGAGCCTCAGTTGGCGCACATGTACACGGACCGAACTGTCTTCCGAAACATTGTAATCGGAGGGCTTGTGGAACAAGGCGATCCCAATATGGTGTTCAGTTAAGTCCTGGGCGTGGCCGTGGATCGTTCGTTCGGTGATGTATTCCAGAAGTTCACGGAGCCGAGTGCTTTTTTGAAAGGGAGGACTGGATATAATCCTTTGTACAAGTTGCCACCGTTCGTCTGCAACGATGTCTAGAGCGGAATTTGTGTTTGCCCCGGGCATGCGAACTCAAAAATCTGAGACCATGGAGATTGAAAGAAAGTCGGGTTCATTGTTAACTCCCTGTTCGTTCAAGTCAAGTGCAGGTGCGATCACCGAAAAGGCTGGCGTGGGTGATGTGAATCACAATGATTTCACAAGCTAAGTCCTTTACTTCCACTTTTAGCCTGACGCAAACTCGCGCGCAGTTATGTTTGGGGTTCGTCCGTTTCGCCTTCAAATTCCCTTGAGCGTTGAGATTTGTGTTTCCTGTCAAACGGAAGAATTATTGGGGCTTATGGATGAGCTCTAAGGCGAATGAGCTATGACGAGGGGGAGGGTTCTGGTGAAATACGTTCTGAGCCTTTGCGTGGGTCTCTTAGTCGGAACTTTTGCGTATGGACAATCTAACACTGGCGGCATTCAGGGAACGATCACGGATCCCAGCGGCGCCATTGTTCTCAAGGCCATGGTCACAGGTCGCAACATGGACACGGGAGTTGTGTCTTCCACGGTGTCCACCGATGCGGGGCTCTATTCCCTGCCGGGCCTGTCTCCGGGACGCTATGCCATAACGGTTGAAGCTCCGGGCTTGAAGAAATACATTCGGGAGGGAGTAACAGTACCAACCGGAACACTTGTCTCTTTGGATGTGCAAATGCAAGTTGGCGCAGCATCTGAGAATGTTACGGTGGTCGGAGACGCTGCGCAGCTCGAAACCGCGACATCCGATCTTGGGTCCACGGTCCAGACGAGCCTCGTCTCCAACCTTCCTTTGGAAGTGTCTGGAACGATACGAAATCCCGTCCAGTTTATTACGCTGACGCCCGGCTTTGTTGGAGGCGTAGACAACAATCCCGGTAGCAATTCGAGTGACGACTTTAAGGTCAACGGCGGCCAGGAAGGCGGAACTGACGTGCTCGTCGACGGCCTGTCGATCTCCTTGGTTTCACCGAACACTCAGTGGAACAAGGGGGTTTCTACGGATGCCGTGCAGGAGTTCAAAGTATTACAGAGCAATTTTTCACCGGAATTTGGTGAATCCGGCGACGGGATTGTGAGTCTCACCGTGAAGTCCGGGACAAATCAGTTTCATGCTTCTGCCTACGATTACCTGCGCAATCGTGCGCTCGACGCCAACAGCTGGAAAAACAATACTGCTGGCCAGCCCAAATCTGTTAACACCCAAAACGACTTCGGCGCCACTGCAGGTGGTCCTGTCTACATCCCGCATCTCTATCAGGGGAAAGACAAGACTTTCTTTTTCTTTGCCTACGAGGGGTTCCGGTTTAGAACCGGAGGTACCAACATTCTGAGCCTGCCCGATGAGGCATTCCGCAAGGGCGATTTTTCCGCCTTATGCCAAACGGGATTCACCGGCGGTGTCTGTAACGACAAAGACCCGACCAGCGGGCAGACCACCCACCAACTTTACGACCCTACGACACATAATGCGATCCCTGGTGATGTTTTGACGAATGACCCAACCTTCACCGCCAGCAACGTGATGACAAATGTATTTGCCCTACTCCCTCCGACTAACCAGAGCCTCACGAGTAATGTTGTCGACCGGAGTCTGTCGAGAACAACGGCAAACCTCTACGACGTAAAGATTGATCACGTTATTTCTGACAAGCACCGCATATCCGGGGGCTTTGACTATGACAACACGAAAACGGGCGGTGTTTCGAGCCTCTCTCCCATTTTCGGTTCAAGCACGCCCCAGAACACCCGATATGTTCGATTTAGCGACAATTACATTTTCAGCCCCACGTTGGTCAACCAATTCCTGGTCGGTTTCAGCAGGCGCTTTCGCGGCGAGGTTTCCAACAGCCTGGGCCAAGGATACCCGGCGAAAATTGGACTCACCGGAGTTAATAACACGACTTTCCCGTGTATCAAATTCTTCGGCGGTTCCTACCGCGAGGTGCTTAACAATTGTGGCGATTCGGAATTTGCCGATAACGTCTATCAGGCGAACGATTCTGTCAGCTGGATCAGAGGTAAACATAACTCCAAGTTCGGCGGCGGGCTCCGGTTTTTGCAATTCAATGTGCGGCGTCTGACTCAGGGCTCCGGAGAATTCGATTTTGATCCCGCGCAAACCAGCAATGGCGGAACAGGGAATGGCGACGCCGTCGCCAGCTCGCTTTTCGGTCTAGTCAACCAGACGACGTTGAACTATGGCGCTTTCAGCGGAGTTAGGTACAAGGACTTCTATTTTTATGCCCAGGACTCGTATAAGCTCCGGCCTCGCCTCACCCTGAATTATGGTCTGCGCTACGACCTTGACGTGCCCGCAACTGAGGCGTTCGACAGGTTCTCGATGGTGGATCCGACTCTCCAAAACCCCGGTGCTGGTAATATTCTGGGCGCCTACACTTATTTTGGATCGGGTAACGGACGCAACGGACGGAAGCGTCCACAGGATGTGTACACCAAGGCGTTCGGCCCGCGCGTTGGGTTTGCTTACAGCATTAACGACAAAACCGTCCTGCGTGGTGGCTATGGTATCTTCTACGAGCCACTAAGAGAAGGTTCTTTTGCCGACCAGGATGGTCTAGGATTCTTTAACAAGGAGACTCTCGGCCCGGGGGTGCAAATCGATACGGGCGTCCCCCACATCCTCCCAGCGACCGGACCTTTTACTCCGGAAGGACAGAACAACAACGGGGGAGTTATTTATGTGCCGCGAAATACCGGGCGGCCCGCTGACATCCAAACCTGGAACCTGGATGTGCAGCGGCAGCTCACCTCGAGTCTGGCTTTGAGCGTTGCCTACGTCGGCTCCAAGGGCACTCATTTGCCGGCATACAATATCCTTCCGAACCAGACGAATCCTTCACAGTTGCCATTCTTCGCTACATTTGCCTCTGATTTGACGAAACAGGCGATTTGCTTGACACCAGCCGGGGCATCCTTGCCGCCAGCCCAACAGTGCCCCGCTGCGATAGCTGCCGGCGTAAAGTTGCCCTATGCCAATTTCCCATTGAATGCACAGATCGATCAGATCTTTCGACCCTTCCCTCAGTATGGTGACTTCAATCAGGAAGATAATTCGTTTAGTCCTGATCGCACTGGCAACTCTACATATCACGCCATGCAAATGCAGCTGAACAAGCGGTTTGCACAAGGCTTGAGTTTCCTGGTTTCTTACACTGTGTCCAAGAACATTACCGACGCGGATTCCGCAGGCCCTGGCGTTTCGGGTTTTATCGGGACGAATAGTTTTATCGGTCAGAATTCCTACAATCGAAATGCCGAAAAAGCGGTAAGCCAGCTAGACACTCCGCAGGCTCTGGTCGCCAGCTTTTTCTACGAACTTCCGGTAGGGCACGGCAAGCGTTACCTGAACGAAGACGGTGCAGTTGACCGTGTCGTGGGCGGTTGGTATGTATCAGGCATCGCCAGCTACAAATCTGGAATTCCAACGACGGTTTACGGCTCGTGCGGCGGAACGGCTGGCGATGTCTTGTTTGCAGGGTGCCATCTCACCGGAATCGCCCGAGTCAATGTCATTCCCGCTGTCAGCGAGACCAATAAGGCCAATTTCAACCCCATGACTACCCCTTTCTGGAACCCGGCGGCATTCAGCGTTCCGGCCCCCCTTACCTTCGGCAATGAACCCAGGTCTCTTTGCGGCGCTCGGACCTTCGGTAGCCGAAACGAAGACTTCACCTTGGGAAAGAGGACTCGTCTCTTTGGAGAAAAAGGGGCCATTGACTTTCGCGCCTCCTTCTTCAACATCTTTAATCGACACATCTACTCGGCGCCTAGTGGCTTCTCCACCCCTTTGAATTCTCCCTTTCTCCCCGTCGGCCACAAAGATCCTATTACAGGCAAGGTCGACTGTGCGGGACCGTTCGCTTGCGGTTTCGGAGCCGTTACGGATTCCAGCGGGCCGCGAACGATTCAATTTGGCTTGAAGA
>Ga0066670_10000079_pt1 | contig 20754 bp, 19 predicted proteins | sample GraSoiAngelo_119_FD_66459 | JGI IMG/M metagenome (GOLD analysis project Ga0066670, IMG submission 66459) | Grasslands soil microbial communities from the Angelo Coastal Reserve, California, USA - 14_0919_05_20cm | ecosystem: Environmental > Terrestrial > Soil > Grasslands | place: USA...
TGGGAGGCGGCGGGGGCAAGGGACCCGAGCTGGCCATGGCCGGGGGCCGGGATCCGGCCCGCATCGACGAGGCCCTCGGGCTGGTGCGCACCAAGCTCGGCCTCACATGAGGGTGGTGGGCGTCGACCTCGGTGAGCGCCGGGTCGGGGTTGCCGTCAGCGACAGCGAGGGCAGGTTGGCATCGCCCTACGAAGTCGTCGAGCGCTCGGGCGACCCGATCCGCGATCACGCCCAGATCGCCAGGATCGTCGGCGAGACCGGAGCAGCGACAGTCGTCGTCGGGCTGCCTCTGTCGCTGGACGGCACCGAGGGACCCGCGGCGCGGGCGGCGCGGGGCGAGGCCGAGAGCCTGGCCCGAGCTGTCGGCGTGCCGGTGGAGACCCACGACGAGCGCTTGACCTCGGTGAGCGCCGGGCGCGCCCTGGCCGGATCCGGTTTGCGGCGCGGGGCGCGCCGAGCGGCCCGACGTGGGTCGATCGACAAGGTCGCCGCCGCCGTCATGCTGCAGTCCTGGTTGGATGCGCACGCCGACAACGGGTCCGCATGAGTGATCGCGGCGCGCCGCGGGGGACGGGCGACCCGTCCGAGGACCTCGAGGCGGCGCCCGACGACTGGCGTCGGGCACCCCGTCGTCACACGTCCCGGAGCCAGGCACGCCGCGACGGGGACGTCGGGGAGGCGGCGACGGAGGTCGAGGACGACGGGGGAGGTCCTGCGTGGGTGAAGCGGCGGGGGAGGCGAAAGCTCTCGTTCACCAAGCGGGTCGTGCTCGCCTGCGTGGCGGGCGTCCTGCTCCTGCTGGCGGGGGCCGCCGTCTGGATCGATTTCCAGGTCAACCCGCCCGGTGCTCCGGGTACGACGGTGACCGTCAATCTGCCGTCGGGCAGCTCGTACTCGGCGGTGGCCGACATCCTGGCTCGCAACGGTGTGATCGGCTCGCCGATGCTGTTCAGGCTCTACGTCCGCATCCGCGGAGCCGGCACCGTGCAGGCGGGCAGCTACGCGCTGCATCGACACGATTCCTTTGGGAACGTCGTCGGCACGCTCGGGCAGGGGCCGAGCGCCGACCGGATCATGATCCCGTCGGGCGCCACGCTGGCCGATGTCGCGGCGAGAGTCGGACACCTGCCCGGCCACTCTGGAGCGGGCTTTCTGGCTGCCGCCGGCAGCGGCCGGGTCCGCTCGGTGTTCTCGCCCCCCGGCAGCACGAGCCTGGAGGGGCTCATCCAACCGGCCACCTACTCCTTCAAGCCCGGTACGGACGACCTGACCATCGTCGGCCAGATGGTCGCCGCCTTCGACAGCGAAGCCAACGCGATCGGGCTCGCCCAGCAGGCGGCCCGGCTGAAGATCACTCCGTACCAGGCGGTGATCGTGGCGTCGATCATCGAGCGCGAGGCCAAGATTCCCGTTGACGAAGGTCGCGTGGCCCAGGTGATCTACAACCGACTGGCCAAGGGCATGCCGCTCCAGCTCGACTCGACCGTGGTCTACGCCCTCGGTGGGCACGTGACCACGTTGAACAAGCCGGACTTCAGCATCGCCTCGCCCTACAACACCTATCGGGTGCCCGGCCTGCCACCGACGCCGATCGCCACACCGTCGGAGGCCGCCTTGGCGGCCGCCATGAACCCGACCCCCGGCACGTGGCTGTACTTCGTCGTGGTCTCGCCCGACGGAAGCGAGGCGTTCTCCACCACGTTCGCCGAGCAGCAGGCCAACATCGCTCTGGCTCACCAGCGCGGCCTGGGCTGACGAGCGTGGTCTGGCCGACCGCTGCCACCCGACTGGCGGGGGTCATCGGGGATCCAGTGCGCCATTCGCTCTCGCCGGTGCTGCACAACGCCGCCTTCTCGGCCCTGGGCCTGGACTGGGCCTACGTCGCGCTGCCGGTTCCCGCCGGACGGGCTCGAGAAGCGCTGGCCGGGGCGGCGGCGCTCGGCGTCGAGGGTCTGTCGGTGACCATGCCGCACAAGACCGCTGTCGCCGAGGCGCTCCACCGCTGCTCACCGACGGCGACGACCCTTCGGGCCGTGAACACCGTGGTGCGACGCCACGACGAGCTGATCGGGGAGAGCACCGACGGGCAGGGCTTCCTCGATGCGGTCCGTTCCGAGCACGGCTTCGACCCGTCCGGGCGCCGCTGTCTGGTGGTCGGCGCCGGGGGAGCGGGCCGAGCCGTGGTGCTGGCGCTGTCGCAGGCCGGGGCGCGCGAGGTGGTGGTGGTGAACCGCACCCTGGAGCGCGGCCGAGCCGCGGCTGCCCTCGCCGGCCCCGTGGGACGGGTGGGCCAGCCAGCGGAGATCGAGGGCATGGATCTCGTGGTGAACGCCACGCCGCTCGGGATGACGGCGCACGGTCGTGGCGACGACGGACGGGAGGCACCACCGGCCAGCGGCGAGACCGACACCGGCGGCACGTCGTCGCTCGTGGACCCGGGGCTTCTCGCTACAGGCCAGCTGCTCGTCGATCTCGTGTACCACCCCGCCACCACCCCCCTGCTCGAGGCGGCCCGGCGGCGAGGGGTCGCGGCCGCGAACGGGGTGGGCATGCTCGTGCATCAGGCTGCGCTGGCCTTCGAGCTCTGGACCGGTGAGGGCGCCCCCGTGGCGGCGATGCGCGCCGCGGTCGCGGATGTGCTCCATCGCGGGGGCGCGTAGCTCGTACCATCGCTGTGTGCACCTCGTCTCGTCACTGTGGGGTGCGCTCATGGGCCCGGAAGCGGTGCGGAGGCGGCGCCGGATCCGCACCAGGGTGCGCCACGGCCTGGCGCATGCGTGGCGGGCGCTCCGCGGTGTGGCGGCTGGCTCCGGCAGGCGAGCGAGCACCGGCGACCAGCAGGCGCATCAGCGTCGTGTCCGCCCCTCGGTCGTGAGGAGCCGGATCCGCGTCGCGGTCATCGACCGGCGTCGCCGCAAGGCGTCCCTCGTGCCGATCGGCCTGGTGCTCGCAGGTGTGATAGCCGGCGTCACCCTGCTGTCGCTCCCGGGCTCGTCGGGGCCGTTGGTGACGGTGGACGGCCGTCGAGTGAGCCTTCCTCCTCGGGCGACTGTCGCCGAGGTGCTCAGGTCGGCGCACGTGAGTCCTCCCGTCGGGTCCCTGTACTCGGTCGTCACCCACCGGCTGCTGAGCGCCAACCGATCCGAGCTGCGGGTGCAGGTCGACGGGCGTCCGGCCACGCTCGCCAGCGCTCTCAGATCCGGTGACCACGTGCAGGTGGACGAGCCGTCAGGGGTCGAGCCGGTGGTACCCCGGTACCTGTTCAGCACCAGCCCAGGCTTGCCCGACGTCGAGCGGACGCTGTGGCGTCCGGGTCGGTCGGCCCTGGAGCTGGACATGGTCGGCAGCGTCAGCGGCGAGGTCCGATCCCGGAGCATCGCCGGTCCGCCGGTGACGGGCCAACCCGAGGGCACCAAGGTCGTCTCCCTCACCTTCGACGACGGGCCGGACCCGCTGTGGACGCCGGCGGTGCTGAGCATCCTGGCCGACGAGCACGTACCGGGGACGTTCTGCCTCGTCGGCATCCACGTGCAGGCGCACCCGGACCTCGTCAGGTCCGAGCTGGCCCAGCACGAGACGTTGTGTGATCACACCCTGGACCACGACGAGCATCTCGACCGGGCCTCGCCGGGGAGGATCGCCCGCGAGATCGACGCGGGGGCGGACGCCATCGTTGGCGCGGCCGGCGTTCAGACGAGCTTCTACCGACCGCCGGGCGGAACCCTGTCGCCGGCGATCATCGAGGCCGCCCATCAACGGGGCCTCCGCGTTCTGTTCTGGACGATCGACTCCGAGGACTACCTCCGTCCTGCTCCAGGAGTGCTGCTCCAGCGGATCCTCGCGGGCGTCCGTCCGGGGGCGATCATCCTCCTCCACGACGGCGGGGGTGACCGCTCGCACACCGTCGCCATACTGCGACCTCTCATCGACACGTTGCGAGCACAGGGCTATGGCTTCACGACACCTGCGGCGGAGCAGCCGGTCGCCACGCCGCAACAGGGAGCGTGAGCTACCCGTCGGCTCCTGTCGTCACGATCCCCTCCCGCTGCAGTCGCGCCGTGATACGCCCCCGCATGGCCCGGGCCACGGTGTCCTTCTGCGACGTCGTGGTCCTCACGACGAGGCGGATCGTGATGGACTCATGGTCCATCGAGTTCAGTCCCCAGACCTCGGGGGGGCCGAGGCACATCGACGACCAGGCGGGGTCGGACGCGACCGCCGTACCCTCGTCTGCGATCACGGCCGTGGCCCGGTCGACGTCGGTCCCGTAGGGGACCACGATGTCGACCAGGGCGCGCGACCACTGGATCGACGAGTTGCCGACCCGGCGGATCTCGCCGTTGGGGAGGTACCAGACCGTTCCGTCCACCGCCCGCAGCCGGGTGACGCGCAGGTTGACCTCCTCGACGGTGCCCCTGGTGTCACCCACGGCGATGGCGTCACCGACTCCGTACTGATCCTCGGCGATGATGAAGAAGCCCGACAGGAAGTCGCGCACCATGCTCTGCGCCCCGAACCCGAGGGCGGCACCGATGACCGTGGCCCCGGCCAGGATGGGCGTGAGGTTGATCCCGAGCACGCCCAGGATGGTGAGACCGGCGATGATCCACACCAGGGCGCGCCAGAGGCTGGCGACGAGGGCGCCGATGGTCTCGATCCGCAACGAGGCCCGCGGTGAGACGGATTCCAATCGCGTCCGGTTGCTGAGCGAGCGCAAGGTCCGCTTGGCCACTCTGGCTCCGAGCCGGCTCGCCAGCCAGGCGACGACGATGATGACGAGTATCTCGAGGGGGCGGACGACGATGAACTGGACGGTGCGGGCCACGAACTCGCTGGCTCCGTACTGGCGGAGGAGATCATGGATGTAGCCCTGGTCGTTCTGCCCGCTGATCAGGGGTGTGGTCGCAGCGAAGATCACAGCTTGCATCCTTGCCGACCCAGCCGGGCCCGGGCCGGCGAGGGCGCTCACGCGCCCGGCGGGTATGTCTCTGATCGGCCTCCCGGGCCGACCCAGAGCGGCCAGCGGGGGCGGGCCGAACGACTGGAGGCGGGCAGCCGGAGCAGCCGGCCGGGAGTCGAGGTGGCTTGCACCGCCCCTCGGGCTCATTCAGAATCGATGCGACCACGATAGCGGCGGTCGTGGCGAGGAGGTGATGGTGGCTCTACGCGTCCTGGACCAACCGACCCGGGCGAGGAGCCGTACGACCATGTTCCAGCACGTGGACATGGTCCTCACGTTCGCGACCCTGGCGGTGGCCGCCATGGGTGTGCTGATGGTGTACTCGGCGACCCGAGGCAAGCTCGAGCTGGCGGGCGTCGACCCTCGGTACTACCTCAAGAAGCAGCTGGTCTACGCCATCATCGGCCTTGCGATCATGGTCGGGGTCGTGTTGATCGACTACCACCAGTTCGAGATCCTGGGAGCCATCGCCTACGTCGGGATCCTGCTGGGTCTGCTGGCCGTGCTGAGCCCGATCGGCCGGAGCGCGCTCGGCTCACAGCGGTGGTTCCAGATCGGCTCGTTCCAGCTGCAACCCTCGGCCTTCGCCACACTCGCCCTCATTCTCGCCATGGCCGCGTTCCTGCGGCGACGCCAGGGCAACGTCATGTTCCGCCACGTCGTGGTCCTGTTGCTGATGGCGGGCATCCCGATCCTGCTCGTCTACAGGCAACCGGACCTGGGGACGGCGATGGTCATGGCCGTCGTCCTGCTCGTCATGATGGTGGTGGCCGGGGTCAAGGGCCGGTACCTGACCGCTCTCGGGTTGGTGGCCCTGATCGCCATGGTCGCCGTGGTCCAGCTCGGCGTGCTGAAGCAGTACCAGGTCGATCGGCTCACCTCGTTCGTGCACCAGACGCCGGCCGGACAGACGACGCCGGCCGTGCAGGGCCCCAACGCCAACAACAAGACCCAGCAGTCGACCTACAACCTGGCCCAGTCCAAGATCGCCATCGGGTCGGGTGGGACGACCGGCAAGGGCCTGTTCAACGGCTCGCAGACCAACCTCAACTACGTGCCGGAGCAGCAGACCGACTTCATCTTCACCGCGGTCGGCGAGCAGCTGGGGTTCCTCGGCGCCGCGTCGTTGTTGGCGCTGTTCGGGATCATCGTGTGGCGGATCCTGCGCATCGCCCAGACGGCACGGGACAACCTCGGCACCCTGCTCTGCGGGGGCGTGCTGGGGCTCATCGGCCTCTCGGTGTTCCAGAACGCCGGCATGACGATGGGCATCATGCCCATCACGGGTATCCCATTGCCCTTCATGAGCTACGGCGGTTCGGCGACGATCGCCTTCTTCGCGGCCATCGGGATCGTGCTCAACGTGGGCATGCGGCGCTTTCGCTGAGGGCGGCGATGGCGGACGAGGGGGGACAAGGCCCCATCGAGTCCCTGCAGAGCGGCGCAGACGGATCTGAAGGGGGCCCCGAGGGGGAGGACGGGCGACAGGATGGCTCGGTCGAGCCCGCGCCGATGCGGCAAACGGCGTTCATGGAGGTCGTCCTCGAGTTGCCGAGCACCCATCCCGCCGTGGTGCTGCACGAGATCGACCCGCCCAGGCGTGAGCTGCGGATCACCATCGCCCAGCCCGAGGGGGTGGCGATCGCCTATGCGTGGCGAGGCATCACCATGCCGCGGCCGCTCACCCACGACCTGCTCACGACCATCCTCCAGCGGTTCGGCCTCCAGGTCGACGCGGTGAGGATCACCGGGGTCGAGGGACCGGTGTTCCACGCCGAGCTCGCGCTCTCGGGCCCGAGCGGATCGCACACGGTCGAGTGCCGACCGTCGGACGCAATCGCCCTGGCGCTGCGCCAGCCGCTGGCGGTACCGATCATGGTGGCCGAGGAGGTCCTCGCCATCGCCGGCCGTCCGCTGGCCTAGCCCGACGAGGACGCCGCCCCTCGCCTCCGGTCGTCCCTCAGCCGGCGGCCACCGCCACGCGGTGGTCCGCCTGCGGGGGCACGGCCTGCTGGACGTTCTCGTCCGACACCCGCACCAGCAGGGCGATCAGGATGTAGTTGGCGACCAGGGAGGACCCGCCGTAGGCGACGAAGGGCAGGGTGACACCGGTCAGGGGCAGCAGGCGCACGACCCCGGCCATGATGAAGAAGGCCTGGAAGCCGATGGCCGCGGTGATCCCGGCCGCCAGGAGCTTGGCGAAGTCGGACTTCGCCACCAGGGCGGTCCGCAGCGAGGCGCCGACGAGGACGAGGAACGCCATCACGATGCCGACGGTGCCGAGCAGCCCCATCTCCTCACCGATGGCGGCGAAGATGAAGTCGCTCGAGGCCACCGGGATGAGCCCGGGATGGCCGAGGCCGAGACCTGACCCGACGAGCCCGCCGGATCCGAAGGCGTACTGGCTCTGCACCACCTGATAGCCGATCCCGTTGGCGTACCTCCAGGGATCCAACCAGACGGAGATGCGGTCGTTGACGTGACCGAAGAGGTGGGCGGCCACGAATGCGCCGATGACGAACAGCACCGCGCCCACCACGAGGTAGGTGACACGCCCCGTCGCCATCCAGAGCATCGAGATGAACAGCACGAAGATGAGCAGCGAGAAGCCGACGTCGCGCTCGGCCGTCATGACCAACAGGGAGAAGCCCCACGCCAGGACGACGGGCCCGAACGGGCGAGGGTCGGTGAACAGACGGTTGCCGATGCGCACCGTCGGCACGGTCAGCAGCTCGCGCTTCTCCACGAAGTAGGACGCGAAGAAGATGATGAGGGCGATCTTGGCCAGCTCGACGGGCTGGAAGGTCACCGGACCGAGGCGCACCCACAGGCGGGCGCCGTTGATGTTCTGGCCGAGCTTGGGGGTCAGCGGGACCAGGAGGAGAGCCAACCCGGCGAATGCCACCAGGTACCGGTAGCGGGCCAGGTCCCGGGAGTAGCGCACGACGACGAGGGTGAGCACGTACACGGCCACGCCGAGGCCGGTCCACACGGCCTGGAGCCCCGCCAGCTTGAAGTTGAGGCGGGCGATGACGACGTAGCCGATCCCGTTGAGCAGGGCCGCGATCGGCAGGATCACCGGCGTGGCGTCCGGCACCAGCCACCGGTTGGCGAGGTGGGCGACGAGGGCGAGGCCGAAGATGACCCCGAGGAACGGCCCCACGTTGGCGGGTATGGAGGCGGTCTTGCCCAACGAGGCCAGGACGTAGGCGAAGCCCACGACCATGCCCCCCAGGATCAACAGCCCCAGCTCGGTCCGTCGCCTGGACGTGACCGCTCGACGTCTCGGTGCCACCGGCACGGCAGCCTACTGGCCGGGGCTGCGCGGCCCTGAGCGGGCCTGAGCGGCCCTGAGCGGGTCATTCGTACGGTCGGGGGACCCACCCGGGGAAGATCTCGGGCTGGTCGTCGCTCACGGTCATGCGAAATCTGGCCGGGCGCTTCTCCAGGAATGCGGCCACCCCCTCGTGGGCGTCGCCGGACCGCCCCATCTCGGCCATTGCGCGCGAGTCCACCTTGTGCGCCTCCATCGGGTGGTCGGCGCCGAGCATGCGCCACAGCATCCGCCGGGTCAGCGCCACCGACACGGCCGAGGTGCCCTCGGAGATGCCGGTGGCCAGGCGGCGGGCCGCCGGCAGCAGGTCCTCGTGGGGAACGACCTCGCGCACGAGCCCGGCAGAAGCTGCCTCCCCGGCCTGGAACACACGACCGCTCAAGACCCACTCGAGCGCCGTGCTGATGCCCACGACGCGGGGGAGGAACCAGCTCGAGCACGCCTCGGGAACCACGCCGCGCCGGGTGAAGACGAATCCGATGCGCGCCCGCTCGGACGCCAGACGGATGTCCATCGGCAGCGTCATCGTGACGCCCACCCCGACTGCCGGACCGTTGATGGCGGCGATGACGGGCTTGGTCGAGTCGAAGATGCGCAGGGCGACGATCCCGCCGCCGTCTCGGGGAGGCGTTTGGGCGCCGACCGCACGTGCTGTCGGGGCCGGGACGTCGAAGGTCGCCGGCCCGGCGGAAAGGTCGGCCCCGGCACAGAACGCCCGGCCGCGGCCCGTGACCACGACGGCGCGCACCTCGTCGTCGGCGTCGGCACGATCGAACGCGTCGAGCAGCTCGCGCAGCATCGTGGCGGTGAATGCGTTGAGGTGCTCGGGGCGGTCCAAGGTGATGGTCAGGAGCCCGTCCTCGACCTCGTAGGCGATCTGCTCGTACCCCATCTCGTCGCTCCTTCGTCCCGGGCTGTGGCCACCATGGCCGGGCTAACCTTGGGCCATGGCGGTGAACACCGACGACATCCTGTCAGGAGGGGACGAGGAGTCGGCCGGAGGGGGGCCCGACCCGCAGGATCCTGCTGTCCGTTACCTCAACCGTGAGCTCTCCGAGCTCGACTTCAACGCCCGGCTCCTCGACCTGGCCGAGAGCCCCGACGTCCCGCTGCTGGAGCGGGTCAAGTTCCTCGCCATCTTCAGCGAGCGGCTCGACGAGTTCTTCCAGGTGCGCGTGGCCGGGCTCAAGGACCAGGTGGCGACGGGGCTGGTGTCGCGTTCGCCGGACGGGCGGAGCCCGGCCGAGCAGCTCCGTGCCATCCGCCCCAAGCTCGAGCAGATGGTCGCCCGCCAGAGCAGGATCTTCCTCGGCGAGATCGCGCCGGCCCTGGACGCCGCCGGGCTCCACCTCTCCAGCTGGGACGCGCTCGACGACGACGACCGCAAGCATCTCGACGGGGTCTTCGAGGGGCTCGTCTTCCCCGTGCTGACGCCGCTGGCGGTCGATCCCGGGCATCCGTTCCCCTACATCTCGAACCTCTCGCTCAACCTGGCCGTCATGGTCTGCGACCCCGTCACGGGGGACCAGCGCTTCGCCCGGGTCAAGGTGCCGCCTCTCCTCCCGCGGTTCCTCGTGTTGCCCAGCGGCGACCGATTCGTCGCGCTCGAGGAGGTCATCGCCGCCCACCTCGACGCGCTGTTTCCCGATATGGAGATCGGCGCCCACTACCCGTTCCGGGTCACTCGCAACGCGGACCTCACCCTGGAGGAGGGTGAAGCCGACGATCTGCTCGTCGCCGTGGAGATGGAGCTCCGACGACGACGCTTCGGGCGGGCGGTGAGGCTCGAGATCGATGCTTCAGCCGGCACCGAGATCGCCGACCTCCTCGCGCGCGAGCTGGAGATCGGACCCGACGACGTGTACCGCGTCGAAGGACCACTGGGGCTCGAGGGGCTGTGGGCCGTGCACGCCCTCGAGCGGCCGGATCTGCACGACCCGCCCTGGGCGCCGATGACCCAGCCTCGGCTCGCTACCGCTGGGGACGAAGCCGTCGACCTCTTCGCCATGATCCGGGAGCGCGACGTCCTCGTCCACCACCCGTACGACTCCTTCTCCACCTCTGTCGAGGCGTTCGTCGCCCAGGCCGCCGACGACCCGAACGTGCTGGCAATCAAGCAGACCCTGTACCGCACCTCGGGTGACAGTCCCATCGTGCACAGCCTCATCCGGGCGAACGAGCAGGGCAAGCAGGTGGCGGTGCTGGTCGAGCTCAAGGCCCGTTTCGACGAGCAGGCCAACATCGCCTGGGCCAAGGCACTGGAAGAAGCGGGCGTCCACGTCGTGTACGGGCTGGTCGGGCTCAAGACGCACTCCAAGACCGCCCTGGTCGTGCGCCAGGACAGCGACGGCGTCGTCCGTCGCTACTGCCACGTGGGCACGGGCAACTACAACTCCAAGACGGCCCGGCTCTACGAGGACCTGGGGGTGCTGTCCGCCGACCCCGATCTCGGGGCGGACCTCACCGATCTGTTCAACTTCCTCACCGGCTACAGCCGCCGCTCGACGTACCGGCGCCTGATCCTCGCGCCCGTCGCCATGCGGTCGAAGATCATCGAGCTCATCGAGGCCGAGGCGGCCGCCGGTCCGGCCGGTCGCATCGTGATCAAGGTGAACGGTCTCGACGACCCGGCGATCATCGACGCGCTCTACGCGGCGTCCGCCGCCGGTGTGAAGATCGACCTCGTCATCCGGGCTATCTGCTGCCTGCGCCCAGGCGTGCCCGGCCTGTCGGAGACCATCCGCGTGCGCTCGATCGTGGGCCGCTTTCTCGAGCACTCGCGGATCTTTCGTTTCGGTGGAGTCGGCGACCGCCCCGAGGTGATGCTCATCGGCTCGGCCGACCTCCGTCGGCGCAACCTCGATCGACGCATCGAGGCGACGGTTCCCGTGGTCGACGCAGAGCTGCGAGGCCGGCTCCGGGAGGTCCTCGACCTGCTCCTGGCCGACGACACCCAGGCCTGGAGCCTCGGCTGGGACGGCTGCTGGTCGCGCGTCCCGACCGAGACCGGGATCAGCACGCAGCGGAGCCTCATGGCCGCGGCTCTGGAGCGGGCACAACGGCGGAGAGAACCGGACAAGCTGGCGTCGGCGCCGCGGACGTAGGGCGTCGATGGCGGTCGAGCGCGAGATCAAGCTGGCGGCTCCGCCGCATTTCGCGCTGCCCGATCTGGCCGAGGCCATCCCCGACGCCGTCGTGACCACCAGTCCGTCCCGCCGGTTGCGCGCCACGTATTGGGACACTCCGGATCTGCGCCTGGCGCGGTCCGGTGTCAGCCTGCGGTACCGCGTGGAGGAGGGCGAGGACAGCAGCGGGGGGCGGTGGACGCTCAAGATCGCTGGAGACTCACGGTCTTCGGTCCTGAGCCGGCGCGAGCTCGACTTCCAGGGCAGCCCGGGATCGGTGCCGTCGGAGGTGGCCAGGCTCGTCCGGGCGTACGTACGCAGCTCGACCCTGGCGCGGGTCGCTCGTCTCGACAGCCAGCGCACGCGGCTGGAGGTACGCGACGGCGAAGGCTGCCGCCTGGCCGAGATCGACGACGACGTGGTCTCGGTGATGGACGGGCGGCGGGTGCTGGCCCGGTTCCGAGAGGTCGAGGTCGAGCTGGCGCCCGACGCACCGCTGTGGATCGCCGAGGAGCTGGCCAGGCGTCTTCGGGAGGCGGGAGCCGACGACCCGGCCCCGCTGCCCAAGGTGGTACGTGCGCTCGGTCCCCAGGCCCAGGCACCCCCCGACAGCCACCTCGAGCAGCCGGGAGAGGGAGCCCGAGCAGGAGAGATGGTGCGCGCCGCGCTGGCATCGGGTCTGACCCGCCTCGTCACGCACGATCCCGGCGTCCGGCTCGACGAGGATCCCGAGGAGGTCCATCAGGCCCGCGTCGCCACCCGGCGCCTCCGTTCGGACCTGCGGACGTTCCGGAGCCTCGTCGATCCCGAGTGGGCCGAGAGTCTGCGGCGGGAGCTCGGTTGGCTGGCCGACCCGTTGGGGGAGGTACGCGATGCCGACGTGCTCCTCGCCCGTCTCCGAGCCGAGACGGGTCGCTTGCCCGCTGAGGACCGTCGCGCGGTCGACACCCTCGTCGAGAGGTTGACGACGTCGCGCGCCAAGTCGCTCGGGCGGCTCTTCGAGGCGCTCGACAGCACGCGGTACGTGTCACTGCTCGATGCCCTCGCCGACGGGGTGGCCAAGCCCCGGCTGGCTCCTGATGCCGAGCAGCCCGCCGAGGACGTGGCGCCGGCCGTGGTCGGCAAGGCCTGGCGCAAGCTCCGCAAGGCCGTCTCGGGCCTCGGCCCAGAGCCGCCCGACGCCGAGCTTCATCGCATCCGCATCAAGGCCAAGCGGTGCCGGTACGCAGCCGAGGCCGTGGTCGGAGTGGAAGGCAAACCGGCCAAGCGGTTCGCCAACGCGGTGGCGGGTCTCCAGGACGTGCTCGGTCGGCTCCAGGACGCGGTGGTCGCGACCGCCTGGCTGCGCGACCGCATCACCGACGAGACCGCGGTCGGACAGGCCGTCGCCATCGGCGAGCTGCTCGGGTTCGCCGCGGTGGCCGCCGAGGAGTCACGGCGGCAGTGGCCAGAGGCGTGGAGCGGCGCCCGCCGCAAGTCCCTGCGATCGTGGCTGACCTGAGCGCTCGGGCCGACGAGCCGGTCGTCCTCGCCGCCGGCGGGGTCGTGTGGCGACGGGGCGAGGGCGATCAGCTCGAGGTCGTGCTCGTCCACCGCCCACGCTACGGCGACTGGTCGCTGCCCAAGGGCAAGCTCGATCCGGGCGAGGACCACCGCGCCGCCGCCCTCCGGGAGGTCGAGGAGGAGACCGGGCTCCGGTGCGGTCTGGACGAGGACCTCCCGGACAGCCGGTACCGCGACCGGAAGGGCCGGCCGAAGGTCGTGCGCTACTGGCTGATGCACCCGCTGGGCGAGGCCGCGGAGCCGAGCGCCTACGCCACCGGCGAGGTGGACCAGGTCGTCTGGCGTACGGTCGACGAGGCCGAGGCCATGGCGACCTATGAGCGGGACCGCGAGCTGATCGACACCGCCGCGACACTCGTTCGGGCCCGGACGTAGGATCGACAGGTGACTGCTCACGTCCTGGCGGTGTCGGCTTCCGACGTGCTGGCGGTGATCGCCCTCGTCGTGGCCGTGACCGTGCTGGTCGGGGCCGTGACCGGCTTCGTCCTCGCTCGCCGGCTCAAGCGTCCGCTGCTGTTGGCCCCCGGGGCCCGAGGTGTGAACGTGCCCCTGCGTTGGCGCTGGTCCCTGTCGCCCGCTGCGGTGATGCATCGCCGCCTCGTGCTGGCGACGAGCTCGGTGGTCTCGATCGGGCCGATCGAGAGCACGCGGTGGGGCGGGGTGCGCCAGGAGCCCCCGTGGCAGGAGCTCCTGCAGGATCTCCTCGACCTGGCCGTCTCGGTCGACCGCCGCCTCGTCGCGGCCGAGCGCCAGCCCCGTCCCCTGCGGCGCCGGCTCTACGCCGAGATCGAGCCCCAGGTGAAGAAGGTCGAGCAGGTGGCCGAGCGCATGCGGTCCACGGTCAGCGCCAAGGGTCTGGGCGGGGCCGACCGCTCGGCCGAGGACGTCGTGGCCCGCCTGGACGCCATCGATTCCGCCCTGGGCGAGATCGAGGGAATCGACCCGGACAAGGCCCTCGAGCGGGGCTCGGTTCAGCCCGCACGCCCGCCCCAGGACGCACCGGATCGCGGTGGCCAGCCCGAGGGTGCACCGGCACCGGATGCGGGGGGTGCGCCGCCGCCGGCCACGGGAGCCGGCTCCAACACCGCGACCAGCTGGACCGAGCAGGTGCCCTGGCCGGGCCAGCGACGCGGCGATCGCCGAGGCGGCTGAGCCCGCCGGGGCCGCCGCTCATTCGGCGGGGGCGTCCCCCTCGGCAGCCTTTCCGGCCTCGGTGCCGGCGGGACGGTCGTCCGTGACCTCGGTGTCGGCCCGGCTGTGGGGCGAGCGCAGACCGTGCCGGACGGCCCACTGGTGGCGGTCCTCCGCCTCGCGCCCGGCGGCCTCGGCGAGCTCCTCGAGCTCCTGGGCCCGGCGGCGCCGTGACGCGCCGGGCTCGACGCGTAGCGAGAGGTAGGCGAGGGCGCCCACGGGGATCGGGAGCCAGAAGTTCACGAGCCGGTAGGTGATGACGCCGAGGATGGCGATGCCGCGGGGCGAGCCGAATCCCACCAGCGTCGGCACCAGGACACCCTCCACCACCCCGAGCCCGCCAGGGGTGATGGGAAGCACGGCCATGACGTTGGCCAGCCCGTAGGCCACGAGCAGGCCGTACGGCGTCATCAGGTGACCGAAGGCGGCGAGGAACACCCACAGCGACGAGGCGTCCAGCAACCAGAAGGCGGCGGCCCAGCCCACGGCCCGGCCGAGCAGCCGGCGGTCTCGGGACAGTTCGCGCAGGCGCGTGGCGAGCCGGCGGACACCGGCCGTGACCGTGTCCTCGTCGAGGAACGGCACCCGGGATGCGACCCAGCGCAGGATGTCCGCCGCCCGGTCCTCCCCCCGGGTGAAGAGCAGCACGAGCGCGGCGACGGCAGCCATCAGCAGGGCGCCCACCAGCGCGGCGATGCCGTAGAGGGGGTTGAACCCGCGCAGCGGGATGGAGATGACCAGGGCGATCCACAGCAGCACGTTGAGCACGACGGCGGAGCCGATGCCCTGGGTGGCCACGGCGAAGGTGGCGTCGGCGCCGCTGACGCCGGACTCAGTGAGGAGGCGCAGGCCCACGGGCGTTCCTCCTGCGGTGCCCGCCGGCAGAACGTGGCTCACGGCCAGCGTGGACATGTTGATCCGGAGGATGGTGAACCGGGACGGCGAGCCGTGGGGGAGGACGGCCCGGGTCAGCTGGGAGTAGGCGAGCAGCGCGGCCGCCTCGAGCAGGACACCGGCGGCGGCGTAGCCCAGGTTGACCTGGCTGAGGAGGTGCAGGGAATGACCGGCGCCGGCCAGCTGGGGCAGCACCAGGTACTCGATGACCAACCCCAGCAGCAGGAGGGTCACGGCGTGCCGCACCGAGCGGGAGAGGAGGCTCTTGCTGCCCGCCCGGCGCCGGGCGTTGCGCCACCAGCCCGACCGGTCGTCGGTGCTCGTCATCGGGCCTGGGCGGTCATCCGCACCCGTCGCGTCCCATGTGTCCATGGTCGCATGGCGCCACCGCTCCGGGGCCGACACGCATGCCCGTGATGTCACCAACGTCCGGGTGTCGTCCCGTATGCTGCTCGGCCATGAAGGTCCTCGTCGTCCTTCCGACCTACCAGGAGGCCGAGAACATCGCCACCGTGCTCCGGCGCATTCGTGACGCGGACAGTGAGGCCCACGTCCTGGTCGTCGACGACGCCAGCCCCGACGGCACCGCTGACCTCGCCCTCGCTGTCGGTGAGGAGCTCGGGGGGGTCGACGTGCTGCGGCGGCCGGGCAAGGCGGGCCTCGGCAGCGCCTACCGGGACGGGTTCGCGTGGGGCCTGCATCGTGGGTTCGACGCCTTCGTGGAGATGGACAGCGACCTGCAGCACGACCCGGCCGCGCTCCCCGACCTTCTCGCTCCCCTGGGCCAGGGGCTCGACGTCGTGGTCGGCTCCCGCTACGTGCCCGGGGGCTCGATGCCCCACTGGGGGGTCCATCGGCGGGCGCTCTCGCGGGCGGGGAACGTGTACGCCGCGCTGTTGCTGAGGCTGGACGTCACCGACCTCACCTCGGGCTATCGGGCCTACTCGGCCAACATCCTCCGCCGCATCGACCTCGGCGCCGTGCGCGCCGACGGGTACGGGTTCCAGATCGAGATGGTGCACCGGGCGGCGCTCGCCGGCGGGCGCGTGACCGAAGTACCGATCCGGTTCGTCGACCGTGTCGAGGGCCGGTCCAAGATGTCGATGCGGATCATCGTGGAGGCGCTCGCCCTCGTCACCTGGTGGGGCGTGGCCAGGCTCCTCGGTCGCCGGCCACCGTCGGGCCTACCGGGAGTGGAGGCGGGCGTGGGCACGCGGGGCCAAGCCGCACCCTGAGCGGGTTCCGTCGGGGTTCAGACCCCGACGACGCCATGGTCGCCGAGCGGGCCGACCTTCCAGTCTCTCGCCCGGCACAGCTCGGCCAGCAGCGGGAGGGAACCGAGCGCGGCCCGCCAGGCACCGGGTGCCGAGACGCAGTCGGAGTCGTGGAGGACGACGGTCGCTCCGGGTGAGAGACCGCGCTGCATGTCCGCGAGCACCGTCGCCGGTGTGGCGGCGGCCCGCCAGTCCCTGCCCCACGAGGTCCACAACACCAGCCGCAGACCCAGGCGCCGGGCGGCCAGCACCGTCCCGCTGGAGACGGCGCCGTACGGCGGGCGGAACCAGGTCGGCCGCCTTCCCGTAGCGTCTTCGACCAGCTCGACGGCGCGGGCGAGGTCGCCCAGGAGGGCGCCCGGCGACCGCGTCAGGTGGGACCGGTGCCCGTCGCCGTGGACCCCGATCTCGTGGCCGGCCGCCGCCACCTCGGCCGCCAACCCGGGAGCCCGACGAACCATGGCGCCCAGCATGAAGAAGGTGGCCGTCCATCCCAGGCCGGCCAGGGCCTCGAGGAACGCCGGGGTCGACCGTGGGTCGGGACCGTCGTCGAAGGTGAGGGCCAGGTGGTCCGGACGGCCCACCCCGTGGAGCCGGGGGAGGAGGCGAGGGGCCGACGGCACCAGGCGAACGAGGGCCGGGGCGGCGTGGGCCGCGGCCAGGCCGGCACCGACGGTGCCGATGACGATTTCCGACGGGACGGGCAGTCTCCTCGGCATGCGAGCACAACGTATCGTCGCGAGACGATGCCCGTTCTCGCCGCCCTCGGCGCGGCCCTGCTCTACGCCACGGCCTCGGTGCTCCAGCAGCGGGCCGCGGGCGAGGCGCCGGCCGAGCGGTCGCTGCGACTGGGCCTGCTCGTCGGGCTGATCGCCCGGCCGATGTGGATCATCGGCATCCTGGCCGACGTCGCCGGCTTCGGCCTCCAGTTCGTGGCCCTCGACCGCGGATCCCTGGTGTTGGTCCAGCCGCTGCTCGTGAGCGGACTCCTCTTCGCCCTGCCGTTCGGCGCTGCGCTGACGCATCGCCGTCTCACCGCGTCCGAGTGGCTGGGCTCGGCCGCCACGGTCGCCGGCCTCGCGCTCTTCCTCGTCGTCGCCTCTCCTGGTCCCGGTCAGGACCGCGCCAGCAACCTGGCCTGGATCATCACCGGGGCGTGCACCCTCGCGCCCATCGCCGTGTTGGTCGCCGTGTCCCGCTCGACGGGGGGAGCACTCAGGGCCGGCCTGCTGGCCGCGGCCGGTGGCATCTTCTACGGCCTGGCCGCGGCCCTGACGAAGGTCACGGCCCAGGAGCTCCACAGCGGTGTCGTCCACACACTGACCAACGACTGGGAGCCGTACGCGTTGGTCGTCTGCGCGGTCGTAGCCATGGTGGTCGTGCAGAGCGCGTTCCAGGCTGGTCCATTGCGCTGGTCGCTCCCCACCCTGACGGTCGTTGACCCGGTGGTGAGCGTGGTCATCGGCGCCCTGACCCTGGGCGAGCGGATCTCGACGGTCGGGGCCGCGCCCGTGTTGGAGATCGTGGGCCTCGCCGCCATGGCGTGGGGCGTCTTCCTCGTGGCGCGGTGCCCGCTCATGGTCGGAGTGGAGGAGACGACAGTATCCGGTGTCTGAGCCGCCGACGCGTTCTCCCTCGCCGCGGGTCGGAGATCATCGTCCGGTGACCTGGCGTCCACCCCGGGTCGTGAGCACCGACCGCGGCGAGGGTCCCGTCGCGCTGCTGCTCCATGGCCAGCCGGGACAGGGCTCGGACTGGGACGATGTCGCCGCCGGCCTGGCGTCCAGCAATCGGGTGCTGGTCCCGGATCGGCCGGGGTACGGGCGGACGGGTGGACCGGCGGTGGGCCTGGCGGCCAACGCCGACTCCCTCGACTGCCTGCTGGACGACAAGGGAGTCGGCTCGGCGACCGTCGTCGGGCACAGCTTCGGCGGCGGTGTGGCGCTGGCCATGGCCCTGCGACACGGGCATCGGGTGCGCGCCCTCGTCCTGGTCGACTCCGTCGGGACGGGCCGCAGCATCGGGCCGTACGACAGGGTGCTCGGACTGCCCGGGCTCGGCGAGGCCCTGACGTTCGCGGGCTGGGAGCTGTCGCGGCGGCTGCTGCCGGCCCTGCGGCGGCGATCGACCCGGCTCCCACCCGCCCTCGGAGCATGGCTGCGGGCCATCCCCCAGACGTCCGTCTCGCCTGACGGCGACCGCCGAGATGGTGGGTCGACGTGGCGCAGCTTCGTGACCGAGCAACGGGCCTTGCTGGCCGAGACGCCCTCCATCGAGGCCGGCCTGGGCTCGGTGCGGGTGCCCACGGTGGTCGTGGCGGGACGCCGCGACCGGTTGGTTCCGGCCCGGGCCACCGCCGAGCTCGCCGACGCGATTCCCGGGGCTGAGCTGGTCTGGGTCCCCGGGGTCGGCCACCTCGTCCCGCAGGAAGCGCCGGGCGTCCTCGTCGAGATCATCCGGCGCCATGCCTCCGGCAGATGAGGCCCGACCGGATGAGATAGGCGTGATCTGGAGCCTTGATGGGAACATGGATGCTTGGGGTGGCCGGCTGATGCCAGCCGGAAGCGTGACAAGCCAGGCAACCACGAGAGTGCGAAGGCCGGAGCGGGCGATGCGCCCGACCCGGAGGCATCCCAACCGGGGGGCCAGTCACATGGGGTTCGGCGGTGCCGGTGTGGATGAGAGCCGCTACGCCGGAGGAGCCAGTGGAGTCGATTCGATGGGCAGTTTGGGACGTCGAGCGGTGGCGCCAGCACGCCGCCTGCCGGGAGGTGGACCCAGAGGTCTTCTTCCCGGTCGGCGTGACGGGTGCGGCCGTGGCTGCGATCGCTGCAGCCAAGGCGGTCTGCGAGGAGTGCGCCGCCCGGGCCGCGTGCCTGGAGTTCGCTCTCGGCACGAACCAGGAGTACGGGATCTGGGGCGGCACCAGCGAGGAGGAGCGCCGGGACATCCGGCGCGCTCGCCGGGCTGCTCGGCGTCTCCGTCACGCCTCCTGAGCCGGTCGTCGACGGGGCTCGAGCCCGATCCTGCACCGAGCCGCCCGGCCGACCCCACCCGAGTCGGGACCGGCTGAGGCCGCTCGTGTCCGGGGGCAACCACCGAGCGTGGACGCGCTGGGGGACCGCTCCGTGACGGGGGAGATGGTCGCCGGTCGCTACCGGCTGGGCGACCCCCTGGGCAGCGGCGGGATGGCCGAGGTGTTCGACGCCATGGACGAGCGGCTCGAGAGGCCGGTCGCCATCAAGCTGCTCCGGACCGAGCTGAGCGGCGATCCCGGCCTCCGCCGGCGCTTCGAGATCGAGGCCCGCGCCGCTGCTCGCCTGGTGCACCCCAACGTCGTGGGGGTGTTCGATACCGGCGAGGTTGGAGGACGGCCCTACATCGTGATGGAGCGTCTCCCGGGTGCCACGCTGGCCGACCGTCTCCGAGAGGAACGCATGGACGAGCCCGGCACTCGTCGCCTGGCCTCCGAGGTGCTCGGCGCCCTCGCCGCCGCCCACGCCGCCGGCATCCTGCACCGTGACGTCAAGCCGTCCAACATCCTGTGGGCGCGCGACGGCTCGGCCAAGGTCGCCGATTTCGGCATCGCCAAGGGGACCGAGCGCACCCTGGACACCCAGACGGGCGACATCACGGCGACGAACCTCGTCATCGGGACGCCCGCCTATCTCGCACCGGAGCGTCTGCTGGGCCATCCGGCCACGCCCCGGTCGGACCTCTGGTCCCTGGGCGCCGTGCTGTACGAAGCCCTGGCGGGAGTGCGTCCCTTCCCCAGTGCCACGGCCCTCGTGCACGATCCGGACCAGCCCGAGGTCGTGCCCCTCGAGTCCCGCCGGCCCGGGCTGGATCCGATGCTGTCCACTGCCATCGACCGGGCCTTGGCGCGGCGCCCCGATCAGCGCTTTGCCTCGGCCGCCGAGATGGCCGCCGCGGCCGGGCTGAGCCTGGCCGGCGTGTCGGCCGCGGCGGCCGGCACCGAGCTGGCGACCGCTCGCCTGGAGAGGCAGACCCAGGGTCCGACAGAGCTCATGGACGGGCGCACTGCGATCGTCGGAGATGACGCGGTCGCCGAGGGGCCGGTCGCGCCGCCGGGTCCATCGCCCGAGGCCGATCAGCGGGCACGTCGTCTGCGAGCCCTCGCTCTGCTTGCCGTCGTGCTCATCGCGCTGGCCGCCATCGGCATCGCGGTGGCCCTGCGGGGCAACGGGGGGTCGACGCCCGGTACCACGACCACGACCACCGTGCCTGCGACGACCGCGGTGACGCGGCCGAGCACCACCCTCGCCCCGACCACCACGTCGACGCGGCCACCGACGACCACGACCACATCGCCCACGACGACGAGCTCGTCGAGCACGACGACATCGTCGACGACCTCGACGACGAGCGGAGTCCTGGGTCGCGGCGGCGGCG
>Ga0066670_10000093_pt1 | contig 19825 bp, 16 predicted proteins | sample GraSoiAngelo_119_FD_66459 | JGI IMG/M metagenome (GOLD analysis project Ga0066670, IMG submission 66459) | Grasslands soil microbial communities from the Angelo Coastal Reserve, California, USA - 14_0919_05_20cm | ecosystem: Environmental > Terrestrial > Soil > Grasslands | place: USA...
GCCGTGGTCGGCTTTGCGCCGAACCTCATCGATCCGGCGGTCGTGCCCGGTCGGGTGGCGGCCACTCCGATCTACGCCGTCGACGCGGCCGAGCATGTCGACGTCGCGTCCGTCCTCGTCCCCACCGGTCCCGACTACCGCCTGGCCCAGGTGCAGCTCGACGGACCGGCCGAGGGCGCCGATCTCACCCGGGTCATTCGGCGGATCCCCGCCGGGGCATCGCTGGCCGATGTCCACGACCAGCGTCGCCTGCTCACCCACGACGACGTGGCCCACTGGTCCGCTCTGGGCTTGGCCCTCACGAGCGCCGACCTCGTCGGGCTCATGCGAGGGGTGCTCGACATCACGGTTCCCTACGCGTCGGAGCGGCGGCAGTTCGGTGTGCCAATCGGCTCGTTCCAAGCCGTCCAGCACCTCCTCGCCGAGGCACGGTGCCTGATGGAGGGGTCGCTGAGTGCCGCTCTGTACGCCTCGTGGGCGGTGGACGAGCTGGCGCCTGACGAAGCCTGCGCCGCCGGGCGGGTGGCCAAGGCGTACTGCGCACGGGCGGCCCGCACGGTCTGCGAGACGGCGGTCCAGGTGCACGGCGGCATCGGGAACACGTGGGAGTGCATGGTCCACGTGTACCTGCGTCGCGCCGTGCTCTCGTCGCAGTGGTTCGGTGACGACGGCGAGCAGCTGCTCCAGATACAGCGGACGCGCCTCGGCGTCGACACGCCGGCGGCTCCCTCCTCGGGCCGGCCTCCCGGGCCGGCGGCTCCCTCCTCGGGCCGGCCTCCCGGGCCGGCCTCGGGCTGACCGATGGACTACCGTGACTCGCCCGCCGAGGCGGAGTTCCGGGCGCGATTGCGGACATGGCTGGCCGACCACGATCCGGGCCTGCCGACCTCGTCCACCGACGACGACTACTGGGCTCAGCAGGCGGAGTGGCACACCGCCCTCTACGACGCCGGCTTCTTCGGACTGAGCTGGCCCGGCCGGTATGGCGGTCACGACCTCCCACCCGTCTTCGATGTCATCCTCGACCAGGAGCTGGCCGCCGCCGGCGCGCCGCCGCGCCCGAGCCTCGGCTACCTCGTCCAGGGGATCACAACCCACGGCAGCGATGACATCAAGGACCGCTTTCTGCCCGGGCTCATCAGCGGGCGCGAGCGCTGGTGCCAGGGCTTCAGCGAGCCCGATGCCGGATCCGACCTGGCCTCCCTGCGTACGACGGCTTCCCACGACGGCGACGACTACGTCATCAACGGGCACAAGATCTGGACGAGCTACTCCGACGTGGCCGACTGGTGCTTCCTCCTCGCCCGGACCGATCCCGACGTGCCGAAGCACAAGGGCATCTCCGCTTTCGCCGTGCCGATGCACCAGCCGGGTATCGAGCAACGACCACTGCGCATGATCAACGGGATCACGACCGAGTTCGGGCAGGTGCTGTTCGACGGGGCACGGGTCGCGTCCGAGAACATGATCGGCGCCCCTGGCGAAGGCTGGCGTGTCGCCATGACGATCGTCAGCCACGAGCGGGAGCCCGGCGAGCTCGGGTTCGTCGCCCGGTACGCCAAGACGGTCGACGACGTCGAGAAGGAGGTGCGCGCCGATCCGACTACCTTCCGGCCGGACCAGCTCGACGAGGTGGCATGGGCCTTCGTGCAGGCGGAGATGCTGCGCCTCCATGTCTGCCGCCGGCTCTCCGAGCGCCTCGACGGCATCCAGCACGGCCCTGCGGGCTCCGTCGACAAGCTTCTGATGACATGGGTCGAGCAGACGGTGGGTGCAGCGGCGTTGGCCGTGTCCGGACCGCGGGCTGCGCTCGACACCGAAGACGTGCCCCTGAAGGTCTACCTCTACAGCCGGGCGCAGAGCGTCATGGGAGGGACCTCGCAGGTCCAGAAGAACATCGTGGCGTCCCGTGTCCTCGGCCTGCCGGCACCATGAGCGCCACGCCCATGCGAAAGGGAGCCTCGATGGAGTACGACCTGCCCGACGCCGTCCGAGTCGAGGCCGACGGTCCGGTGCGGACCGTGCACCTCGCCCGTCCCGAGCAGCTCAACGCCGTCAACGACGAGCTACACCTGGGACTGATGCGCGTCTTCCCACAGCTCACCGCCGATCGCGATGCGCGGGTCGCCGTCATCACCGGTGAGGGTCAGGCGTTCTCGGCCGGTGGCGACTTCGACCTGCTCGACCGTATGGCAAGAGACCGGGCTGTCCGCGACCGCGAGATCACCGTGGGCCGGGAGCTCGTGCTCAACATGATCAGATGCCGCCTGCCCGTGGTGGCCGCCGTCAACGGTCCGGCCGTGGGCCTGGGCTGCAGCGTCATCGCGCTCTCCGACGTCGTGTACATGGCCGAGTCGGCCTACCTCTCCGACCCGCACGTCGTCGTGGGGCTCGTGGCTGCCGATGGTGGTCCGCTGACCTGGCCGCTGCACACGAGCCTGCTGCTGGCCAAGGAGTACGCCTTCACCGGGGACCGGATCACGGCACGGCGAGCCGCCGAGATCGGCCTGGCCAATCACGTGTGCCCGGATGGCGAAGTCCTCTCCGCCGCACTCGCCGCCGCCCACCGGATCGCCATTCTCCCCCGCCAGGCCGTGGAGGCGACCAAGCGGGTGCTCAACCTGCACCTCGAGCGGGCGGTCCTGGCCACCATCGACTTTGCCATGGCATCGGAGACCCAGTCGTTCGACACGCCCGAGCTCCGCGCCAACATCGACCGGTTCCTCAGCCGGGCGTCGTCCGCCCAGGGGCGCTGAGGCCCGAGGAGACACGATGCGCATCGGTTTGATGATCGGCCCAGAGCGAGGGCGTTACTCCACCAAGGTCGAGCGGCTCCGAGCCGATGGGCAGTGGGCCGAGGAGGCAGGTCTGGCGACCGTCTGGATCCCCCAGATCCCCGACGACTTCGACGCCCTCACGGCTGCCGCGATCGTCGGCGCCGGGACGACGCGCATCGAGGTCGGGACGGCAGTGGTGCCGGTCCAGCCTCGCCACCCGGTCGTCCTGGCACAGCAGGCGCTGTCGGTCCAAGCCGTCTGCGAGGGTCGCCTCTCGCTCGGGCTCGGCGTGTCGCACCACTGGATCATCGACGAGATGCTCGGGCTCCCCTACCGGCGACCGGCGGCGACCATGCGCTCGTACCTCGACGTCCTCGACCAGGCGCTCCGCGGTCCCGGCCCGTTGGACGTCGAGAACGAGCTGTTCCGGGTGCACAACCCCCTCGACATCACCGATCTCGCTCCCACACCGGTCCTCCTGGCCGCCCTCGGACCGGCCATGCTCCGGCTCGCCGGCGAGCGCACGGGCGGGACCATCCTGTGGATGGCCGACGAGCGGGCGATCAGGTCGCACGTCGTTCCCCACCTCACGGGCGCTGCAGCTGCGGCGGGCCGACCCGCTCCCCGCATCGTCGCCGGTGTCCCGGTCTGTCTCTGCCGCGACCAGGAGGTCGACGCCGCTGTCGCCCGCGCCAACCGCATCCTGGCCGAGGCCGAGGTCTCGCCGAACTACCAGCGGCTGCTCGACGTCGGCGATGCCCGCGACGTCGGCGACATCCTCGCCGCGGGATCGGAGGCGACCGTGGAGAAGCGCCTGCGCGCCTTCGCCGATTCCGGTGCCACGGATCTGTCGGCGCGTGTCGTGCCCGTCGGCGAGAGCCGGGACGAACGGCTCGCGTCGGCTGGGCGCACCCGCGCCTTCCTCGCCTCGCTCGGCGGCTCATTCTGAGGAGCATCATGCCCGCACCAGTGATCGAGGACACGACGATCCCGGCGATGGCGGCGGCCGCAGCCAGTCGGTTCGGCGATCGGCTGGCCATCGCGGACGAAGACAACCGGCTCTCCTACGCCGCGCTCCTCGAGCAGGCCCGCACCTTCGGTGCCGCCCTGGTGGCCTCGGGTGTCCGGCCGGGCGATCGGGTGGCCATCTGGGCCTACAACAGCGCCGAGTGGGTGGTCGCCCTCCTCGGAATGTCGCAGGCGGGTGCCGTTCTCGTCCCCATCAACACCCGGTTCAAGGGCGTCGAGGCGGCAGGGCTCCTGCGCCGGAGCCGGGCGCGTCTTCTGGTCACCGTCACTGGGTTTCTCGACACCGATTACGTGGCCATGCTCGACGCCGCGGGTGTGGAGCTTCCCGACCTCGAGACCATCATCGTGGCTCGAGGCACGACGCCGGCGTCGGCCCTGCCGTGGGACGGCTTCCTGGCGAGAGCGACGGCTCGCACGCGTGCCGAGGTCGACCGCCGCGGTGCCGAGGTCGGCGTCCACGATCACTCCGACATTCTCTTCACGTCCGGCACCACAGGTGTACCCAAGGGCGTGGTCATGACCCACGGACGAACGGTAGGGGTGGCCACGGACTGGGTGCGGATGACCGGTCTCGACGCCGACGACCGCTACCTGATGGTGAACCCGTACTTCCACATGTTCGGGCTCAAGGCGGGCATCCTCGCCTGCATCGCCAGCGGGGCCGCCATGCTTCCGCAACCGGTCTTCGACGTCGACCGGGTCCTGGCCAGGGTTGCCCAGTGGGACGTCACCGTGCTGCCGGGACCGCCGACGCTCTACCAGGCCATCCTCGACCATCCCGACCGGCGGCGCCACGACCTGTCGAGCCTTCGGGTCGCGGTGACGGGAGCAGCCGACATCCCCGTCGAGCTCGTGCGCCGGGTTCGTGACGAGCTGCCGTTCTCGACGATCATCACGGGCTACGGGCTCACGGAGGCAGGCACCGTGAGCGCCACGTCCGCCGAGGACGACGCCGAGACGGTCGCCACCACCGTGGGACGGCCCCGACCCGGGTTCGAGGTACGCATCGTCGACGACCACGACCGCGACGTACCGGCGGGCCAAGCGGGCGAGGTGGTCGTCCGGGGCGGCACGGTGATGGCCGCCTATCTCGACGATCCGGACGCGACGACCGAGGCCCTCTCGGGCGGGCTCTGGTTGCGGACGGGCGACCTCGGCGTGATCGACGACCAGGGCTACCTTCGGATCGTCGGTCGGGCTAAGGACATGTTCATCGTCGGTGGCTTCAACGTCTACCCGGCCGAGGTCGAGAACGCCCTGCTGCACCATCCCGAGGTGAAGCAGGCAGCGGTGATCGGCGTGCCCGACGAGCGGCTGGGCGAGGTCGGCATGGCCTTCGTCGTGACGAGGTCCGGAGACCCGACGGCGGCTCCTGACATCCTCGCTTGGTCCCGTGGCCAGATGGCGAACTACAAGGTTCCCCGGACGATCGACGTCGTCGAGGAGCTGCCCGTGAACGCCACCGGCAAGGTGCTCAAGGACGTCCTGCGGGCGCAGGTCGGCGGAGGTCGGCACGTATCGGCGACGTGACGACCGTCGAAACCCGGTGCGACCTCGTCAGAGCGGCGGGATGGACGGCAGCCGCCGGGTCCGAAGGAGCCCCTCACCCAGCTCCCGGGTCAGGGAGCGAGCGTCGCCGAGGAGCCCGTCGAGGACGAGGACGCGCCGGACGTAGCGGTGGAACGGGTGCTCCGTCGTGAAGCCGATGCCTGCGAGTACCTGCTGGCAGTGACGGGCGACGGCACGGGCGCTCCGTCCACCGATCGCCTTGGCCACCGCGGCGTCGAGTGGTGACCCGACATCCCACGCCGCCCCCAGTGCTGCATCCGCCTCCTCGATCGCCACCAGGCTCTCGGCCAGCTGGTGACGCACGGCCTGGAAAGCAGCGATCGGCCGCCCGAACTGGATCCGCTCGAGGGCGTGGTCCCGGGCGAGCTGGAGCATCGTCCTCGACGCGCCGACCAGCTCGTGGGCCAGCGCCAGCTGTCCCCTGGCCATCGCGCTCGTCCATGCCGTTGGTGCAGTCGTGGACCGCGTGGTGGCGCCCAGGCCTTCGCCCACAACGTGGACGATGCCGATCGTGGGATCGAGACCGCGCGCCGGACGCAGCTCGAGCGCCGCGGTATCGACGACCACGGTCACCTGCTCCTGCCCCACCTCGGCAGCGACGACGGCAGTGGCGTGACGCCCCAAGGCGGCGGTGCCCATCCCTCGCACATCCAGGCGCTCCGCCGTTACCCTCCCGGGCGGGCGACAACAGCCGAGCGGTGGCAGCACGACGCCCGCCGTCGACGCCGGATCAACCCCGAGGGCGGTCGCGAGCACCGTGTCGAGCGCCGACGACGTGGCGTTCGCCCTCCCCTGCAGCTCGAAGAGCGTCGACACCGCCGCACGCCGGTCTGCTCTGAGGGCGTCCCGCCAGCCGAGGTCGTCGAGCTCGGCATCGAGCGCCTCCGCCGTGTGCGCGACGGTCGCGTGCCGGAGGCTGTCGCGAAAGAGCTCCTGCTCCTGATCGTTCATCACCGGTCGGCCCCGAGGTCGAGCATTCGCCGGGCGACGATGTTGCGTTGGATCTCGGCGCTTCCTCCGTAGATGGTCGCTGCCCTCGAGTAGAGGAGCTCCGCCCGCCAGCGCTCGCTCGAGACGTCGTCACCAACGAGCACGTCTTGGGCGAGCCCGGCACCGACCAGATCGAACAGCCCCTGCTCGGCCGTCGCCAGGAGGATCTTGTCGACCGACGTCTCCGGTCCGAGCCGCTGGCCCGCCGCCAGCCGGTGCTGGGTGGCACGAGAGCGCGCTCTGAGGGCGTAGAGCTGTTGGAAAACCTCGCCGACCTCGGCGGGCGCCAGCGCTCCGGCCGCCGCTGCGGCAAGGAGCTGCTCCAAGCGCCGGTTCAGGAACGCTCCCCGGTGCCACAGCGCCGTGCTGCGCTCGAACGGGAGGATGTCCATGGCGACCGACCATCCCCGACCCACCTCACCCAGGGTGCGGTCGACGGGAACGGCCACGTCGTCGAAGAAGACCTCGGAGAACTCTGCGCCCCCGTGCATCGTCTCCAGTGGGCGAACGGTGATGCCCGGGCTCGCCATGTCGACGAAGATGGCGGTGATCCCTCGGTGGGCGGACTCGGGAGCGCCCGTCCGGGTGAGGAGCACGCAGCGGTCGGCATACTGGGCCAGGCTGGTCCACACCTTCTGGCCCGTGATCCGCCACTCGTCGTCTGTCAGCGTCGCCCGGCACGAGAGGGCAGCGAGGTTGCTCCCGGTACCGGGCTCGGAGAAGCCCTGGCACCAAGTCTCGTCGCCGCGCAAGAGCCGAGGGACCATCGCTGCCGCCAGCTCGGGCGGCGCGTAGTCGATCATGGTCGGCGCCAGCACTTCGGTGAGCGAGTAGATGCCGGACTCGACGAGGTCACGGGCGGTCAGCGCCTCGCCGAGGTAGGCGCGCAGCAGTGTCGACCCACCCAACCCGCCCACGCGCTCGGGCCATCCCCAGCGCATCCAACCGGCGTCGTAGGCGAGGCGCTTCACCTTGGCCAGCTGGGCCATCTGCTGGTCGAGCGTCCCCATACCCGGATGGTCGGGCGACAGCGCGGCCGCGTGCTCGTCGAGCCACCGGTCGACAGATGATCGGAACGCGTCGAGCTCCATCAGGGCAGCTCGACCTACTTGGCTGCGTCGTCGTGCCGGTGGACGCGGCCGCCCTTCATCACGAACCGCACGTTCTCGGTCACACCGATGTCCGTCAACGGGTCGCCCGGCACACCGACGACGTCGGCGAGAAGACCGGGCACCAGCCGGCCTCGGTCATCGACGTCGATGAGCTCGGCGGCGACGGTCGTCGCCGCACGGATCGCCTGGAGGGGGGGCATGCCGCGATCGACCAGGGCGACCAGCTCCTTGGCGTTCCGGCCGTGCGGGATCGCGGGCGCGTCGGTGCCGCAGGCGATGCGGGCACCCAGGGCCACGGCCTTCCGGATCGTCTCGCGGGCGCGGGGGAACACCTCGGCCGCCTTGGCCTGGAGCTCGGGCGCAGCGTGGGAGACATCCATACCGTCAGCGAGGTAGGTGGTCGGCACCAGGAACGTGCCACGGTCGATGAGCAGGTCGAGGGTCTCGTCGCTCATGAGCGACCCGTGCTCGATGCAGTCGATGCCCGCCTCGACGGCGGCGCGGATGCCCTCGTCACCATGGGCGTGGGCCGCCACCCTGAGGCCCCATCGATGGGCCTCGTCGGCGATCGCCGACAGCTCCTCGTCCGAGTACTGCTGGGCACCGGCGGCGCCGGTGTGCGACATGATCCCCCCCGACGCGCAGACCTTGATCAGCTGAGCCCCGTGCTTGATCTGATACCGGACCGCCTTGCGCACTTCGCTCACGCCGTTGGCAATCCCCTCCTCCACGGTGAGCTGCATGATGTGTGGTGCGAACGCCTGGAACATCGTCGGGTCGAGATGCCCACCGGTGGGCGTGATGGCGTGACCGGCGGCGATCACGCGGGGACCGTCGATCCACCCGAGGTCGATCGCCTTCCGGAGGGCGACGTCGAGGAGCAACCCCCCGGTCTGGACGAAGAGGCCGAGGTTCCGCACCGTCGTGAACCCGGCCCGTAGGGTACGGCGAGCGTTGGCGACGGCGCGCAGCGTTCGCACCGCGGGGTCGTCCTGGACCGGGTTCAGCGGACTGCGGTGGTCGGGGCCGCCGAGGAGCAGGTTGACCTCCATGTCCATCAGGCCGGGCAGCAGGGTGAGGTCACCGAGGTCGAGCACCACGGCCCCCTCGGGCACCGACGTCGGCGCCACGTCGACGATGCGGTCGCCGTCGATCAGCAGCTCCCCCGGTTCGAGGAGCTCGCCCTTGTCCATGTCCAGCAACCGGGCGCTCACGAGGTGGACGGGCGGCTTGGGACCAGGAGGGCCGGCCATGCTTCGCTCCTTCGACCGTTCGCAGAATCGTATAAGTTGACTCTACCCTAACGATAGCTACGTTCTCGCAAAAGGAGATCGAGCCGTCGCGGCGGTACCGGGTCGTCCGGTGGGCCACGGGCGACATCGGGGCACGCGCCCCTGCGAGCGGCGCGGCTGCCTACGACCGTGCGGGTTGGTTCTTCACGGCACGGCGCAGACGGTGCCACCGTCGACCGGGATGACGGTGCCGGTGATGTAGCTGGCCCGGTCCGAAGCGAGGAACGCCGCCAGCTCCGCGACCTCCTCAGGCTGGCCGGCCCGCTTCAGGGCCGAGCCGGCGACGAGCTGCGGGAACTTGGTGGCCGTACCGGGACCTCCTGTCATCTCGGTCTCGATGAACCCCGGGCAGACCGCGTTGGCACGTATCCCCTTGCTGCCGTACTCGACGGCTGCGGCCGTGGTGAGGGCGATCACACCGGCCTTGGCGGCCGAGTACGTGCTCGTCGGCATCGGCGAGGCGCGGAGGCCGCCGATCGAGGACCAGTTCACGATCGCCCCGCCGCCGGTGGGCACCATCGCCCTGACGCCGTGCTTCGTGCCGAGCATCACCCCCTTGAGGTCGACCGCCATGATCCGGTCGTACTCGTCGAGCGTGACCTCGGCCAGCCCCTGCGCCCCGGCGATGCCGGCGACGTTCAGCACCGCGTCGACACGGCCGAACGCCTCGATCGCCGTGGCGAACATGGCCGCCACCTGCGCCTCGTCCGTGACGTCGGCGCCGAAGGCCACGACGGCGTCGCCCAGCTCGTCCGCGGTCTCCTTCTCCCGACCGCTGACGTCGACGGCCAGGACCTTCGCGCCCTCGCGCACGAACACCCGTGTCGTCGCCCGCGCCATTCCCGATCCCGCCCCGGTGATGACCGCGACCTTCCCGTCGAGCTCACCCACGTCCGTCCTCCATCGTGTCGTCGATCGTCCGCGGCGCGTCGTGCTCACAGGGCACCGTCTTCATGCCGATCCTCCGGCATCGCGGATCAGCTCCGCGACGGCGGGAGGCGTGACGGGTAGGCGCGTGATCGTCACGCCCAGGGGAGCGAGCGCGTCGGCGACCGCGTTCACCACAGCAGCGGGCGCGCCGATGGCACCGCCCTCGCCGACGCCTTTGTACCCGCCGGGGCCCGGGCTGGGCGTCTCGACGTGGCCGTACTCGATGACCGGAACCTCGGTGGTCGTCGGGAGCAGATAGTCCATGAACGTCGAGGCGACGGGGTTGCCCTCTTGGTCATAGGCGAGATGCTCGAGTAGGGCGCCGCCGATGCCCTGCACGGTGCCCCCGGCGATCTGGCCCTCGACGACGGTGGGGTTGATCATGGGTCCGCAGTCCTCGCTGACGATATAGCGCAGCAGTGTCACGAGACCGGTGACGACGTCGACTTCGCAGGTGCACAGGTGGGTGGCGTTCGCCCAGACGATGGGGCTCTGCGCCCGGTAGCGGCCGCTGGCTTCGAGGCCAGGTGGGATCTCCGGGGGGAGCGTCCCCGACTCGAAGTAGGCGCTCCATGCGATCTCGGCCAGCGAGAGGCCGGCGCTCGGGGTGCCGCGGACGCTCGCCCGGCTGGCAGCGAGCTCGATGTCCTCCGGGGCAGCCTCGAGCCGGTGCGCGGCGATGGCGACGATGCGGTCGCGCAGGATCGGCGCGGTCGCCGCCACCGCGCCGGCGGTCATCGAACCGCTGCGGCTCCCGGCGGTGCCGGCGGCGAAGGGCGTGACCGCGGTGTCGCCCTGGATCGTGTGCACGTCGGCGATGTCGACACCGAGGGCGTCAGCGGTCAGCTGGACGACCGTCGTCTCGATGCTGTTCCCGGCGGAGCCGCCCGCCATGTAGATGTTCACCCTCCCGGAGGGTTCAATTCGTATGGTGGCGCCCTCGGTGCCGTAGAAGCCCATCCCGGTCGAGGTCGGCTCGCAGTAGGTGCTGGTGCCCACGCCGAGGTACCGGCCGGCGACCCGGGCCTCGGTCTGCTCTCGTCGGAAGGCGTCGAGGTCGAGGAGCCCGATGGCGTGCTCGAACGTCTCGAGTGGCGTCATGTGCGAGTAGGGCATGCCGTTCGGGTTCGAGAGCGGCAGCTCGTCGTGGCGGAGCAGGTTGCGGCGGCGGAGCTCGATCGGATCGACATCGATGCGGCGCGCCGCGATGTCCAGGAGCACCTCGCGGGCGACGGACTCGAACTGCCACGGCCCGCGGTAGGCCGTGCGCCCGGCCGTGTTCGAGAACATCGACGTGGTGGTGAACGTCGCCGCCGGCACCCGGTAGGGACCCGGGAAGAGCATCCCGACGGCCATCGCCGTGCCCACCGGCCACGGCGTCGGATAGGCGCCGACGTCCTGTACGTGGTCGATGCGCGCCGCGAGGATCCGGCCTTCGTCGTCGAACGCCATGGCCGCGTCGCCGTGCTCGTGGCGCGATTGGCCGGCGGCCAGGAGGTTCTCGCGGCGATCCTCGATCCACTTGAGCGCGCCATGCACCTTGCGCGCCGCCAGCAGGACACACATGTCCTCGCGCAGCGGCACGACCTTCTGGCCGAACCCCCCGCCGGTATCCCGGGCGACGACCCGGACGCTGTGCTCGGGGAGACCGAGCAGACGGGCCGCGAAGAGACGCCACTCGTGCGGGGCCTGTGTCGCAGCCCAGACGCTCAGCTCGCCGGTCGCCGGTGACCACTCGGCGACGATGCCACGCGCCTCGATCGGCACCGGCGCGTAAGCCTGCTGGTGGATGGTCTCGCGCACGACGTACGGCGCCTCGGCGAAGATCACTTCGACCTCGTCGGGCGGCGCGCCGGGGATCGCTCCCGCCACGTTTCCCGGGTACTCGTCGTGGACCCGCTCCTCGATGTCGCCGGCCGCGGCGTAGTCGACGACGGGGCGCAGCGGGTCGTAGTCGACCGCCACGATCTCGGCTGCGTCCTCGGCGACGTACCGGTCGGTGCCGACCACGAGCGCCACGGGGTCGCCGACGAACTTCGCCTCCCCATCCGCGAGTGGCGGCCTCGGCGTATCGGGAACGTTCCTGCCCATGGAGGTGTACCACTGCTCGCACACATCCGGGTTCAGGTCGGCGGCCGTGAACACGGCGCAGACGCCCGGCACGGCGAGCGCCCCTGACGTGTCGACCGACACGATGCGGGCTCGGGCGTAGGGGCTGCGCACGAAACAGGCGTGGAGCATCGCCGGGCGGTCGACATCGTCGACGAACGTCCCGTGACCCGTGAGCAGCCGGGCGTCCTCGACGCGGTGGACCCGCGTGCCGGCGTAGCGGCCCGCCCCGACGGCTGTGCTCATGGCGCGTCGGGTCCACGGTCGTGGCGGATGGCGTCCTCGATCGTCGGGCTCCGACGGGCGAGAGGGCGGTCCAACAGGGTCACGGCGTGAGCACCGGGAGCCTCTCCCAACCCCTGACGGTGGAGGTCGGGGCCAGCCTCGCGTTGTCGACGTCGACTTCCCACTCGGGGAACCTCCTGAGGACCTCATCGAGCGCGATGCGGCCCTCGAGCCGGGCGAGGGCAGCGCCGAGGCAATAGTGGATGCCGTAGCCGAAGGTGAGCTGTTGGCCGATGCTCCGGTGGATGTCGAACCGGTCACCGTCGGCGTAGTGACGGTCGTCGCGGTTGGCCGCTCCGATGAGGAACATCATGACGCTCCCCGCGGGCACGGTCCGGCCGTACAGGTCCACGCTGCGGGCAACGTAGCGCGCCGTGTGAGGGGCGGGGGGCTCGTAGCGGAGGATCTCCTCGATGGCGTTGGGGATGAGGGAGCGGTCCTCGACGAGCTGGCGCCTCTGGTCAGGGTGGTCGGCGAGCAGCTTGCCGGTCCAGCCGATCAGGCGCGTCGTTGTCTCGTTGCCTGCTCCGGCGACCACGTTGACGTACGTGAGGATCTCGTCGCGGGTGAGCCGGCGGGTCGTTCCCGTCTCGTCCTCGAACTCCGCGTTGAGGAGCTCTGTCATCAGATCGTCGGAGGGGTGCGCGACGCGCCAGTCGATATAGTCGGCGAAGACGTCGCCAGTGGCGAAGCTGCTGGTCTCCGAGTATCGCATCGGCTCGCCGGGCTTGGTGCGCAGGTCGGAGTCGACCCGGTCACGGACCTCCTCCTGGCCCTCCTCGGGGATGCCGAGCAGCATCCCGATCACCCACATCGGCATCTGGGCGCCGAGGTCGGCCACGAAGTCGAACCCATCGGCGTCGACCACCGGGTCGAGGCATCGCGCGCAGAATTCACGGACCTTGGGCTCGAGGGCGTTCATCTTTCTCGGCGTGAACACCCGTGAGAGCAACCCGCGGTGCACCGTGTGGAGCGGGGGGTCCTCGAAGATGAGCACGCCGGGTGGCATCTCGATATTGGCCTTGATCAGCTCGAGGATGCCGCCCCGCCCCGAGATGTACGTCTGCGGGTCCCTGAGGCCTCGCTCGACGTCCTCGAAACGACTGAGGGCGTAGAAGTCGTGCTTTTCGTTGTAGTAGAGCGGCGCCTCTTCGCGCAGCCGGCCGAATGCCGCATAGGGATCGGCGTTGATGTCCACGTCGTAGGGGTCGTAGTAGACGTCGCTCGTCTCGGTCATCGTCAGGGCCTCGGGGGCAGTCCGTCCCGGTAGCTCACCGGGAGGAGCTCGAGCAGCTGGCCGTCGGGGTCCCTGATGAAGGTGGCGACACCGATGTCGCTCTCCTCGATGATCTGGCCGCCGTACTCGACCGCCTTTGCCGCCGTGGCCTGCACGTCGTCGACCGAGATCGAAAGGTGGGTGAGACCGGGCTCGTTCATCGTGCGCGGCGTGAACGGAGCAGTTGCACCGGGCGCCGAGTAGTGCAGGAGCTCGAGGACGAACCCGTCGAGGGTCAGATAGGCGACCGTCGTCCCCAACGGCGGCGAGAGACAGCTCAGCTTGGCGGTCGGAGCGTCCGGTGGCGTGATCTGGTGCCAGTACCGGAAGCCGAGCACCTCCTGGTAGAACCGCTTGGAGCGCTCGAGGTCGGTGACCACCTGACCCGTATGGTTGTACGTACCCATCAGCGGTGCCGTGTGGCCATCTCGGGACGCATCCCTGGCTGCCGGCCGGTCGGGTCGACCTGCACACCGTCGAGGCGGATCGGGGTGCCGTTGACGAGGACATGGCGCACGCCAGACGGCTCCTCGGCGGTCAATCGCTCACCGTCAGCCGGGAAGTCGCGCACCCGCCGCACCGGTCCAGGACCGACCGTCTCAGGATCGAACACGCACACGTCGGCCCAGAAGCCCTCGCGCAGGTAGCCGCGGCGTTCGAAGCCGAACATGTCGGCAGGCTCGCCGGTGAGCTTGCGCACCGCCCTCTCCAGCGGCATGAGCCGGCGCTCTCGTACCCAGCTGCCGAGCAGATCGGTCGGCAAGGGCGCGTCGCACAGCTGGTCGACGTGGGCGCCCGCATCCGAGAGGCCAAGGGCCACCTGTTCGTGCGACAGAAGGTTGCCCACGGACGCAACGTCGTCGTTGGCGATGTAGGCGCGGAAGCGGGTCTGCAGGTCCTCGGCGAGGGCCAGCTCGCACATGACGTCGAGTGGGCTCAGACCGCGTCCACGCGCCAGCTCGTCGACGCGCCTCCCCTGGAGCTCGGGGAACCGCTCCGACTCGGACACCTCGAACGTCTCCCAGCGGGGCTTCATCGGCGTTTGCTCCAGGTCGGCGGCCGCCAGCGCCCTCCACTCGGAATCCCGGTAGGCGGCACGGCGCACCGCTCGACCCACTTTGAGGAGCTCGCCGAAGACGGTGCCGACGTTCAGGTTGTAGGCATCTTCCATCGTGAACTGCATCGTGAGCGGTCGTGGGGTGACCTGAGGCCAGACGTTCGCTCCACGGGCAAGGCCCTTCTCGTGCAGGTCGACCGTCTCGAGGTGCGCCCCGCCGGGTCGGGCGAACAGTGGGTAGGTGAACGGAAGCCCGACGCGGGGCTGCCACTCGTACACGTCGGCGTAGGCGCACTGCGGTCCGGGCGTGATGAGCACGACCCCCTTGGCCGCCCGACCGGCGGCTGCGAAGAGCGCCTCCACCTCGTCGGCCTCGGCGAAGCGGCTGGGAACGGGCTTCCCGTCGACGCCCCGGTGGGTGTAGGCGAAGCTCGTCGAGAATCCCGCCGCGCCGCTGTCGACGGCCTCGCCCAGGAGCGCGGCCATACGAGTGATCTCGTCGGCCGTCGCCGCCCGCTCGTAGGCGGCGTCGCCCATCACGTAGAGCCGCAGGGCGGTGTGCCCGACGTAGGCCGTGAAGTTCAGCACGGTCCCCCGTCGGCGGACGGCCTCGAGGTACTGGGGGAACGACTGGAACTCCCAGGCGATGCCGGCCGACAGCGTCCTCGCGTCCATGTCCTCGACACCCTCGAGCGTGCGCACGATCACGTCGTGGTGCTCGACCCGGCTGGGCGCGATCGTGAAACCGCAGTTCCCCGCGACCACAGTGGTGACGCCCTGATAGGACGACGGACGGAGAGCCGGGTCCCAGAACACCTGAGCGTCATAATGGGTGTGGATGTCGATGAAGCCGGACGACACCGCGCAGCCGGAGGCGTCCAGCTCGCGCTCGCCCCGGAGGTTCGGCCCGATCTCTGTGATCACACCGGACGAGACCGCCACATCGGCCCGGCGTCCGACGTTCCCGGTTCCGTCGAGCACCGTTCCGCCCCGGATGACGAGGTCAGCTGCCATAGGTGATGAACTCCAGGAGATTGCCGTCAGGGTCACGGACATAGAGGCTGCTTCCATGGGCGCGGCGGCCACCGTCTCTCGCCACCGGGCCCTCGATCACTTCCGCCCTGGCATCCCTGAGCAGCGTCTGCAACGACTCCTGCGATCCCTCCCACACGAAGCACAGGTCGCCGCAGGGCGGCTTGGCCGCCGGCGCCCGGAGGGTGAAGTGGTCCTGCTGCCACGTCACGGGACGGTGGAAGTTGATCATCTGGGCACCGGCGTAGACCGACACGACGGGTTCACGCTCGGTGACATCGAAGCCGAGGGCGCGGTAGAAGGCCACCATCGCCCCGGTGTCCTGCATGGGGAGGGACACGTGGTCGATACCGGCGATACGTCCCGAGGTCATTTGGCGAGGTCGTACAGCCGGGCGCAGTTGGTCGCGCTGATCTTGTGGCGATCCGGCTCGGGGAGAGCGCCGAGCGACTCCTCGACCGCCTGCCTCGAACGAGGGAACGTGCTGTCCGTGTGCGGATAGTCCGACGCCCACATGCACGAGTCGGCGCCGATCATCGGGACGACCTGCGGGGCGAGCTCCTCCTCCTCGAAGGTGGCCATCACCTGTCGGTGGAAGAGCTCGCTCGGCGAGGCGCTGGAGGCGTAGTCGAGCTTGTCCTTGAGGGCGCGCCACTCGAGGTCCATCCGGGTCAGGAAGTAGGGCAACCAGCCCAGGCCCGACTCGGCCAGGACCAGCTTCAGGCCCGGGTGCCGATCGAGCGCCCCCGAGAAGATCATCGTGGCCAGCGGCTCGTCGAGCTGCAGCGGAAGTATGGAGGCGAAGGCCGCCGACTGCCACTTGCCGATCTTGTAGCTGAGGTTGGACCAGCTGCCGGCGCGTATGTGGAAGCTCAACGGCAGGGCCGTGTGCTGGGCGGCCGCCCACAGCCGGTCCCAGCCTGGGCTGGAGATGTCGGCGTCGAAGACCGACAGGATGGCGCCACGGTGACCGATCGCCGCGCAGCGCTCGAGCTCTGCCGCCGCCGCCTCGGGCGAGTGGCTGGGAAGAAAGGCGAGCAGACAGAGGCGCTCGGGCTCGGCGGCGTTGAACTCCTCGACAGCCCAGTCGTTCCACGCCGCGTAGCACGCGCTCTGCAGCTCGGGGTCGCTGATCGGGAAACCGAGGGCGAGAGGGCCGTAGATCACCGAGGCACGGAGGCCGTCGCGGTCCATGTCCTCGAGCCGCAACTTGGGGTTGCCGGCGCGGAAGCCGTCGTCCTCGATGCCGGCACGCCCGATGGCGCTGAGGCTCTTGGCGACCACGCTGTTGGCGGGCCGTCCGCTGGCGCCCAGCACGCGGCCCTCGCAGACCCATACCGACTCCCGTTCCCGGCTGACGACCCGCGGCCCGCGCTCGCGCACGTCACGCGGCAGCCGCGACTGCCACAGGTCGGGCGGTACCGCCCGGAGGTCCAGGTGATCGTCGCACGAGTAGAGCGCCGGCGCCGGATCCATCGACCCGGCTCAGTGATCGTTGCTCCTGGCTGCTGCGGCCAGGATCGCCTTGAGCTGACTGGGCGGGGGGCCGGCGGTGGTCCCGCCGTCGACCGGGAGCACCACCCCCGTCACCTGGGCGGACCGGTCGCTGGCGAGGTACAGAACGGCGTTGGCAACGTCCTCGGGGCGCCCCTGGCGCTGCAGGGGCTGGGTCATCTGCATGACCGGCTCCATGTCGTAGTTCGAGATCGCCGTGGCGATATGGGCAGGCGCGATGCAGTTGACGCGTACCCCGTGCTGGGCGAGGTCGATGGCGATCGACTTGCTGAAATGGATCACCGCGGCCTTCGAGGCACGGTAGGTGGTCACGCCTGGTCCGGCGTTGATACCCGCGATCGACGCATTGTTGATGATCGAACCGCCGCCATGGTCTGCCATGTACCGAGCCGCACGCTGGCTCCCCACCATGACGCCGAGGAGGTTCACGTTCATGACCTGGGTGAAGTCCGAGAGGTCGTCGTGGAGAAAGCGGGTCATGCTGCTTCCGATCCCGGCGTTGTTGAACATCACGCCCACGCCGCCGAAGCGTTCGACGGTGAAGTCGACGAGGTCCTGGACCTGCGCCGCCTCGGCGACGTCGGTCCGCTTGAACGCGGCCGCCGAGCCGAGGGTGGCGGCCAGGGAACCGCCCCGATCGGCATCGATGTCGGCGATGACGACGCAGGCTCCTTCCTGCACGAAGAGCTCAGCGGTCGCCCTGCCGATCCCGCTCGCGCCGCCGCTGACGATGGCGACCCTTCCAGCGAGCTCGCGGCCCATCGCGAGAGTAGTACCCCGTTTCGACGTCAATGTCAAAAAACGGAGTTGCTACTTCTGGTCCCGCCGCTCCCTCAGCTGCAGGGCGTTTGCGAACAACATCGCCAGGGTCCTGGTCGCATCGTCCAGGTCGCAGTCGATCTGGCCCTGGGCCAGCCACATCTCGGTGAACCGCTCGACCATTGAACCCAGCGCGGCGGCCGCGATCCTTGCATCGAGCCGTCGATCGGCGAGGCCCCGCCGCTGCAAGCGCCGGATCGACGCCTCGATGTCCTCGCGGTGGATCCGGGCGCGGGAGGCGCGGACGGCGCCGACATGCTCGTCGTAGCGCGCCACCTGCTCGATGACGCCCATGATCTGGGCTTCGTCCTGGTAGCTCTCGAGGTGGCCGTGGAGGGCACCGAAGAGCCGCTCGCGGGGGCTCGTGCTCGAGCCAGGGGCGAAGATGATGTTCTCCATCGGCTCGCTCAGCCGGTCGTCCAGCGTCTCCGCGATCTCGCGGAAGATCTGCTCCTTCGAATCGAAGTAGTGGTAGAAGGCGCCGTGCGACAACCCAGCCCGCTCGGCGATGTCGGAGATGCGCGCCTCGAGGAAGCCGTCTTCCCGGAAGATGTCCTTGGCCGCGTCGAGCAGCCGAGCTCTGGTCTGCACGCCCTTGCGGGAGCGAGGGCCGTTCTGGGCCTCGCCCTTGCCCGCGGCAGCTACGGTCGACACTGAGCTCCTTCCTCCCGCGGCTCGGCGACCGCGGACAGTCGAAGTTTACGCTGGCGCTTCGTTCTGGGGGCCTTTCGGTGCCAGAGGGCGCCAGCCGCTTGTCCCGTTGTCCCACCGCTCGGGACACGCTGTCACTTGCGAACGGTCCTCACGGGATGGCACGAAATATAGTGAGCCACCCGCCGACAGTGAGGGGAGACCAGCAGGGCCGTCGTGACTCGATCATCGCGGGCGCGGCGGAGCCCGTTAGGTCGGTGTGAGCTCGAGGTGGAGGTTCGTCAGGCCCCGGAACAGGTAGGTCGGCAGGTACTCGTACCGGCGGGTCCCCACCGGCCCGTGCGCTGCCTCCGAGATCTGGATGTCGGCGGTGCAGTCGAGGAGGCGGTTGACGGTCACCCGACCCTCGGCCCGCGCGAGGGGCGCGCCGGCGCACAAGTGGACACCGTGCCCGAACCCCACGTGCTGACGGGCGTTGGCGCGGTCGATCTCGAACTCGTTCGGGTCGGGGAACATCCGCGGGTCGCGGTTGGCGGCGCCGGGCAGGACGAGGACGCTGCTCCCGGGAGGAATCTCGACGCCACCAATCGTCGCTGAGCGCCGGGCGAGCCGGAACTGGCCGCGCAGGGGGCTCTCGAGGCGAAGTGTCTCCTCGATGAAGTTGGGGATCCGGTCCCGATCCTCGCGGAGTTGCCGCTGCAGGTCGGGCCGCTCACCGATCATCTTGAGGGCGAAGGAGAGGAGCCGGACGGTCGTCTCCTGCCCAGCGGCGAAGAGGTTGGCGGCGATGAGAGCGACATCCTTCACCTCGGGCGTCGATCCGTCCGGGAACGTCGCGGTGGCGAGACCCGTCATGATGTCGGTCCTCGGGTGGCGACGGCGGTCCTCGATGTACGTCGCGAACTGGTCGTAGAGGAACTCCAACGGCTTGTGGGACATCTCGCCGCCCACCAGGTTGCCGAGCCTGGACCGGAACGCGCCGAAGTCCGACTCTGGCACGCCCTCCAGGTCGGCGATGACGAGCAAGGTGAAGGGACCTGCGTACTCGCTGATGAACTCGCACTCGCCTTTGGCGTAGAACTCGCCGATCTGACGGTCGGCGAGTCGCCACATGAACTCCTCGTTCTCGTTCAGTCGCTTCGGCGTGATCAGCCGCATCAACAGGGCGCGGTGAGCGGTGTGCTTCGGCGGGTCGAAGGAGGGCAGCTGGTCGCTGAACGGCAGCTGGTCGCGGTAGGTCTCGATGATCTCGCTGATGTCGTCGCCTTCGAGGGGAACCGGGAACTTGACGAAGGGACCGCTCACCGTGTTGCACGACGAGAAGGTACCGGGGTCGTGGTAGACGGCGATGGCTTCCTCGAAGCCGGTCACCATGAAGACCC
>Ga0066670_10000146_pt1 | contig 17272 bp, 19 predicted proteins | sample GraSoiAngelo_119_FD_66459 | JGI IMG/M metagenome (GOLD analysis project Ga0066670, IMG submission 66459) | Grasslands soil microbial communities from the Angelo Coastal Reserve, California, USA - 14_0919_05_20cm | ecosystem: Environmental > Terrestrial > Soil > Grasslands | place: USA...
CGCAACCAGGAGCTCTTCGACCTCTCCAAGATGGCCTTCGCGATCCTCCAGGTGGCGGTCAAGCGGCTCGGCGACCGCCACCGCATGCACCTCCTGGAGGAGGTCAACCGCTCGATGAAGCTGATCCACTACAAGGAGGATCGCTTCTTCATCGAGCCGCGCCAGATCGAGGACTGGGAGCGCCCGCCGATGGCCTCACTCCCCGAGTACCTGGCCCGCCGCCACCAGCTGCGGACGGCGCACCAGCAGGAGCAGAAGAACGGCTCCCGCAAGCCCGAGCAGCGCGCCGTAGCCCAGGCCGGCCCAGCTCCCGACTGAGCTCCAGAGCAGGCCGGTCGCCACGCTGGAGACCAGGTCTCCGGCGCCGTTGACGGCGCCCAGAACTCCGAAGGCGGTGCCCGTCGCGTGCTCCGGGACCAGGGACCCGGTGAGGGACTGCTCGGTGGCGTCGACCAGCGGCCGGTAGACACCCACGGGGACCGCCAGCAGAGCCACGGCGCCCGCGCCGGTGCCCACCAGCGCCACCAGGCAGGCCAGGACGAAGGCGGTGTAGGCTCCCGCCAGCACCTTCTGCTTTCCGAAGCGGTCGGCCAGCCAGCCGCCCGGGAAGGAGGCGGCGGCTCCGATGGCGTTGTGGAACAGGTAGAAGAGGACCGCGCCGCTGAGCGCCGCGGCGTGGCCCAGGCTTGGCGTCAGCATCTCGGCCGCGCGCAGCGTGAAGAAGGCGGGCGCGAAGTTGCCGGCGCCGAAGACGGCGACCGCGGTGACCAGGCGCCGGAAGCCACCCGGCAGGGCCTCGCGCACCGCCGGCCGCTGCGCGGGTCCGCGCCTGGGATCGCGGGTCAGGAGTCCGAAGAGCAGGAAGCACAGCGCCCCTGGCACCAGGGCCGCCCAGAAGATGCTGCGAAACCCGTGGCCGGTGCTCAGGAGCAGGAAGGCCATGGCCGGACCGGCGAGGGCGCCCAGGGTGTCGAGCGCTTCGTGAAAACCGAACGCCTTGCCCAGGTCCTGGCGCTCGACGGAACCGGCCAGCATCGAGCTGCGCACGGGCTGGCGCAGCCCGCGCCCCATCCAGGCCAGGCCGCGCGCGACCACCACCAGCGGCCAGGCGTTGATGGCGACCAGGGTGCCGAACCCGGCGGCGGTGGTCGCGTAGCCGGCCACGCCCAGCCGCTTGCGCCAGGCGATGCGGTCGCTGTACCAGCCGCTCCAGAGGCGGACCGCGGCCGAGGAGCCGTCGGCGATCCCCTCCACCAGGCCGACCGCGAAGGCCGGCGCGCCCAGGCCGCTGGTGAGAAAGAGTGGAAGCACGGCCAGGATCGATTCGTAGTTCCAATCGGCCATGAGGTCGGCGAAGCCGATGGCCAGGACGTTGCGGTTGAGCCAGCCTTTACCCGGCGCGCTGGCTACGCCACCACCTCCATCGGCACCGGGCGCATGGGGCCGCCGTCGGCCTCGGCCAGGAAGGCGTTGCCGTCGACCACCTCGCCCTGCGCGCAGGACACGATCACGTAGACCGGCCCCGCCCAGGCTCGCTCGGCGTCGGTGATCGAAGCGCGCGCGGGATGATCGGGGTGGCTGTGGTAGTAGCCGAGCACGTCGAGACCGACCGCGTCGGCCTCGCGCTGAATCCGGATCTGGTCCAGGGGGTCGATCTCGTAGCGGTCATGGGCGCGATCGGTGACCGTGTTGCGGGCCCGTCGCGCTTCGGTGATGCGGTCGCCGCCGGGCGGACCGAGCAGCAGCCCGCAGATCTCGTAGGGGTAGCCCTCCGAGGCGTGCTTGTGCACCTCGTCGAGGGCCGTCTTCAGGATCTTCACCGCCGGCGGTAGAGGCCGGTCGACAGGTAGCGGTCGCCGCTGTCCGGGAAGACGGTCACCACCACCCCCTTCTCGAGCCCCGACCGGGCCAGGCGGTGGATGGCCCAGAGCACGGCTCCGCTGGAGTGCCCGACCAGCAGACCCTCGGTGCCGGCCAGCTGCCGTGCCAGGTCGTAGGCGGGCTCGGTGGGAGCGCCCCAAACCTCGTCGGCCAGCGCTTGGTCCCAGATCCCGGGCACGATCGCGCTCGGCAGGTGCTTCAGGCCTTCGAGGCCGTGAAAAGCGTCGTCGGGCTGGACGGCGATCGTCCGGATGCCAGCGTCGTGGCGCTTCAGGCGGCGCGCGGTGCCCACGAAGGTTCCGGTCGTCCCCAACCCGGCCACGAAGTGGGTGACCCGCCCGTCGGTCTGCTCCAGGATCTCGACGCCGGTGCCGTCGTAGTGGGCGCCCGGGTTGGCCGGGTTGTTGTACTGGTCGGGGTAGAAGTAGGAGCCAGGGTCGCCGGCGATCAGCTCGCGGCACACACGGATGGCGCCGTCCGAGCCCTCCATGCCATCCGAAAAGACGATCTCGGCGCCGTAGGCCTGGACCAGCGCCTTGCGCTCGGCGCTGACGTTGGCGGGCATAACCAGCTTCACCCGGTAACCCTTGGCGGCCGCGACCAGCGCATAGGCAATGCCGGTGTTGCCCGAGGTGGAGTCGATGATCGTCTTGGCCGCGGTGAGCAGGCCCCGCCGCTCGCCGTCCTCGATCATCGCCAGGGCCGCCCGGTCCTTGACCGAGCCGCCCGGGTTGAACCACTCGGCCTTGGCGTAGACCTCCAGGCCCGGGAACTCGCGCTCGAACAGCCGCACCCGCAGCAGGGGCGTGTTGCCGATCAGGCCGGTGACGTCGCGGACGTCCGTGCGCGGGATCATCCTGGTGAAGTCTAGAAACCGCCCGGACGCGGGCCTTATGTCAGGAAGTGGATTGCGATCACCGCGAGAGTCACGTATACGGCCCCCACGATGTAGCCGAGGATCGAGCGGCGGAGCAGCGTCCCGCCTTCTGGCCAGAGGATGTTGAGGGTCGCCTTGCCGACCAGCAGGCCGCCGCCCAGCGCCGCCACCGACGGCCTGTGGATGAGCAGGCCGTACAGCAGGACGGCCGCGAAGAGGGCGGTTTCGGCGAGCTGGACGAAGGTGTAGACCTTCATCAGCCGCTGATGGCCTGGCGGAAGTCCTCCAGCACGTCCTCGGCGTCCTCGATCCCGACCGACACCCGGACCGTCCCCGGCGTGATACCGAGGGCCAGGCGCTCCTCCGCCGGCAGGGCGCGGTGGGAAGTGATGTCCGGGTAGGAGATGGTCGTCTCCACCCCGGCCAGGCTGGCCGCGAACTTGACCATCCGCAGCCGGCCGAGCATGCCCTGAACGGCGTCGCGGCCGCCGGCCAGGTCGAAAGCCATCATGCCCCCGGAACCTGCAGGGAGCAGGCGCCGGGCGTTCGCCTCCGACGCCGAACCCTCCAGGAACGGGTGGTGGACGCGCTCGACCTGGTCCAGGCCTGCCAGCCCCTCGGCCAGCCGGAGCGAGCTGGCGCTGTGCCGGGCCATGCGCAGCCCCAGCGTGCGCAGGCCGCGCAGCGCCAGCCAGGCTTCGAACGGCCCCAGGGTGGTCCCCATGCGCACCCCGCGGGCCCGGATGTCGGCTGCCAGGTCGCCGCCGGCGGCCACCACGCCCGCGGTCAGGTCGGAGTGGCCGCCCAGGTACTTGGTAGCGCTGTGCACCACCGCCGTGGCGCCATGCTCCAGTGGCCGGCAGAGCGCCGGCGAGGCGAAGGTGTTGTCGACCAGCACCGGCACCCGGCCCTCGGCGGCCAACCGGCAGATCGCTTCCAGGTCGACCACCTTGCAGAGCGGGTTGGTGATGGTCTCGCAGATCGCGAGCGCCGCGCCGTCCAGCCCCTGGCGCACCGCCTCCAGGTCGGCGAAGTCGATGTAGCGAACCTCGTAGCCGCGTGGCTCGAAGTCCTGCCGCAGCAGCGCCAGGGTGACGCCGTAGAGCTCGCGCTGGACCAGAAGCGGCCCTGGACGCGGGGCGAGCGACAGCAGAGCCAGCAGGATGGCGGCCATGCCGGAGCCGGTGGCCACAGCCGCCTCGGCGCCTTCGAGCTCGGCCACCGCACGCTCCAGCCACTGCGTGTTCTCGTTGGAGTTGCGGGCGTAAACGTGGCCGGGACGTTCCCCACGGGCGACGGCGTCGTAGTCGTCGAGGTCGTCGTAGACGTAGACGGCGGTCTGGACGATGGGCGGCGCCAGCGGGTCGCGCGGCTTCAGCTCGCGGCCGGCGTGCACCGCCCGCGAGTCGAGCTTCATTTCCTCAGCCGGCTGCCGCCGGCGTAGCGGGCCGAGCCGCCCAGGTCGGCCTCGATCCGCAGCAGCCGGTTGTACTTGGCCACCCGGTCCGAGCGGGCGGGCGCGCCGGTCTTGATCATGCCCGCGCCGGTGGCCACCGCGATGTCGGCGATGGTGGTGTCCTCGGTCTCGCCCGAGCGGTGGCTGATGACCGCGCTGTAGCCGGCCGAACGCGCCAGCTCGATCGCCTCCAGCGTCTCGGTCAGCGTCCCGATCTGGTTCACCTTGATCAGGATCGAGTTGCCGACGCCCTTCGAGATGCCTTCGGCCAGGCGGGTGATGTTGGTGACGAAAATGTCGTCGCCGACCAGCTGCAAGTGCGTGCCCAGGCGCTCGGTGATGGCCTTCCAACCGTCCCAGTCGTCCTCGGCCATGCCGTCCTCGAGGGAGACGATCGGGTACTTGTCGGCCCACGCCGCATAGAGGTCGACCATCTCGGCCGGGCTCAGGCGCCGGCCCTCGCCGGCCAGGTCATAGGCGCCGTCCTTGAAGAACTCGCTGGCCGCCGGGTCGAGCGCGAGCGCCACCTCGGCGCCCGCCTGGTAGCCGGCCTCGCCGATGGCATGCACGATCAGCTGCAGCGCCTCCTCGTTCGATTTCAGCTGCGGCGCGAACCCGCCCTCGTCACCCACAGCAGTGGAGAGGCCCTGGCCGTGCAGGATCTTCTTGAGCGCGTGGTACACCTCGGACACCGCCCGGATGCCTTCGGCGAAGCTGGCCGCCCCCACCGGGCAGACCATGAACTCCTGGACATCGACGTTGTTGTCGGCGTGCACGCCGCCGTTGAGGATGTTGGCCATCGGCAGCGGCAGCAGGTTGGCCTGAGCGCCGCCGAGGTAGCGGTAGAGAGGCATGCCCAGGCTGTTGGCCGCGGCGCGGGCGGCGGCCAGGCTCACGCCAAGGATGGCGTTGGCCCCGAGCCGGCCCTTGTTCGGGCTGCCGTCTAGGTCGATAAGGGTGCGGTCGAGGCCGCCCTGGTCGAGCACGTCGCGGCCTTCCACGGCCGCCGCGATCTCGCCCTCGACGTTGGCGATGGCGTTGAGGACGCCCTTGCCTCCAAAGCGGTCGCGGTCACCGTCCCGCAGCTCGACGGCCTCGTGGGCGCCCGTGCTGGCGCCCGAGGGTACGATCGCGGTACCCGCGTCGGCTTCGGTTTCGACGGTGACCGAGAGGGTGGGGTTGCCGCGGGAGTCGAGGACCTCGAGCGCGCTCACACCTTCAATCTGGATCACGACCCCGAATTCTTGTCGATTCCGCCCGCCCTCGTTCGATGCCCTTATCAGGATCAACTCAGGAGGAATTGCAGATGCGCGTGATGGTGATAGTCCCCGGCGGTGAGGAGATGGAGAAGGGGCAGCTGCCGCCGCCCGAGCTCTTCGAGGCCATGGACCGCTTCAACCAGGAGTTGGTCAAGGCGGGCGTGATGCTGGTCGCTGAGGGGCTCACCCCCACCTCCAAAGCCCGGAAGGTGCGCTTCGAGGGCAAGCAGAGGACCGTGATCGACGGCCCCTTCACGGAGACCAAGGAGCTGATCGGCGGCTTCTGGCTGCTCCAGGTGCGGGACATGGACGAGGCGGTGGAGTGGATCAAGCGCGCGCCCTTCGACGGCGGGGTCGAGATCGAGATCCGGCCCGTCGCGGAGCTAGAGGAATATGGCGACGCGATCCCCGAGTCGGTCAAGGAGAGCGAGCGCCGGATGCGCCAGCAGATGGAGTCCTCTCGGAATTAACTCCGACCCGCGTTCGGCGATCGAGGCGATCTGGCGAATCGAGTCGCCGCGCCTCATCGCCGGCCTCGCCCACATCGTGCGCGACGTGGGTCTGGCCGAAGAGCTGGCCCAGGACGCCTTCGTGGCGGCGCTGCAGCAGTGGCCCGAGTCGGGCGTCCCGGAGCGGCCTGGCGCCTGGCTGATGGGCACCGCCAAGCACCGCGCGATCGATCTGGTGCGGCGCATGCAGCGGTTGGACCGCAAGTACCAGGAGCTGGGCCGCGAGCTGGAGGACGCCGTTGAACCCTCGGAGCCGGAGATCCGCGACGACCTGCTGCGCTTGATCTTCACCGCCTGCCATCCGGTGCTCCCCAAGGAGGCGCGGCTGGCGCTGACCTTGCGCCTGCTCGGCGGCCTCACCACCGACGAGATCGCCCGGGCCTTTCTGGTGCCGGTGCCGACCATGGCCCAGCGCATCGTGCGTGCCAAACGCACGCTGGCAGAAGCGCGGGTGCCCTTCGAGGTGCCGACCGGTTCGGAGCTGCGCGAACGCCTGGCCTCGGTGCTGGAGGTCGTCTACCTGATCTTCAACGAGGGCTACGCCGCCACCGCCGGCGAGGATTGGGTGCGGCCGGCGCTGTGCGACGACGCGCTGCGCCTGGGCCGCGTGCTGGCCGAGCTGATGCCGGGCGAGGCGGAGGTGCACGGGCTGGTGGCTCTGATGGAGATCCAGGCTTCAAGGCTGCGGGCGCGGGTGGGCCCGGACGGACAGCCGGTGCTGCTGCTCGACCAGGACCGCGGGCGCTGGGACAGGCTTCTGATCCGGCGCGGCCTGGCTGCGCTGGACCGGACCGAGCACTTGGGTGGGGTCTTGGGGCCGTATGGGCTGCAGGCGGCCATCGCTGCTTGCCACGCCCGTGCCCGCACGGCCGAGGACACCGACTGGCAGCGGATCGCGGCCTTGTACGACGCCCTGGCCGAGGTGGCGCCCTCGCCGGTGGTCGAGCTCAACCGCGCGGTGGCCGTGGCCATGGCCTTCGGTCCGGCGGCCGGCTTGCGGCTGGTGGACGAGCTGCTGGAGGAGCCCTCGCTCCGCGAGTACCACCTCCTGCCCAGCGTGCGCGGTGACTTCCTGGTCAAGCTGGGCCGCGCGGAAGAGGCGCGCCGGGAGTTCGAGCGGGCGGCCTCGCTGACCCGCAACGAGAGCGAGCGACGGATGCTTCTGGAGCGCGCCGCCAAGGTTTCGTAGGGGCGGGTCTTGACCCGCCCGCGGGAGGGGCAAGCCCCTCCCCTACGCGGGCGTCGAAAAGCCGTAGTCGAGCAGGCGGGCGGCGTCGGTGAAGAAAACGTCCGAGTGCATGACCACCGCGATCAGGTGCCGGCCGCCGCGCGTGGCTGTGGCCACCACGCAGCCCCCGGCGTCGTCGGTGAGCCCCGTCTTGAGGCCGGTGGCGCCCGGGTAGGTCCAGAGCAGCTTGTTCAGGTTGTAAGGCGCGTAGGCGTGGTGCGCCGAGGTCGCCGGGATCGTCTGCGAGCGGGTGCCCGCGATCTCCATCAGGGCTGGATAGCGCGACTCCAGGTGCCCGGCGATCACGGCCAGGTCGTAGGGCGTGGTCGCGAGCCCTTCCTCATCCAGCCCGCTGGGGTTGCTGAAGGATGTGCCGGTCAGGCCCCAGGCGCGAGCCCGCGAGTTCATCTCCGCAACGAAGCGGGCACGGGGCACGATGGCCTGGCCGAGCGTCTCGGCCGCGTCGTTGCCCGAATCCAGGAAGAGCCCATACAGCACCTCGCGCACGGTCACCACGTCACCGGGCTCCAGGCCCATGAGGTTGGGCACCACCCCGGTGGCCTCCTGCGGAACGACGAGCTGGCGGTCCAGGCCCGCGAGGTCGACGGCCACCATGGCGGTCATCATCTTGGCCAGGCTGGCCGGCGCCCGCCGGCTGCCGGCGTCCTTGGCCCAGAGCACACGCTTGGCGTCCAGGTCGACCAGGATCCCCGCCTGGGCGGAAAACGCCAAGTCGGGGCCGAGGGCGGGCGCGAAGCCGCCGTAATAGGGCGCAGCCGCCGGGCGAGCCACCGCCGAAGCCATCGCCCGGGTGACGGCCGGCGCTTGCCGAAGGCCTGAGATCAAGCCCAAGCTCAGGGCGAAGACGGTCGCGGCGAGAAGGAGCAAAGCGACCAGGGCGAGATCGCGGCGCTTGCGGCGCCTTCCGCGATCCCGCCTCCTCCCGGCTTCTAGGGCGTTGGCTGTGACGTCCAGGAGAGCGACTGGCGGATTCTAAAAGCTAACCGGTGGGTTCTCCAAGCCGGGCGGCCAGCGTCTTGCTGGCGCCCTCCATGGTGGCGAGGACCCGGGCCGAGTCGGCGTCGTTCATCCACTGCGCCTGCCCGTACTGGTAGATGCGCAGAGGCTTCCAGGAAGCCGCGACCAGGTGCTTGTCGTAGAAGGTGTAGGTCCCGATCACGCCCTCGCGCGTCTCTTCGGACCACATCTGGTCGAACACGTAGTTGCCGTGCGCGTAGGTGATCAGCTTGTTCTTGTAGATCTCGATGCCCTGGTACCAGTGCGGATGGTTACCGATCACGATGTCGGCCCCCGAATCGACGGCCAGGTGCCCGATCTCGACCGGGTTGTCGGGCGTGGGCACGCCGGGATCGGGCATGGGCTGCCGCTCGTACTCCTTGCCCCAGTGGAACTGCACCACCACCACGTCCGCCTGCGCCCGCGCGTACTGGATCCCGGCCACCATCGCCTGGCGGTCGATCGCCACCCCCACCCCGTTGAAGCCCACAAAGGCGAACCTCAGCCCGCGCACCTCCAGGATCGCGGGCGGCCCCAGCCCGGAGGTCTTGATCCCGTTCTTCTCCAGCAGGTCCGCAGTGGCCTGGGTTCCGGCCGGTCCGTAGTTGCCGAGGTGGTTGTTGGCAAGGTTGGCGACCTTGGATCCGATCGCCTGCAGGCCCTGCACGTTGCGGGCGTCACCGCAGAACTGCAGGCCCTCCGAGCTCGGCTTGCAGCCCGCGAACAGCGGCGTCTCCAGGTTGACGTATGTGATGTCCGCGTTCTTCACGTAGTCCGCCGTGGGGGCGAAGGCCCAGGTGAACCCATGGCTGATCTGCTCGATGTTGGTCATGCGCGCGGTGATGATGTCGCCGGTCGCGATCAAGGTGCGCATGTGCCCGGGATCCGCCGCGAGTGCCTCCGAAGGGTGGAACAGGCCGGTCAGGCTGAGCTGCGGGATAGGCGTGGGCGTCGGCACGGGGGTTGCCGTCGGCGTGGCCGGAGCCGAGGCCTGCACCGGCGGCTGCACGGACGCAGTACCGGTCGAGCAGCCCACCAGCAGGCCTGTCAGCGCCAGGAGTGCAAGCCGCCTCATGTGCGGCGGGAATCCTAATCGGCCACGGGAAGAGTCGACAGAAGTTCTTCGATCGCCAGCAGGCGGGCGGCGTAGGCACGCACGTGGTCGGGCTGCCCGGCGGCCGCGGCCCACAGCGCCTGGTTCCCCTCCGCCCGGCGCACCTCCAGCATCAGCGCGTGCGGATGCGAAACCTCTCCCCCGCCCTCGATGGCGGCCTCCACGATCGAGCCCAGCCAGGACTCGTAGAGCGCGATCTCCTGCAGCGCCGGCGAGCGACCCGGGTCGGCCGCCGGGAAGGGTGTGCGCTGGTGCTGGCGCCAGAGCTCCTGGAGTCGGAGGGCCGCCTCGGACCCGCCGCGACCGCTAACCCGCCAGCTTCTCCACGATCGCGTCCGCGACCTGGGACGTCCCGACCGACGTGGGATCGTCCCGGCGCGATTTAAGGTCGTAGGTGACCGCCCGGCCCTCCTCGATCACGCCGGCGATCGCTCGTTCCAGCGCGTCGGCCGCAGCTGTCTCCTTCAAGTGGCGGAGCATGAGCACGCCCGAGAGCATCACCGCCATCGGGTTGACCTTGTTCTGACCGGCGTACTTGGGCGCGCTGCCGTGGGTGGCCTCGAAGACGGCGCCGTTGGTGCCGATGTTGGCCCCGGGCGCCAGGCCGAGGCCGCCGATCATCCCCGCCCCCAGGTCGCTGATGATGTCGCCGTAGAGGTTGGGGCAGCAGAGCAGGTCGTACTCCTGCGGCCGCAGCACCAGCTGCATGCACATGTTGTCGACGATGCGGTCCTCGAAGTCGATGTCGGTGTTGCGCTGGGCGACCTCGCGGCCGACGGCCAGGAAGAGCCCGTCGGTGTGCTTCATGATGTTGGCCTTGTGCACCAGCGTCACCTTCCGGCGCCCGTACTGGCGGGCGTAGTCGAAGGCGAACTGGACGATCCGCTCCGAACCTGACACCGAGATGGGCTTGATCGAAAGCCCGCTGTCCGGCCGGATGCGCTTGCGGGACAGCGTCGAGATCTCCTCCAACAGGTTCCGGCACTCGGGGGTGCCCTTCTCGAACTCGATGCCCGCGTAGATGTCCTCGGAGTTCTCGCGGATGATCACGAAGTCGAGGTCGTCGCGCAGGTTGCGAGCGCCCCGGTAGGCCTTCACGGGCCGCACGCAGGCGTAGAGCTCGAGCTCCTGGCGCAGCGCCACGTTGACGCTTCGAAAGCCGGTGCCGACCGGCGTCGTAATCGGGCCCTTTAGCGCCACCCGCGTGCGCCGGATCGACTCCAGCACATGCTCGGGCAGTGGCGTCCCGTACTTGGACATCACGTTCTCGCCGGCCTGCTGCACGTCCCAGTCGAAGTCGACCCCGGTGGCCTCGAGGACGCGCACCGTCGCATCGCAGATCTCCGGTCCCACGCCGTCGCCCGGGACCAGCGTTACTTCGTGGCGAGCCAAATCAGCCGGTCGAGCCTACTTCTTGAAGTAGTCGGCGTTGATCTTGATGAAGTGCGTCCACTCGGCCGGCACCTCGTCCTCCGGGAAGATCGCGTCGACCGGACAGGGATCGACGCAAGCGCCGCAGTCGATGCACTCGTCGGGATCGATGAAGTACTGGTTGGAGGCGTCGTCGGTGTGGATGCAATCGACCGGACAGACCTCCACGCAGGAGGCGTCCTTCAGGTCGATGCACGGCTGGGCGATTATGTACGCCATCGTCGCGTTCGAAGTTTAGTCTTCGGGGGGGCGGCGCCGTTCCAGCCGGTACCCGTACCCGGGTACGGCGACCAGCTGACCGCCGCGCTCCGGTCCCTCCCCCAGCTTGGTGCGCAGCCGGCGCACCAGCAGGTCGACGCGCTCGGTCGAGATGTCGGCGTCATAGCCGTACACCTCGTTCAAGACCTGCTCTCGAGAGATCGCGATGCCCGCGTTCCGCCCGAAGTATTCGAGCAGCTTGAACTCCAAAGGCCCCAGCGCCACCTCCTGCCCCTCCACGCGCACGATGCGGGCGGCGGAGTCGATCTCGACCTGCCCGAAGCGGTTGCGATCGTCGCCGTCCTGGCCGGCGGCGCTGGCTCGCGCGTAACCCGGGCTCTGCACGAGATCGTGGACCTTGCGCAGGTGGGCCTCGAGGCGTGCCACCAACTCGATCCGGCGCACCGGCTTGACCACGAAGTCATCGGCGCCCGCGTCCAGCCCGCGGCTGATGCTGGCCTCGTCGTCGCGGCCGCTCACGAAGATGATCGGCACGGCCGGGTCGCGCTCCCGCAGCTGCCGGCACACATCGATGCCGGGGCGATCGGGCATCACCCAGTCGAGCAAGACGGCGACGGGCCGCTCGGAGTCGAAGGCGTCGATGCCCTCCTGGCCGCTGTTGCGCACGACCGGGCTGAATCCCTCCTCCTCGACCACGACGGCCAGGAGCTCGGACGTCTCCGGCGAGTCCTCGATTATCAGCAGGCGGCCTCTGGCTCCCGCCATCCGGCCGCAATCTTAAGCACGCCCGCTATCGATGACGAATTGTCGGCGACGTTAACGCTTATTAACCACTTGGGTCCGTAGAAGTTCGTTCAGCCTTCGACCCTGGGCGCCATGGTTGATGCACTCCGCGGCCTGGCGGCCTTCATCGTCGCCGGCCTCGCCACCACCGCGTCCTTGGGCCACCTCCATCTACAGGCCCCCCAACACGCGACGTCCCAGCCTGTTCACGTCCAGGCGGCGGTGCCCACTCTGGATGTGATCGCCGGCGAGTTCGTGAGCGGCGTGCCCGCAAAACCCGCCGTGGTGATCGAGATTCCGACCATCACCGACAACCCGGAACCGCCACCGGATGAAGGCACCGGCTCGGCCGCCGCGCCGACCTACAGCGTCACCGCGCGCCCTCGGAGCTCGGCGCCGGCTCCCGCGGTCACCATCGGCTCCGCGCAGCAAGCCATGATCAACGCCGACCGCGCCGGCGCGGGACTCCCGCCCCTGCAGTGGAGCTCCTGCCTCGCGGGCGTCGCGTACTCCAATGCCGTGCGCATGGCCTCGGCGGGGGCCATCTCCCACGCCGGCGGCGTGCAGGCCGACTTCGGCTGCGGGCTGGGTTCTGCACAGACCGGCGAAAACGTCGGCTGGTACAGCGGCGGCGCGAACGACGGCGTGCTCAACACGATGTTCATGAACAGCCCCGAGCACCGCGCCAACATCATGGGCCCCTATCGGTACGTCGGCACCGCCTGGAAGATCGCCCCCAACGGGGCCGGCTACATAGCGGTGGAGTTCGGCTAGACAATCACTCCCTTCTGAAGGGCGGGCGGCCGCATGCCTCCCGCCCTTCTTTTTTTATGTCAAGTCGGTAGCATCAATGCTTACATGGCTGCTATCAACCGAGGGAGCCGCTCGATGCGCGGCACCCGGATCGCGCTGTGGCTGCTGATGCTCAGCCTGGGACAGCTCGCAGATCTCCTGACCACGCAAGCGGCGATGGCGCGCGGCGCCGTCGAAGCCAACTCGGTCGCTGCCAGCGTGCTCAGCACCGGCGGCCTGGGACTCCTCTGGGTGGTCAAGGGCAGCCTGGTCCTGGCCATGGGGGTGGCGGTGTTGTTGGTGCGGCGGTACTGGCTGGGCACCGAGCGGCGCGGTCACGTGGCAGGGTCCCTGGTCTGGCGCGGCCTTCAGCTCTCGGTGGTGGTGCTGGCCCTCACCGCGGTGCACAACTTGAGCGTCATCGGGCTGCTGCCTGGCGCCTGAGCGCAGGCACTCGAGCGGCGATCACGGCCACTCCGACCAGGCAGAGCAGGCCACCTGAGATCACCGAGAACACTGGCGACGTCAGCGCGGCCACGCCGCCGGCTTCCACGTCGCCGAGGCGGGGGCCGGCGGTGACGACCATGCTGTTGAGGGCGCTCACCCGGCCCCGCAGGCGGTCCGGGGTCGCCAGCTGGATCATCGTGTGCCGGAACACAGCGCTGATCATGTCGGCGGCCCCGGCAACGGCCAGCATCAGCAAGCCGAAGGCGAAGCTGGCACCGGCCACGCCGAACAGCGTGATGGCCGCGCCCCACACCGCTACCGCGCAGAGCACTGCCGCGCCCTGGCGCCGGATCCCCGAAACCCAGCCGCTGAGCAGCGAGCCGACCAGCGCGCCGGCCCCGGGCGCCGCGTACAGCAGCCCCAGGCCCTGGGGGCCGACCCTGAAGAGGTGCGCCGCCAGGGCCGGGAAGAGGGCCCGCGGCATGCCGAAGATCATGGCGTCGAGGTCGGCCGCAAAGATCGCGAGCAGCACCGGGTTGCCGCGCGCGTAGCGCAGCGCCTCGGCGGGCGCCCGCCAGCCCAGCTCGGTCTGGCGGCCCTCGGGCGGCGCCGGCAGCGGCCGCAGCAGGAGCACGCAGACGAGCGCCAGCGCGAAGCAGCCGACGTCGATGGCGTAAGCCCAGCGCAGTCCTGCCGCCGCGATCACGACACCCGCCGCCGACGGACCGGCCACCACCGCGAACTGGAAGAGGACCTGGGTCAGGGTCAGCGCCGCGGGTAGGCGCGCGGGTCCCACCAGGCGGGGCACCGTGGCAGAGCGGGCCGAGTGCTCGGCCGTGGAGACGCCGGCGCTGACGGCCGAGACCGCGTAGATGAACCAGAGCGAGGGCCGGCCCCCCGCCGCCAGGGCCAGCGCCAGCGACGTCAAGCCCAGGACCGAGAGGCTGCCGAGCATCACCAGCCGGCGGTCGAAGCGGTCGGCCAACGCCCCCGCGTAAAGGCCGGCCAGCACCAGCGGCACCGCCTGCACCAGGCCCAGCAGGCCAACCGCCAGGGTCGAGCCCGTGAGCACGTAGATCTGGTAAGGGATGGCCACCACCGTGACCTGGCGGCCGGTCATCGAGATCAGCTGGCCGATCCAGAGCAGACGGAACTCGCGCGAGTCGCGCAAGGGACCGAGGTCCACGAAGAGGCCGCGCAGGCGGCTCGGGCGCGGCGGGCTCTCTAGCAGGAGCCGGAGCCGACCGCGAGCGGCGGCGAGGCCGCGGTGGCGGGGGCCGTGGTCACCGCCACCACCTGGAGCTGGCCCCGGCTGGCGGGCAGCGTTACGGTGCGGTCGCCGATCACCGTGTTCCAGCCCTTCTGCTCGGTGACCTTGTCCGTACCAACGTCCGCCACGGTGCCGGTGCAGGGGTCGTAGGACTTGATGGTCCAGGTGACGTCGTTGGGCGCAGCCGCCGTGCTGGTCTTGACGGTGACCTCGGTGGCGCAGGACCCACCCACCGCGCAGCCGCCGTTGGCGGCGATCTGGACCGACTTCACGTCGCCCGAGGAGGCAGGCCCGAAGTTGGGCGGGCCGCTCGGTTTCGGAGCCGGGGTGGGCGTGGGCGGCGCGCTGGTGGGCGCCGGGCTGGCGGCCGGGGTGGGCGTGTGGGCCGCCGTCGGTGTGCCGCCCCCACTGGCCAGCAGCCTGGGCACCAGTGTGAGCAGGATCATCGCCACTATCAGCACCGCGGCCACGACCGCGACCGGCAACAGGAGCCGGCTCCAATCGAAAGGCTCGCGCAGCTCCTCGAAGTCGCTGGCTGTGGCCACGTAACGGCGCGGCGGCAGGTCCGGCGGCGCGCTGGCCGGCCTGGGCGCCGGCGCGACCGGGATGGCGCCGCTGCTGGCACGCGGCGCCAGGGGCGTGGGAGTGAGCGAGCCCAGCGGGATGCGGCGCGCCAGCTCGGCGGCCGCGGCCGCCAGCCCATCCGGCTGCACCACCGCACCCGCGGTGGCGCCCAATGCCATGCGGGCGCCGCTTACGTTGCCGCCGCTGGCGCCGTTGGCGACGGCCCGCACGGTGCGGGCAAGGGCCGGCGCGGCCTCCTCTGCCGGCGTCAGCGGAGCGCCCGGCCGTCCCTGCACCGGGATACCGAGGGCGGCGCAGATGAGGACGCCGGCCGCCTCCACGTCGGCCCTGGTGTCGTCGGCGGCTGCCCGGGACCGGCCGATGAAGAGGTGGTTGCGCAGCGTGACCTGGCCGTTCGGCGCGATCTGGACGTTCTCGGCCCGGAGATCGCCGTGGGCGACGCCCGCGCTGTGCAGGAGCTCGAGCCCGGTCAGCACCCACCAGCCGGTGGCTGCGGCCACCGCGGGCGGCAGCGGCCCGGAGCGGAGCAGGGTGGCTAGAGAGCTGCCCTCGTCGGGATCGGTCACGGCCCAGGCTTCGTTCTCTTGGACCGCCCATCCCCGGACCGACTGCAGAGTCGGATCGGGGCGGCCGGCCAGGCGGCGCAGCCTCTCCCCCGCCTCTCGGGCCTCCTCGGCGGTGTTCATGACGGCCTGCACGACCACCGCCGGCCGGCCGTCCTGCTCCGCCCGCCAGCGCCGGATCCGCCCCGGCGGCTCGGCCGGCGCGACCAGGGTTGCCGATTCCCCGCTCCAGCTCAGCACGGCGACAACAGCCTAATCAGGGCGGCTAGGCTCCGGTAATGCAAGACGACTTCGAGGTCAGCGGCGTTCCCCAGGCAACCGGAACCGGCCTCCAGGTGGTTGAGATTCTGGCCGGCACCGGCCCCGAGGCCCGCAGCGGACAGGAGGTCAGCGTCCACTACACCGGCTGGCTGACCAACGGCACCAAGTTCGACAGCTCGCGCGACCGGGGCGAGCCCTTCTCGTTCGGGCTTGGGCGTGGCCAGGTCATCCGGGGCTGGGATGAGGGCGTGGCGGGCATGAAGGTGGGCGGGCGCCGGCGGCTCGTGATCCCGCCCGAGCTCGGCTACGGCAGCCGCGGCGCCGGGAGCCTGATCCCGCCCGGGGCGACTCTGCTCTTCAACGTCGAGCTGCTGGAGGTTCGACCCGGTTGATGAGGCCTAGAGAAGCCGCTTCGAAGTAATCGAGCAGCTGCGCCTCGATTTCGGGCCTGGTGTCGAGCGCGCGCACGGCCGCGCTCATATGCCGGAACCAGGCGTCGCGCTCCCTTTGCCCGATCGCGAAGGGCATGTGTCGCAGCCGCAGCCGCGGATGCCCGCGCTGGTCGCTGTAAGTGGTCGGCCCGCCCCAGTACTGGATGAGGAAGAGCCGCAGGTGGTCCTTGGAGGCGCTCAGGTCGGGCGGGTACAGGGGCCGCAGCACCGGGTCTTCGGCCACGCCGGCGTAGAAGTCGTCCACCAGGCGCTGGAAGCCCTCCTCCCCCACCTCGTCGTAGACGGTGCTCAGGGCAGCTCCAGGTGCTCGAGGTATCGGGGTGCCGTGCGCGCATCGGGGAACGCCCGCTCCAGGCCGGCCGCGATCCGGATCAGCACCGGTTCGCTGTGGGCGCGGCCGAAGATGCTGATGCCGACCGGCAGCGCGCCCAGGACCCGCCCCACCGGCAGGCTGATGATCGGGTAGCCGGCCATCGCGGAAGGCTGGCTGGAGCCACCCAACAGCCGGTCACCGTTGATGGGGTCGACGACCCAGGCCGGCGAGGTGGTGGGCGCGACCAGCGCGTCCAGGCGGTGCTCGTCCATCACGGCGTCGATGCCTTTCTCCCGCGAGAGCTCGCGGGCCTTGGCGGCCGCGGTGCGGTACTTCTCGGAGTCCAGGCCCTCGGTTTCGAGGGCGGCTTCGAAGCGTTCCTGCCCGAAGTAGGGCATCTCCTCGTCGGCGTGGTCGCGGTTCCAGGCCACCAGGTCATGGAGGCTCGTCACCTCCAGGCCCGTCCGGGTCTGTAGATAGGCGTCCAGCCCGGCCTTGAACTCATGCTCGAGGACCGCGAGCTCGGCGCCCGAGCTGCGCATCTCCTCAGTGGTGGCCAGCACCACGGGGTCGATCAGCTCGGCGCCGGCGGCGCGCATGGCGTCCAGAGCCGCCTCGTACAGGCGGTCGGTGTGCTCGCTGTAGGCGGTGTAGGGCTTGCGCAGGACGCCGATCCGGGCTCCGCGCAGGCCCTCGGGGTCGCAGTGCCGCGTGTAGTCCTCGGGGCTTTCGGTGAGCGCGCCCAGCAGGAGCGCAGCGTCGTAGACGCTGCGGCCGTGGGGGCCGGCGCTGTCCTGGCTGGCGGAGATCGGGAT
>Ga0066670_10000153_pt1 | contig 16990 bp, 16 predicted proteins | sample GraSoiAngelo_119_FD_66459 | JGI IMG/M metagenome (GOLD analysis project Ga0066670, IMG submission 66459) | Grasslands soil microbial communities from the Angelo Coastal Reserve, California, USA - 14_0919_05_20cm | ecosystem: Environmental > Terrestrial > Soil > Grasslands | place: USA...
GGCCCGGTTCTCCGAAATCCGGGCCGATGCGCTCACCCGGCTCACCTGTCCCGTCGGCCTGGTCGCGCCGAACGGCCGGGCAGCTCCTCGCGAGACAACAACGGTTCCACATCGCGTCGAAACCGGCGAAGCGCTCGGTGATCGCGAGGGCCATTTCGACAAGATGTGGAACCGAGCATGTCTCCGGCCTCGCCCCCGTACGGGGCCGGAGGGAGCGGCATCTCGGCTGGCCCCAATTTCGCAAGAACGGGGGCCAGCCGAGGGTGCCGGTCCCTCAACCGCTCTCGCGCATGCCAGCCGCGCCGGCTGTCAGAGGGCGTGACGGCGGAGCAGGCCCCGGGCGATCACCATGCGCTGGATCTCGTTCGTCCCCTCGCCGATGATCATGAGCGGGGCATCCCGGAAGTACCGCTCCACGGGCAGCTCGGTGCTGTACCCGTAGCCGCCGTGGATGCGCATGGACTCGGTGGCGATCTCGAGGGCCGCCTCGGAGGCGAACAGCTTGGCCATGCCCGCCTCCACGTCGGCGCGCTCGCCGGCGTCGAGCTTCTCGGCGGCGGACCGGGTCAGCAGACGGGCCGCCTCCAGCTTCGTCGCCATGTCGGCGAGCTTGAACTGGATGGCCTGGTGGCGGGCGATCGGCACACCGAACGCCTCACGCTGCTGGGCATAGCGGATAGCAGCGTCGAACGCCGCCCCAGCGACGCCGCACGCCCGCGCCGCGATGTTCACCCGCCCCAGCTCGAGGCCACCCAGGATCTGGCCCAAGCCGTGGCCCAGCCCAGCGTCCCCCCCGAGCACGGTGTCGGCTGAGACGGTGTGGCCGTCGTAGGACATCTCGACCGTCTCGACGCCCTTGTAACCGAGCTTGCCGATCTGCCGGGAGACGGTGATGCCACCAGAGCGGGGCCCAGGCTCCTTCTCGACGATGAAGCAGGTGACACCTTCCGGCGCCCGGGCGGCCAGCGCGACGATCCCGGCTCGCTCGCCGTTGGTGACCCACATCTTGGTGCCGTCGAGCACGTAGGTGTCGCCGTCGGGCCGGGCCCGGCAGCGCAGCGAGGCGGTGTCGCTGCCGGCGTCGGGCTCGCTGAGCGACAGCGCCCCTCGCAGCTCTCCGGTGGCCATGCGCGGCAACCAGCGGGCCTGCTGCTCGGGCGTGCCGTGCCGATCGAGAAGCGTGGCGACGATCATGTGGGTGTTGAGCACACCCGTGAGCGACATCCAGCCCGAGGCCAGCTCGGCCACGATGCGGGCGTAGGTGATGGTGTCGAGCCCCAACCCTCCGTGCTCGGCCGGTACCAGGCATCCGAACAGGCCCAGCTCCCGCATGGCCTCCACCAGATCGTCGGGATAGGCGTCGGCGTGCTCCAGCTCGCTGGCGACCGGGATCACCTCTTTGGCGACGAAGGTGCGAACGGCCTCGACCAGTTCGTCGGCGAGAGCGGGATCAGTTCGGCTCGGCACGGCCGACAGGCTACCGTCGGGCATGCCCGTGCTCATCGGTGAGCCTGCGCCCGACATCGACCTGCCCGACGACGGTGGAGACCGCTGGCGCCTGTCGGACCAACGGGGACGGGCGGCAGTGCTCGTCTTCCACCGGCACCTGGCCTGACTGCCGTGCCAGCACCACGCTGTCGCCGTGCGCGACCGCCTCGATGAGTTTGGTGACGCCGCCGTGGCCCTGGTGACCTTCACCCGGCAGCGCAACCTGCGGGGGTACCGCCGTCGGCTCGACCTGCCGTATCCCGTGCTCACCGACGAGGACCGTCACTGTTATCGCGCCTACGGGTTGAGCCGGGCGCCCGTCTGGCGGGCCTACGGAGTGTCGACGCTGCGGCGCTACGCCGAGCTCGTGCGCCAGGGGATGCGGCCCCAGCGGCCGACCGAGGACACGCTCCAGCTCGGTGGCGACTTCGTCGTCGGTCGCGACGGACGACTGGTGTACGCGTTCAGGTCCCGCAGACCGGACCAGCGTCCCGCGATCGACGAGCTGCTCGAGGCGGCACGAGCGGCATGACCGAGCTGGGGTTGCGAAATGACGTCTATCGCCGCCCGCTGGCGACCGCCCTCGAACGGCTGGGCGTCGGAGAGGGTTGGTGCTGCGTCGACGTGGGTGCCGGCGGGGGCGACGTGAGCGTGGCCCTGGCCGAGATCGTCGGTCGCACGGGCCGGGTCTACGCGGTCGACAACGACCCCCGGGCCCGCGACGAGGTGGCGCGGACCGCGGCGGCGCACACCCAGGTGCTGGCCATCACCCAGGCCGGCGAGGACCTGCTGCTGCCCGAGCCGGTGGATCTCGCCTTCTGCCGGTTCCTGCTCATGCATGTGGTCGAGCCGGTGGCCGTGCTGGCCCGGATGGCGAAGGCCGTGCGCGCCGGTGGCTGGGTCGTCGCCCAGGAGCCGATCACCAGCGCCGGCCGGGTCGGGGGCAGCCCGCTGTCCATGCCCGACGCCCCGCACCCCGACGTCGGCGCCCTCCTCCCCGCCCTGGTGGGCCGGGCTGGACTGGACCTGGTCGACGCCTGGGCCGAGGCGCCAGCGGGAGCCGGGCCGGGGCCCGTCACCGGCTACCTCGCCACCCTGAGCGAGGTCGATCCGGGCGACGACCCGGTCGTCCTCCCACCCCTCGTCACCGTGCTGGCCCGCCGGGAGGCTCGGTAGAGGCGGCGGGTTCGCCGCCTCTAACCTGCGCGGCATGATCGCCCCCGATCTCGACGCCGCAGCCGTCGTCGTCGAGCAGGCCACGGTCGCCGTCGACACCGCCGCCCGGCACCTGGCGTCCGTCGGCGGGCCCGACGAGCACCAGGTCCTCGCCTACGACCTGGCACACGCCGCCGCGTCGGTCGAGTGTGCCCGGGCCGCGCTCGACTACGGCGCCAGGGGTGAGATCGAGGCCATCCTGGCCTGCGCCTTCGTGGCCGACGCCGTGCACGACCTGTTGGCCCGCACGCTCGGGCGGGAGGACGAGTGGGGGACCGAGCCCGGCCGCATGGACGCGACGTTGCCGTTCGTGCGGGCGTACCGCGCTCCTTCGGTGCTCGCCGACCTTGCCGGGGAGGAGGGGCCCCGGCACCTCGACGCCGATTTCGAGATGGTCCAGGACACCTTCCGCCGGTTCGCCGAGGAGCAGATCCGGCCCGTAGCCGAGTGGGTGCACCGTCACAACGAGGACATCCCCGAGGCGATCATCGCCGGGCTGGCCGAGATCGGCGCATTCGGTCTCTCCGTGCCCGCCGGGTACGGCGGGTTCGCGGCCGGCGGCGAGAGCGAGTACATGGGGATGGTCGTCGCCACCGAAGAGCTGTCCCGCGGATCGCTCGGAGCCGGGGGCTCGCTTGTCACCAGACCCGAGATCCTCACGCGCGCCCTCGTCAAGGGAGGCACCGAGGAGCAGAAGCAGCACTGGCTGCCGCGGCTGGCCAGCGGCGAGGTGATGGCCGCGGTCGCGGTGACCGAGCCGGACTTCGGCTCGGACGTCGCCGGCATCAAGGTGACCGCGGCGCGCCGGGACGGTGGCTGGGCCATCGACGGGGTCAAGACGTGGTGCACCTTCGCCGCGCGCGCCGACGTGCTGATGCTGCTGGCCCGCACCGATCCCGACCGCGCCAAGACCCACCGGGGCCTGTCGTTGTTCGTGGTGCCCAAGCCGCGTGGAGACGGTCACGGCTTCGTGCTCACCCAGGACCCCGCCGCCGACGGACGCACCGGCCCGCCGGGACGTCTCGAGGGCCGCCCCATCGACACCATCGGGTACCGGGGGATGCACTCCTACGAGCTCGCCTTCGAGGGCTGGTGGGTTCCCGAGGACTGCCTGATCGGAGGGGCCGAGGGCGAGGGCCGGGGCTTCTACTACCAGATGGAGGGGTTCGAGAACGGCCGGCTCCAGACCGCCGCCAGGGCACTCGGCCTGATGCAGGCCGCCTACGAGGCGGCGTCGACCTATGCCGCCGACCGCGTGGTGTTCGGATCGCCGATCCTCGACTACCAGCTGACGCGGGCCAAGCTCACCCGCATGGCTGTCATCATCCAGGCCAGCCGGCAGTTCGCCTACCAGGTGGCCCGGCTCATGGCCAAGGGCGAGGGCGCGCTCGAAGCGTCGATGATCAAGGCGTACGTGTGCCGGGCAGCAGAGTGGGTGACCCGCGAGGCGATGCAGATCCACGGTGGCATGGGTTACGCCGAGGAGTTCCCCGTGAGCCGGTACTTCGTCGACGCCAGGGTCCTGTCGATCTTCGAAGGGGCCGACGAGACCCTCGCGCTCAAGGTCATCGCCCGCCGGCTGGCCGGCTCTCCACGGTGAGCCCGCGCAGATAGAACCAGTAGCTCCTCCAGCGGACCACGCCGGTGAGCGGCAGCGACAGCAGCGTCCAGAACATCTCCCACGTGCGCCGGTAGCCCTCGAGACGGCCGAGCTTCTGGCGCTTGGTGCGGTGGGTCACTCCCCGCATGATCCGGGCCGAGGTCGGCAGACGACCCTCGGCGATGACCTCGTTGATCATGATCTCGATCGTGTAGCCGTCCCGCTTCTCTGGCGGGATGGCCTCGAAGACCCAACGGGGGACGACACGTTCGCCGGTCGTCGGCGGGAGGCGGAGCACGAGAGGGTTCCACGCGCCGTAGTCGAACCAGCCCACCGACATGGTGGCCCGGCCCTCGATGAAGGGCCGGCACACCTCGTCGAGGTGATCGCTCGTGAGACCCAACAGGTCGCCGTCGACGAACAGCAGCGCTGGCGCGTCCGAGGCGGCGACGCCGGCCTCCATGGCGTGGGCCTTCGAGCCGCTGAGAGCGCCGGCGGCTCCACCCCGCTGGATGACCTTGGCTCCCGCAGCCGCGGCCCGATCGCCGGTGTCGTCGACCGAGCCGTCATCGACCACGATCACCTCGCGCACGGCCGAGCACCGCCGACAGGCGTCCACCACGGTGGCCACCGTCGCCGCCTCGTTGCGGGCCGGGACCACGGCGTCGATCACGACCGGGGCGAGCTGTCGGTGAGGCACGGTTCAGCCCCGACGACCGCGCTAGTCCGAACCGGGGGTCAGCCCCGCCCGCTCCCCCCTGGTCACGAACTTCACGGCCATCTTGCGGCTGGCCTCGTCGATCATCTCGTCGCCGAACATCACCGCGCCCCTGCGCTCGTCCTCGGTCGCCTGGCGATAGGCAGCGAGGATGGCGAGGGCCCGGTCGTACTGCTCCTGGGTCGGCGAGAAGACCTCGTTGAGCACGGTCACCTGGTCGGGATTGAGCGCCCACTTGCCGTCGTAGCCGAGCGTGCGGGCCCGGTTGCAGTACTCCCGGAGGGAGTCCAGCTCCCGGATCCTGAGGAACGGGCCGTCGATGACCTGAAGGCCGTTGGCCCGCCCGGCCATGAGGATCTTGGACAGCACGTAGTGGAAGTGGTCGCCCGGGTACTCGGCGATCGACACGCCACCGGTCAGCACCGGCATCTCCATCGAGGCGGCGAAGTCCGCCGGGCCGAAGACGATCGTCTCCAGCCGGGGAGATGCGGCGCAGATCTCCTCCACGTTGATGAGCCCCCGCGTGGTCTCGATCTGGGCTTCGATGCCGATATGGCCCGGCGAAAGCCCGGCGTTGACCTCCACCTGGGTGAGCAGGAGGTCGAGAGCCACGACCTCGGCCGCCGACTGCGTCTTGGGCAGCATGACCTCGTCGAGGCGCTCGCCGGCGTTGGCGACCACCTCGATCACGTCGCCGTAGGTCCACTTGGTGTCCCAGGCGTTGACACGGACGCACATCACCCGCTCGCCCCAGTCCTGGTTCTTGATGGCGTCGACGACCTTGGCCCGTGCCGACTCCTTCTCCAGGGGCGCGACGGAGTCTTCGAGGTCGAGGAAGGTCATGTCGGCCGGAACCCCGGGGCCCTTCTCGAGGAAACGCTCGTTCGAGCCGGGCACCGACAGGCAGGAACGGCGAGGGAGATCCCTGGATCGCGCTGACATGCACGGGATGCTACGGGCGCCCCCCGGCCGCCGCCAGTGCGCCGTCGCACCCTCTTCCCGGCGGCTTCGCCCGGCGGACCCCGACCTTGCTGCCCGCCGTGAGGGCGGTGACCTCAGTGCAGCTCGTCGCGCAGGAAGGGCAGCAGCTTCTCCCAGGCTTCCCGGGCGGCCGTCGTGTCGTACACCTCGGGCCGGTCGTCGTTGAAGAAGGCGTGCTGGGTGCCGGGATAGATGTACATCCGGGCCCGCTTGCCCAGGGCCGTCAGGGTGTTCTCCAGCTCCCGTGCCGCCGTCGGGCCGGCCGCGTCGTCCCTCTCGGCAAAATGACCCTGCACGGCGGCATCCAGCTTCGAGTAGTCGGGCTGGGCACCGGCCCAGGGGATGAGGCCGTAGAACGGGACGACGGCCTTCACCAGATCGGGCCGCTCGCATCCCAGCACGAGCGCCAGCCCCCCACCCATGCAGAACCCGACCACGCCCACGCCGTGGCTCGAGCACCGGGCCTTCACCGCGTCCACGGCGCCGCTCATGTCCTTCGCCGCCTGCTCGATGCGCATCGCCATCATCAGCTTGCCCGCCTCGTCGGGCTCTCGCGCCGTCTCACCGTGGTACAGGTCGGGGGCCAGGGCCACGAACCCCTGGGCGGCGAAGCGGTCGCACACCTCCTTGATGTGGTCGACCAGCCCCCAGTACTCCTGGATGACGACCACGCCCGGGCCTGTCCCCTCGGTGGCCAGGTAGCCCTGCGCGGTCGTGCCGTTGCTCGGGAACTCGATGATCTCGCCCATGGGTCGGGCACGCTAGCGCCGTTCAGCCGACCTGCCTGAGCAGCTCGGGGGTCACCGGGCAGTCCGATCGGCGCAGCGCGTCTGCTGCCGCCTGTGGTCCGGACGGTCCGACGACGCAGTCGACGAGCTCGACAGGAACGAGCTCGTCGTCGCGATCCCAGGGAGAGTCCGCATCATCGTCGAGACGACGCCACACGGCCTCGCCCAGTCGGGCCGGCAGCGCTCGTCCGACGCCGGCGACCAACCAGACCGGTATCGACGTCAGCCCGGCCACCGACGCGGCAGCGCGCGACCCGGCGACGGCGGCGAACTGGTTTCCGCTCACGACGGACGCCTCCAGCACGACCAGGTCGGCGGCAGCCGCAGCGCTGCCCACACCCGACTCGGGAACCTCGAGCACCTCGCCGCCCGATGCGCGGAGCCGGCGGGCCAGGCCCGACCCTTCGCCGAGCGCGTCGACGAGCAGCACCTGGAGGTCACCCCGGCGTGCCAGGGCACGTCCCAGCAGCTCGGACCAGCCGAGCGCGAGAACGGTGGCGTCACCGGGCATGCGATCGGCGAGGACCAGCGGCGTCGCGTCAGCCTCGAGCTCGTCGGCCAGCCTCCACACCTCCTGCTGGGGATCGGTGCTCGCCAGCACCCGGCACGCCAGCCACCAGAGAGGGCCCACGGTCGGATGCCGATCGACGAGCCGCCGGCAGGCGGTGACGAGCGCCGCCGGGTCGTCGGCGAATCCCGCCAACGCGTGCGCTGCCTCGAGCGTGAGCGACGTCGGACCGGCTCCGTCAGCCCTGGCCACGTACCGAAGCCGCTCGATGGGATGCACCGCAGCGACCTTACCAACGGGCACCTCAGTGCCCCCGGGCGTCAGCGGACGATGCCGCCTCGCGTCATGGCATCGACGTCGAGGGCCTTGTCGACCTCGTCCTCGCCGAGCAGCCCGAGCTCGAGCACCACGGTTCGCAGGTCCTTGCCCTGCTCGATCGCCAGCTTCACCACCCTCGCCGCCTGCTCGTAGCCGATGTAGGGGTTCAGCGCCGTGGCGATGGCAGGAGAGGAGAGCGCGTAGGTCCGGCAACGGTCCTCGTCGGCCTCGATGCCCGGCACGCACTTGTCCGCCAGCGCTCGGCTGGCCGACGTGAGCAGACGGACGGACTCGAGCAGGTTGCGCGCGATCACGGGCAGCATGACGTTGAGCTCGAAGTTGCCGGTTGCACCTCCGAAGGCCACCGCGGCGTCGTTACCGACCACCTGGGCGACCACCTGGCAGACGGCTTCGGGCACGACCGGGTTGACCTTCCCGGGCATGATCGAGGATCCCGGTTGCAGGTCGGGCAGTCGGATCTCGGCCAGCCCGGCACGCGGGCCACTCGCCATCCACCGCAGGTCGTTGCAGATCTTGTAGAGCGACACCGCCACCGTGCGCAGCACGCCCGACGCCTCCACCAGGGAGTCGCGCGTGCCCTGCACCTCGAAGTGGTCCCGTGCCTCGGTCAGCGGAAGCCCCAGGGAAGTGGCCAGCTCGTCGATCACAGCGGGAGCGAAACCAGCCGGCGCGTTGAGGCCCGTGCCGACCGCGGTTCCCCCGAGCGGAAGCTCGCCCAGGCGCGGCAGGCAGTCGCGGAGCCGTCCGACGCCGTTCTCGACCGCGGCGGCGTACCCGCCGAACTCCTGGCCCAGGGTCACCGGGGTGGCGTCCATGAGGTGGGTTCGCCCCGCCTTCACGACGTGCGCGAACCGGCGACTGCGTTCGCGCAGGGCCTCGCAGAGGTGGTCGAGGGCGGGGATGAGCCCGGACACGATCCCGCGGCACGCAGCCACGTGGATGGCCGACGGGAAGACGTCGTTGGACGATTGGGACGCGTTGGGCTCGTCGTTCGGGCGGATCTCGCGGCCCAGACGCTCACCGGCCAGGTTGGCCAGCACCTCGTTCAGGTTCATGTTCGAGGACGTGCCCGATCCCGTCTGGAAGACGTCGGCGGGGAAGTGGTCGTCCCACCGGCCCTCGACCACCTCGGTCGCGGCCTGGTGCAGGGCCTCGGCCACATCTGCATCGACCACCCCGAGCCGGCCGTTCGCCCGGGCGGCCGCCCCCTTGATGGCCGCCAGAGCGGCGATCAGCGAACGGTCGATCCGCATCCCCGAGATGGGGAAGTTCTCGACCGCTCTCTGGGTCTGGGCTCCCCAGCGCGCCGCGGCCGGGACCCGGACCTCGCCCATCGAGTCGTGCTCGATCCTGTGCTCGCCACCACTCGAGACGTCACTCATGCTCGGGACGGTAGCGCCGGGCACGGACGTCGGTGTAAGTGGCGAGGAGACCCGGGTCGCGTCGCGTGCCCGGCCGGCCCGTTACTCGTGGAGCGCTTTCTGGTGGTTTGCGGCGATATGCGTGGAAAACGTAGATTGCGGTCCCGTCGTGCCCCACGCTCCGCGGAACGCGCCAGCCAGTCGAACGACGAGCGCCCGGTGGCGTCGGATCTTCGCCATCGCCGCTTCGGCCACGACCGTCGTGGTCTACCCGCTGGCCGACCGTCCGACTCCTGCCGCGGCCGATCCGGCCGCCGACCTGCAGGCCCAGGCCAGCGCCCTCGCCGCCCAGATCCAGGCCCAGAGCGCGCAGCAGGACCGGTTCACCGAGGAGTACAACCTGGCCCGGATCCGGGCCGACTCGGTGGCGGCGCAGGTGAACGCCGCCAAGGCCCAGGTGGCCGACAACCAGGCGCGCGTGAGCGCCATCGAGGGGCGGTTGCGCCAGGACGTCGTCAGGTCGTTCATGGATGGCCGCGCCGGCCAGTCGATCGACGTGCTCAGGGACGCCCGCTACGACTCCCTCCTGCGCCAGCAGTACCTCGACGTGCTGGCAGGAGACCAGCACCAGATCCTGAGCCGCCTCCACCAGGCCCGTCAGGGCCTCCAGGCCAGGCAGCAGGCACTCGAGCAGGATCAGCAGTCCGCGCAGGCCGCCCTCGCCGCGGTGACCAGCGCCGGCCAGGCTGCCGCCGCCCAGACGGCCGCCGAGCAGGCGACCCTCGCGCGCGTCAAGGGCCAGCTGGTCGGCCTGGTGGCCCAGGCCCAGGAGCAGCGCCAGGCGGCCCAGGCCGTCGCCGCCAGCGCCGGCTCCCGCAGCACGCAAGGCCACGGACCGGCCTCTTCACCTGGGAGCGGACCGGCTCCGCCACCCAACGGTGGAGCGTCCACCGCCGTGTACTGGGCCGAACAGGAGATCGGCAAGCCGTACCAGTACGGGGCCGCCGGGCCCGACTCCTTCGACTGCTCGGGGTTGACGATGTGGGCCTGGGAGCACGCCGGCGTCTCGCTCCCCCATTCCTCGTCGGACCAGTACAACGTCACCACGCGGGTGTCCCAGGCCGACCTGCAACCGGGAGACCTGATCTTCGAGAACTGGGGCGGCGGGGGGCCCGCGCCGGGCCATGTCGGCATCTACGTTGGCAACGGCCAGATGGTCGACGCTCCACACTCGGGCGAGACCGTCCGGTACGACCCGGCCATCCGCTCCGGTTACTACGGCGCCGGCCGGGTTCGATAGCGGCTCGGAGGCCGACGGCGTGCGGGCGGCCACGATCGCCGACAGGGCGCTGGTCGTCGCCGACCAGCCGGATCCCGTTCCCGACAGCGGTCAGCTCCTGGTGCGGACGCGCGCCGCCGGCGTCAACGCCGCCGACCTGATGCAGGTCCAGGGCGGTTACCCCGCTCCCCCCGGCAGCCCGAGCGACATACCGGGGTTGGAGCTGGCGGGCGAGGTCGTGGCGGTGGGCCGCGACGTCGAGCGGTTCGGGCCGGGCGATCGCGTCATGGCGGTGGTCGGTGGTGGAGCACATGCGGAGCTCGTCCTCGTGCACGAGCGGACCGCCTTGGCCGTCCCCGACGACACCGCGTGGGACGAGGCGGGCGGGTTCCCCGAGGCGTTCACGACCGCCCACGACGCGCTGTTCACCCAGTGCCAGCTGGCGCTCGGTGAGCGGCTCGTCGTCCACGGCGCCGCTGGTGGCGTGGGCACCGCGGCCGTGCAGTTGGGGGCGGCGGCGGGTGCCCAGGTCACGGCGACTGTCCGCCGGGCCGAGCTGCGCCCTGCCGTCGCTGCTCTCGGCGCCCAGGTCGTGGGTCCCGACGAGTTCGCGTCGGTGGGTCCGTTCGACGTCGTGCTGGAGCTGGTCGGAGGTCCGAACATGGCGGCCAACCTCGCCGCTCTGGCCGTCGGTGGGCGCATCTGTGTCATCGGGGCGGGCGCCGGAGGCAGCGCCGAGATCAACCTCCACGCCCTGATGATCCTCCGGGCCCGCATCTCCGCTTCCACCCTGCGGGCCCGCCCGCTCGAAGCCAAGGCAGACGCCGCCCGGCGGGTCGAGCGCCAGGTGCTGCCGTTGCTCGCCGCCGGCCGGCTGCGCGTGCCGATCGCGGCGCGTTTCCGCCTCGAGCAGGTGGGCGACGCCTACGAACGCTTCGCCGCTCCCGGCAAGTTGGGCAAGGTGATCGTGCTCATGGACGCCTGACGGCCGGCAGCACGGCGCTCGCGGCGCGGCGCTCAGACAGCGGTCCATCCCCCGTCCACGGTGACGACCTGGCCGGTCACGTAGGTGCTCGCGTCGCTGGCCAGGAAGAGCAGGGCGCCATCGAGCTCGTGCAGCTCGCCCGCCCGGCCCATGGGGGTCTTGCGCCTGATCCAGCGCTGGCCGCCCTCGTCGGCGAACAGGACCTCGGTCATCTCGGTGCGAAACCACCCGGGAGCCAGCGCGTTCACCCGCACGCCCCGCCGCGCCCACTGGGCCGCCAGCTCCCGGGTGAGGTTCACGAGCCCGCCCTTGCTGGCCACGTAGCCGGCCTGGGGAATCTGTCCCGAGCCCACCAGCCCGAGGACCGACGCCACGTTGACCACCACGCCGCTGCCACGGTCCAGCATCTGACGGCCCACGAGCTGGGTGAGGACGAAGGCGGCGGTGAGGTTGACGGCCAGCACCTCGCGGAAGGTCTCGGAGGGCTCGTCCTCGGCGGGCACGGGGTCGGCCGTGCCGGCGTTGTTGACCAGCACGTCGATGTGACCGTGTGTCTCCTGGGCGGTCCCGACGAGGCGTTCGAGATCCTCGTCCCGGCTCACGTCGCAGGCCACCGGGATGGCGCCGTCGAGCTCGGCTGCCAACGCCTCGAGCCGGTCAGCCCGCCGGGCCGCCAGCACCAGCCGGCCCCCGGCGCTGTGCAGCACCCGCGCCAGGTGCTCCCCGATCCCACTCGAGGCGCCCGTGAGCAGGACCACGCGCCCCTCGAGACTGAACCTGTCGAGCGGCCCGGTCGTCGGGACGCTCACCGACGAGATGGTCGTGTCGTCGACGTCGTGGAGGAGGGCGTTGTCTTCCCCGCCAGCGCGTCAGCGCCCGGCGTCGCCGACAGGACGATCGAGTCGCGGGTGCTCGCCTCGAAGCTGTGCCCTGTCGACCACTGCATGCCGGGCAGCAGCTTCGTCCCGTTGTCGGGCGCAGCCGGGAGCCCCGGTGGCTGGGCGTAGGACAGGAAGTTCACCCAGGCACTGTTGATGTCCAGCTCCATGGCCCGCACCGCGCCAGCGTGGGCCAGCACCTGGGCCAGCGTGTACACGCTCAGCCCCGGGCCTCCGGCGTAGACGAGGGCGCCGTTGGCCGTGACGCCCACCCCCGAGCGCCAGGCGAGGACGGCGTTGCCGAAGGTCGCCCCCCAGCTGATGTTGGAGTCGTTCTGGAGGCCCGGCACCGGGGTGCCGTTGTCGACGACGAGGGCGAGGTTCTGGCGCACCGACACGACGTCGGGGCCCATGACGGCGTCTCTCCCCCACTTGGCGACCGTGGGCACCCCGTTGGCCCGGATGACCAGGGAGGCGGCCCCGTCGACGAGGGGCTTGGCGAGCCGGCCGTCGGTGTAGTAGCCGCCTCGGGAGTCCTGCATGCGGAACCCCGAGTTGAAGGCGCTCACGAGGGCTGGACGCTGGTCGGGCGGGATGGGCGTCATCGTCGGCCAGCTCCCGCCGGGGACCTCCGACCCGGAGTACAGCTTGGCCCGGAGCAGGTCGGTGTCCATCCACGCCACCCCGGTCACCAGGCTCGTGTGGACGGCGTCAGGCCGGATGTAGGCGGCGTACTCGGCCGGCAGGCCGCCCACCAGACGACCGATGGGATGCCACTGGCCCTCGCCCGGCAGGGGCGGGCTGGCGAGGGGCACGACGGGGCCCGGTGGTTGCAGGTGCGGCGGCCCCTTCGTCGTCGGCGCCCTCGTCGAGGGACCAGCCGAGGGGATGAGCCCCGCCGCCGGGCGGCCGCCCTTCGGGGGCTGGTGGTGGAGGTACCACTCGCGCTCGACCCACCGCACGATGCCGGCGCCACCGTGATCGCGCACCCACTCGGTGGCGTTGGCACCGAGGCTCGCCCCGCCGGGAACGGTCAGGGCGTGGCCGAACGACCAGCCGAACCAGCTGATCCCGAGGAGGAGGAGCGCAGCGAGTGCGGCCCGGACGGCCCGCCCCCGGGTCGAGACACCCCTCCACAGCCGGGGCCTCCGGCGGTGCCGACGCCGACGACGCTCGCCGGACGGCGGCAGCTCGGGGGGAGGCCCCGGAGGCGGTGGCGAGTCCAGGCCCAGGTCGAGCCGGGTGTCTAGATCCTCGTACGCCACAGGGAAGAAGTATGGCCAAAGATCGGACGCGAGGATGGATCATGCTTCGCCGACAGGGACGATGGCGGCGACATCGCCTGACCGGGTGCCGCCCGCACTGGCGGCACACGGTGGTGGCAATTGGCGTCACGGCGTTGGTCGGTGCCGCGTGCAGCGGCCAGGCAGGACACACCGCTGTCCGCCCCGGCCCAGCGCCGACCGGCCCCCCGCCGACCGGCCTCATGCCGAGCAGTCCTCCGCCAGCGGCCACCGTCCCCCACGTGATGGTGGTGGTCCTCGAGAACCGGGAGCAGGGCACCGTCATCGGTAATCCACAGGCGCCCTACCTCAACGGTCTGGCCGCTCGCTTCGGCTCGGCGCAGGACGCCTACGGCACGACCCACCCCAGCCTGCCGAACTACCTCGAGCTGCTGGCGGGCACGACCTTCGGCATCGACTCGGACTGCGGTGGATGCCGGGTCGAGGGCCAGACGCTGGTCGACCAGCTCGACGCCGGGGGGATCGGCTGGAAGGCCTACATGGAGGCCATGCCGGTGCCCTGCTACCGGGGCGTCTCGTCCGGTTCCTACGCGAAGAAGCATGATCCGTTCATGTACGTCTCGCACCTGGCCGACGATCCGGCGCGGTGCCAGCGAGTCGTGCCCTACAACCGGCTGTCGCAGGACCTGAACAGCCCCAGCGCGCCCTCGTTCATCTGGGTCACGCCTGACCTGTGCGACGACGGGCACGACTGCACCACGGCGGTGATGGACGCCTGGATGGCCAAGAACCTGCAGCCCTTGCTGGAATCGTCCTGGTTCACGGACCACGGAGTCGTGATCGTGACGTTCGACGAGGGCACCTCCGATGCATCGTGCTGCAACGGTGCTCACGGCGGTCGAATCACCACTGTAGTCGTCGCCCAGGGTGCTCCCGGCGGACTGCGGTCGACCGTCCCGGTCGACCACGCCGGCATGCTGGCGACGATCGAGGACCTGTACGGGGTGGGCCACCTCGGCGACGCCGCCTGCCCCTGCGCCGGAAGCCTGAAACCGCTGCTCTGACTGTCAGATGCCGAGATCGAGCTGGGCCGACGTGGGCTCGGCTGTCTCTGGCCGGTTCGGCGCCGGTCGCTCTCCGGGTGTGAGCACCCGATCAGTCGTGCTCGGTCGGGTCCCGCCGCCTCGACGGGTCAGGGCGGCGTCGACCAGCCGGGCCACCAAGGCGCTGAGCTGGCGCTGGTCGGCGCTCGGTAGGTAGGCGCTGCGGCGGTAACGGCGCTGATAGACGTCGACGAGGTCGGGGTACGTCTGCTCCAGCCAGGCCAGGTAGTGCTGCCGCACACCGGGGCGCAGGTGCAGGGCGTTGGTCGAAACCGACACTGCGCCAGCTTCGACGCACGCCTCCACCACCGCTTCGAGCTGGTCGGGATGGTCGGAGAGGCCGGGTAGCACCGGGGCGATGAGCACCCCGCACGGCACGCCCGCCTCGTTGAGCCGGGCCACGGCGGCAACACGCTGCCGCGGGTGGGGCGTACCGGGCTCGCTCGTTCGCCAGACCGACTCGTCGAGTGTCCCGATCGACAGGTTGGTCCGGACGCTCGTCCGGCGCGCTCCCTCGGCCAGGCGGTCGAGGTCGCCCAGGACCAGCGTGGACTTGGTGAGAATCGAGAAGGGGTTGTCCGCCTCGACCAGTGCGTCGACGATCCCCCTCGTCAGCCGGTACTTCCCCTCGGCCCGCTGGTAGGGATCCGTGTTGGTGCCCATGGCGATGGGCTCGCCGTGCCACCTGGCATCCGCCAGCTCGGCCCGCACCCGCTCGACGGCGTTCACCTTGACCACGATCCGCCGGTCGAAGTCCTCGCCGATGTTCAACCCCAGGTAGTCGTGCGTCGGCCGAGCGAAGCAGTTGTGGCTGACGACCCCGTTGGCGATGAAGTCCCCCGTACCGGTCGTGATGTCGTACATCGGGAGCTCGTGACCCAGCGGCTCGATCGACACGACACCGAGGGGAGCATCGCTCTTGACGAGGGTGCCCGGATCTGGAGCGGGATGGGATCGACCGGTGCCGACCACCCGGTCGTTGAGCGTCAGGTGCGCTCGATCCTGACCTCGCTCGGTGTTGGTGACATGTTTCCAGCCCCGATCGGTCAGGAACCTGTGATCGCCGCTGGCCACGAGCTCGGTGCCGTCCTCCAGTACAACCTGGTAGGCGGGCTTGCGCGTCGACCACTGAGCAAGCACCGGCGTCGTTCTGTAGCGGCGGTAGTTGCCATCACGCTCGGTACCGACCACCTGGTCGCCGGGCCGAAGGTCGGCGACGGCTCGAACCCGACCGTCGGCCATGAGGATCGGCGTGTCCGCCCCTATGCAGTACGAACAGGCATGACTGCATCCGCGGTAGGCGTTGATGGTGTAGCGGAAGGGCATCCGGGACGCGGCGGGGACCTCGTTGATCACCCGGCGGGCGTTCACGTGAAGGAACTCGAGGCCCTGGAACTCCCCCCTGCCGACGTGGCGGTCCAGCAGCTCGTCGTCGTCGAAGAGCGCCGGCTGCCCCCCGTCGTCCTCCGCCAGCCGCCAGCGCAGCCGCACCGGGACGCCGGGACCATCAGCCACCGCGGCATCATAGTCGAACGTTTGTTCGAGAAGCCAGCCGAAATCCCGGGAGCGCTGCGGTCCGTAGCTCTTGCCGGGCGGTGCATACTGAGAACTGCCCCATCGGGTCAACCGGAGAGCCGCATTGAAGCCAATCCCTGTCGACTTCCATATCGGATCGCTCCAGATCCACACCTATGGGATCGGGCTGGCCCTGACGTTCTGGTTCTCCCTGCGCTATTTCGAGCACCGCCTGCGCAAGAACGGCTATCCGTGGCGGTGGGCGACGGGGATCTTCCTGTGGGTGGTCGCGGCGTCCATCATCGGCGCCCGCGTCGTCCACGTGATCGCCAACATCAGCTTCTACGCCGACAACCCCGGCGACATCTTCGCCATCTGGCACGGCGGGCTGTCGTCCTTCGGCGGCCTGCTCTTCGCCGTCCCCGTTGCCATCGTGCTGGCCCGGCGCCGCTGTCCCGAGCTCGCCACCAGCCGAGCGCTCGACCTGGTGGCGCCCGTTCTGGCGGCCGCCTGGGGCGTCGGGCGCCTGCTCGGCCCCCAGCTCATGGTGAACGGCGGCGGCCACCCCACCAACGCCTGGTACGGGCTGGAATATGCGGGCCAGGTGGGCAAGCGCATCCCGGTGCCGGTCTTCCAGTCGCTCGAGTGCTTCGCCATTCTCGGCATCCTGCTCCTCGTGGAGCGATGGACCCGAGCGGGCCGCCCCGTCGGGATGATCACGGCCCTGGCCGTGGCTCTGTGGTCACTCACCCGCTTCACCGACGAGTTCTTCTGGCTGGCGGTTCCCCGGCTGTGGGACGCCGTCGAGGTCGTCTCGCTGATCCTCAGCGCCTGCGGCTTCGTCGCCGCCGCCCTCCTGTGGCGACGACACCGCCGCCTGGGTGCCGCGCGCCCCGACGCAGGCGCCGCCGAGCCGGGACCGAGCCCCGAGGTGACCGCCGCCACCTGAAGGGACTCAGCCCAGGGGCGCGAACTGCCCCGGGCGTCG
>Ga0066670_10000159_pt1 | contig 16583 bp, 11 predicted proteins | sample GraSoiAngelo_119_FD_66459 | JGI IMG/M metagenome (GOLD analysis project Ga0066670, IMG submission 66459) | Grasslands soil microbial communities from the Angelo Coastal Reserve, California, USA - 14_0919_05_20cm | ecosystem: Environmental > Terrestrial > Soil > Grasslands | place: USA...
CGCGCCCCAGGAGGGCGAGCCTTCTGCGTCGCTGGAGACCGGCCTGGTACGGACGGCCTCGGGTCGTGACGGTCCGGCCCGCACAGCGCAACCGCAGGAGCCCTCGTTCGGAGAGGGCGACGGAACGGAAGACGCCGACGGCGAGGCCGGCGATCCTGCGGCCGTCGGTCGCTCGACCCGGCAGTCGACGCGCCAGCGTGTGCTCACTGCTCCGGAGGAGGCGGGCCGGTGAGCGACGCCGAGACCTTCGAGCGGATCCCACCCCCGACGAGCGACCACCCCGGGCCGAGCCCCACGCCTCCCGGGCGGGTCCGACGGTTCGTCAGCGTCGCCGGCCCTGCGGGCATGGTCCCCCTCGTCGTCCTGATCCTCCTCGCCTCGGTGCAGCAGTTCGATCTCGTCGCCTTCGGGGTCCTCTCGCCGGACATCCAGCGCACCTTCCACGTGTCGAACGGCACGATCACCGTGATCGCTTCGCTGACCCTGGCGGTGCCGATCTTCTTCGCCTTCTTCGTCGGCTACCTCGGCGACCGGGTCAACAGGGTGCAGCTCAGCGTCCTGCTGGGCCTGCTGTGGGGCGTCACCGCCATCTTCACCGGCTTGGCACCCGCCCTCGCCATCCTGGTGATCGCCAGAACGGTCGGCGGCGTCGGGCTCATCGGCGCCGAGACCGTGTACCCGGGCCTGCTCTCGGACTTCTACCCCCCGACGTCCCTCGGGGCCGTCTTCGGCGCCTTCCGGGTCGGTGGCCAGGGACTCGCCCTGCTCGGTGGCCCACTGGCCGGCCTCATCGCCGCCGCCCTCGGGTGGCGGGTCGCCTTCGTCGTCCTGGCGCTCCCCACCTTCGTCCTCGTCCTTGTCACCCGGGCCCTGCTCCGGGAGCCGCCGCGCGGGGGTTCCCAGGGTGTGTCGGTCGCTGCGGAACGGCTCGGCAGCATCAGCGAGGGGTTCCGGCGGGTGCGGGCGATCCCCACCCTCAAGCGGACGTGGATGGGCGCCTTTCTGTTCGGCGGGGGGACGATCCCTTTCATCACCCTGCTCAACACGTTCCTGAAGGACGAGTACCACCTGGGCGACGCGTCCCGTGGCCTGATCAGCACCCTGTTCGGCGTGGGCGGGCTCGTGGGGATCGTCATCGGAGGCATCCTCACCCAGCGCTCGGTCGCCCGGGGCCAGAGCCGGCGCACGGCCGTCATCACCGGGCTCATGATCGTCGAGTTCGCCGCAGGCATCGTGGTCATGGCCGGTGTCCCGGTGCTCGCTGTCACCGTCGCCGCCGCCACCGTGTTGAGCATCGGCGCCTTCGGGTTCCTGCCGTCCTACACGGCGATGGTGTCCATCGTGGCGCCGCCGCGGCTGCGCTCGCAGGCCTACGCGTGGTCGCTGTTCTTCTACTCGACCGGCGCCATCGTCGTGTCCGCGGTGATCGGGGGGATCAGCAACGCCCACGGCCAGCGCGTGTCGTTGACCGTGCTGGCCGCGCTGGTCCTGATCGGTGGTCTGGTCAACGCCTCAGCCGGCCGGTTCGTCGACGTCGACATCGAGCGGGCCCGGCGGGTGGAGGCCGCCGAACGCTCCGACGCCCTCCTCTACTGCCGGGGCGTCGACGTCGCCTATGGCGGGGTGCAGGTCCTCTTCGGCGTCGACTTCGAGGTCCAGCGGGGCGAGATGGTCGCCGTGCTGGGGACCAACGGCGCCGGCAAGTCGACGTTCCTCAAGGCCATCACCGGGCTGCTCGACCCCGTCGCCGGCGTCGTCCAGTTCAACGGCCGGGACATCACCCACCTCGACCCCATGGCCTGCACCCGCCTCGGGATCCTCCACGTGCCGGGAGGGCGCAGCATCTTCCCCACCCTGAGCGTGGCCGAGAACATCAAGGTGGCGGGGTGGCTGTTCCGCAAGGACAAGGGCTACCTGGAGCGGGCGACCAGGCAGGCGCTCGGCCATTTCCCGATCCTGCAGGAGCGCTGGGGCACCATGGCGGGGGACCTGTCCGGCGGTGAGCAGCAGATGCTCAGCCTGGCCCAGGCGTTCATCGCCGAGCCGGAGCTGCTCCTCGTCGACGAGCTGTCCCTGGGTCTGGCCCCCACGGTCGTCGCACGGCTGGTCGAGATCCTGCGGCGGATCCACGAGAAGGGAACGACGATCATCCTGGTCGAGCAGTCGGTCAACACCGCCCTGGAGCTGGCCGAGCGGGCCATCTTCATGGAGAAGGGCGAGGTCCGTTTCTCGGGACCGACCGCCGAGCTGTTGGAGCGACCGGACATCCTGCGGGCGGTGTTCCTGCAGGGGGCGGCAGCCGGCGAGGAGCTCGCCACCTCCAGTCCCGGCGCGACGACCCGGCGAGCGACGGCGGCGCAGGCCCGGCGTCACGCCGAGGAAGCGGCCGCTCGGCTCCTCGACGAGCCCGTGGTGATGGAGACGAGGTCGCTCACCAAGAGCTTCGGCGGCGTCACCGCGGTCTACGACGTCAGCTGCGAGCTGCACCAGGGCGAGATCCTCGGTTTCATCGGGCCGAACGGCGCTGGCAAGACCACCCTGTTCGACCTCGTCTCGGGCTTCTCGGCGGCCGATTCCGGACAGGTCCTGCTCAACGGCACGGACGTGACGCACTACCCGGCCCACGAACGCGCCCACCTCGGGTTGGGCCGCTCCTTCCAGGACGCCCGTCTCTGGCCCGAGCTGACCGTCGCCGAGTGCCTGGCCGTCGCCCTGCATCTCGAAGGTGAGACGGAGGCCGCCCTGCCGGCCCTGCTCGGCGTCCCGCGCGTGGCGAGCTCCGAGCGGATGATCCACGAGCGGGTGGACGAGCTGGTCGATCTCATGGGCCTGGATGCGTTCCGGAACAAGTTCGTCGCCGAGCTGTCGACGGGCTCCCGGCGCATCGTGGAGCTGGCCTGCATGCTCGCCCACCGCCCGCGGGTCCTCCTGCTGGACGAGCCCTCGTCTGGGATAGCCCAACGGGAGACCGAGGCGCTCGGACCGCTCGTCAGGCGCATCCGTGACCAGCTGGGCTGCAGCATCCTGATCATCGAGCACGACATCCCCCTCATCCGGACGCTCGCCGACCACCTGGTCGGCCTCGACCTCGGACGGGTCGTCGCCTACGGGCGGCCGGAGGAGGTCCTGAGCGACCCCAACGTGGTCGAGTCCTACCTGGGCGCGGCAGCCGAGAAGCTGAGCGTCGGGGTGGACCGTCCCCGCTGGGCGCCTCCGGCTCCAGCGGCGACTCCCGCGGCGACCACGCCCCAGCCGGAACAGACGCCAGACGACGGGCCGACGGACGAGGAGACGATCGCTCTCGAAGTACGCAGGGTGATGGCCAGCATCCGCCAGCGCCGGGAGGCGCGACGCGTGGAGGCCGACCGCGCCGAGGAGGACCCTCCTGTGGCCGTCGGCACCCGGGTTCGGGACAGGGAGGAGGGCAGGTGAGGAGAAGGACGCTGGGTCGGGCGCTCGTGGGTACCTCGGTCGCCCTCACCGCGACCGCCGCCGCGGTGATGCTCATGCCTGCACCGCTGGGGGCGAACGCGCCGAGCAAGTACGGATGGTGGTACAAGGCGAACGCCGGGCTTCCGGTCGCGGTGCCGCCCCCGCCTCAGGTGCCCTCGGACGGCCTGTACGTCGAGAATGGGTTCGACGGACCGAGCGCCATCTCGGCGCTGAGCTTCAGCGTTCCTCCGGGCGCCGCGCTCGGCCCCATGACCCTGAAGATCGCCGGCAGCCCGACGATCACCCAACCCCCCGTGGCCTGCACCCTGTCGGCCGCGTCGTCCGGCTACAAGCCCGCCGAGGACGGCTCGTGGAGCGACCGGCCGTCGTATGACTGCAAGAAGGCCCAGAGCACCGGCTCGGTGGACGCGGCGAAGACCACCGTCACCTTCAACGTGGACCCGTTCCTCACCAACGGGACGGTCTCGGTGGTGATCCTCGCCGGCGGCTCGGCCGATCAGATCGCCTTCCAGAAGCCCGACAACAGCGCGCTGCAGGTGAACAGCGGCGATGCCGGCGGGTTGACGGGCAGCCCCGGAGCAGGCAGCGGCGCGTCGACGGCTCCGGACATGTCGGCGGCAGCGGGCTCCAACGTCCCCGCGCAGCCGACGCCGTCGCTCGGCGGCTCATCCCAGGGGCTGGCCGACACGGGTTCCGGCCCGTTGCCGGCCGTCCCGGCGGCACCGTCGGCCCTCGCCGGTCCGCCCGCGGGGACGCCGTCAGCCGCGAGCACCGGCCAGGGGTCTCCTCGCTACGCCCTCGCCAGACCGGCCAGCGCCACCGCTCCCCAGGACTGGCGCACCAGGACGGCCACGGTGCTGGGCCTCACCGCCGTCCTGGCCGCCCTCGTCGCCTGGACCCTCGGGTACGGGCCCCTCGGCGGCCGGATCGAGCCCCTGTCGGTCCGGGTGCGGCCACCGTCGTCCCCCCGCGAGTGAGCGGTCGTCGCGACCCGAGGCGCTCACCGGGAACGGCCGCCAGCCGCCGAAGACGGCCGCGGAGGTCGGGCTCGTTCGTCTTCCGGCACCAGGCGCTCATCGTCGCCGCCGTCGTCGCGGTGATGATCGGGCTGGGCATCGGAGTGCCGTTGTCGCGCTCGCTCGCCGGCGGGTCCGGCACCGGGCCCGCCCGCCCTGCTGCCTACCGCGTCGTGTACGAGGAGTCCCTCAACGGCAGCCCGGCCCGGTGGGAGGTCCTGTCGGTGCGGCGACCGTTCGAGTCCGCAGACCTCGTGTACACCACGGCGGGCCCACCGTCTCCTTCCGATCGCCCGACCTCCGGCAGCGTGTCGACCGAACAGCGGCTCTACGACGTCGACGCCTCTGGTCTGCACGACGTCGGAGGCCGACAGCCCGGTCCCCCGTCCGGCGACCAGGACCTGGCCGGCCAGCTGCCGGAGATGCTCCACCGCGGGCTGGCCTCCGACCGGGGTTCGGACCGGCGGGTCGCGGGCCGGTCATGCCACGTCTACCGGTTCCTGGAACCGCCCGTCGGCCCCGTCCGCCACCTCGGCGGCCCGACAGAGCACGACGAGCTGTGCATCGACGCCGCCGGCCTGGTCCTGTCGGAGACGTGGACCCTCGACGGCCGGGTGGTCACGCAGCGCAGCGCCACCTCGGTGAGCCTCGCGGCGGTGGCCATCCCCCCGGTGAGCGGGGCCAGCCCAACCGCCGGCAACGCGTCACTGGTATCGCCAGCGACGGACCAGCGGAGCTTCCTCGCCCCGCCTGCACCGGTCCCCGGCTACCACGCCGTGCCGCCCGTACGGTTCACGCTGCCCGATCCTCTGCACCCGTCGTCGCTGACAGCGGCGTCCGTGGTGTGGACCTTCGTGAAGGGCGCCGACGTCGTGACCGTCGAAGCCGGCAACGAGCGGCCGGGCCAGCTGCCCTGGCAGCCCGACGACACTGTCACCGAGCCGGTCAGCCTGGCCGGGCTGGGCCCAGCCCGGTCCGCCATCCGCTCGGACGGCGCAGAGATCAGGGTCGACCTCGAGGGTGGGAGCTGGGTGCGGGTGCGGGGCACGATGCCGGCGTCGGCGCTGGCCGACTATGCCAACGGGCTGAGGCTCGCCGCCCGCTGACCGGTCACGAGCCCACCTGCTGCCGGAACCGGTCCCGGAGCACGCGCTTGTACAGCTTGCCGTTGTCCTGACGCGGGAGCGCCTCGGTGAACTCGACGGTGCGAGGGCACTTGAAGCCGGCCAGGCGCTCCCGACACCACGAGATCAGCTCCGACTCCAGGTCGGCCGAGCCCACCGCACCGGGCTGGAGCTCGACGATGGCCTTCACCTCTTCGCCCCACTCGAGGTTGGGGACGCCGATCACGGCGACGTCGCCGACAGCGGCGTGGCCGATGAGCACGGCTTCGGTCTCGGCCGGGTAGATGTTCACGCCCCCCGAGATGATGAGATCGGCGCTCCGGTCGGTGAGGTAGAGGTAGCCGTCCTCGTCGACGTACCCAACATCGCCGAGGGTGTAGTGGCCGCCGCGGTAGGCCGCTGCCGTCTTGTCAGGATGCTTGAAGTAGCTGAACCGGGCCTCCTCGGGCGCCTTGATGTAGATCGTGCCGATCACTCCGGGAGCGACGTCCCTGCCGTCGTCATCGAGTATCCGAACGTGGTCGGGAGTGGGCGGTCGGCCGACCGTGCCCGGGTGGGCGAGCCACTCATCGGAGGTCACGTAGGTGGCGCCGCCTTCGGTGGCGGCGTAGTACTCGACGAGGATCGGTCCCCACCAGTCGATCATGGCCCGCTTGACGGCGACGGGACACGGGGCCGCCCCGTGGATGACGAAACGAAGCGACGAGGTGTCGTACGCCCTCCGCACGTGCTGGGGCAGCGAGAGCAGGCGGTGGAACATGGTCGGGACCATGTGGCTGTGGGTGATGCGATGGCGCTCGACGAGCTGCAGCGTCGCCTCGGCGTCCCACTGGTCCATGATCACCACCCCCATCCCCTGGGCCACGGGCATGAGGAGCGAGAAGGCGAGCGGGGCGGCGTGGTAGAGCGGTCCGGTGCACAGGTGCATGCTGGACCCCTCGGCCGCGGCCCTGGCCAGGCCGACGACCGGCGACGTCTGGGTCGAGCCCGCCGCCACGGCGGCGCCCAGCTGTCGATGGACCCCCTTCGGGCGGCCGGTCGTTCCCGAGGTGTACAGCATCGTGCCGCCGATGGTCGGGTCGGCGATGTCGTCGGCCGTCTCGACCCCCACCGCGTCGTCGTAGGCGGCGAACCCGTCGATCCGACCGCCGACGGAGAAGCGGACCTCGACGAGCGACGCCCGGGCGGCGGCACCCCGGGCGACGTCGGCGAACCGGTCCTCGGCGATGAACGCCCTGGCCTCGCAGTCGTGCAGGATGTACCCGGCCTCGTCGCCGGTGAGGTGCCAGTTGATCGGCGTGAGCCGCAAGCCGGACCGTTGGGTCGCGGCGACGACCTCTGCGAACTCCGCCCGGTTCCCACACAGCAGGGCGACGCCGTCGCCGGCCTGGACACCATGGCGCCGGAGGGCCCGGACGAGCTGGTTGGCCCGACCGTTGAGGGCGGCGAAGCTGCGGTCGCCGTGCTCGGACACGATCGCGGGCACATCGGGCTTGATCGAGGCCCACACCGAGAGCGTCATGCCGTGACGGGCGGCGTCGAGCCTCTGGTCGGCCGTGAGATCGGCGGGCGTGCTGGTCACCGCGCCCCCGTGCATCGGTCCGGTTCCGCATTTGGTCGAAAGTGGGCGATGCGCCTGCAGCCGCGGCGACCACTTTCGACCAGATGTGGAACAGGAGGATGGAGGCCCCTCATCCCGGCTCCCTGGGCAGGCCGAGGGCCCGCTCTCCGATGATGTTGCGCTGGATCTCGCTGGTCCCCGAGAAGATGGTCACGGCGCGGCTGGAGACGAACGTCGACTGCCACCGCCCCAGCCCGTACTCCGGTCCGACGCCGAGCATTGCGTCGGCACCGAGCACTCCCATGGCGATCTCGCCGAAGCGCTGCTGGTACTCCGACCAGAACAGCTTGTTGACGCTGGCCTCCGGCCCCGGCTCCCGCTTGGCAGCGAGCGCCGACAGCAACCGCAGACCCTGGAAACGCATGATCTCGACGTGGCTGTAGGCCCAGGCCAGGTCCTGTCGGACGAGCGGATCGTCGGTCCCGCCCCGCTTGCGGGCCTCGTCGACGAGATCCCAGAGCTCGCGCTCGTAGCGCAGGTGCTGCGTCGTGGCGCCGCCCCCACGCTCGTTCCCCAGCGTCGTCATGGCCACCCGCCAGCCGTTGCCGAGGCCGCCGATGACGTTGAGCAGCGGTGCGCGGCATCCGTCGAGGTACTCCTGACTGAACCCCGACCTCCCGGTCGGCTGACGCAGGGGCCGGATGTCGACGCCGTTGTCACGGATCGGTGCCAGCACGTAGGACAGTCCCTGGTGCTTGGGCACGTTCGGGTCGGAGCGACAGAGGACGAAGATCATGTTCGCCAGGTGGGCGCCCGAGGTCCACACCTTCTGGCCCGTCAGCACGATCTCTTCCCCGTCGACGACGCCGGACGTCTCGACCCCCGCCAGATCGGAGCCGTGGTCGGGCTCCGAGAACCCCTGGCAGTAGCGGTCCTCGCCGGAGATGATCCTCGGCAGGAAGTGCGCCTTCTGCGCCTCGCTGCCGTGGACGATGATCGACGGGCCGACGAGTGACTCCCCCATCCCTCTGCTGACCCTCGGGACCCGCCGGCGCGAGAACTCCTCGTTGAGGACGGCCATGTGCGCACCGCTCAGGCCTCGTCCGCCGACCTCCTCGGGCCACTGCGGACAGATCAGCCGAGCCTGGCCGAGCCGCTCCGACCACTGTCGGTAGGCGGCCGCCACGGGCCCGGACTGCTCGAAGGTCCCGAGGTACACGGCCCGCTCGTCGACGTCCTCGAGGCCGTCGATCCGGTTGTCCTCGATCCAGTCACCCAGCTCCCGTCGGAACGCCTCCAGCTCCGGCCCCAGGTCGAGCTTCACGTCGTGCCCCAACCTCCGAATCGGTGAGCGGTGCCGAGCACAGCTCTTTCGGACCGCAAGCTAGCAGTTTTTGTTTCGAGAGCCAAACTGTTAGAATTCCTGTGGTGAGCACGGGCAAGGCCGGCGATCGCAAGCAGGGAGCGGCCTCGTTCGGGCGCGCTGCGGCGCGCCTGGCCAAGCACGTGGAGAAGGCCCTCGCCCCGAGCGACCTCTCGCTTCCCCAGTACCGCGTGCTGGTCCTGTTGGGCGACGGATCGGCGGTGGCTTCGGCTCTGGCGTCGAAGCTCGCCGTCAGCCCACCCAGCGTGACCGCCATCGTCGACGGCCTCGTCGCCCGTGGACTGGTGAACCGGCGGTCCGATGGCGGGGACCGACGCCGGGTCACGCATGCCCTCACCGACAAGGGCCGTCGGGTGCTGTCGGAGGCTGACGCCGACACCAATGGCCGGCTGGAGGCGATCGCCGGGCACCTGGCGCCCCGTGACCGCGAGCGCGCCATCGAGGGCCTCCGCCTGTGGCCCGAGGCAATGGACTCCTACGTGGCGGCTTCGCTCAAGAGCTGACGACGGCGTCCTCGGCGAGGTCGCTCGGGTGGCGACGCTGCTGCTCGCCGGCCCACGAGGCGAACAGTGCGGCATAGCGTCCCCGGTCTGCCAGGAGCTGGTCGTGGGTTCCCTCCTCGACCAGCTCGCCGTGATCGACCACCGCCACCCGGTCGGCCCGCTCGGCCGTGGACAGTCGGTGGGCGATGACGACGACGGTGCGCCCCTGCATGAGGCCGGCCATGGCGCGCTCGACGTCGGCCTCGGTCCCCGGGTCGAGGCTGGAGGTGGCCTCGTCGAGCACCAGGACGGCAGGATCGGCAAGGGCGGCACGTGCGAGGGAGACCAGCTGGCGCTCGCCTGCGGACAACCTCGAGCCCCGCTCTCGCACCGCTGTCGCCAGCCCTTGGGGAAGGGCCTGGAAGCGCTCCTCGACTCCGATGAGGCGAAGGGCACGGCGCACCGCCTCCTCGTCGGCACCTCGTCGGCCGATGGCGACGTTCTCGAAGATCGTGCCGTCGAAGAGGAAGCCCTCCTGGGGCACCACCACGATCCGGTGGCGCAGCGACGAGAAGGTGGCGTCCCGCAGGTCGACGCCGCCGTAGCCGATGCGACCCTCGCCGGGGTCGTACATCCGAGCCATGAGCTTGGCGAGAGTGGACTTTCCTGCGCCGGTCGGGCCGACGAGGGCCAGGCGTTCGCCCGGGCGAACGGCGAGGTTGACGTCGGCGAGCACCTGGGCCCGGCCGTCGTAGGCGAACCCGACGTCCTCGACGAGCAGCTCGCCTGTCTCCGGTAGGTCCACTGCGCCAGGCCGTTCGGTGAGATCTGACGGGACGTCGAGGAGATCGAACAGCTTCTTGAGCGCCGCGCCTGCCTGCTGGACCGTGTTGAACAGCTGGCTCAGCTGCTGGATGGGCTCGAACAGGTTCGTCAGGTAGAGCGCGAAGGCCGCCACCGTCCCGACGGTGATGAAGCTGTCGTGCACCAGCACCCCGCCGACACCGACGATGATCGCCATGGTGCCGATGCCAGCCAGCTCGATCACCGGAAAGTACCGGGCCGAGATGCGCACGGCGCGGAGGTTGGCGTCGAGCTGGGCACGATTGTGGCTGACGAAGACCTCGTTCTGCGACTCCTCGCGCGCGAAGGCCTGGACCACTCTGATGCCCGACAGGCTCTCCTGCAGGGTCGAGAGCGTCTGGCCCACGCGATCGCGCACCGTGAGGTAGGCGACGTTCGAGTCCCGGCGGAAGCGGATGCTGGCGACGACCACCACGGGCATGGCTGCAAGACACACCGCCGCCAGCACGGGCGAGAGAACGACGAGAACCACGATCGTGGCCACGAAGAGCAGGGCGTTCTGGATGAACATGACGAGGCCCTGCTGCACGAGCGTCTGGAGGGCGTCGACGTCCGAGGTCATCCGGGAGACGAGCCGTCCCGCCGGCTGCGAGTCGAAGAACGTCATGCCCATGGCCTGGAGGTGATCGAAGACCCGCACCCGCAGGTCTCGCAGGAAGCTCTCACCCACCCTGGTGATGAGCGTGATCTGGGTGCGGCCCAGCACGACCGCCACGGCGGCCGCGACGAGGTAGCCGACCACGGCGAGGTTGAGGACCAGGGCGTCGTGGGCCTGCAAGCCGCGGTCGATGCCCAGCCTCACCATCAGCGGGCCGGCGAGCATCGCCAGGGTGTACACGACGAGGACGACCAGGGCGACCGTCACCTGGCGCCGGTAGGGCCGCAGCATGCGCAGCGACCGCCGGACGACCTGTCGCGCCTGGCTCGACGACAGCTTCTCCTCGTCTCGCACCGCGCCGGACCCCCAGCCCATCATCGGACCAGGGCCTCGCTGTCCTGTTGTGGGGTTGTCGAGCCGGCTTCCTCGCGGGCCGACTGTGCCAGCAGCCTCCGGTAGCGCTCGCTGGTGGCGAGCAGCTCGGTGTGGGTGCCCTCGGCGACGATGCGGCCTCGGTCGAGCAGCACGACGCGGTCGGCCAGGGCCACCGTCGCCGGGCGATGGGCGATCACGATGGTGGTGCGGCCCTTCATCACCGCGGCCAGGGCGGCGCGGATCTCGTGCTCCTTGGTCGGGTCGACCGACGAGGTGGCGTCGTCGAGGATGAGGATCCGGGGGTCGGCCAGGATCGCCCGGGCCAACGCCACGCGCTGACGCTGACCCCCGGACAGCGCGAACCCCTGCTCGCCGACGACCGTCTCGTAGCCATCGGGTAGGTCGGCGACGAAATCGTGCAGGCCGGCGCGTCGCGCCGCCCACTCGACCGTCTCCTGGGGCGCATCGGGGTCTGCGAAGGAGATGTTGTTGCGGATGGTGTCGCTGAAGAGGAACGTGTCCTCGAAGACGATGCCCACCGCCCGCCGGAGCTCACGGAGGCGCAGGTCCTGCACGTCGGCACCGTCGATGGTGATGCGTCCGCCGAGGACCTCGTAGAACCGTGGAACGAGGCGGGCGACGGTGCTCTTGCCCGACCCCGTGGCTCCGACCAGGGCTACGGCCTCGCCCGGGCGCACGTGCAGGTCGAGCCGGTCGAGCACGGGCATCCCGGCGTCGCTCAGCTGACCGCCCTCAGGAGGCAGGTAGGCGAAGCTGACCTCTTCGAACCGCAGCTCGCCGTGGCCCGGCGGCAACGTCTGCCCGTCGGCCCGGTCGACGATGGCGGGGTGGGTGGCGAGAACCTCGTCGATGCGCGTGGCCGAGGCCACGGCCCGCTGGGCCATGGCGATGATCGTCCCCAGCATGCGCAGCGGCGCGATGAGCATGAGGATGTAGGTCATGAAGGCGACGAGCTCGCCCACGCTCAGGTGGCCGCTGAGCACCTGGTGGCCTCCGTACCACAGCACGGCCACCAGGCCCAGCGCCGGCAGGAAGTCCAGCAGGGGCATGAACGACGCCCGCATGCGCCCGAGAAGCACGGCGCGCTCGAACACCCGGTCGACCCGCGTCCGCAGCTTGCCCCCCTGGATCGCCTCGGCCCCGAAGCCCTTCACCACCCGGACGCCGACCACGGTCTCCTCGACCGTCCCCGCCACCTCCGCCAGCTGCTGCTGCAGCTCGAGCGACACGGGGTGGATGTTGCTGGCGAACCGCTTGGCCACGACGTTGATGAGCGGGAGGGCGGCGAGGGCGAGGGCGGCCAGTCCCGGATTGGTGACGAACAGGATCACGACCACCGCCGACACGGTGAGGGCGTTGCCGATGGTGATCGGGATGAGCGTGAGGAACGACTGCACCTGCAGCAGGTCGGTCGCGGCCCGAGCCATGAGCTGACCGGTCTGGGCGTGGTCGTGGAAGGCGAAGTGGAGCCGCTGGAGATGGGCGAACAGCCGGTCCCGCAGATCGGTCTCGGCCCGGTAGGAGATGCCGAAGGCGTAGAACCGGCGCAACCCGGTGCACACGGCCGACACGATCCCCACGCCCAGAATGGCGAGCGACCACTCGAGCAGAGCACCGTGGTCCCGGGAGATGATGCCCCGGTCGATCGCCAGCTGGGCCAGCGTGGGCACGGCGACCTTGGCCCCCGTCCAGAACAGGCCGGCGGTCACACCGAGCACCACCCAGTTGCGCTGGTCCTTCACCGCTCTGGCGAGCAGTTGCCACCCGGCGCGAGACGGCCGCTCACGACGCGCGGACATGGCGCAACCCTAGTGCACTTGGTTCGAGCGTCAAATTATTAAAGGCAGCCGGGGGCCCTTCGGACCCACCGAGCGTCATCCCGTCGGGGCGCGAAAGGCCACCACAGAGCCGTTGCTGCTCTGGGTACCGGTATTGGCGACGACCAGGCCGTCGGCCACCGAGACGCCCCCAAGCGAGGCTTCGGGGGTGGGCGATCCCGGCTTGGACAGCGAGAGCTGGGCGAGAGGCACGCCGGTCTGCTCGCTCCACGCGCCGACGAAGCCGCCCGACAGCAGTGAGTAGACGACCCCGTTGCTGATGGCGACCGGCGAGAAGTGGACCGGGTCACCGACACCAGCGCTCACCCACCTCGGCGTCCCCGTCGACGCCTGGACCGACCAGACGTAGCCGGGAGCCGAGATCGGTCCCACGATCTGGTCCGCAGCCGAGTCGTAGGCGGTGGAACCGAGGACGCCACCGAGCACCGAGCCCGGTCCCACCTGGGCGTGCCAGACGGGCTGCATGGTGGTGCGGTCGAGCACCCAGTAGGCGCCGCTCTTCTGGCCCTCCCCCACCAGGTGCCGGCCTCCGACGTCGATGAGGTTGGGCGACGCACCGAAGTCGAAGTCGAGACCCGGCGTGCTGGAGCTGAACACGTCTCCGCTCGTGGCCTGGAAGAAGCCGCGAACGGCGCCGGTGGCGAGGTCGAGCTCGAGCATGGCGTCAGTGGTCGGCGCAGCCTGACCCGAGTAGGCGTTGCCCGTTCCGATGTACACGGCCCCGGTCGCCAGGTCCACCGACGGGGTCGACCACACCGCCCCCCCGTTGAACCCGGGAGGCACCGTGTACTGCTTCCAGACGACGGCCCCGCTGGCCGCGTCGAGGGCGGTGACGCTGCCCCGGAGGGGCGACGCCGGGTCACCGCTCACGGCCGAGACCCCCTCGAGAACGAAGAGGCGACCGTCCGGCGCCGGCGCCACGGTCGGCGAGCCGTAGACGTCGGCATCGGTGGAGGTGTCGAGCACCGTCGACCACAAGCGTCGACCGGTCGCGGCGTCGAGGGCGACGAGGTACGGGCCACCGACCTTGGCGACCGGCACGAACACGGTGGATCCGCTGACGGCGAGCGAGCCGTTGACGGGATCGGGTGCCACCGACGTCGACCACAGGACGGACCCCGCGGGGCGGGCGCCGCCGCCGACGGCCTGAATGGCCCGCACGACGCCGCCGTTCGACCCCACATAGGCGACGCCGCCGGCCACCACGGGCGTCCCGGTGAAGTCGCCGTCGGTGAAGTCGTCCCGCCAGGCCTGGACCAGCGACGGCACGCTCGTCGGTGCGGGACCTCCGGCGACCGTGCGGCTGTTGGCGATGTCGGCACCGTAGGACGGCCACTCCCTCTGGGCGGCGACGCCCGTCGCCGCCGTGGCCCGCCCGGCGAAGGGCACCAGCCCGGCCACGAGAAACGAGGCCGCGGACAGCGAAAGTGCCAACGTGCTCCGACCCAACCGTTGCATCCCCAGCCTCCTCGTCCCCACGCAGGTCGTCCCCGCGAAGGCTCTACGTTCCGGATGGCGCCGGGGATTGCCTGCTTGCACCATCGACCAAATTTGGATCACCCTGCTCAGTAACCTTGGGCCGGCCCCCGGGGCCGGCGGCGCCGAGGCGAGAGGAGGAAGCCCGTGAGCAACAATCCTCCGGTCGAGGACTGGGCCAAGGACTTCGATCACACCGACGCCGCGTGGGTGGCCGACCCGTACCCCATCCTGGACGAGCTCCGGCGGGACTGCCCGATCGCCCACTCCGACCGCTACGGGGGCGTGTGGTTGCCGACCCGCCACGATGACGTCGCGGCCATCGCCTACGACACCGACAACTTCACCTCTCGCAGCGTCGTGGTCACCGGCCACCGGCCGCCAGACCTGTCACCCCGAGGCATCGCGCCGCCGATCTCCTCGGATCCACCGTTCCACAGCGGTGCACGGCGAATCCTGCTCCCCGCCTTCGCGCCGAAGGCGATCGCGCGGCTCGAGCCGATCACCCGCGCGTATTGCGAGGAGCTGGTCGCCGGGCTCAGAGGCGAGGAGGTGGTCGACGCCGCCGTGGGGTACGCCCAGGACATTCCCGTCCGGGTCATCGCCACCATGCTCGGGTTCCCGGCCGAGGACGCAGACACCTTCCGAGGGTTCGTCACCCACGCCCTGGAGGACGTCACCCTCCCGCTCGAGCAGCGGATCGCCGGAATGCAGTCGCTGTTCGCATACCTGCAGGTACAGGTCGAGGACCACATCGCCCAGCCCCGCGACGACCTCACCACGCAGCTCCTCGAGGCGGAGATGGACGGCGAGCGCATCGATATCACCCACGTGGCCGGCACGATCGCGCTCCTCCTGCTCGCCGGCATCGACACCACCTGGAGCGCCATCGGCTCGTCGCTGTGGCACCTGGCCGGCCACCCTGACGATCGCGCCCGCCTCGTGTCCGAGCCCGAGCTCATGCCCACGGCCATGGAGGAGCTCCTGCGGGCCTATGCGCCGGTGACGATGGCCCGGCTCGTCAAGCGCGACATGGAGTGGCACGGCTGCCCGATGAAGGCGGACGACTGGGTCCTGCTCTCGTTCCCGGCGGCCAACCGGGATCCCGAGGCCTTCGACGCCGCCGACGAGGTCGTCATCGATCGCCAGATCAACCGGCACTCGGCCTTCGGGCTCGGCATCCACCGCTGCGTGGGCTCGCACCTGGCCCGCATGGAGCTCCGGGTGGCTCTCGAGGTGTGGCTCCAGGCGTTCCCCTCCTTCCACCTCGCCGACCCAGCAGGCGTCGTCTGGGCCGGTGGCCAGGTCCGCGGGCCGCGCCGGCTGCCGGTTCGCATCGGCTGAGCCGGCCGTCTCGTCCGCGTGAGCTCAGGCGCGCGGGCCGATCGTCAGGCCGCCGTCGACGATCACGCTCTGGCCGGTGATGTACGAGGACTCCTCACCGAGCAGGAACAGCGCCGTATGGGCGACCTCCCAAGCCGTGCCCTGGCGCCGGGCAGGGATCCGCACCCTGTCTCGACGGTCGCTGATCGCTGACGCCTGCCGGCCGAGAGGGGTGTCGATCAGACCGGGGACCACCAGGTTGAAGCGGATCGAGGGAGCCCCTTCGACCGCCGCCTGGCGGCACAGCGACTCCAGGGCCGCCTTGGAGGCGCCGTAGGCGGGAATGGGCAGCACTTCGCGCGACGCGACCGAGCCGACGAGGACGACCGCGCCCACGGTCATGACCTGGAGGGCGTGCTTGCAGCCGAGGAACTGGGACCGGGCGTTGACTGCCATCACCCGGTCCCAGTCGGCGGCGCTCGTTCCCCGGAGCATGATGCCGGCGCCGACGCCGACGTTGAGCACCACGCCGTCGAGGCCGCCGAGGGCGTCGCGGGCATCGGCGAACATCGACGCCACCGCCGCCTCGTCGGCGGCGTCGCCGACCAGCACGACCGCCGTTGCCCCCTCGGCCCGAACGCGCTCAGCCGAGCGCTCGGCGCCGCGCCGGTCGATGTCCGCGACCGCGACCGCAGCCCCCTCGCGCCCGAACAGCACCGCCATCGCCCGCCCGTTGCCGATCGGCGGATCCTCCAGCCCGTGATCCTGTTGCCCCCCACCGACGATCAGCACCCGTCGCCCGGCCAGCCGTCCCCGGCCCGGCCCAGATCCCGAGGCGGGGTCCGGAACCGGCGCGCCTTCTCTCGCTGTGCTGCGGTTCACGCTGGTCACGGCCGCAGGCTCCTTCCCCAGCTGCGTGCTGCGGCCTCACAGCCTACGCCGGTTCAGGCATCGTCCCTCTCGTCGCCGGTGGGCGGGTCGGTCCACCCGTCTGGGAACGGCTGGGCCGCCTTGGGCAACGGGAGCCACAGCCGCTCCGGGAGCTCGTAGCAGCCCCGAGCCATCCGC
>Ga0066670_10000184_pt1 | contig 15960 bp, 13 predicted proteins | sample GraSoiAngelo_119_FD_66459 | JGI IMG/M metagenome (GOLD analysis project Ga0066670, IMG submission 66459) | Grasslands soil microbial communities from the Angelo Coastal Reserve, California, USA - 14_0919_05_20cm | ecosystem: Environmental > Terrestrial > Soil > Grasslands | place: USA...
TGCGTGAACGAGGACAGGGGCCGGCCGGACGCGTCCCACCCGTTGATCTCGCTCAGCACCGCCTCGGCGCTGGGCTCGTCCAGATCGCCCACGGTCGGGTAGTCCCACACGAGGTCGAGGACCGGCCGATCGACCTCGTCGTCGGATCCGGCGAGCTTCTCCCTGATGATCCTCCCGAGGTGGTAGTAGAACCACAAGTCGCTGCGGGCGTCGTCGGGAGGGTCCACCGCCTGGTGGTGCCACTGGAGCAGACGCTGGGTATTGGTGAAGCTCCCATCCTTCTCGGTGTGCGCGGCCGCCGGGAGGAAGAAGACCTCGGTGCCGATGTCCTCGGTGCGGAGCTCGCCCGTCTCTATCTCGGGGCCGTCCAACCACCACGTGGCGCTCTCGATCATGGCCAGGTCGCGCACGACCAGCCAGTCCAGGTTCGACATCCCGAGCCGCTGCATCTTGCCGTTGGCGGACCCGACGGCCGGGTTCTCCCCGGCCAGGAAGTAGCCCTTCACGCTGCCGTCGAGCTGGCCCTGGACGGTCTGGTAGGTGCCGTGATCCCCGGTGACGCGCGGCAGGTAGTCGAAGCAGAACTCGTTCTCCGGCGTCGCCGACTCCCCCCACCACGCCTTGAGCAGACTGACGAGATAGGCCCGCATGTGCCCCCACTGGCCGGTGCGGGACGAGGCTCCGGCGACGAAGTCGTCGAGGCCCTGGTGGTCATGGGCCCGACGCATCGGTAGGTAGCCCGGCAACAGGTCGTACAGGGTCGGGATGTCGGTCGAGCCCTGGATGCTGGCGTGCCCGCGGAGGGCGAGGATCCCACCACCCGGGCGGCCGACGTTGCCGAGGAGCAGCTGGAGCACCGACGCGGCACGGATGCTCTGCACCCCGACGGTGTGCTGGGTCCAGCCCATGGCATACGCGAAGGCAGAGGTCCGCTCGGGGCCGGAGTTGTCGATGAGCAGCTGCGCCACCTGCAGGAACTGCTGGCGCGGCACCCCGCAGATCCGCTCCACCAGCTCCGGCGTGTAGCGGCTGTAGTGCCGTCTGAGCAGCTGGAACACACAGCGGGGGTGCGTCAGCGTCTCGTCGCGTGCCGGCTGCCGGCGGGCCGAGCTTGCGGTCTCGGAGCCGGCCCCGTTCCACCATTCGCGGTGCCCGGCCGCCGGCATCGCCACCGTGCCTTCGTACTGCCAGCTCGAGGGATCGTACGAGCGACGCTCCGGATCGAAGCCGGAGAAGATGCCGTCGAGGTCCTCGGTGTCCCTGAAGTCGTCGGCCACGATCGTTGCGGCGTTCGTGTACGCCACGACGTACTCGCGGAACTCCTTCCCCTCGTTCAGCACGTGGTTGATCAACCCGCCGAGGAACGCGATGTCGGTCCCCGGCCGCAGAGGGACGTAGACATCGGCCAGGGCGCTCGTGCGCGTGTAGCGGGGGTCTACGTGGACGACCGTGGCGCCCCGCGCCTTCGCCTCCATCACCCACTGGAACCCCACCGGGTGGCACTCGGCCATGTTCGAGCCCTGGATGACGATGCAGTCGGAGTTCTGGAGGTCCTGCTGGAAGGTCGTCGCCCCCCCTCTGCCGAAGGACGTCCCCAGACCGGGGACGGTGGCCGAGTGTCATATCCGGGCCTGGTTCTCGATCTGGAGGGCTCCGAGCGCGGTGAAGAGCTTCTTGATGAGGTAGTTCTCCTCGTTGTCGAGCGTCGCTCCCCCGAGGCTGGCGACCGCCATCGTGCGCCGTGTCCGCTTGCCCTCGTGCTCCCACTCCCACGAGCTCCGGCGGGTGGCGATCACCCGGTCGGCGATGATGTCCATGGCCTCGTCGAGCGCGAGGTCCTCCCACTCCGTGCCGTGGGGACGGCGGTATCGGACCTTTCGCTGGCGCGACGGCCCGCTGACGAGCTGCTTGCTGGCCGACCCCTTGGGGCACAGCCGGCCCCTGGAGATCGGGCTGTCGGGATCACCCTCGATCTGGCTGACCACTCCATCCTGGACGTAGACCCGCTGGCCGCAGCCGACGCCGCAGTACGGACAGATCGACCCGACGACCTCCTGCGCCGATGCCGTCCGCGGTGAGAGCTGGGCGGAGTGGGACGACCGCGCCGCCGGTCCTCGACCGAGCCTGTCCCTGCCGAGCAGCTGCCGGGACACCGGCCACGACGTGAGCAGTCGCTGCAGCACCGGGGTCACCCTAGGGCACCTCGGCGAGCAGCCGGGACAGCTCCTCGCCGTTGCGCTGGGCCCAGTCCTGATGGCAGTTGTTCATGAGCACGTGGGTGATGCTCGTCTGGTCCGACAGGTCCCGGAGCCGGGGAACCCACCCCCGCAGCTCGGCCTCGCTGTAGCGGTAGGCGAAACGGCGCTGCACCGAACCGCTCTCCCACTCGGCGTCGTTGTGGCCGTGGAAACGGACCACGCCCAGGTCCGACGTGGCCATCACCACCGGAGGAACAGAGCTCCGAAAGCCCTGCGGCATGTCGACACAGACGTAGGAGATGTCGTAGCCCTCGAGGAGATCGATCGTCTCGGCCTGGTTGTCGTCGCGCAGCCAGCTCTCGTTACGAAACTCGACACAGATGCGCATGGGTCGGGCGCGCTGGACGCAGTCGAGAAGGTAGCGCTTGTTGGAGCTCCTCAGTGTGAACCACGGAGGGAACTGGAACAGGAGGACGCCCAGCTTTCCGGTCCGGTGCAACGGCTCGAGGGCCGACAGGAACCGCTCCCACATCTCGTCCACGACGCGCGCCTCGAGATCCTTGGGGTAGAGCCGCTTCTTGCCCTCCGGACGCGGCAGATCACGAGGGATCGCCTCGGTCATCGTCGGATGCTGGGTGAAGAGCGAGAACGCCTTGATGTTGAACACGAAGTGCTCGGGCGTCCGCTCGGTCCACCGGCGGGCCACATCCGCAGCCGGCGGGAAGTAGTAGGTCGAGTCAACCTCGACGAGCGGGAACCTGGACGCGTAGTGCTCGAGCCTCGCTTCGGCCGAGTTGACACCCGACGGGTACCAGCCGGACTTGACGAGGGATCGATCCGTCCACGACGCCGTGCCGACGAGGATGTCCCCCACCGTTGCGGGTCACCGTCGGACGTTGGCGAGCCGCTGCTGGCGCTGAGTCAGGTTCGTGAGCCCACCGCCGCGGGGATTGCCCTTGCAGTCCAAGCACAACTGCGCGGCCGGGAGTGCCTCCAGTCGGGCGCGGGGGATGCGCTCGCCACAGTGGTCGCAGCGTCCGTAGGTGCCCTGGTCGATCTTGGCCAGAGCCAGATCGACCTCCTCGGTCGTCGCCCTCGCCAGCTCGACGACGGTGCGGTCGCGGTCCCTCGCCACGCCCGTGCTGTCGCCCTCGCCGGACTCGTCGTCGAACTGCACCTCGTCGGGCCCCTCCCCCTGCGCGAGACGGGCCAGGTCCGCCTCACCCTCCACTCGCCGCGCCTCGCTGCTCACCCGGGCGCGCACGAGCTTCTCTCGTTGCCGGGCCAGGAACTCGTCGTTCCCGTTGCCGCGCCGGCCCGCGGCCCCGGATGCGACTTCTGATCGGGTACCAGTGATGTGCATCGCACCGCCTTGTCACTCACCGATGGTCGAGCCTTGTCGTTACTACCCGCGACCGGGCTCGGCCAACCTCACCCGAGGTGGCGTGTGACGCATGTCCTTCGTGGTCGGACGCCGACCGCGCCCGCCCGGGCTCAGTTCGGCGCGCCGACCGCGGTGCCTCCGGTCTGCACCGCGTATCCGGTGTAGGTACCGGTGCCGCCGACATCGGGGGCATCGTGGCTGTAGGCGATGTGGGCGAGACCCGACTGGTCGGTGTCGATCCCGAAGTCGTCGAAGAGCTGGCGCCCGGACGAGCAGGTGGCACCGGCCTCACACACGGTGCCCCGGTGCACCGGCACGACGGCCCCCGGCGCTCCCCAACCCGTCGCCGTGCCGGCGGTGTTCTGGGCGAAGTAGACCGACCAGGCCTGGTTCGGGCCGGGCGCCGTCGTGCTGCCGTAGTAGACGAGGTCCACGCCCCCCGACGTGGCCACCAGCCACGGGAAGACGCCCTGGGCGGTGTTGGTGCTGACTGGTCCCGAGCAGGTCCAGCTGGCGCCGTGGTCGCCCGAGACGGCGGTGAAGACGTTGGTGTCGTCCGACCACGCCATCCACAGGTTGCCGGACGGGTCGACCGAGACGTCGGGGAACTGGTGGCCGAGCGACTTCTGCGACGAGCTGGTGCTGCAGGCCACCGCACGATCGGCCCAGGTGTAGCCGCCGTCGTTCGAGACGGCCAGGTACGCCTCGTTCTGGGCAGAGCCGGACGACGTCGATGGAGCCACGAACGACTGGAAGGCCCAGAACGGCGTCTTCCCACCCGAGTTCGCCACCGTCCCCGCGGTGTTGCGGTGATCGATCGCCAGGTTGCCGTGCTGGTTGTTCGAGGCCTTGAAGTCCGTCGCCGGGATGGCCTGGCTCGTTTGGACGTAGCCAACGCCATCGGAGTCCGTCCGCAGGATGTCGATGTTGCCGGTCGCGATGTCGTGGTAACTGAGCAGTGAGCTGTGGGCGCCGTAGGCCGCGATCCACGGCCGGTCGTCCACGGGCACGCCGACCTGGACCGGGACGTTGGAGAAGGTGCTCCCGTTGTCGGCCGACGTGGCCACGGCCACCGAGCCGAGGTTGAGGCTGGCGACGTAGACGTTGTACGCGCCGCCGGCGTTGGTGGCCCCGGCGATGGCGAGGTCGGTGTCACCGCCCGACGCGCCGATGCCGCCGCTGGCGTTGGGCTGGCCGCGGTATTCCAGGTTGCAGGCGCTGGCAGTCGCCCCTCCCGGCTGGCCGAGGCCCCGCCACACGTCGGTCCCACCGCCGAGGCCCCGCTCGGACGACACGAAGACGTTGTTCGTCGGCGACACGTGGATGGCGGGCTCGCCGGCCACGTTGGTGCCGCAGCCAGAACCGCTCCCGCTGTTGCCGACCGTGTTGTCCTGCAGCTGGCCGGTGGCGAAGGTGCCCGAGGCCGCCAACGGCGCCGTCCGCCCACCGGGCGACTTCGGCGGTTGAGGGGGCTTGCCGGGCTGAGCGCCGGCGGCCACCGCGGTGACGCCGAGTGCTCCACCGACGAGGCTCAGCGCCGCTCCCGCGAGCAGGCCCTTCCGTAGCGACGACAACGAACGGCTCAACGTCGGCCTCCCCGGTCAAGGCGCTTTGGCCCCAGCAGCGCGCGGTGCCGGGCTTTCTAGACGCGCCAGAGCGGCGCTGGCAACCAGCGCCGCCCCGGCCTCGAGGGCGCGCGTGCCGGGTGCGGCGCTAGGCGGTCGTGCCGGAGCGTCCTCCGCCGGGTCCCGCCTCTCGTGCCTCCTCCACGGAGGCGAGCGCCTCGCGAAGGCGCGCCAGCCACTCGTCCTGGTTGTCGCCGACGAGCCGGACGCACCAGGCCAGTGCCTCGCTCCTCGAGCCGGCGACCCCGGCGTCGACCAGGGTGTCGAGGACGAGCCGCTCGGGTTGGCGCAGCCTTGTCAGCACGGGAACAGCCAGGTTGGTGAACACTCTCCGGGTGTCCCCGCTCACCGCTCCCCAGGCCACGCCCCGGCCGTAGCGGGCCTCGGCTTCGGAGTGGATCGCCATGCGCGCCTGGCGGGTGTCCTCGCGGAAGCGCTCGATGCGGCCGGCCTCGGCCGCCCGGACCTCCGCCTCACCCGCACCCTCGGCCAGCGAGGGCGCGTCCAGCGTGCCGACCACGACGATCTCGTCCCGGTCGACGGTCACCTCCGGTGCGCCTGCGAACCAGTCGTCGGGCAGGCGGCCCGACAGCCAGCCCCGTGCCTCCTCGGCCGACAGCGGGGTGACGTTCTCCCACCGCCCCCGGCGTCCCCTGCGGCCCCGCCAGGGCGGACCGTGGTCGTGCGGGTGGCCGGACTCCCACCGGCCCCGTCGCCCGCCACCTCGGCGGGCTCCCGTCGCTTCGTCGTCTCTCATGTCGCTCCTCACGGATGCTCTAACTTTGATTACGAGATTACGTTGATAATACCCTTGGCGACGGCCGGCGACAAGGCACCAGGGCACCAGGGCACAGGTGGAGCCAGGCCGTGGCCCGACGGCGCGCGGGCCGCAGCACGGACGCCAGGGGAGGATGTCCGGCCGGCCGGCCGGTCACCCGCCCAACCGGTCCCGCCAGCGGGACGGCGCCGGTACGATACGGGCCCGGGCTCGAACCACCAGGCGGTGGTCGCCCGGGAAGGATCCCATGAGACGTGCAGCGGCGCTGGGCTGCGTCGCGGCGGTCGGTCTGACCGCCGCGGCCTGTGGAGGAGGAAGCGGCGGCAGCGCGACCGCCACCGGCTCGTCAGCAGGCGCCGGCAGCGGTAACACGTCGGCGTACTGCACTGCGGCCCGACAATTCCAGCAGGCAGCGGTCGCGGCGGAGGGCAATCACGACCAGATACGCAACGCGTTCTCTGCCTTCGACCAGGTCGCGGCGAAGGCGCCGAGCCAGATCCGGTCTTCGGCGCAGACCCTCCGCTCGTCGTACCAGAGGATCCTGTCCGCGCTCGGGTCGACCGACCTGAACCAGAACCCTCAAGCGCTGACGACCGCGGCGAGCACCGTGGTCAAGGGTCAGGAAACCCGGCTGGCGAGCGCTGGTCAGCAGGTGACGGATTACACCAAGCGCACCTGCGGGGTCGACTTCAGCGCTTCAGGGGGATCGACCACCACGACGAAGCCCTGAGCACCGCCGGCTGTCGAGGTCGACGAGCGCTCAGCGAGTGGATCGGCTGGCCGCGGGCCGACCTCGACGCGATGTCGCCGCCTTGCTCACCTTGGCAGGCGAGCGCCGCCGGGCGGGCGTCACCTTCCGGGTTGCAGCGGGGCGGCGAGCCTTGGAGCTGGTCCGTGCTCTCGTCTGCGGCCGGCGACGCGTCTTGGCTGCGCCGCGCGCTCTCGTCGTTGCCGACCGCTTCACCACGCCTTGGCGGGCCGACGTCAGTCCCGCCTGCCGGAGAACAGACCTCGGCACACCGCCCTGCAACCACGCCTGAACGGTGATGCCCTTGCGTTCGCTGTAGGACTTGGCCGCGGCGACGAAGCCCGCCTCGAGCTCGGTCAGGTCGCCGCCGCCGTCTTGACCCATGTTGGCGATCTCGGCCTCGAGATCGATCCTTCGTTGCACGAGCTCAACGCGGGCGAGTGAGCTCGCCGTCGACAACTGATCAACGGTCTCTCGCAGCTGGCGATTGGCGCTTTCCACCGTTCGACGCCGGCCCCGGCGAGGCTTCTGTCTCGCCAGGGCGTCGAGATAGCGCCGGATGGCACGGCCCTGCTCGCGGCCCTCGGCCAGGGCCTTCTTGTGCTGATTGCTCATCGGTCGCCGACCACGCCGCGCCGTCGTCGTCGAGCGTGCGGAGTTCGATTTGGGTGTCATCTGCGCTCTCGTGATGGCTTGTTCCGACTGATTGATGTGGACTGCTTGATACGACCGCAGAATGCGAATCGATCGGAAAGAAGTTTACCGCGTATTCCCCAAATGGCAATTTGCGTGAAAACACCCATCGAACGCCGAAGCCCGATCGCTTCTCACACCAGCAGCTGCTGTCGCGGTGCGTGTCGCCTGTCGCCGAACGACCGGTCGACGAGCCGAGCGAGCCGTTCACCGACAGGTTCGCTGTGGTCGCGATCGGTACGCGCACCTTCGTCGTCGGCCCGTCACGAGCGGTGATCGTCCGCGGTCACGCCCTTGTCGCCGTGCTCGCGCGCTGCAGGCCCGCGGGCGGTGCTGGCCCGGCTTCGGGGGCGGGCTGCCGGATCGACGGGATGATCAGGGCGGCGCCAGCGGCGGCGACGGCGATCACCGACGCCACGACGAACGCCCGGCCGAAGCCTGACGTCGTCGCCGACGCGACCGCCGCCCGGGTGTGGGCGGTGCCGACCAGCAGTGAGCGGGTGTGGTCCGCGGCAACCGTCGCCAAGGCAGCGAGACCGACGGATCCGCCGATCTGGCGGGTCGTGTTGACGAGCCCCGATGCCAGCCCGGCCTCGCTTCGTGCCACTCCGGCGGTGGCCGCGAAGGTGACCGGCGTGAACGACAGGCCGAGACCGAGAGCGATCAGGACCCCTGGGCCCAGGATGTCGACCACGTAGGTACCCGTCGCCGAGAACTGCGACAGCCACGCCAGGCCCGACGCCGAGACGAGCGGCCCGACGACGAGGAGGGCGCGAGCGCCGACTCGGGGCAGTAGGCGCGCGCTGATACCGGCGCCCACGGCGATGGCGACAGTCTGGGGCACGAAGGCCAGCCCAGCCACGAGGGGGCTGTAGCCGAGGACGTTTTGCATGTACAGCGTCAGGAAGTACCACATGGCGAAGATGGCTCCGCCGAGGCAGAGCATCACCACGTTCGCCCCGGACACCGAGCGCGACCGGAACAGTCCGAGGGGCATCAGCGGCGCCGCCGCGATGCGGGTCTCGATGACGAGGAACAGGCCCAGGAGCACCGCCGCGATGGCGAGGGGGACGAGCGTCTCCACCGACGTCCACGCGTACACGTCGGTGCGAACGATGGCGTAGACCAGGGCGACGAGCCCACCCGTGACGGTCAGAGCGCCGGCGACGTCGAGGCTCCGACGCTGGGTCTCCACCCTCGTCTCGGCCAGCACGACGCGGGCCACGACGATACCCAGCACGCCGATGGGCACGTTGACGAAGAAGATCCATCGCCACGAGAGGTAGTCGGTCAGGACACCACCCAGCAGCGCGCCGGTCGCGCCGCCGGCGGCGGCCATCGCGCTCCAGACGCCGAGGGCCCGAGAGCGCGCCCGGCCCTCCGTGAACGTGGTGGTGAGGATGGTCAAGGTCGCGGGCGACAGCACGGCGCCGCCCAGGCCCTGGACGGCCCGCGCCCCCACGAGCATGCCCTGGGTCTGGGCGAGCCCCCCAGCCAGGCTGGCCAGCGAGAACAGCGCCAGGCCGAGGATGAAGAGCCGCCGACGACCGTACAGATCGGCGGCCCGTCCCCCGAGAAGCAAGAAGCCGGCGAACGTCAACGTGTAGGCGTTCACCACCCACTGCAGGCCCGTCTGACTGAACCCCAGGCTGGAGCGCATGGACGGCAGCGCCACGTTCACGATCGACACGTCGAGTATGACCATGAACTGGGCGAGACAGGCGAGCGAGAGGATGACCCACTGCCGGCCGCGCAGCTCCGTCGACGAGGAGGATGCGCTCATAGGATGTACCAATCGTGCACGGGACGAACGTATTCCTGGGCAGGCCGAACTTTCCCGTCGGATCTCGTCTGCGCCGGCCGGCGACCTGCCGACTCATCTCTCCCCGGCACAGTGGCCCGGAACCGACTGCCATACACTGAGCAGTTGTGATCGACTACTCGTCCCTGGAATCCACCGCAGGGCAGGACTGGTATGCGCTGGACCCGGACCTCCAGGCCCAGGTGCGACGCCACTGCCCGCCGGAGGACCTCGAATGGTCCGAGGCCAAGCTGGGCGAGCTGGGTCGCCTCGTCGGCACGGTGATCGGCCCCAACGCCGAGACGATCGACGCCCACCCTCCTGAGCTGGTCCGCTACGACAGATGGGCCGAGGAGGTCGACCGTGTCGTCCATCATCCCGCCATGCTGGAGTCCAAGCGGGCCCTGTGGCGCGTGGGCTACGCGGGCGGGTTCTCGGCCGACGAGGCCGCCCGGGGACGAGCCGTTCCGGGCGCTGTCCGCATGGCGTCCGGCTACCTGGTGTCGCAGGCCGACACGGGCCTGGTCTGCAGCATCGGCATGACCAGCGGCGTGGCCGGCCTGGTCGAGGCCTACGCCCCACCCGAGGTGGTCGACGCCCTGCTCCCCCGGCTCCGTGCGCAGGACATGGACGAGGGAGCCGACGGCTCGATGTTCCTGACCGAACGCGACGGCGGATCCGACCTCGGCCGCACCGTCCACTGCACGGCCCGCGACATCGGCGACGGCCGGGTGCTCATCAACGGGGAGAAGTGGTTCTGCTCGAACATCGATGGCGCCGCCATCGTCATCCTGGCCCGGCCCGAGGGTGCTCCCGAGGGCTCCCGAGGCTTGGGCCTCTACCTCGTGCCGCGGGAGCTCGACGACGGGGCGCGCAACCGCGTCGTGATGCGTCGTCTCAAGCCCAAGCTGGGCACCAAGAGCGTTCCGACGGGAGAAGTCGAGTTTCACGACGCGCTCGGTTACGCGCTGCGCCCGAGGCGCGGCACCGGCGAGTCCGGCCATTCCGATGCCGGCGGCCTCAACCGCATGATGGAGATGGTCAACGGGTCGCGGTTCGGGGTCGCGCTCATGGGTCTCGGGATCGCTCGCCGTTCGTTGCTCGAGTCGGCCATCTGGTGCCACCACCGGTCCGCCAAGGGAAGACTGCTGATCGACCTGCCTCTCGTACGCGAGCAGCTCGTCGACCTGGCGGTGGAGGTCGAGGCGGGGGTGGCCCTGGCCATGGAGTGCGCCACCGCCCAGCGCCAGCACGACGCCGTCCGTCTCCGACGGATCCTCGTCCCCGCGACCAAGGTGGCCGTCACCCGCCTCGGGGTGGAGGCGGCCAGCGCGGCCGTCGAGCTGCACGGCGGCAACGGCTACTGCGAGGACTGGCACCTCACCCGCCAGCTGCGGGACGCCCAGTGCCATCCCATCTGGGAAGGCACCGAGCACATCTGCAGCCTGGACGTCCTCCGCGCCATGCGCCAGGACGCAGCGCAGGAGTCCGTCGTGGCGCGCGTCGACGCCGCCCTCGACGGCGTGCAGTCGGGGTCTCCCATCCTGGGTGAGGCCGCTGACCTGGTGGCGGCGGCCAACCGCCGCCTGGCCGCCCGGTCCGAGGAGGTCGCCACCCTCGATGCGGACCGCGCCGAGGCGCGGTCGGGCCGCCTGGCCTGGGCCCTGGCCCGCACGGCAGCGGCCGCCCTGCTGGTCGAGCAGGCCGACCACGACACGCGGAAGTCCCTCGTCGCCCTGCGGTTCGCCCGACGCCACCTGGCGCCCGAGGAGGTCTGGAACGACCGGATCGCGGCCGAGGCGGGGCGGGAGATCCTCTCGTGCGCCGCTGTGGACGAGGCGTCAGCGACCAAGGCAGCCGCTTGAGGCGCTGACCGCCTCCGGTGACCGGCCTCGCTACGCCAGTCGGTTGCGCCTCGTCAGCAGGCGGGCGACGACGGACAGCACCACCACGAAGAGGATGAGGACGAGCGCCGCGCCCCACGCCCGGTCGACGGCGACCTTGAACGCCGATGTCGCCTGCTGGTACACGAACAGCGGCAGGGCCGACTGCGGCCCGTGCAAAGGGTTGTAGTTCACCGAGTCGAAGCCGAAGGCGGTGAGCAGCAGGGGCGCCGTCTCACCCGTCACCCGGGCCACGGCGAGGATCACACCGGTCGTGATGCCGGCCGAAGCCACCGGCAGCACCACCGAGAGGATGGTGCGCCACTTGGGCACGCCCAGGGCGTAGCTGGCCTCTCGGAGCTCGTCAGGGACGAGCTTGAGCATCTCCTCCGAGGCGCGGGCCACGACCGGGAGCATGAGCACCGCCAACGACATGCCGGCAGCGAAGCCCGAGAACCCCTGGTGGAGGGCCAGCACCCAGAAGGAGAAGATGAACAGGCCGGCAACGATGGAGGGGATGCCGGTCATCACGTCAATGAAGAAGCGCACGGCCGCGGCCAGCGTGCCTCGTCCGTACTCCACCGTGTACACGGCGGCGAGGATCCCGAGTGGGACGGCGATGATGCTGGCGATCAGCACCTGTTCGATCGTCCCCACGATCGCGTGGTAGATGCCGCCGTTGGTGTCGAGGGGACCGACGCCACGCAGGGTCGTGGACAGGAAGCTCCAGTCGATCACGCTGAGGCCCTTCCCCACCGTGTAGACGATGACGCCGACCAGGGGGATCAGGGCGATCACCGCACCAGCGGCCATGGCGACGGTCGCGGCCCGGTTCACCCACATCCGCCGGGCCCTGGGCGGTGACAGGGAGGTGGCCATCTACGCGCCGCCCCGGCCGAACGAGGGGGCACGGACGAAGGCGCGCGCTCCGATGTTGACTACCAGGGTGATGGCGAACAGCACCAGTCCCGAGGCGATGAGCGCCTCCCGTCCCAGGCTCCCCGCCTCCCCGAACTTGGTGGCGATGTTGGCGGCGATCGTGTTGTTGCCGGGCTGGAGGATGTGGGTGTTGACGACGAAGCTCGGCGCCAGCACCAGGGCCACGGCGATCGTCTCGCCGAGGGCGCGCCCGAGCCCGAGGATGATCGCGCCGACGAGCCCGCTGCGTGAGTACGGGAACACGGCCATGCGGATCATCTCCCACCGCGTGGCGCCGAGCGCGACGGCAGCTTCCTTGTGGGCCGTGGGCGTCTGGCGGAACACCTCGCGGGAGACGGCGGCGATGATGGGGAGCACCATGATGGCCAGGATCACCGAGGCGGCGAAGATGGACCGGCCGTAGAGCTGGCCCGGGTTGGAGAAGAGCGGGAACCACCCGAACCAGCTGTTGAGCCACTTTCCCACCGGGATCAGCCTGGGAACGACGTACACCAGGCCCCAGAGCCCGAAGACCACGCTGGGGACGGCGGCCAGGAGGTCGATGACGTAGCCGAGCGGGCGCCCCACCCGGGTGGGCGCCACCTCGACGATGAACAGCGCGGCGCCGATGGCGACCAGGGCCGCGATCACGACCGCGATCAGGCTCGAGAGAACGGTCCCGAACACCAGGGCCGCGACCCCGAACACCGGTGGGGTGTTGTCGGGGAACCAGACCTTGGTCGTGAAGAAGCTCCACCCTGCGGTCGTGAAGGCGGGTCTGGCCTCGATGAGCAGGAAGATCAGGATGGCGACGATCAGCGCCAGGACGAATATCCCACCCCCGACCACGACGATCCGAGCCACGCGTTCCCCGCGTCCGGTTCCCCCCTGCCGGAACCGGTCGTGGATCGGGATCTCGGGGTCGAGAACGCTCATCGATCACCCCTTACAGCGCATCGCCGGGGTGACACGGACCTGTCACCCCGGCGAGCACCGCGCGTGTCAGCTGAGGCCCGCCGCCGCCGTCTGGCTCTGGCTGGCCACGTTGGCGGGCAGCGGCGCGTAGAAGAGCTGGTTGGCCGACGACTGGCCCGGTCCTACGGCGTACTGGATGAAGTCCTTGAGCAGGGTGCCCACCGCCGGGGTGGGCGACTTCGTCGGGACGAGGACGTAGGTGAACGTCGAGATCGGATAGGAGGTGTTGCCTGGCGCCTGGTAGTTGATCTTCGCCGTCCCGTCGGGATTGACCGTGGTGGAGGCGAGCGCAGCCGTCGCCCCCGAGGGCGAGGGCTGGACGAACTGACCCGAGGCGTTCTTGATGCTGGCCGTCGACACCTGGCCGCCCTTGGCGTACGAGAGCTCGGCGTAACCAATGGCGCCCTCGGTCTGTGTGACGACGGCGGTCACACCGTCGGAGCCCTTGGCGCCCTGGCCGGTGGGCCACGGCACGTCCTTGGCTGAACCGACGGTCCACACCGTGCCTGCCACCGTCGTCAGGTAACCGGTGAATGCCGCCGTTGTCCCCGAGCCGTCGGAGCGGTGGACGACCTGGATCCCTTCCGAGGGCAGGTTCGTCCCGGGATTGTCAGCGGCGATGGCCGGGTCGTTCCAGGTCTTGATCTTGCCGGCGAAGATGCTCGCCAGCGTGGATGGTGACAGCTTGAGGTTGCTCACACCGGCGACCTTGTACTCGATGGCGATGGGGCCGGCGGCCCAGATGATCTGTTGGGCCCCGCCCGGGTACTTGGCGTTGGCCGCCGCCTGCTCGCTCGCCGCGAAGGGGACGTCGCTGGCGCCGAAGTTCACCGTGCCGGCGGTGAACTGCTGCACTCCGGCACCGGAGCCCACGCTCTGGTAGTTGACCGTGGACCCTGGGCATTTCGACTGGTAGTCCTTGATCCACTGCGTGAGGATCGTGTTGACGAACGTCGAACCTGCACCCGTGAGGGTGCCGGATGCACAGTTGACCTTCTGGTTGCCCGTGGAGCCCGCCGTCGTCGAGCTACTGGAGGTCGAGCTGGAGCTCCCGCACGCAGCAGCGGTGAACGCGACGGCAAGGGCAGCCACCCCGAAGGCCGAGCGCCGACCGAGCTGGCCTCGGGCGCGCCGGCCTCGGGCGCGCCGGTTGGACTGGGCGATTGTTGTCTGAGTCACGAAACAGCAACATAGAGCGGTCCGGTGACGCCCAGGTGGAACCCAGGTGAACTCAAGCTGAAGAGCCTTCCAACTCTCGCCGTCCCGACGTGTCCAGGCCGGGGCTCCGCCGGCCGCGGCGACGGACGTAGTCAGGCCCGAACACCGCAGGGAGCGCCCACCTCGATTCGGCCCGCCGGATCCGGTAACCGACCTCGTCGTCGGCGAGGACGGCCTCTGCCACCTCGAAGCCGGCCGACCAGGGACAGTTGAGGTGGCAGCGAACCTCGATGGCCGTGCCCGCCGGGAGGACGTACGGAGCGTGGGCCGTCTTGGAGCGCATCTTCCTCCTCCGTCACACCGCTACGGCAAGGGTGCCATCAGGACTTTGACAACCCCAGGTAGCCGGGTCGTAGCCACGGTGTTACGAGATGGCGGTTCCTCGCTGAACGTTCGGCAACCTGCCCTGGTCGCGTCAGCTCTTCTCCACCCGGCCATCCCGGGGTGCCGGGCGTCGGGCTGCGACGAGGCGGCTAGGGTGCCGCTCGGAGAGGACAGCCGGGCCGGGAGGCCGGCCAGGCAGGTGAGCCGGCCCGGGAGGCCGGCCAGGCAGGTGAGCCGGTCCACAGGCGGGCCCGGAGAGATGGAGAGGCAATGGGGAGCGAGGACCTGCACGAGCCCGAGTCGAAGCTCCGACCCGACACCATCGAGCGACACCGGGCGACGGTCTCGCTGAAGGAGGAGCTGGAGGCGATCGACTGGTACGACCAGCGGGTCGATGCCAGCGACGACACGGACCTGCAGGAGGTGCTGCGTCACAACCGGGACGACGAGAAGGAGCACGCGGCGATGAACCTGGAGTGGCTCCGCCGCCACGATCCCGAGCTCGACCAGCAACTCCGGCTCTACCTGTTCACCGAGGGGTCGATCACCGAGAGCCCTGACGCTCCGGCGCCACAGGCACAGCCCGGCGCCACTTCGGGACCGCCGTCGTCGCTCGGGCTGGGAGCCCTGCGGGACAAGGACGGTCTGTGATGGACCATCTCCGCCGCCGCCTGGCACCCATCACCGATGCGGGGTGGGAAGCTGTCGACTTCGAGGCGGCACGGGCGCTCCGCCACTTCCTCGCCGCCCGCCCCCTGGTCGACTTCGACGGCCCCAAGGGTTGGGACCACTCGGCGAGCAACCTCGGCCGCACCGAGCCGGTCGTCTCGGTCTCCGACGGCGTGGAGCTGCGGCGCCGGCTCGTCCAACCGGTCCTCGAGCTACGGACGCCGTTCACCCTCGGGCGGGACGAGCTCGACGCGGTCGACCGGGGCTCGGCCAATCCCGACCTCTCCAACCTCATCGAGGCGGCTCGGCGTGCCGCCATGGCCGAGGACCGGGCCGTCTTCCACGGCCACCGCGAGGGCGGGATCGTGGGCATGACGGAGGCGAGCCCGCACGCCCCCCTACCGATCGACGACGATTACAACGCCTACCCGCGAACCGTCGCCAAGGCGGTCGCCGCCCTGCGGACGACGGGTGTCGGCGGCCCCTACGGCATCGCCCTCGGTCCTCGCTGCTACACCGGGGTCATCGAGACGACCGAGCACGGGGGGTACCCGGTGCTGGAGCACATCCGCCTGATCCTCGGCGGACCGATCATGTGGGCGCCCGCCGTGGAGGGCGCGGTCGTGGTCAGCCTGCGGGGCGGTGACTACCTGCTCGAATGTGGCCAGGACCTGTCCGTGGGCTACCTCGACCACACCGATGATGCGGTCCGGCTCTATTTCGAGGAGAGCCTGAGCTTCGCCGTC
>Ga0066670_10000190_pt1 | contig 15718 bp, 11 predicted proteins | sample GraSoiAngelo_119_FD_66459 | JGI IMG/M metagenome (GOLD analysis project Ga0066670, IMG submission 66459) | Grasslands soil microbial communities from the Angelo Coastal Reserve, California, USA - 14_0919_05_20cm | ecosystem: Environmental > Terrestrial > Soil > Grasslands | place: USA...
GGTTCCGCATTTGGTCGAAAGTGGGCGGTGCGCTCGCAGCCGCGGTGACCACTTTCGACCAAATGTGGAACACCCCTGAAGACGGCCCTGTCGGGGCTCAGCGCTCGGTGGGCTCTTCGAGCAGATCCTCGGCCGCTTGGCGGACCTGCCAGTCCCGGTCCTGTCGGGCCCGCGCCAGGGCGGCGTCGACGGCCGGACCGGAGAAGGGCGCCAGGGCGATGACGGCCCGACGGCGGACGGCGGGCCGATCGCTCTGGGCCGCCAGTATGGCGGGCAGCCCGCGCTCGTCGCCGATGGCACCGAGGGCCGCGACTGCCGCCTCGCGGCACAAGGGGTCTGGGTGGTTCGTCGCCACCATCGCGACCGCATCGACCGACGAGCGGTCACACCGTTCACCGGCGGCCCAGGCCGCCGCCTCGACGACGAGCGGCTCGGGGTCGGCGAGGGGGGCGCGCAGGTCCACCTCCGGACACCGGGTGCTCAGCTCGCAGGCCCGCCGGCGGACGTCGGCGGCGGGATCGCCGAGGGCGGCGACGAGGTCGCGCTGAACCAGCCGGCCCATACGAGACAGGGCGCCGAGCGCCGCCGCTCGAGTACCTCCCGCCTCCTCGATCAGGCCGGCCCTGGCCGCCTCCTCGTCACCGGCGTGCCCGGCCAGCGTGACCACTCGGCGCGCCCTCGCCTCGGCCAGGGCAGCCTCGGAACCGTGCCGCTCAGCTGCCGGATCCATGACCGAGCGCCCCCACGACGAAGAAGACCAGCCCGAGCAGTATCCCGGCTCCGACGACTCCGACCGTGACCGCCAGCACGAACAACATGACGAGCGAGTACCCACGCTGATCGGGGGTGGCGCGGACAGGCGAGGGCCAGCGGGCGAGCAGCCGGATGCGGCTCGCCAGTCGGCCAGCCACGCCGGGTCGAGCGGGTCGCTCCGGATGGGGCTGGAAGGGGGCGGGTCCCGCCGACGAGGGCGCTGCCGGCACGACCTTCGTCGGCTCGGCGGCGGGGGGCGTTGGCTCGGCGGTCGCCGGTGCGGCGGGTTCGGCCTCGGCTGGCGCCGCTGGGGCGGGTGGGGCCCACGCCGTTGGCGAGGCGGGCTCGGCACTTGGCGGGGGCGGCAGGGGCCACGACGGCGCCGTCGCAGCCGGCTCAGCCGACGCCGGTGTGACGGGTTCGGCAGGCGCGGCCGACGGCGTCGCGGCGTCGTCGAGCTCTGCGTGTTCGGCAGACGACGCCTCGTCCTCGACGCGCTCGGGCGGCACGGGCACCGGCTCTCCGGGCTCGGCGGGGGAGGCTGTGCCGTCTGCCGGTGTGGTCCCGTCCGTTGTATCTCCTGGCCCGGCGCCGCTCTCGGCCGGGGGATTCGCGTCACCATCCCCCGCTGGGTTGTCCGCCGGGGACCGATCCACGGAGGTCTTCGTCGCGTCGGCTTCGTTGCGGGGGCCAGGCTCGCCAACGCCGTCCTGTCCGCCCAGCGCCGGCTGCCCCACGGCGTCAGCTCCATCCGGGTAACCGACGCGCTCCTCGGAGGACTGCACCGACGGACCAGTCTCGCTGTGGCCCGCGATCGCTGGTCCTGCCCTCTCGGCAGGGCTGCCCTCAGCGTTCGGGCTCGAGTCCTGATCGAACAGAGGAGCCATGGGCGCTCAAATGGCCGACTGCGCCGGCAGGAGCTGCGTTCCGTGGCAGGCTGGACGGGGCGACGGCGACGAAGCAGGTTCGCACCGGAGGCCCGGAGCAGAGGGGCACAAACCAGACTTGAGCACGATCGATCCGATGGTACAACCAGGCCCCTCGCGATCTGGCTCCGAACCCCGTCGGCGCCGCCGCTGGCTGCGATGGGTCATCGCCCTCGTCGCCCTCGTGGTCGCCGCCGCGGTCGCCGGAACGACGATCAAGCTCGACTACTACGCCCTGGCCCCCGGGTCCGCCGTCGCCGTGGGCAACCTCATCAAGGTGCCGCCCGACAAGAGCCACACCGTTCCCGGCCAGGTCTTCCTCACGACCGTCTCGCTGAGCCAGGTCAGGGCCATCGACTACGTGCCCGACCAGCTGAGCTCGGACGTGTCGGTGGTACCAGCCGAGCAGGTCCTCGGCTCGACGCCACCGAGCCAGTTGCAGGTGCAGAACGCCTTGGAGATGGACAACTCCAAGCAGGCGGCCCAGGTTGCTGCGCTGCGCCGCCTGAACTATCCGGTCCCCGAACGTGATGCCGGTGCGGTGGTGGTCCAGGTCCAGAAGGGGACGCCGGCCGCGGGCAGGCTCCAGATCGGAGAGACGATCACCGCCATCAACGGCCGCCCGACCCCGACGGCCGACCAGGCCGTGGCGATCACCCACGCCCAGCACCCCGGCGACGTCGTGCATCTGACCGTCGATCCTGGCGGAGGCACTCCCGCTCGGGACGTCCCCCTCACGCTCGCCGGCCACCAGGTTCAGGGCCAGGAGGTCGCGTACATGGGGATCGCGTTGTCGACGCACGCCCAGTTCGACTATCCGTTCCCGATCACGATCAACTCCGAGGGCATCGGTGGACCGTCCGCCGGCTTGGCGTACACGCTCGGCATCATCCAGGCCCTCACTCCCGACGACCTCACCGGCGGGCAGAAGGTGTCGGCGACCGGCACGATCGATCCCACCGGACGCGTCGGTGACGTGGGAGGTGTGGCCCAGAAGACGGTCGCCGTCCGCAATTCGGGTGCCACCTTGTTCTTGGTGCCCCCAGCCGAGTACAAGGTGGCCATGCAACACGCGGGGAACCACCTGAAGGTGGTCCCGGTAGCGTCGCTCGACCAGGCGCTCACCGCCCTGGGCAGCCACGGGGGCGACACCCGCGACATTCCTCCACCGCCGAGAGGAGAAACGGGATAGGAGCCATGGGTTCCGTACCCGCGCAGTTCGAGTTCGCCGCTGAGTTCGCCATCTTCCTGGTGGCCGCCGCCGGGGTGGCCCTCGTCCTGCTGAGAGCCGAGCTGCTGAGCCGGTCGCCCTGGGCCCGAGCCTGCCTGGGGCTGGGGTTCGCGGCGCTGGCCGCGGCCGCCTTCCTGCGGGGATCGCTGCTGGTTCAGCCGGCGACCAACCCTGTCGTCGGCGGGCTCCGCGGGGCCGGCCTGATCTTGCTCCTCGTCGGCTCGATCCGGTGGCGGTCAGGAGACGCCTCCCAGGCCCTCGTCTGGCTCGGTGTCGGCCTCGTGGGCGCGGCGGTCGTCCTGCGGGGCACCTCGGGCCAGGTGGCCGACAGCCTCCTCGCCGCCGGAGCCCTGAGCATCGGCATTGCGCTCGTGGCGGCCAGCCGGCAGGTCATCGCGGCGCGGGTGGCGGCGACCACCGCCGCCACGCTTCTCGTGCTCGTGTTCATCCTCTCGCTGGCCCTGTCCCAAGTCGTCTCCTCGACGGTGCGCAACGATGCAGTCCGCCGTCTGGACGGTCGCGCCTCTTCGGGGGCAACCCAGACGTCGAGCAGTCCCGAGCAGCTGCGGGGTGAGGCCGTCCTGGTGGGCTCCTCGGTGCGCGCCTACCTCAACGCCCATGCTGGTTGCGTCCAGTCCGACCAGACCGTCGTGGCCAGCTGTGTACGCGACGCCCTGGCGGCGATCTCGGCGTCTGCCGTGCCGGCAGGAGTGGAGGTGGGGTGGGTCATCCCCGGCAGTGGTGTCGTGGCCTCGTCTGCCAACCTGGGCGCCGTCCTCGGGCCCGGTGTGGCCGCGGCGCTTCCGAGCTCCCCCGCCGTGGCCCAGGCCATCGCCGGCCAGCAGTCGACGGGCACCGCCGCCATCGTGGGCGGTGGAGCCATCGCGGTCGGCGCCTACCCCGACGTGGTCATCGCGCGTGGGCCCGGCCTTCCCGGCACCGCGCGCGTCATGGGCGTGGCGGTCGCGGTCCGCGCCCTCGACCGCGGTTACCTCGAGGGGCTCAGAGTGGACGATCCGACGTTGTCGGTCGCGCTGGTCGGGCCGGCCAGCGTGCTCAGCAGCGCGGGGGGGTGGAATCCCCCGTTCAGTGCCGTGCGGAGCCTGGCCACCCAGGTGCTCTCCGGTGGCGGCCCGGTGACCTCGGCCACGGTGCAGAGCCACTTCGTCGCCGGGCAGTCGGTGGCCGCGACCAACAACCAGCCGGTGATGGCCTTTCTCTCGTCCACCCCGACGACGGTCGTCGACCAGACCCAGAACGACCTGTTCCGAACGCTGTTCATCATCGCCCTCGGCGGCACGCTCCTCGCCCTGTTGCTGGCGTCGCTGGTGGGAGACCGGGTTGGCTCGGACCTGCGGCGGCTCACCACGGCGGCCGAGTCCATCCGGCGCGGCGACGTGGACGTCCGGGCCAGAGTGAGCTCGGAGGACGAGGTGGGAAGGCTGGGAGCAGCCTTCGACTCGATGGCCGCGTCCATCGACGAGAAGGCGTCGGCACTGCAGACCGCGGCCCAGGACGAGAGCCGGCTCCGCGGCCGCCTCGAGGCGGTGGTGGCCGGCATGGGCGAGGCGCTGGTGGCCGTCGACTCGGCCGGCAGGATCACCGACTTCAACCAGGCAGCCGAGGAGCTCGTCCTCGTCAGCGACAACCTGGCTCGGGGCCGCCCCGTGGACGAGGTGATCACCCTCGTCGGCGAAGACGGCGCCGATCTCAGTCCTCACCTGCGCCAACCGCCCGCACAGCGCTGGAGCACGCAGTGCTGGCTCCAACAGCGGGAGCTGGGGCTGGTGCCGGTCGCCGTGTCAGCGGGCGCGCTCCGAGGTCAGGGACCGGAGGACGCCGGCGCCGTCTTCGTGCTGCGCGACCTGCGCCGGGAGCACGAGGTCGAGCGCATGAAGACCGAGTTCCTGTCGCGGGTCGGCCACGAGCTGCGGACCCCGCTCACGGGCATCATGGGGTTCAGCGACCTCATGGCCCGCAAGACTGTTCCGCCCAACCAGGCCCGGGTCTGGCACGGGGAGATCCTCGAGCAGTCCAAGCGCCTGCTCAGAGTGGTGGAGCGGCTCGAGTTCTTCGCCTCGGCAGGGGCGGGGCGGCTTCGGCTGCGCCCCGACTGGGTGGACATCCGCCTGCTGGTGGACGAGATCGTCTCCGTCTGGGAGACGAGGCTCCAGGAGCCGTGGCTGATCGGTCGCCGGGTGGAGCGAGACCTCGACCCGATGGTCGCCGACCGCCGCTGGGTCCGGCTCGCGATCGACGAGCTGATCGACAACGCCGTGAAGTTCTCGCCCGACGGGGGAGAGATCGTCGTGATGGCCAGGGCGGTCCGCGGCGGTCGGGTGCTGGAGATCTCGGTGAGCGATCACGGCAAAGGCATGTCCGAGCAGGAGGCGACGGCCGCCTTCGGCGAGTTCGTGCAAGGTGACAGCTCCGACACCCGTCTGTACGGCGGTCTCGGGCTGGGACTGTCGCTCGTCCAGCGCGTCGTCGAAGGACACGGCGGCAGCGTGGCGTGGGAGTCCTACCCAGGGCGCGGCTCGAAGTTCTCGCTGCTCCTGCCGATCACCGCACGTCAGGACACCCGAGTCGGGGCGTCAGACTGAACCAGAGCGCGGCGGCCCGGCGCTCGACATAGTCTCATTCAATGCAGGATGGTCATCGCACCTCGATCAACTCGGCCTCGCTGACCGCCGACGAGGTCGCCCGGCGGAGTTTCCCCACCGTCCGGAAGGGCTTCGACCCGACCGACGTCCGCATGTTCCTCGACAGCGTCGCCGAGCAGCTTCAGACCCTCTACGACCGGGAGGACGACCTGAGGCGACGGCTCGCCCGGGCTGAGCATCAGGCCGCCCACCCGGAGATGGACGAGGCCACGCTGACGGCGGTCCTGGGGCACGAGACGACGAAGGTCCTGCGCAGTGCCCACGACGCCGCCGGGGACATGAAGGCCCGCGCCGAGGAGGGCGCCTCACACGTGATCCACCAGGCTCACGAGGAAGCGGCCCGCATTCGGGCCGAAGGAGAGCGGGCGGCGTCCGATCGCGCCAGCGAGGCCGAGGTGACCGCGGCCCGGATCCGCAGCGGCGCCGCGGCCGAGGCCGACTCGGTGGTCGAGGCCGCCCGTCAGGAGGCGCAGGCCATGCTGGCGGGGGTCCAGGAAGACTGCCGTGGCATGGTGAGGGAGGCGCAGGAGGTGCGGGCCCGGGTGCTCGCCGACCTCGTTCGCCGCCGGCGCGCGCTCTACGGGCAGGTCGAGCACTTGCGGGGCGGGCGTCAGAACCTGGTGGAGGCACTGCGGGAGGCGCGCCGCTCCTTCGACCACATCCTGGAGACCCTGCAGCGCGACTTCGATCCAGGCGCTGCGGCGCAACCTTCAGCTGAGGACGGCGTGGGCGAGCTGGGCGCACCACAGCCGAATGGAGGTGGGGCGATGTCGCCCGAGCCGCGCGCCGTCGAAGGCGCCGGCCGGGTCCTGGCTCCCATGCGCGAGCCGCCCCGCCGCCCCGGACCCGGCGATGCCGGAGATCCCGGGCGCGGATCGCGCGGGAGGACCGCCGCGTCCGTCGACCCCGGGAGACCGGGCCCGCCACCCACGACGATCGCGGTCGTCGGTGACCGGGCCGCCGACTCGGGCCCGGCGTCGACCGACGAGGCCGCGTCGTCGCCAGCGGCTCGTCTGGCAGAGGCGGTGCACTCTGCCGAGCGCGGCACCGGCCCCGAGGTTGCTGCACCGGAAGGTCGGCAGGAGAACGAGCAGGCCGTTGCGCGACGTCGCTCCGGGTTTCGCATCATCCGGCGGCCCCGGCACCCCCCGGCTGACGAGGGCCGGGAGAAGCAGTCCGGGCCCGGCGACGCCCCGACCACCGAGGCGCCCGCTGACGACGAAGGCATTCGGATCCTCGAGTCCGCCCCCGACACGGCGAGGACTCCCAACGAGCGTTCGGACGACCCCGGCGGACCTGGAGGTGGACCACCCGTCGCGGAAGCGAGGGACGCGTCCGATCCGACGCCCCCGGCTCGACCACGCGGACGTAGCGGCGGGCGCCATCGCGCCCCCGGCTCGTCGGCGGTCGACGACCTCTTCGCCAAGATCAAGGCCGGCCGCTCGCCCTCCGCGGAGAAGGCGAGGTCGGACGCGACAGAGGACGGCGAAGCTGGCCCGGGAGGCCGGCCAGAGAGTGAGGAAGCGATGCCCGCCGCCGGCCGCGCTCCTGATGACAGGACGCCCACCGTCGGTGCTGCTCCTTCCGCTCCTGCCGTCCAGCAGGAGGACGAGGCTCCAGCGGCGGAGGCGGAGACCGCGGCGCCGGACGGCGAGCCGGACACCACGGCCGGGCCCTCCGAGCAGCCGGAGCCCGAAGAGAACGCCGAGGCGACAGAGAACGCCGGCGAGGAGCGCGAGTCGGGTCCGGAGGCGTCGTTCCGGCGGCGGCGCGACGACGCCATCGCCCCCATCACCGTCGCGCTGTCCCGCCGACTCAAGCGCGCCCTGCAGGACGATCAGAACGACCTGCTCGACCGCCTACGCAGCCGTGGCAAGCGACCCCTCGACGAGATCCTGCCTCCGGTCGCCGAGCACCAGGAGCACTTCCGGCGCGCCGGTGTCGAGCTGCTGGGCCGGGCCGAGCTGGCTGGTACCTCGTTCCTGCGTGAGGGCCGGGAAGGCGACGGCAGAGCGAACGGCAGCGGTGTCGAGAGGGACTCGATCGCCCTCGCCGGCGAGTTGGCGATCGCCATCACCGACCCCCTTCGCAGGCGCCTCGAGCGGTCGCTCGGCGACGCCGCCGACCCGGACGACGCCAGCCTGGTCGACAACGTGGGTGCCGCGTACCGGGAGTGGAAGGGGCCGCGGATCGAGCGGGTGGCCGGGGACCACGTCGTCGCCGCCTTCTCGCAGGGCGAGCTGGGGGTGGCCCGAGAGGGGACTGCGCTGCGCTGGATCGTCGACGACGGGGACGAGCGGTGCCCTGACTGCGACGACAACGCCCTGGCCGGACCCCTGCCCCGGGGAGAGCGGTATCCGACGGGCCAGGCCCACCCGCCGGCGCACAGCGGCTGCCGCTGTCTCCTCGCCCCCCTGCCCGCGTAGGCTCGCGGGGTGCGTTCCCCCCAGGACGTGCCGCGGCGAGGTCGCGGTATCACACGCGGGCGGATCTGGATCGTCGTCGCGATCATCGTCCTCTTCCTCCTGCTGACCTCGCTCCGGGGCATCGCCGTCTTCTACACCGATTACCTGTGGTTCAGCTCGGTCCACCTGACCACGGTGTGGAAGGGCGTCCTCGGGACCAAGGTCGGCCTGGCCGTGGTGTTCTGCGCCATCTTCTTCGCCGGCATGTGGGCGAGCCTGGCGATCGCCGATCGGATCGCCCTCAACTTCAGTCCCCTCGGACCCGAGGACGAGCTGGTACGCCGCTATCGGAACGCCGTCCGACCCAGAGCCCGACTCGTCCGCACCATCGCGGCCGTCATCCTCGCCCTACTGGTCGGAGTCGGGGCGTCGGGGCAATGGCACAACTGGATCCTCTTCCGCAACTCCGTGCCGTTCGGGATACAGGATCCGCAGTTCCACATGGACGTCGGCTTCTACGTCTTCAAGCTGCCGTTCCTCTCCTTCCTCGTGGGCTGGACCTTCCTGGCTCTGGCGGTGATCCTCGTCATCACCGTCGTCGCCCACTACCTGAACGGCGGGATCCGCTTCCAGGGACCGGGACAACGGGTCAACCCGTTGGTGAAGGTCCACATCTCGGTGCTGCTGGCGCTGATCGCCCTGGTCAAGGCGGCGGGCTACTTCCTCCAGCGCTACGAGCTCACGGCGTCCACCCGTGGCTTCGTCCAGGGCGCCACGTACACCGACGTCCACGCCCAGCTGCCCGCCCTCACCCTTCTCATCTTCATCTCGCTGGCGGCCTTCGTCATCTTCCTCGTCAACATCCGGCGCCGGGGATGGGTTCTGCCCGTCATCGGCGTGGGCCTGTGGGCGTTCATCTCTCTCGTCGTGGGCGCCATCTATCCGGCGTTCATCCAGACCTTCAAGGTCCAGCCCTCCCAGGCCACCCTCGAGCGGCCGTACATCTCGCGCAACATCACCGCCACCCGGCAGGCGATGGGTATCAACAACGTCCAGTACCCGATCCCCTTCTCCTACGCCCAGAACCTCACACCCCCCGCGCTGGCGGCCGACCTGCCCACGCTCTCGAGCGTGCGCTTGTGGGACCCCAACTTCGCCGTCACGACGTTCGAGAAGCTCCAGGACATCCGCTCCTACTACCTGTTCAACGAGCTCGCGCTCGACCGGTACACGCTCAACGACCAGAACACTCCAGTGATCGCCGCCGTGCGCCAGCTCAACCAGGGCCAGCTTCCGTCGAACTCCTGGGTCAACTCCCACCTCCAGTTCACCCACGGCTACGGGGCGGTGCTGTCGCAGGCCAACCTGGCCAACGCGGACGGCAATCCCTCGTTCGCCATCCAGGACGTACCACCCACGTCGTCCGCCGGCGCTCCTCAGATCACACAGCCCTCGGTGTACTTCGGCCTGAACAACCCCGGCTACGTGATCGCCGACACCAAGCAGCCGGAGATCGATTTCCAGAAGCCGAACGGCGCCAACCAGGAGAGCACCTATCACGGGACCGGCGGAGTCGAGGCGGGATCGATCTTCAGGCGGGCCGCGTTCGCGCTCCGCTTCGCCGACATCAACCCGCTCATCTCCGGTCAGGTGACGAGCCACTCGCGGGTGATGTTCGTCCGCGACATCAGGAATCTCGTCAACAAGGCGGCGCCGTTCCTCCAGTACGACGCCGACCCCTATCCGGTCTTGCTGAACGGGCGTATCTATTGGGTCCAGGACGCCTATACCACCACCGACCGATATCCCTATGCGCAGACCGCGAACGTGGCTGCGGTGAACGGCGCCAGCGGTCTCAACTCGAGCTTCAACTACGTGCGCAACTCGGTGAAGGTGCTGATCGACGCCTACAACGGCTCGATGACCTTCTACCAGATGGACGCCCATGATCCGCTGGTGAACGCATACGCCAAGGCCTTCCCGCACCTGTTCACACCAGCGAAGAACATGAGCCCCGAGCTGCGGGCCCACCTTCGCTACCCCGAGGACATCTTCACGGCGCAGTCGGCGATGTTCGGTCGCTATCACATCACCAACGCCAATCAGTTCTACTCAGCCGGCGACGCGTGGGATCTGTCGCAGGACCCGGGATCGGGCTCCCCGTCGGCCGCCCTGCAGACGACGGCGACGACGAACGCCCAGGGCTTCCAGGTGGGGCCCAGCCGGGCCAAGCGCATGGCGCCGATCTACCAGCTCACCCGGCTGCCGGGCCAGGCTCAACAGAGCTTCAATCTCCTCGAGCCCTTCGTCCCCGTGTCGCAGAACGACCAGCAGCAGAACCTCACCGGTTTCATGGTCGCCGACTCCGATCCTGACCACTACGGACAGCTGCAGGCCTACGTCACGCCGAGGGGTCAGCAGATCGACGGGCCAGCACTGATCGACGCCAGGATCAGCGCCGTGACCCAGATCTCGCAACAGATCAGCCTGCTCAACCAGCAGGGTTCGCAGGTCGTGCTCGGCAACGTCCTGATGATCCCGATCGACCAGTCGTTGCTGTACATCCGACCGCTCTACGTCCAGTCGTCGCGCAACCCCTTGCCCGAGTTCAAGAAGATCATCGTCGTCTACGGCAACCAGGCGGCCATGGAGGACAGCCTCGGTCAGGCCCTGACGGATCTGTTCGGAGCACCCGTGCCGGGACTCCCGTCCACGTCGGCGTCGGGTGCGACGGCCGGACCCACGACGATCACACCGTCGACGCCCGGGCCCCAGGTGTCGTCCACCGTCGCTCAGCTCCTGGCCCGGGCCCAGGCCGCCTACGCCCAGGCCCAGAACGATCTCAAGGCCGGCGACCTCGGGAAGTACCAGACCGACATCAACCAAGCCGGCGACCTGCTCAACCAGGCATCCCAGGCGGCGGCGGCGTCCGCAGCACCTGCCCCGACCACGCCGTCGACCACGGCGCCGCCCGCCACCACCGCTCCTCCTGGACCCACGACCGGCTCGACGAACTCGGCTCTGGGGCGGCCGCCAGGTCCCGGCTGACGGGACTTCCTCCGGCGCTGCTAATCTCGATGGCTACGCCGCGGGGTGGAGCAGTCTGGTAGCTCGTCGGGCTCATAACCCGAAGGTCGTAGGTTCAAATCCTACCCCCGCCACCAAGAAAGACCAGGTCAGGGCCCTCCCGAGCGGGAGGGCCCTTCCGCGTGCCTCGAATCGTCCCAAGCAGCATCCCACGTTTGAGGCCGCAGGCTTGGGCTACTGTTCGCCCGGTGCGGGGACCCAAGCGAAAGCGTCGAGAGGGCGTGTGGGAGGTCCGCGCCTTCGTCGGGCGGGACCCATCACGGGCAGTGGAGCCCTTCGAATCTGGCGTCGGTGGCCGAGTTCGCGAGTGTGAGCAGAAGGGGCAGCGCTGAGCCACCGCGATGCAAACCTCCCCACGATGTCAGAAGCAAGGCTCGGTTACACCCAGTCGCAGGCAGGACCAGATGAGGGCAGAGGCCTGCGTTCTGCACCCTGGCAGCTCTCAGGGTCAGGGCGAACCCGCCCCACCATGTCTGCAGTGATGGCGATCGCTACGTCCAGCAGCGGGGGAGCGGCTTGCCGTGAGTCTCGACCACGAACGGTGGGACCGATAGACCATCAGGGGGAAGGTGTCGCCCCCGATCACGGGTAGCATCAATTGGGTCAATGAAGTGAGCGTGTGCTGAGAGGCGAATCGCAGTGCCAGCAGGCAAGGTGTTTGGCGCAGCTGGGGCGGACAGGTCGACCGGCGCGATCCAAGGTCGCGCCCGCCCAAGTCGGCTTCCCGTCGCTGACATTGAGGTAGTCGATCGTGTCGTCAGCTGAACTCGCTGCCATCCCCGAGGGCAACCGGCTCCTCGACTCCCTGTCGCCTGCAGAGGAGGCCGACCTTGCTCCCCACCTCGAGCAGGTGCGGCTGGAGCTGAAGGAGCTGCTGTTCGAGCCGGGCAAGCGCATCGACAGCGTCTACTTCCCGCTCACGGCGGTGGCGTCGTTGCTCAACCTCGTGGAGGACACCTCTGGGGTAGAGATCGCCACCGTGGGCAATGAGGGACTGGTCGGCCTCTCTGTCTCCTGGGGTATCAACACCTTCAATCCTCGGGAGTTCGTGCAGGTCCAGGTGCCCGGCGACGCCCTCGTGATCGACGCCGAGACCTTTGCCGCCAAGCTCCCCGAAGCGGGGGAGCTCACCTGGCTCGTCCATCGCTACACGCAGGCCTTCGTGACCCAGATCGGACAGCAGGTGGCCTGCAACGGCCTGCACACGATCGAGGAGCGCTGCGCCCGCTGGATGCTGCTCACCCATGACCGGGTGGGCTCAGACGAGTTCCCGCTCACCCAGGAGTTCCTGGCTCAGATGCTGGGCGTTCGCCGCCCTTCCGTGACGGTTGTGGCCGGCGTCCTGCAGCAGGCCGGCTTCATCCGGTTCCGCCGGGGCCGGATCACCATCACCGATCGCCGTGGGCTCGAGAGCGCGTCGTGTGGGTGTTATGGGGTCCTGAGAGAGGTGTTCGACCGGCTCGTCTGACCGGATCCTGCTCTGTACGGTAGCTGACAGAAGCAGGTACTCTGGACTCGTCGACACCAGAGATCCGGGCGGACGACACCCGGCGGGATGGCATGGCGTTTCCGACTCCCTTCGACGTGAAGGCCAACGTGCACGACGGTCTCGCCGTGGTGTCGGTGGTCGGCGAACTCGACATCGCCACGGCATCTCGGTTGTCACACTTGCTGACCGAATTGGCTGAGCCGGGTCGAGTGGTGCTGGTCGATCTCAGCGACACCGACTTCATGGACTCCACCGGCATCGCCGAACTTGCCATCGCCTGCAAGCATCAGCGCGAACTGGGTGGCGACCTGATCCTCGACGCACCGAACAGGGCTGTGTCCAAGGTCATCGAAATTTCCGGGCTGGACAGGGTGATGACGGTGACCTCAGGCCCGGAACGACCCTCTCCGAGCGAGTCTCGGTAGCCACTGCGGGCTCCCCGGGCGAAGTTGCGATGGCACTCCGACCCGTGACTCCATGAAGACGACAATCCACGACGTGGTCGGTAACGACGAGCACGTCGTGGCCCTCATGCTTTTCTCCTTTGAGCGCGGGTCCCACCCAGCCAGGCGCGCATCCCACCAACCGGGCTGTCTCAGCTAGCGGCCGGAGCCCCTCTTCCTGGTGAGGCCAGAACCGCCACCTCCGTCCATGAGTAGTCAGGTGGCTTGGCGAGCAGCATCGGAGCCAGCTTGGAGGCGAACCCGTCCATCTCCTCGTAGTCATCCGAGCCTGCGTCTTCCCAGTGGGGATAGAGCATGTAGGCCAGCTCATGCGCCACGACGTCACCAAGCTTGTCCATCTTGGAGACAAGGGAGGGGTCGACCACGATCCCATCATCGGCCACGAAGGGCAGGGTCAGACCGGCCACTCCGGCTTCGAGCATGGGCATGGTGAAGGCTCGAACCGGACGGCCTCTGAGACGGCCAAGCTCCTGGGCCAACGAAGCCAGTTGGCTCGGGAGCCCCGCGCTGACCAGCTCCGGCCAGGACCGCTCGACCATTTGCGTCCAGCCCAGCCCGGACAGTTGAAAACCGTCGATCGACTCACCCATCTTCGCCTCCCAGCTCGTCGCTACGCCTGTTCCCCGAGCGCTGGTCGACATGCGTGAGGCCGAAGGTCGCGCCCCGCAGCTCACGGATGACAGCATCCAGCTTGTCGACGCCGAAGCCGAGGCGTTCCGCCAATCGAGGTTCGTCCCCGAGCCTGATCGTGGCGTCGAGGGCGAGGCCGGCGATGAAGATGCGCTGGATCACTATGTCGTGCACGTCCCCGACGCGGTCGTTGGCGACAGCGAACTGCTCGGCCTGTAGGCGAAGGAGCTCCTCGGCAACGAGGCGATCTCGGATGTCCGGGGCGACGGCTACCAAGGGTGGGTGTCCCTCATCGGTCAGCCCCAACGGGGGCCTCGAGCGAGTTTCGACGGGGACGTCAGGGCTGCTCTTGCGGGAGGTCATGTTGGCGACCACGATCAGGTCTCCAACAGATGAATGGAGCGCACGACACGAACCTCCTCCTCGCGGGGCCTGGTTGCCCTGGGCGGAGGCCAATCGGTCGCCTCAAACAAACCACGCCAAAGTCGGCTGGTCGGTCCCGTCCAAGGGTGACCCTAGTCGCGGTGATCCCTACCGGCAATTGGGCAAAAGCAATAGTTTCAATGTCTGCTACCGTACAAATCAATTGTCAGAAAGCGTACAAAGATCAGTGAATATCACCCCGCCGGATCGACAAAAGGCAGAACGAGGCGCAAGCTAATCAACAGGATGACCGGGTGCGCTCCCGCTGAGAGCCTCTCGGTGGCGTCCAGCTGGGGGTGCCTCCACTCCCCACGGGTGGGGCCACGGGTTCGCGAGCGGAGCTGAGACGGGGGAGTTGTCGAGGTTGGAGTTCTCACGTCGGTTCCTGGGCGTGAACACCCAGCACGCGTCCTCTGAGCCAGCGACCGTCCCACGAGTCAGGATGACTAACAAACGTTCGGTTCGGACGGGCCGAGGCACAGAGAGGACCACATGATCGACTTCACAGGCCAAGTGGCCATCGTGACCGGGGCAGGGCGCGGCCTTGGCCGGCTCTACGCCATCGAGCTGGCACGGCGTGGCGCCGCCGTCGTGGTCAACGATCTGGGGGGCACGATGCAAGGCCACGGCTCCGATTCCACTGTCGCCGACCAGGTCGTCAAGGAGATCGAGGACAGCGGCGGTACGGCGGTGTCGTCAGCTGAATCCGTGGCCACCCCTGAGGGCGGAGAGGCAATCGTGCACGCTGCGGTCGACCGGTTCGGGCGCCTCGACGCGGTGGTGAGCAATGCCGGCATCTTCCACACCGTCGGCTTCGACGAGCTGAAGGTGGATGACTGGCGCGGGATGCTGAGCGTGCACCTCGACGGGGGGTTCTACCTGAGCCAGCCGGCGTTCCGGGTGATGAAGTCGCAAGGATACGGCCGCTTCGTGTTCATCACCTCGTCGGCTGGAATGTTCGGGCAACCGAACTCGGCGCACTACGCCGCCGCCAAGGCAGGCCTCGTCGGGCTCGCCAATGCCATCGCCGTCGAGGGTGCGGAACACGGGATCCACGCGAACACCGTGCTTCCGTTCGGCTACTCCCGTATGGTGACGGAAACGGCCGGTGAGCGGGAGCACATCTCTACCGACGAGTCATCGTTTCTCTATGCCATCCAGCCGGATCTCGTCGTTCCTATCGTCGTCTTCCTCGCCAGCCGGACTTGCGAGCTCACCCACCACAATTACTCCGCCTGCGCCGGACGGTTCGCTCGCGTGTTCATCGGACTCGGTGAGGGTTGGTTGGCCGACCGAGGCAGCGAGCCGACTGCTGATGACATTCGGGATCACCTCGCCGTCGTCCAAGCGACCGAGCCCTTTACCGTGCCGACTTCGATCTTTGACGAGGTTGCAGAGATCTGTGCCCGACTAAGTATCAGCGCCTGATCAGAACCAGGGCATGCTGGCCGACCTCCAGGCGGCCGGGGTCCCCTCCAGCGCCATCGATCGCGCCGACCACGGTTGCTCCTCGGCCTTCGCCTCACCGTCTTCGATCGAGCAGGGCGTGGTGAAGTTCAAGGGTGACGGGGTCACGACGGCCACCATCGACAACGACCTCCAGGATGTGCAGAACATCACCCGCACGTCCCAGTCCCAGGGTTTCCA
>Ga0066670_10000192_pt1 | contig 15704 bp, 13 predicted proteins | sample GraSoiAngelo_119_FD_66459 | JGI IMG/M metagenome (GOLD analysis project Ga0066670, IMG submission 66459) | Grasslands soil microbial communities from the Angelo Coastal Reserve, California, USA - 14_0919_05_20cm | ecosystem: Environmental > Terrestrial > Soil > Grasslands | place: USA...
GCCGCCCACCGGCGTGAGTTCGTCTCCACCGTGTACCAGACCGAGCATCCGGCGGTACGGGTTCATCCCGAGTCGGGCGAGCGCTCGCTGATGCTGGGCGGTTGGGCCCAGAAGGTCGTGGGACTGAGCGCGCAGAGCTCGCGCGATCTCCTCGGGCTGCTGCAGGACTTCGTGATCCGACCCGAGAACACCGTCCGTTGGAGGTGGCGGGTGGGCGACCTGGCCATCTGGGACAACCGGGCCACGCAGCACTACGCCATCCACGACTACGGCGACGCCCACCGACGCGGTGAGCGGGTCACGGTCGCCGGCCCCGTTCCGGTGGGCGTCGACGGGCGACCGAGCGTCGCACTCCGGGGCGACGCCAGCGCCTACTACGCCGGCGAGACGCAGCTGTAGCGCTTCCGGGAGCGTTTACACCACTCCGACGCGCAGGCGGTAGGTCCACCACCACGGACGCTCCTCGGTACCGAGCACGGCCGTGGCCACGTGGCGCAGGTCGTCGAGACCGATGTCATCGTCACGCACGCCGGCCTGGCGCAGCGCGACGACGCCTCCCTGGGTCTCGGCGAGCGCCACGACCCGGTCGGCGCCACCCGATTCGACGTGGCCGAGGGCGAGCTCGGTCGACCATCGGAACAACCCGGACTCGCGCATCCGAGCCAAGTGGCCCGACTTCTCCCATCGCCGCGGGACGACGCCGAGCTCGGCTTCGAGACGCCGGGTGGCCCGGTCCATGCGCTCGTAGGCGGCGTCGACCTCCCAGTCGATCGCCGGCGGCCAGTCACAGTCGATGGCCGCGAAGACTCCGCCGGGGCGGAGCACACGAGCCACCTCGGAGAAGGTCGTCTCGGGATCGAGCCAGTGCAGCGACTGGGAGCAGGTGACCACGTCGGCGCACGCGTCCGGCAGGCCGGTGTCGGCAGCACGCGCCTCGCGCAGCTCGAACGCTGTCCCCCCTCCGGGTCGCAGGCGGGCCGCGGCCGCTGTCCGCATCTCCCCGTTCGGCTCGACGGCCACCACACGGTCGGCGCGGCCCGTCCAGATGACGGCCGACACGCCGGTACCGCTGCCCAGGTCGACCACCACGGCCGGGCGGGAGATCCGAGCCAGCTGGACGAGCAGCTCGGTGAAGGCCACGGGCGGGACCGGGCGGACCTCGTCGTACAGGGCGGCAAACCCGGAGAAGCGGTCGACGCTGTCGGTCACGCCGGCCCGTCTTCGGACTGGTCGTCCAGCAGGCGCTCGAGGCCATCACGGCGGGCGAGGACGGTCGACCGGGGAACGGCGCGAGCGCAGCCGGCCCGTCGCGCCGCCGCCAGCAGATCCCGGTCCACGTGGCTGGCGAAGCCGATCACCGGCGTGGGGGCGAGCGAGGGGACGACCTCGAGGGCGCCGGGCCGGGAGAGGTCGATCAGCACGAGCTGCGCTCCGGTCGCCGCCGCCTGCAGGTCCTCCAGTCGATCGGCCAGCTCGAGCCCGGGCGTGCCCATCAGGCGTGAGCGGTCCATGAGGTCGGGCACGAATGCGACGACGCGCGTCACGATCGGCCGCGCTGCTCGACCCGCGCCAAGTCGTGCGGTCCTGACCGCGGGTACCCACCTGCAGCGCGTATGGCGCTCCCCCATCGCCCCAGGACGGCGAGGAGCGCGTCGAGGTCGGGACCGAGCCGCTGCACGATCGACCGGCACTGCCGGTCGGTCGACCGTTCGATCTGCTCCCGCTCCGCCCGCCCCTCGTCGGTCATTCGCCCGTCGGCGACCAAGCCCCGCTCGACGAGGCGCGCTTCGGCACCGTCCAGCTCGTCGTCGCTCCACGCTCTGGTGCGCACGTACGAGCGCATCGGCAGGCCCCAGTACAGCTCGGTGAGCAGGCCGATCTCGGTGCCATCGAAGCCCGCCGTCGTCCACGCCGCCGTGTGCGCGTCGCCCCGGTACTCCCGAAGGCGGTCGGCCAGTCTCCACGCGTCACCAACGGGGTCCCCGGGTAGGCCGTGGGACAACAGCCCGGCGTACAGGGGGCGGCCCTCGACGCGCAGGTCTTCACTAGCGCGGCTGAGCAGCGCGGTGGCTGACTCCAGGCCCTCCGGCGAGGGGCCGAGGATGCGCACCAGCTGGGCGGTGGCGCCTCGCGTGCGGGCGGCGCAGATCGTCGCTGCGTCCGTGATGGTCCACCCGTGGTCCACAGCTGGGATCACTACGGCCGGGTTGAACACGGCGAACGCCGACGCCACCAGCTCCCCCGGCGCCTGGCCCATGATCGACCCGCGACTGCAAAAGTACGCAGCTCCGTCGGGCATCGCCACCCCGCCTGCCGAGCCGGGGCTCGAGTTGAACCCAAGCTCGGCGTACGCCTGATGGCACTCGGGCGAGAAGTAGACCTGCCCGGCGACGGGCTCCAGCGCCGCAGCCAGGAGCCTGGCGCCATCGCTCAGCACCTGGTCGCTGCGCAATTCGCCGCTGACTGCCATCAGGCGCCTCCCGGTCGAGTTCTGTCGACGACGGACCATACTGGCAAACCGGTCGGGCGCACCGTGCCCTCGGCGACAGGTGGGTCCCGGGCATATCCTGGCGGCAGAAGGGGAGGGAATGGCCACCAGAGAGCTGGAGCTGTCTTCGAGGCACGAGGCCTCGGCGCAGGCGCGACAAGAGGTCGCCGCCTTGTTGTCGGGGACGGAGCTGGCCCAGCTGACCAGCGACGCCCAGCTGGTGGTCAGCGAGCTGGTCAGCAACGCCCTCCTCCACGGCACCCCGCCCATCCGCCTCACCATCGACGTCGGCACCGACCGGGTGCGGGTGGCGGTGTTCGACACCTCGATCTCGCCGCCGGGGCGCAACCACGCCGGCGAGACGGCCATGACCGGTCGCGGGCTGATGGTCGTCGAGGCCCTGACGGTGCGCCGGGGCGTAGAGCGGCAGGGCTCCGGCAAGCAGGTGTGGGCCGAGCTGTCCGGTGACGCATCCGAGAACGCCGACGACCTGCTGGGTGCCTTCTTGTCACCCGAGGAGCTGATGGATGCCTGGGCCGACGTCGAGGAGCCCGACGAGCTCGTCGAGGTCGATCTGGGTGAGGTCCCGACCAAGCTGCTGCTGGCGGCCAAGGTCCATACGGAGAACCTCGTCCGCGAGTTCACCTTGGCGACGGTCGGCGCCGAGGCCGGCGCCTCGGCACGGGTTCCCGAGGAGCTGGCCCGGCTGATCGCCGCCGTGACCGGTGAGTTCGGTGAGCTCCGCCGGGAGCTCAAGGAGCAGGCCCTCGCCGCCCAGGCACGGGGCGAAGAGCGTACGCATCTCCGCTTCCGGCTCGCGCCAAGCACCATGAAGGGCGGCAACCGCTATCTGGACGCCCTCGACGAAGCTGACGCCTACTGCCGGGCCGGACGGCTGCTCACGCTGGAGACACCGCCGCAACACAAGGTCTTCCGGCGTTGGTACGTGGAAGAGCTCGGCCGGCAGGTGCAGCGATCGCAAGTGGGTCGGCCTCCCGCGGCCCCGCACAGCTTCGAAGACCGGCTCCTGGACGAGCTGAACGCGCTCGCCGAGGCAGAACGAACGGCTGATCGTGCGGCACGGCTGCACCGTGTCAGCGCGTCGCTGGCCGCCGCCGGGTCGGCCGAGCGGGTCGCCGAGATCGTGTTGCAGGAGGTCGTGCCGGCCCTCGGCGCGACCGGAGGCGGCCTGCTCATCCCTGCCGGCGCCAAGCTCGCTCTCCCCGGGGTCGTCGGCTACCCCGAGGAGCTGGTCTCCGCCCTGCGGGAAGAGCCGGCGGAGGCCGATCTCCCAGCGGCCGTCGCCCTCCGAACACGCCAACCGGTGTGGTTGGAATCGACCGAGGACCTCGACACGAGATTTCCCGACGTCCGGCGGTTGGAGCCGGAGACCGCATCGCTCTGCGCAGTGCCGCTGTCTGTCAACTCCTCGGTGGGAGCGATCAGGTTCTCGTTCGCCCAGCCGCGCCTGTTCGACGACGAGGAGCGGGCCTTCGTCCTCACGGTCGCAGGACAGGGCGCACAGGCGCTCGACCGGATCCGGCTGCTCGAAGAAGAACGGGCCGCGGCCGGCCAGCTGGCCTTCCTGGCCGACGCCAGCAGGGCGCTGGCCGAGTCCCTCGACCACGAGCAGACGCTGCGGACGATCGCCGAGCAGACCGTCACGACGATGGCCGACTGGTGTGCGGTGTACCTGGCCGACCGCCGCCACATCCGGACGGTCGCAATCTCCCGGGCGGGAGGGGGTGCGCCCCACGAAGAGTGGGACCTCGACGTCCAGTTCCCGGCCGACCGCTCCCCCGCCGGTGTGCCCAGGGTCATCGCCACCGGGGAGGCCGAGCTGTACCCGGAGGTGACCGACGACCTGCTCGTCGAGACCGGCTTCGATCCCGAGCAGATCGAGATCGTCCACCGGCTCGACATCCGCTCGGCGCTCGCCGTCCCGATGACGGCGCGGGGCCGCACCCTGGGGGCGATCGTCCTGAGTCGGGCGGCGTCCCGCCCGCGGTTCGACAAGCGCGATCTGGCGGTGGCGCTCGGACTGGCGGAGCGGGCTGCCGTGGCCGTCGACAACGCCGTTCTCTACCAACACGAGATCGAGGTGGCGCAGGCGCTGCAGCGCGGGCTCCTGCCGCCCGCCCTGCCCTCCGTGCCCGGGATCGAGGTGGCCGTCGCCTACCGCCCCGCCGCCGAAGAGGTGGGCGGTGACTTCTACGACCTCTGGCCGCTGACAGAAGGCGTGTGGGGGTTCGCGGTCGGCGACGTCTGCGGCATCGGCGCCGATGCTGCCGCGCTCAACGGGGTCGCCAGGGCCACCCTGCGCGCCCTCAGCATCACCGGAGCGGATCCCGCCGAGTGGCTCGAGGGCCTCAACACCGCTCTGCTGTTCGGCGCCGGCGACGAACCGCAGCGCGAGCGGTTCTGCACAGTGGTCGCCGGCACGCTCCGCGTGGACGGACGAGGCGCCATCCTGCGGCTGGCCACCGGCGGGCACCCTCCTCCGATCCTGCGCCGGCCCCAGTCGCCGCCCACCGCCGTCCGGGTCACGGGCACCCTGATCGGCGCCTTCGACGAGGTCGACATCAGGGAGCTCGAGCTCCGCCTCGAGCCTGGCGACCAGCTCGTCCTGTACACCGACGGGGTCACCGACGTGCGTCAGCCCGACGGCACGATCCTGGGCGAGCGGGGCCTGCTGGACCTGCTCGGCGCAGCCGATCAGTCGGCCGAGGCCCTGGTCGGCCGGCTCGTGGAGCGTCTGTGGTCCGAGCGCCCGCCGGAGGACGACGTGGCCCTGCTCGTGCTGGCGGCACTGCCGGCCCGGGAACGCGCCCGCTGACGAGCAGGCGTTCCGCTCCGTCCGGTTCCCCGCCGGACGGGCTCGAGCGCGCTGACGTATTGACCGAGTCGGCACGCGACCTCGAAGGCGAGATCTGTGCTGTCGAGGTCGGGGTCGGCCCAGGTCTCCGAGACGCGGCGCCAGGTGTCGGGGCGGCCGAGAAACGCTCCGACCACTGGCTCGGCGCCGATCTTCCGCCGCCATTGGCCTTCCGAGCTCAGCAGGTCGGCGATGATCCGATCGTTGACCTCGACATCGGCGTGCTCGGCGTGGAAGCCCACCTCCAGGGCGAGGAAGGTGGCGTCCTCGACGTGGTCGGGCCCGATGACCTGCGCCTCGTAGTGCTCGCGGGGCGGCCTCTCGGCGCCGAACCAGACCTTGATGCCGTGCCGATCCCAACGGAGGCGCATCTCGCCCAGGTCGCCCACGACCGGCCCTCGGAGCGCCTCGGCGACCTCGTCGAACAGTGAGAGCTCCACCGTCCGTCCACCTAGGCCTGCGAGAAGGCGCGGATGGCGGCGTCCGCCGCCGTCTCGGTCGCGAGCTTGGCGCCTCGGGCCAGCTTCGCCATCTGCGGGATCCGCGCCGGGTGGGTCAGGACGTAGCGGGCCACGGCCGCAGGGTTGGTCGTCCCGTCCTGATTGCTGAGATGGAAGACCTCCTCGTCGACGCTCCCGTCGCCCGCCCGGTCACTGATCACGCGGAAGACGGACCACGGGATCCCGCGGAGCTCGCAGGCCTCGGCGATCGCCGCCGTCTCCATGTCGAGCGAGACCACGCCTCGGGCGCGCAAGCCGCCGATGACGTCCGGGTCGGTGATCAGCAGGTCCGTCGTCCACATCTTTCCGTGCGCCGCGCCCTCACCGAGGGGCTCGGGCCGGTGCTCGGCACCCGTCGCGCCGTCGACCACGGCCTCGGGGCGCACGAGTGTCCCGATCGGCGTGACGTTCTCGAGGGCGCCGGTGATGCCCACCACGATGACGCGATCGACGCTCACGGCGTCGAGCAGCCGGGTGGTGGCCTCGCTGGCCAGCTTGGGCCCCATCCCGGTCACGATGGCCACGACCTCCCGGCCGTCGAGCGTCCCCGACGAGACGCTCACCCCGCCGATCTGGGTCCGGTGCAGCGAGAGCTTGCGGGCCAGAGGGCGCAGCTCCATGGGCATGGCACAGATGAACGCGGTGCGGCGCGGCTCAGACGGAGTGGCCATGGGTCAAGTCTGCCTGGTCCGGAGCGGGCCCGGCGAGCGCCGAGAGTGGCCCGGGACGGCTACCGCGATGCGCTCGATCCGCTCACCTGGCTGCTGCGCTCGAGGGTGAAGACGCGCCCTCCCACGCGAATGCTCCAACCAACCGGAAGCTCGCTCCCCTCCTGGCCGACGCGGGTCCAGTCCTCCGCCCCCGGTGCAGCGACGAACGTCCCGTTGGCCGAGGAGGCATCGCGCACGAAGACGACTCCCCGGTCGACCGACAGATGGGCGTGCACTCGTGAGACGAGCTGGTCGGGATCGTCGATCTGGAGCGGGGATGCCTGCTTGTTTCGCACCGCCTCGTCGGCCCGTGGTTCACGGCCGAGGACGTAGTCACCGTCGAGCGGGGTCCTCGACCCGTCCTCACCGACGAGCTCAGGCGCCTGGGCGACGGCCATGGTGGCCGAGCCCTGTCGTGGGGGACCGGTCGGCCCGTCCTCGGCCTCGAAGGGTGACTGGGCCCCGATCGTCGGACGTCCGGCCTGCGGCGGGGTGATGTCCTCCGCCTGATCGAACGGCGCCGCGGTCTCCCTCCTCGGCGCGTGGGGCGCCACGATCTCGTCGTCGTCAGGCGCCATGGCCGCCTCCGTCGCCTCCGTGGGCAGCGGGTCGTCGTGCGGCGCGGCGGCCACCGGTGCAATCGGTGCTACCGGTGCAATCGGTGCTACCGGCGCGGCCACGGGCTCGGGCGCCCGCCCCACGGGCGAGAGGACGAAGCCGCCACCGGGCACGACGCCGACCCGCAGGTCGGACCGGGGATGAACCGACACGGGCCCAGCCTCTCCCCGTGTGAGCGCCACACGGTCGAACGGGGCGTGGACCACGTGATCCACCCACGTCACGGCCTGGCGGCCCGACAAGCGGCTCACTCCTGACGGTTGGCTGATCTCGGCGTCGACGTCGCCGTGGAGCAGCACCAGGGCGCCGCCCTCGACCGGAGCCACGAGCCCGAACGAGGCGACGTGGGCAGAGTCGGCTCGGAACAGGAGCTCACCGATGCGCTGGGCCAGAGCGGCGCCCGGCACGTCCGTCTCGGCCGCGCCGGCCTCGACGGTCCCCACGAGATGCTCGACGAAGGGGTCCTCCTCGGAGACAGGGCCGGCGACCAGCAGGACAGTGTCCCCGAAGCGGCCGACGAGGCCGTCGCCCGGTTGCACGGCTATGTGTGCGCTGGATGCATCCACCGTCGCCCTCCTTCTGCGACCGGGACCAGGGGCCAGGACCAGGATTGCAGAAACGGGCGGGGAGCGAACACCGACCGGCGAGATCAGAGGGGCGGCTCGCAGCTGGGATGGTCGCGGAGGCACGCCTTCCCCCGGGCCACGAGCTGCTCGGGGCTGACGGGTCTGGCCGTCTGCGCCATGAGCGCGGCCTCGAGCGGCTGGAGGCGGTTGAGCTGGATCCGCCGTATGGAGCAGGGATCGCTCTCTCCGAGCTCGAGGATCTCGCTGGCCAGGACCGCGACCGCCCCTCGCCACGTGAGACCGTCGACGCGCCCGTCGGGCTGTATCGCCAGGCAGGTCTCCCGCGCCGGCTCCCAGGCGGCGAGCTGCCACAGCAGCTCGGGCTCGGCGTGAGCGACCTGGTTGACGTAGGCCCAGGTCGGTACGTCGCGGCCCCTGGCGGTGAACCACTCCCCCGACGAGCCACTGAGGAAGGCCTCGATCTCGCGAGTCAGCCGTGCGCCGCTGCGTGTCTCCGGCGACAGCGAATGGTCCCGGACCCGCTGTGCTTCCCGCCGCCTACGCCACTTCCACATCATCCGTCCCCCTGCCGCTCCAGGCTAACGCTCCCACCGCTGCGGGGAAACAGCCAGTCGCGGCGCATCGGGGCTCAGCCCCCACGCCGGCCTGCTCAGGTCTTCCGGCTGTCCTCGAGGGCCGCCTCGACGTGGCGCCGGTCGGCCTTGATCTCCCGCTGCATGCTCTTGGTGGCCCGCTTCAGCTCCCGGTCGAGCACCTCCTGGAGCTTGGACTTGCCGATCACGAGGAGAGCCGCCTGGCCCTCGTCGAGGAAGTCGCCCAGGGCCTTGACGTCGCCGCGCGACAGTCCTCCCCAGAAGTGGCCGATCAGCCCCCCGGCGACCCCGGCCACTGCCGCGGTGCCGATGATGGAGGGCGGGAAGATGATGCCGACGACGGCTCCGACGGCGACACCGGTCCACGCGCCGTGCTGGGTCGGCTTCTCGTGCTTGTGCACGTGGACCTTGTGGTCGTCCTTGGTCACGACCGCCGCGTCGTAGGTGCCGACCACGCCGGCGGCGTGGAGGTCGACGAGCAGCTGGTAGTCCTCGCGGGCCTCGTCCTCGCTGCTGTAGCGGGCGACGTACAAGAAGACCGGTTCATCCGCCATTGGGTCCTCGATTCCAGTCGGGTGTCTGAACACTAGAGACCTTCGTTGGAGCGGGCATCACCCCATCAGGGTGATGCCCGTCTCGGAACGGCTGGTGTCCGCCTTGTGCGGGTTGCGGGTGGTTTGGACGACCGGTCGAAGCTGTTGGCCCTGGTCGCATGGCCCGACGTGTGGTACCGCTGGACAGATGGCGGTCGAGCCTGCATCAGAGGCACAGCCAAAGCGCGACGGCCGTGCCCTCGTCAAGAAGCTCGACTGGCGAGTGAGCCCGGAGCGATCGGTCCAGGAGGAGCACGACCGTTTCGAGGCGGCCGTCCAGCGGGTCATCGACGCCCCCGCTGGGACGAGCGACAAGACCCAGCGAGAGGAGCTGTTCCACCTGTTCCTGCGCCTGGTGGCCGAGATCGAGGCCAGCCTTGTCAAGTCGACCGAGAAGCGGAGGCAGTCGAGGACCTGGAGTCGTGGACTGGTGGCCGTGTCGAGCCTGGCGGCCGCCCTCGCGGGGCTCGCTCTGGCGCTCAACTATCACGGCTTCGGGTCGAGGGCGTTCGGGATCGCGGTCGCCGTCATCGGCACGTGGTCGACGATCAGCACATCACTCAGGCTCGACGAGCAGTACGAGGCCAACAGCAGGAAGAACCGCATCTACACGCGCCTGCTCCGCGAGGTGCAGCTCTACCTGCTGGCGACCTTCCCCAACGTGACCGTGGAGCAGGCCGCAGCTCGCTTCGGCAAGTTCAGCCGAGAGTACGACAATGCCGACCCGGTCGAGAAGCCCAAGGCGAGCGCACGCAGCGGGTCGACCTCCTCGAGCTGACGCCGCACACCGCTCACGCCAGCTGGATGACGCCCTTCAGCAGGATGCCCACGCCGGCGACCGCGGTCAGTCCGGCGAGCAGTGCCACGCCGTGCTCCTTGAGCCACGCGTTCGTCGTCCCGAGATGGCGGCGGGCGGGCTCTCGGAAGAGCAGGAAGAGAATGATCGGGATCTCGAGGATCCACAGCACCAGGATCACGGCGACCGCGGCGTACAGCGTCGTCAACTCCCAGCCTGAGTGGGTGTCCTGGATCTGCTTGAGCGCCGCCAGGTAGGTGGGCGACGGTAGCCACATCACGAGCCCGAGCCCGAAGGCGACGGCGACGCGCCCCTCGTGCACGCGCCTGTCCTGCTTGTCGTCGGACTTCTCCTTCTTCGTCCTCGGACGTCGTGACCGGAGGTACACCACGGCGGCGAAGGCCAATATGAGCACGCCGATGGCCACGTAGAACCATCCGCTGCGCGTCGGCCGCTGGCGGGTGAACCCGGAGGCTCCCAGGCCGATGAGCACCACGGCGCTCCCCGCGCTCTCGGCCAGGGCGGCGCCGGCCAGGTAGGCGATGGCGTACCGCAGTAGCGGTCGGTCGAGGTAGGCGGCGATCGCCGCCAGTCCCACCGGCCACAGCCCTGAGAGCAGGGCCAGCCCGAACGCCTCTGCGAGGATAACGACCTCCCCCCTGCGCCGTCGGCGCTGTCGTTGTCAGGGTAGTGAAGGGACCTCAGCCAGCGGGTGCCGCCGTCGGGAGCCCGAGCCCGCCCGGTAGCTGGAACACCTGTCCGGCACCGACGTTGAGCGCGGCGTCCAGGTCGATGGCGGCGTGGATCAGCGCCAGGTGGGTGAAGGCCTGCGGGAAGTTGCCGATCTGGCGTCCACTCGCGTCGATCTCCTCCGAGTACAGCCCGACGTGGTTGGAGTAGGTCAGCATCTTCTCGAATGCGTACTGGGCCTCTTCCAGGCGTCCGGCGCGGGCCAGCGCGTCCACGAAGAAGAACGAGCACAACGAGAAGGTCCCCTCGGATCCCTGCAGGCCGTCGGGCGAGGCACTCGGGTTGTAGCGGTAGACGAGGCTGTCGGTCACCAGCTCGTCGTTCATGGCGCTGAGCGTCGACAGCCACAGCGGGTCCTTCGGCGCAACGAAGCCCACCAGGGGCATCAGGAGGTTCGAGGCGTCGAGCACCTCCGTACCCGGGTACTGAGTGAAGGCGCCCCGCTTCTGGTTCCAGCACTTGTCCATGACCTGCTGGTAGATGGCGTCCCTCGTGCTGACCCAGCGCTGCACGTCTCCGGGTCGGCCCCGGTCGCGGGCCATGCGAATGGCACGATCCAGCGCAACCCATTCCATGACTCGGCCGTAGGTGAAGTCCTTGCGGCCACCTCGTGTCTCCCATACCCCCTCGTCGGGCTGGTCCCAGTTCTCGCACAGCCAGTCGAGGATGTGGGTGAGCTCGAGCCAGCCCAGGTAGCCGATCGGCTCAGTGGGGTCCGCCAGGGCGATGGAGTCCATGGCCTCGCCGTAGATGTCGAGCTGGAGCTGGTCGGAAGCGCCGTTCCCGATCCGCACCGGCCGAGAGCCCATGTACCCCTCGAAGTGGTCCAGTGTCTCCTCGACCAGGTCCGAGGTCCCGTCGACCCGGTACATGATCTTGAGTGGGCCCGAGTCCTTGCCGACCTTGTCGCTGACTCGGTGGCCCATCCAGTTGAGGAACGCCCTCGCCTCCTCTACGTACCCGAGGCCGAGCAGGGCGTACACGGAGAAGGAGGCGTCACGAATCCAGGTGAAGCGGTAGTCCCAGTTGCGTTCGCCGCCCACCTGCTCGGGGAGGCCGGTAGTCGGCGCCGCCACCAGCGCCCCGCTCGGGGCGTAGGTCATGAGCTTGAGGGTCATGGCCGAGCGGTGGACCATCTCCCGCCAACGTCCCTGGTAGGTGCACCGGCTCAGCCACTCTCGCCAGTACCTGACCGTCGCCTCGAACATGCCGATCGCCTGGCCCCGGTTCATCGCCTGTGGCCCGGTCGACGCCGCGGTCTCCAGCATGAACCCCCTGGTCTCGCCGGCCTCGAGCGTGAAGTCGAGACGGACGTCGCCGTCTCCCGACCGCTCGATGCCCGCAGCACCGTGGAGGACAACGTCCCGCCCGTTCGCCTTGAACACGGCGCCCTCACTGGTGAGAGAAAGCTTGTGGCTCTGGCGCCCGTAGTCGAAGCGGGGCTCGCACTCGAGCCGGAACGGCATCTCGCCCCGCAGACAGCGCACACCCCGGCAGATCCGGTGGTTCTCGGTGACCACCGTCGGATTGTCGATGGGCATGAAGTCGATGAGCTCTCCGACCCCGGCGTCAGTCATGAAGCGGGTAATGAGGCATGCGGACTGAGGGAAGTAGATCTGGGTCGTCGTGCAGTCGTCCCGTGTCGACGCGATCCGGAACCGTCCGCCGTTGCGGGCATCCAGCAGCGAGGCGAACATGCTGGGCGAGTCGAAGCGGGGAGCGCAGAACCAGTCGATGGTCCCGTCCTTGGTGACGAGGGCCGCAGTCTGCAGGTCCCCGATCAGGCCGTGGTCGCTGATGAGGGGATAGTCGTTCACGTCGGGCTCCTCCTGGCTCTCCAGGGTCGACGAGCGCCCTGCTCACGACTCGATTCTGTGGCCAGGAGGGCGGCCTGTCGTCACCCGGAGTGGGTGATTGGGCGGCGCGTTCTGACGGCCGACCGGGCCTCAGCAGGCGTTCTGACTGGCCGGGATGTGATCGAGGGCGAGATGGAACGGCCCCGCCTGGTTGGCCACCAGCGTCGTCCAGCCGTTCGTGGTCCCGTAGATGCAGCCGTTGCCCTCGGCCACCGACCAGCGGGTGTTGTACCGGACCCGGACGAGCACGTCGCCCGGGCTGGTCGTGTCGAGGGTGATGTTCCCGCCGTCCATCCGGACCAGCTGGGCGGGTCCTTCGACGATGCCCGTCGACCCCGCCACCTCGAAGACCCGCCAGTGATGATCGTGCCAGACGGGAACGAGACCGGGGACCCCGGCCTGCACCAGTCGCCCCTCCTGGACGGCGGCATAGTCGAGCTTGACGTCGGGCAGGGCGACGTAGCGGACGCCGTTGTCGAGCAGCCAGGCCCGGTAGGTGGTGGCGTCCAGCACGTTCCGGGCGTAGAAGAGCGGGTTGTCGGCCGTGTCGAGCTGGCGCTCCCAGCCTCGGGCGAGCGGGTGGTACGGAGCGACGTCGGCGGCTTCCCAATGCCGGGCGGTCGGCACGATCTCGACGCGCCCCGCCGGCTGGGCGTGCTGGTCGAGGTAGCCCATGAGGGGCCGGAAGTAGGTGGCCTGAGTGGATGGATCGCTGCGGCCGGTGAACGACGTCGTGGATGGTCCCCACTGGAGCAGGGCCAACGGCACCACGGCCGCCGGGACGAGCAGGCGCCGGTGCGGCCACAGCAGGCAGGCGGCCAGCGGCGCGCCGACACACTCGCCCAGGCGGCTGATGTTGCCGCCCATGGAGCTCGGCACGACGAAGCTCAGCACGATGGCACCCACGTACAGGACGGCGGCCGTGCGCAGCGTGCGCTCCCATCGGGGGATGAGGAGGGCCGCCACGGCGAACAGCCCCACCAGCCAGCCGAAGTCGTAGGCGGGGAACGGCATCGCCCCCTGACCGGGAAAGCCCAGGGTCAACGCCAGGACCGGCAGAGCAGCAACGGCCACGAGGCCGGCGAGGGCCAGGCGACGGCGAGGCCAGGAAGCAAGCAGCCAGGCCACGGCGGCGAGCACCAGGAACGAGCCGGCCAGAGGGCTGGCCAAGGGGGTCGCCACGGCCAGGGCGGCCGTCAGTCGCCACCGCCGCCGGGTGGCGGCCCAGATGGCGGCCAGGGCCAGAGCCTCACCGAGGAGGAACGGGAGCTGCCCGATTCCCACCTGGACGAGTGTCCCGACAGCGAAGATCAGCGATCCCACACGCGCCGAAGTTCCGAAGTGGCCCACCACCAGTCGGTCGAACGCCCAGGCGGCGACCCCGGCGCTGAGCACCGCGGTGGCCTGGACGCCGATGATGCCGGCGACGGGCGGAAAGATGACGCTGTAGTTGAGGGTCCAGTGCCCCCCGTACCACTGGCTGTCCCACAGCGTCAGTCCCTGCTGATGGAACAGGCCGATCCGGTAGAGCTGGGCCGAGAAGTCGACTCCGTGCCACCCCTGGACGGCGGCGACCAGCGCCAGCGTGCCGGCGATGAGCGGGGCCAGCAGCGACGGAACGAGCTGGCGGCCGGGGGGGCGCTCCGAGGACCCGTTCCGCCTGGTGGCGCGGGCCAGCCACCGCGCGCCAAGGACCTGGGCATCGACGATCGCGGTCACGTTGGCTGGCTCGAGCTACCGACGCTCGCCCGGGTGAACGGTCCGCATCCGAGCAACGCTACAGCGACGACCTGGGAGAGAGCTGGGAGCCCGGCCTAGGGGTCGCTTCCCTAGCTTCCGGGGCGGGCCGTCTCGCCGGGTCGCCCGCCCGAGCCGGCCCGGGGGGAGGGGTCTCCGTCCGCTTCCGAGCCGGACGGACTTCTGCTCCCTCTGAGATGGGCGTCCATGACCGGGAATGGGCTGGGCATCACCTGAGCACGGACCTTGTCCGGAAGGCTGAGGTCGCCGCCGGTGTGACCCACGCTGAAGACCCGCTCGGGCCGAGCCCGGCCGATCATCGACCGGGCCCAGCGCCACAGGGCGCCGAAGCGATTGCCGAAGCCGTTCAGGAACGCGATGTGGACGAACAGCCACACCACCCAGCCCGGGAACCCGCTCAACCGCAGGCGCCGGACACTGACGACCGCCTTGAAGCGGCCGATGGCCGCCGCGCTGCCCAGGTCCCTGTAGGTGAAGGGAACGTCCCTCGTATCGCCCCTCAGGCGCCGACGGACCGTGTTGGCGGCATGCAGGCCGCCCTGCATGGCCACCTCGCACACCCCAGGGAGCTCGTTGACGGTGGCCATGTCGCCGAGGGCGAACACCTCAGGATGCCCCGGTAGGGTCAGGTTGGGAAGCACGGCGATCCGTCCCGCCCGGTCGGTCTCGGCCCCGCTGGCTTCGGCCAGCTCGGCGGCGAGCGGCGAGGCCTGCACGCCGGCGGCCCAGATCGTGGTGCCGCAGTCGATGCGTTCCTTGGTGTCGGCCCCCTGTACGTCGATCCCCAGCCCGTCGACCCCGACCACTCGGGACCCCATGCGCAGCTCCACGCCCATCTGCTCGAGGTCCCTGGTCGCCTTGCCCGACAGGCGGTCGCCGAAGTTGGCCAGGGGCTCCTTGCCCCCGTCCAGCAGGACGACTCGTACCGAGGCCGGATCGATGGCCCGGAAGTTGCGGCGCAAGCTGCGCGCCGCCAGCTCCCGGATCTGTCCCGCCAGCTCGACGCCCGTCGGGCCGGCGCCGACGACGGCCACTGTCAGCCAGAACCTCTGCTCGGCGGGATCGGTCGAGTTCTCGGCGAGTTCGAAGGCGCCGTAGATCCGCCGGCGAAGCTCGAGGGCGTCGTCGACCGTCTTCATCCCCGGCGCGATGAGGGCGAACTCGTCGTGGCCGAAGTAGGACTGCTGGACCCCGGTCGCCACGATCAGGCTGTCGTACGGGAAGTCCTTCTCCCGCCCGGGGATCAGCGTCGTCCGGACGACGCGCCGGTCGAGGTCGAAGCCCGTCACATTTGCCAGCTCGACGTTCACGTTGTCGTGCTTGCGCAGCAGGTGACGAAGGACGTAGGAGATCTGGCCCGGTGACATGATGCCGGTGGCGACCTGATACAGCAGGGGCTGGAAGAGGTGATGGTTGCGCCGGTCGAGGAGGGTGACCTCGACGTTCTTCGACCGCGCCAGCAGGCGAGTCGCCGGGAGCCCGCCGAACCCGCCTCCGACGATCACGACCCGGTGCCGCGGCTGGTCGGCCATGGTGATCCCTCCCTCCTGGCCCTGCGCCTCCCCGGTCAGAGCCCGGGG
>Ga0066670_10000200_pt1 | contig 15639 bp, 16 predicted proteins | sample GraSoiAngelo_119_FD_66459 | JGI IMG/M metagenome (GOLD analysis project Ga0066670, IMG submission 66459) | Grasslands soil microbial communities from the Angelo Coastal Reserve, California, USA - 14_0919_05_20cm | ecosystem: Environmental > Terrestrial > Soil > Grasslands | place: USA...
CATCCGCAGCGGCGCCCAGACAACTCACCCATCGAGGTGCGGCCCCTGCGCTTCGACGACCCGAGCGAGCTCGTCGAGTCCATGCGGGGCGCCGAGACTCTCTACAACACCTATTGGGTGCGGTTTCCACACGGTCGGATCGACTTCCAGACGGCCGTTGCTAATACCCGCACCCTCTTCCAGGCCGCACGTCAGAGCGGCATCGAGCGAATCGTCCACGTCTCCATCACTCACCCCGACATAGCATCGCCCTACCCGTACTTCCGCGGGAAGGCGCAGGTCGAACAGATCCTCGCTCAGTCGGACGTGCCTTATGCAATCCTGCGGCCCGCCACCCTCTTCGGAGGCGACGGTGTGCTCCTCAACAACATCGCCTGGCTACTGCGGAGGCTTCCGATCTTCGGCATCGGAGGATCCGGCGACTACCGAATCCGTCCGATTCATGTGGACGACCTCGCGCGTCTCGCCGTGAAGGCGGGAACCAAGCGTGTCAACGAGGTCATCGATGCGGTTGGTCCGGAGCGCCCCACGTTCGAGGAACTGGTGCGTCTCATCCGCGACGCTGTTGACAGCCGCGCTCGTCTCGTCCGCATACCGAGCGCCGGCATACCACTCCTGGCGAGCCTGCTTGGCCTCGCGCTCCGAGACCGTCTGCTGACCACAGACGAGTACCGGGCCTTCAAGGATGGCCTCGCTGACACTGATGGCCCTCCAACCGGCAACGTCCGCCTCTCGGTGTGGACTACGGAGAACGCCGGATCGCTCGGCGTCAGGTACGCCAATGAACTGGGTCGTCACTTCAAGGGCGTCGACGGCAACTACTAGTGGCCGGTTGCTTCTTCCCGTACCGAGCGCCAGCCGGAGCAGGGCTACCGGGGGGCTCCACGACCATTCCTCCCGGTTCCGGCCGCCCGTTACGCCGTAAAATGGAGGCGGGTCTGGCTATATGGATCCTTTCCGAAGGAGAGAACCTTGGCCGGCTCGAGACGGAACACGAGCCCCACCCGGCCCTCGAGATCGCCGAAGACTCCGTCGCCGACCTCGAACGACCAGTCCAGCTTTGACTTCCACAGCCCGGCCACGAGTCGAAGTTTGTCCGTGTCGGTAACCCTGCGGGCGGTTCCCTCCACGACAACATCGAGTCCCGTGTGAAGCCGGTTGGTACCCGTAGTGAGGATGCAACTCGGATTGGACGCCAAGTTCTTCGATTTCTGCTCTTCCGTGCCGGTGCAGAAAGAAGCGCCCCGTCGACCCAGATGGCCGGCAACGGCGTGACGTGGGGTCGCCCATCGCGACGGACGGTCGACAGCCAGAACATCTCGGACTCCGTGAGGACGGCGACGACCTCGGCCCACGATCGAGCCGAGGCGCCGGGCTCACTGAAGCCGGCATGGAATTCTGCAGTCGGTTCACCCTGTGCCATTGAATGCTCCCTGCTCTCCACTGAAGACTTTCCTGGCAGTCTGAACTCTCGCTCCGCGCCGGCGGAAGTCGCGGGTTGGCGCCACGCTTGCACACCGGCCACTGCCCGAGCATCCCCAACGCGAGCTGGATCTGAGGTGCCCCAACCGGACACACCCTCCGGCGTGCCCTCGGCTGGACCTACCAGGTCAGAGACAGTGAACGCGTATGTTGCCTCCATGCCGGCGGTATGCGCTAGGTGACCGGCCCATAGGCGCGAATGTTTGGGGTTGGTGCGTCGGTGTCCCTGCGGGGGGCGATCCGCCGGGGATTACCAGGGTCCTCAACGATCCCGAAGGGTGCGTGACCGAAAGCGGGTTCTCTGCCCGCGAGGTTGTGATGTAGACCTTGGGCGGTGGCATCGGTCGAGCGGCGCTCGACGGGACAGATGAGGATGCGGTGATGGCCTTGGCCGAAGAATCAGAGGTTCTTTCGTGGGTTGACAGTCTCTCCAACTGGGGTCGGTGGGGCGATGACGACCAACTCGGCACGCTCAATCTGATCACTCCTGACGTCAAAAGGCGAGCGGCGGCAGCGGTCGAGGAGGGAATCAGCGTGTCGTGTGCGTGGGATGTTCCCACCGGGCCCATAGGGGTCGAGGGGGTCGTCACCGCCGTGCCTAACATGGCGGGCACGAAGTTCGGGTATTCCACCGAACAGATCACAGCCCTCACGGTCCATGGCTTGGCCGCGACGCACCTCGACGCTCTGTGCCACGTCTTCTGGGACGGCCAGATGTACAACGGTCGCTCGTCGGACTTGGTGTCCGCTGACGGGGGCGCAACGCAGCTGCCGATCACCGTCACCCGGCACGGCATCATCACCAGAGGGGTCCTGCTCGACGTCGCGGCGGCGAGGAACGTGCCGTGGTTGGAGCCCGGCGAGGGTGTATTCCCTGACGAACTCGAAGCGGTCGAGTCGCGCCAAGGCGTCAGGGTCGAGTCAGGCGATGCCGTGCTGTTGCGAACCGGCTTCGGCCGCTACCGTCGAGAGACCGGCTGGCTGCCTGGCGGGGAGGGCGGCGACAGCCAACCGGGTTGGCACGCCGCCTCGCTACCGTGGTTGCGCGAGCGCGAGGTATCGCTGATCGGCTGCGATACCGGCAACGACGCCATGCCGTCGGGATACCCTGCGATTCTGCTACCGGTACATGTCATCGCGTTGGTGTCGATGGGCTTGTGGCTGGTGGACAACTGTGACCTCGAGGGTCTGTCGGTCACCGCCGCCCGGCTGTCACGCTGGGCCTTCCAGCTAGCGGTTTGCCCGCTCACTCTTGCCCGCCTGACTTCGAGTCCGGTCAATCCCATCGCCACGTTCTGACATGATCACCCTGACCAGAGCCATCCGACTGGCCACGGCAAGCCGGCGATGACACCAACCCTCGCCAGCAGTGCCGCCTACCACCGTGGACGGCCGGCAGCGGCGGGCTCGCGGGGCGTTGGCTCGCCAGAGCCCGAGACCGTAGCGGTCTCCGAGGTGGTCCGGCGGGCCGCTGAGCCAAGGTGAGGAGGCCGAAGGAATGCGAGTAGCGCTGGCGGAGCAGCTGAGTGGGATCGACAGCGTGGACCTGAGCGATCAGCCCGACCCAGCACCAGCGGCGGGACAGGCGCTGATCAGGGTTTACGGCGCGGGCGTCGGCCCTTGGGACGTGGGGTTCCTGAGCGGCGGTTTCCCAGGGATTGCCCTGCCGTTCGTCCCGGGTCAAGAAGTCGCCGGCGTCGTCGAAGCGGCTGATGACGGGGCCGGCGTCCAGCCGGGGGATCTGGTGTACGCGAGTCTGTTTCCGGCGGGTGGCGGGTTCGCCGAACTGGCACTGGCGTCGGCAGACCGCCTGGCCCCCATGCCCGACCAGGCCAGCTTCCAAGAGGCGGCCGGGCTGGTGATCGGCGGCGGGACCGCCCACCAGGGCCTGGTCGACCGGGGGTTGCTACAGGCCGGCGAAACCGTGCTCATCACCGCCGCAGCGGGAGGCGTGGGCAGCGCCGCCGTGCAGATCGCGGCGGCCATCGGCGCCCGTCCCCTAGGCGTGGCCAGCCCTCCCAACCATGCGTACGTGCGGGGCCTGGGCGCCAGCGAAGTGGTCGACTACCACGCCGTCGACTGGGTCGAACAGGTCCTGGCCGTTGTCCCCGGCGGCGTCGACCTGCTCCTCGATTGCGTCGGTGGTCCGACGATGGAACAGGCAGTGGGTACCGTGCGCGACGGCGGCCGGGCGATCTCGGTGATCCCTCCGTTCGGTCCTCTCCAGCTCGAGCGGGGGATCACGGGCGAATCGTTCGCCGCCCAAGGAGGCCGGCAGCGGCTGGAGGCACTCGCCCGCATGGTCGACTCCGGCCAGCTCCGCCCGCAAGTCGAAGCAGTCCTGCCGTTGGGCCAGGTTCGCGAGGCGTTGGGACGGGTCGCGAGCCGACACGCACGCGGCAAGATCGTGCTCCAGATCGGGCACTAGCGCCAACGCCTCAGCGCCGAGCCTTCTGCGCAGGCGTTTGAATCGTTGATTGGACACCTATCGCTTGCTGGCTTGTGATCCGTTAAGACGCACTGCCTCGCGGACGAGGGCCTGGAGCGCGGCCTCAGGGATCGCGTCGGTTTCTCGGACGTCGATGGCACGAACGGTCTTGCTATCCAGGCGCGTGTTGAAGAGCCCCCTCGAATCCTTCATCTCGGCACCTTTCGGGAAGGTCAGTCTCACCGCGCTCTTGAGCATCTCACCCGTGCAAATGATCCCATCGTGAGACCACACCGGGACGCCCTCTGGTCGTGAGGGCTTCTTCCACTTGACTTCCTCAACAACCGCAGGGTCAGCCGTTAAAACTAGTGCCCGTAGCCGTGCGAGTTTCTCACCGCGCCAATCACCCGTTTTGCCAATGATGGCATCGACCTCCTTGGAGACTGAACTGTTCGATCGGGTCGCCGGCTGAGCGGGTCGACTATTCGAGGGCGGTTCGGGCCTGACGGTCACCAAGCGGCACCGGCGGGCTGTTTGGTCGTGGCGTTCAGCCGGTTGAAGAGGTTGGTCGTCGCCACCCACAGGACCAGCCCGGCCATCTGCTTCTCGTCGAAGTGCTCGGCCGCATCGTCCCAGACCTCGTCGGGGACGGGATGGGGGCGGTCGGCCAGTCTGGTCATCGACTCGGCCAGGGCCAGGGCCGCCCGCTCGGCGTCGTCGAACAGGTCGGTCTCTCGCCAGGCGGCCACCGCGAAGAGCCGCTCGTCGCTCTCCCCGGCCTTCTTGGCGCTGATGGACCCGCCGTAGACGCAGGGACTGCACCCGTTGATCTGGCTGGCCCGCAGGTGGGCGAGCTCCATGGTGGTGCGGGGCACACCGGCGCTGTGGGCGGCTTTGATGATGGACTGGATCCCCTTCATCGAATCGGGGAGCACGTTGGCTGGGTTGTTCATTCTTGCTGTCATGCTCCATCTGACGCGCCTCGCCACCGATTTGTGACAGCGGCTGGAGGTGTGCCTGGGCTGTAGCCAGGCGCCCGCCCCGACCCGCCCACCGCTGACCAGCCCCTGTCACATCCTGGCCGCCTGGCGCGTCAATCTGGGCGAGATGGAACAGGACCTGGCTGTGATGTTCGAGGCGAGCCGCCCTCGGCTGCAGGCGGTCGCCTACCGGATGCTCGGATCTCTCACCGAAGCCGAGGACGCGGTGCAGGAGACCTGGCTGCGGCTGAGCAGGTCCGACGCCGAGAGCATCGACAACCTGGGTGGGTGGCTGACCACCGTCCTGTCCCGAGTGTGCCTAGGGATGCTGCGGTCGCGCCGGACCCGACGGGAAGACCAGCTGGAGCTGGAGGAGCCCGAACTCACGGGCACCACGCCCGAAGAGGAGGCGGTCCTCGCCGAGACGATGGGCCCGGCCCTGCTCCTCCTGCTCGATTCGCTGACCCCCGGAGAGCGCCTGGCCTTCGTGCTGCACGACCTGTTTGCCGTGCCCTTCGAGGACATTGCCCCCATCGTCGGCCGCTCTCCGGCGGCCGCCCGCCAACTGGCCAGCCGGGCCCGACGGCGCGTGCAAGGCGGAGAGAAGGCGCGCTCGGGTGACCAGCGACGCCAGCGAGACGTCGTGGAGGCGTTCCTGGCTGCCAGCCGGCGGGGAGACTTCGAAGCCCTCGTCACCCTGCTCGACCCCGACGCCGTTCTGCGGGCCGATCGCGCCGCGGTGGAAATGGCAGCCGCCAACCGGAACCAGGGGGCGCCGCACCTGTCATCTGAGCAGCGAGGCGCTCGGGCGGTGGCCAACGCCCTAGCGGGGCGGGCCACGGCCGCCAAGCTGGCGCTCATAGAAGGCATCCCCGGCGCGGCATGGGTGCCCGGCGGGCGACCTCGGGCCGTGTTCGCCTTCTACGTCGTGGGCGACACCATTGCCGAGATCGAGATCGTGACCGATCCCGCCGTGGTAGCGGCGCTGCGCGTCGCGATTCTCTGACGATTCCAACGGTAGTTTGACGGTCCTCGATCGTCAGCATGTCGTTGCCGACTGACGCCGGTGGCTGGCGCGCACTGCCCTTCAGCCGGACCTAAAGGCAGCTCTGCTCTGCAGCTCGCTCTCGGCCCACGATGGCAGGGCGACAGCGTGAAGGTTGCCGCGACCACCGCACACCACGACGACGATCTGGTCCGGCCTATCGTTGAGCCACACCCGACCCGTCGCGTCAACACGTCCCTTGGCTTCGAGCACTCGCCTGCTTGCCTCGGGCCACACCTCAATCGGCTGCCACGCATGCTCGAACAGATACGACTGCAGGTCGGGCATGTCTGGGAACACCGCCGCAAACCGGTCCGCCCAGGCCGGATTTACTGCCAACACCGTCTGCCCATTTGCCGCCGTGGATTCAAGAAACTTGTTGGTCAACGGATAGGCGATACTCTTGGCGATCAGGTAGAGGAGATCCAGGGCGTCATCGTTGTTGATATCGGCCAGTGGCAACGTCCCAGTGCCGCCGTGTACCGTCACTACCTCGTCGTCCATCGAGAACCCGCGCTGCTGGGCAAGGCTCGGCCAAGGCGAGGCTTCCTCCCACTCAGCGAAACATAGCCCGGTACGGGCCGGCTGCCCGAACACACTCTTGGACGTCACATCTATCGACTGCCCGCCAATGTTGCGAAGGCAGAGCGCCACGGACCGACCGATCGTCATTGAACCCCGACCGGCAGCCCCACCCATGCACCCGCTGGCCATGTCGATCTCAAGGCGCGACCGCGTCGGACCGTTGACGATAACCATTGGAAAGACGCTCGACGTCGTGGTCGTCAAGCCGAACAGGTTGAACTCGGGAGCGCCCATAGCTTCTACCGCCGCAATCACCAACGGAAACGCCGCAGGGTCGCACCCCGCCATGGCAGCGTTCACGGCAATCTTCTCGACAGTTGCGACGCCGAACCGTGGCGCGACTTTGCAGATGACGGCATCGGCCGCGAGTGGTGAACCTGATAGCAACTCACGAACGCGAGACTCCGTCGGGGCAATGAGCGGCACGCCGTCGCCCCACTGCTCAGCCAGCGATCGTCGATAGAGCGCCAGAGAATCGTCATCGATGAGCAGACGTCTGCTGCTCAGCTCGTCAGTCACCGAAGATGAGGGTCCAGACAAGGCGGGGGTACGCCTCTCGGCCAATCGCCCTCACCCTATCGTCGGGCAACCCCTCAAGCGGGTAAGGAAGAACGAGCTGACGCAGCCCTGCGTGGCCCTTGATTCGGGCGACTTGTTGAGCGATCGACACGAACTCCTCAGTGACGACGACCACGGCTGGCTTCTGCAGCTCCTCGATGAGAACAGAGTCGTGGACACTCCACGACGTGCATGAACCTCAGTTGCCCAGGCCGACGACACCGCAGTCAACGAGCCGAGACCACTCAGCGAGGTCGGCCCGTGTGCGCTCGCCTTCGGCCCCGACCCTCTCGCCGGGCCACACGACGCGCACCTTGGCACCATCGGCCTCAAGCAGAGCCTGCCACTCGTCAACGACCAGGTGGTACGAACGCCAGGCGTGATCGAGTCGGAGCCCGACAACTTTCCCACTGACGCCACCGGTGAGGCTGAAGGTGGGGGCCTGATCGCCCTCATCGAAGGAGACTGTCGGGTCGAGGATCTCGATCACTGCACCATGAATTCTACTGCGCTTGGGCTGACCGGAATGGCGACTGTGATCAGCGCCGCGGGTCGTCGAGGACGACATCCAACTCGGGCGGGCCCCGGCGCCGAAGCCCGTCACGCACGAGCTCGGCCAGCAACTCCGGTGGGATGACGCAGTCCATGCACTCGACCTTGCTCAGGTCGAGCCGGAGATGGACCTGGGCACCATCGACGCCAACCAGCCTGAGCTCAGCACCCTCGGCCCCCAGAAGCTCGCCGAGGTCGTGCAAGCTCCCCGATAGGTCGAAATCGTGACCCACGATCAGACACTACTGCGGTCGGCCCTGTCCTCTCCTCAAGCGCCGGCGAGCGACGGGAGCGGAGCTCGCTGGCAGGCGGAAGGCAAGATGAAGACATGGGAGTACTCGTCAAGGTGGAGAGCCGAGAACAGGCCTACGAGGATCTCAAGGGTTGGGGGAGGCGCCTACGGATCTACCGGCCTCCAGTACCGAGCAGGGCGTGCACCTGGTCGACGACTGGTTCGAGGAGCGCGATCTGATTTCGCACCTCCCCTGGCGAAACCCCCGGAACATGCACGCGCAGGCTGACGGCATCCGCACCGGCTCGGGCAACGATGTCTGCCACTCGACCAGCGACCGTGGCCGGGTCATCCCCACTGACGAGCTGATCCTCGCTCCAGTGAGCCTGGGCTGCCGGCGCGGCGTAGCTCCGGTACACGTCGAGCTGAGCCTTCTCCCGCTCGCGGGGCGGCTCCCCCATCCAGGCGCGCCGGACCATCACGACAGGGCCCGTCCCTCCGGCGTCTCGGAACGCATCCGCCAACTGCCTGCACCGCTCCACGCTCGACAGCGAGTCGAAGAGGATGCCGATGCCCAGCGGAGCAGCACGACGTACCGCTGCGAGGCTCATCGCCGCGCTGACCATGGGTATCGGGTGCTCGACACAGCGGTGCACGGCGCGGTCGCCTGCCAGTCGCCCGGCGTCGCGACCGCTCAGCATGTTGGCGACCATGACGAGCCCATCGGCAAATCGTCGAGTCAGGTCATCCTTTGTCGACCCCATGATGTCGAAGTCGGCCTGCAACGAGCCGGCAGCCACGCCCAGCCCGACCCGGCCAGGAAAGCGGGCCGCCAGCCAAGCCACCTCCTCAGCGACCACCGCCGGGGGGCGCAATGGCAAGAGCAGCGGGCAGGCCGCCGCCCATCCTGACGCCGCGGCTTCGAGCAACCAGCCCGCCGCCTGCACCGGATTCGGCAGGTATCCCGCGAAGCCGTTGTGGTGCTCGCTCGTCATCACGCCGTCGAAGCCCACCTCGGCGGCGGCGCGCCCCTGTGCGCACAGCTCGGCCACAATGGCGTCGGCAGGCAGGTCGTTGTGAGGGTAGAGCCGCAGCGAGACGCTGCCGGGTGACAGGGGCGGCAACGGCGGGCGAGTGCGCACATATCCTCCAGGATTCGAGTCTTAGAGAGAGGTGAACCGGCCGCCATCGACAACGATGGTCTGACCGGTTATGTAGCGTGACCCGTCTTCACACAGGAAGCGGATCACCGGTGCGATATCGGTCTCGGGGTCGCCGATCCGTCCGAGCGGTACCAGGCGTTGCAAACGGGCCTCCAGCTCCGGGTCCTCCAGATAAGCGTTGCCGAGCGCAGGGGTGACAGCCAGGGGCGATACCGCTGCGACAGTCACGCCGAGCGGGCCCCATTCGATCGAAAGGCTCTTGGCGAAGCCGCGGATCGCCCCCTTCACCGCGGCATAGGCCGGCCGCGCCGGGGTGCCTTCCATTGCTGCGGGTGATGTCATCAGCACCAGCCGTCCGCTCCGGCCGCGCAAGGCTGGAAGCGCAGCCCGCGCACAGTTGAACGCCCCCCGCAACGACACGCCAACATGGTCGTCCCAGAGTTCGTCGGTCAGCTCGTCGATGATCTCTACCTCGCTGGACCGCCTGCTAGTGGCGTTGTGCACCACGGCGTCGAGTCCGCCGTACTGATCCACCGCTACGGCGACCGCGGCCTCGACGTCACCGGCTAACGCGACATCGGTCTGGGACCAGACGGCTCGGCCACCACGGGCCATTACGAGCTCCGCCGTCTCGGCGCCGTTCCGGCCCGGACCTGCCACCACAACTCCTGCGCCTGCGTCCGCGCAGCACAGGCAGATGGCCCGGCCGATGCCCGCACCGCCGCCGGTGACCATGACGGCCTTGCCGTCGAGAGGACGGCCCGCAACGCCGGCTCCGGTCGAGCTGGTCACGGTGTCATCCAGACGCCGCCGTCCACCGCCACGGTGGCGCCAGTAACGAACCGGAACCCCTCGTCCAGCAGCGTCGCCACCGCCGCGGCCACCTCGGTCCGCATCTCGGGTGACCGTCCCAACGCCGGTGCCGGCAACCCCGGTCGGTCGAGACTTGGCACCGGACCTTCCACCCGATCCTCGGCCTGGCCGTCGTAGGAGGACGGGTCGCTGCTCGCAGGCGCGCCAACAGCGAGCAGGTCGGCAGGTACCGCCAGACAGTTGATCGTGATCCCCTCCGTGCCCCAGGCGCGAGCGGCCGCCTTGGCCAGGGCTCGGTAGCCTTCCGACACCGATACCCACGGGACCAGACCGGAGGCCCCCGTCATCGAGAGCGACGGCAGGATCACGACGATCCGACCGCCCCCACCACGCAGGTGGCGGTACGCGCCTTGAAGTCTGTAGCGGGCACGACGCAAGGGTGTCTCAGCCCGCACGACCCACCCGTCTTCGTCGAGCTCGGCCACGGGCGTCGGCACGGCACCCAGGCCCGGGGAAGATACGTCCACGACCGCGTCGACCCGACCGATGCGCTCTGACGCTCGCTCCAGGGCATGCTCGACGTCTGCCCCGGAACGGAACGCACTGCTCACGGTGGCTATCTCGCCGGAGGAACCGGCGACCGAATCGCGCACCTCCACCCCCCGCGCCCCCGCGGCAACGGACTCGTCGGTGAGGACGGCGACAGCCGCTCCCAGATCGCCGATGCCAAGGGCGAGGTCGTGACCCGCGCCCCGGGCCGACCCCAGCACGGCGACGGACCGCCGGCGTACAGGCTCGCCTGACGTCACTCGTCGCCGCCGAGGATACGGTGACGCAGCTCGTCACTGCGGACGAAAACCGGGAGATCGTCAGTGTCGAGGAACGACGGACGGGCCGAGGAGCCTCCGTCCACGGCGAGCACCTGACCGGTCACCCATGACGCCAGGTCCGACATCAGGTAGAGCACGCCGCCAGCGACGTCCTCCGGACGCCCGCGTCGGCGCAGCGGCAGGGCAGCTCGCTCGGCTGCGGTCTCCTCCACGTTCGTCCTAGGACCATCCACTTGGTTCTTCGGTGTGCGGATCGTCCCGGGTGCCACCGCGTTGACGCGGATGCCGTGCGGGCCCCATTCGAGAGCAGCCGTACGCGTCAACGCAATCAGCGCGGCTTTGGCCGATGCGTAAGCGCCGCCGTATGGCATGGCCGTGAGGCCCGCAACCGAGACGATCGTGACGATACTGCCGCCCGCTCCCTGTTCCGTCAGCCGGGCCGCAGCCGCCCGGGTGGTGACCAGCCCAGCTCTCAGGTTGAGCTCGAGCACCTCGTCGAAGGCGCTCAGGTCCGTGCGCAATAGAGACGCCCACTGGTCTGGCCGCATGCCGCCGGCCACGTGCACCAAGCCGTGCAACGGGCCCAGCTCGGCCGCATCGGCCACCGCCTCCTCGACCTGGTCGGCCCGGCGGACGTCGACCACCACTGATCGGTGCGGCCGCCCAGCTCCCGACAGGGCCTCGTCGAGGACCTCCAGCGCTTCCGGGCGCACGTCGAGCCCCACAACTGACGCCCCCGCCTTCGCCAGCATCCCGCAGACGGCCGTGCCGATCCCGCCACCGCCGGCACCAGCTACAACGATCACCCGACCGTCGAGGCCCATCAGCGAGCTGATCTCGACGGCGTCACCGCGGGCGGATTCAGCCATTTCGCCTTCCTCGGAGCGGTCGCGGATTGCCTGTTGGGTTCATACTCACGGCTGATCATTTAGGTCAACGACGCCGCCGGGCCAGCGGCTGGCCTCGTCAACGGCGCTCAATAGCGCGGAGATGGCTATGTTGAGTGGCACCGGGACGCCGAGAGCATTGCCTTTACGGACGACCGCGCCCGTCAGCTCCTCGACCTCCAACGGGCGGCCGGCGAGACGGTCGTAGAGCATCGAGGTACCCATGTCGGGGGCCACGAAGCGGGTCTCTTCCACTAGGGCATCGGCCTCCTCAGGCGCCAGCGGCAGACCAGCGGCCCGCCCGACCGCGATCGCTTCCCGGGCCAGGCCCGTCGCCAGGGCACCTACATCGTCGCGTCGCAAAACCTCGAGTCGTCGACCGGTCAGAGCGGTCAGCGGGGCGATGGCAACGTTTTGCAGGAGCTTGCGCCACTGGGCGAGCTCGAACTCGTCACGCTGCACGACGGTGGCCGCGGTCCTGGCAAACAGCGCAGCGAAGTCTCTCCCGAGGGAACCGTCAGGCACGTCGAGAGTCGAAAAGCCGTGATGCCGCACACGCCCGGGGAACAGCACCTCTGCCGCGCAGCGCACTACGGTCGGCAGCACGGGCGTGTTGCCAGTCCACGACGCCACCCGATCACGGTGATCGATACCGTTCTGGAGCACAGCGACGCCACGGGTCGGACCGCCACACGCTCGGTGCAGCCACTCGGCCGCCGACGCCGTCTGGTGCGCCTTCGTGGCGAGAATCACCCACTCGCCGATCGGGCAGCAGCCAGGGTCGGTCAGCACCGGCGCGTCCAACGTCTCCAGTCGGCCCTCGGTCTCGACGACCAACCGGTCGAACCCACGCCGCACACAGAGGACGACGTCGTGACCGGCCCGACCGAGCTCGTAGGCGAAGTAGCCACCGATGGCACCTGCACCCACGACGACGATCCTCGACACGACTTGCGCGGTCAGTCCCGCCGCGGCCTGCGCTTGGGGCCGGCGGACGTCAGGCCGCGCCGCCCGCGGCTACCGGTCTCCACCAACCCGTCGCCCGACTGGGAGGGGTGGCGCTCGTAGTCCTGGGTGAACACCCGCAACAGTGTGCGAACCGCCGCGTCGAGCACGTCGAGCTCGGGGGTGTCCAGATCATTGAGCAACTGGTTCTTCTCGGCCACCCAGGCCCGGTTGGCCCGCTTCACGAGACGCAAACCACTGGCGGTGAGCCCCACGATGATCTTTCGGCGGTCAGAAGGATCCGGTGAGCGCTCGATCAGGTCCGCCCGCTGGAGACGGTCGAGAATCTGGGTCATCCCGCCGGTGGACCGCACCACGAGCTCGCTGAGGCGGGTGGGTGACAACTGATAAGGCGGACCTTCGATCTGCAGCACCCGCAGCACCGAGTAGTCGATCCACCGGAGCCCGAAAGGATCGAAGACCCGGTGCTGGAAGCTGTCCAGCAACAGGCTCACCCGCGACAGTCGGGCGAAGAAGGCGCTCAGTCCGTCGTCGGAGAGGGAGTCGGGTTCGGTCACGATGAGGGCCACCTTGTCTGGGCTCAGGACATAGCTTAATGTAAAGATACTTAGGAGGAGGATATATGGCCGAGATCATCGTCCGCCCCCTGACTCCCAGCATCGGAGCGGAGGTGACCGGCGTGGACCTGGGGGCTCCCTTGCCCGACGACGTAGTGGCTCTCGTGCGCAAGGCTCTACTGGATCACCTCGTGCTCTTCTTCCGAGACCAGAAGATCACCCCTGCACAGCAGCTGGCCTTCGCCGAGCGCTTCGCCCCGGTGATGATGCCGATGATCGACACGCAGTCGACCGAACAGCCCGGCGTCACCGTGCTCGACCAGACGGCGCCACGCGGCCAGTACACGGAGCGCTGGCACTCGGACTCGACGAACTTGCCCGAGCCGCCGCTGGGCGCGATCCTGCGCGCCGTGCAACTTCCCTCTGTGGGCGGTGATACCTGCTGGGCCAGCATGTACAGCGTGTACGAAGCCCTGTCGACGTCGATGCAGCAGTTCCTCGAGGACCTTACCGCGGAGCACTCGACGGCGATCCTGGACGCCGCCCTGGCCAAGCTCGGCAACGTCGTCCGCCGCGACGACGGGCGCGAACCGTCCCATCATCCCGTGGTGCGGGTCCACCCCGAGACTGGTCGCCGTCTGCTGTTCGTGAACGGCAACTTCACCACGCGCATCGATGGGCTGTCCCAGTCCGAGAGCGACGCGCTCCTCAGCCTCCTCCTGGAGCAGATCGGCTCGCCGGAGCACCATGTGAGGTTTCGCTGGGAGCCGGGGTCGGTCGCGTTCTGGGACAACCGCTGCACCCAGCACTGCGCCATCGCGGACTACACCGAGCGACGAGTGATGTACCGCTGCCTGCTGCGCGGCGACCGCCCTCTAGGTGTGGCCGAGCGATCGCAGACCACGTCCACCGCGTCGTAGCCCTCCCCTCCTCCTCGCGCTGCCAGGGCTGGGACGGCCGCGCCAGGTAGACCTCAGCTGGGGGACACGATGTGGCCCGGTAGCCGACCTGTCAGCTCCCCGTCGACAACTATGGGCTGGCCATTGACGATGGTGGCCGTGACTCCCTGGCCCCACGCCTTGAACCGTCCAACCCCGCCAGGGAGGTCGTGGACGAACTCCTTCCTCCAAGGTCCGATGCGATCCGGGTCGAACACCATGAGGTCTGCCCAGCCGCCGACCCGGACGGTGCCTCGCCCGGTCAGCCCGAGCAGGGCGGCTGGCACCTGGGTGATCTGGCGAATCCCTTCCTCCAACGTCCACACCCGACGGTCGAGAACCCACGATCGCAGGTAGTACGACGACCAGTCGGCGCCGTCGTCACGAGCCAGGTGGGCGCCGCCGTCGGAGACGCCGATCAGCATGCGGGCGTCGAGCTGCGCCGTTCGCACAGCATCGGTCCACTCCGGGCTCTCCGTCCGCCACCGGAACTCGGTGGCCAGGTCCTCGGACAGGGCGAGGTCGAGCATCACGTCGCCCGGAGCCTTGTCCTCCTCGACCGCGACGTCGGCAATCGAGCGGCCCTGCAGCTTCTCATGCTCGGGCCGAACGACCCGATCGACGAAGACGTTGGTCCACAGCGGTGGCGGCACCGTGGTGCCCTTGGCGGGATCCCGGTTGTAATTCTCGACCGCAGTGCGCAGCTCGTCGCGTGCGGCCCGATCCCGCAGGAGCGCCATCCGCTCGTCGTGCGGCAGCGCCAGCATGCGCGCCCACGACGGCACCGCCTGATAGTGGAGGTTCTCGGGCCCGATCACCAGTCCGCGATCGAAGGGGCGGGTGATGAGCAACGAGTACACGGGCGCACCCTGCGCAGTAGCCCGGTCGAGGAAGTCGACAGACGCCTCCCATGTGGCCGTCGGAGCGTCGACCTTGTTGCGGCCACCCAGGCCCTGAATGATGACCGGGAGTCCAGAGACGGTGCCCAGGTCGATCAGGAGCTGCTTGTCCTCGTCGTCCAGGCCTCCGATGGCGCTGGCCGGCAGGAAGGAAATGGTCCCCGATCCGTGCTCGCCAGCAGCGGCGGCGAGAGCCAACACCTCGCGATTGTCAGCGAGGCGCGATGGCACCGCCCGGCCGCGGATGTCGAGATGCGTGGGCGCAGCCGATGACGACAGACCGGCGGCGCCGGCGCGCATGGCGTCGGAGACGATGCGCCGCATCTCGGTGATCTCGTGATCGGTGGCGGTTCGCTCGGTCGCGTCGTCACCCATGACCCAGCGCCGGACGTTCGAATGCCCGACGTAGCACCCGAAATTGACCCCGAGCGCTCCGGCGCGCGTCTGCAGGAAGCGGGCGAACGAGTCGGCCCACTCCACCTCGCTCAGGGCGACGGGATCCATGTTCTCGACCTGGGCGAAGATGCCGCCGACGAAGTCCTCGTCCTCGGGCTTCACAGGTGCCACCGAGAACCCGCAGTTGCCGGCTACGACGGTCGTCACTCCGTGGAAGCACGACACCGTGGCATACGGGTCGAAGGTGATCTGGGGGTCGTAGTGCGTGTGGGGGTCGACGATCCCGGGAGCGACGATCATGCCACTGGCATCGATCTCTTCCTCGGCC
>Ga0066670_10000202_pt1 | contig 15553 bp, 18 predicted proteins | sample GraSoiAngelo_119_FD_66459 | JGI IMG/M metagenome (GOLD analysis project Ga0066670, IMG submission 66459) | Grasslands soil microbial communities from the Angelo Coastal Reserve, California, USA - 14_0919_05_20cm | ecosystem: Environmental > Terrestrial > Soil > Grasslands | place: USA...
AGCGCGTTGAAGGTGGTTGGAAAGAAGAGGCGTGACTCGACCATATGTATGCTCGGCGCTGGAGCGGCGAACATTGCCGTTGCCAGAATAATAATCGAAGCGGGAATAACGCCTGGCAATATAGTCATGGTTGACAGCAAAGGGATTCTGAACCGCCAGAGAACCGATCTCAGCGAGACGTTCAGGGCCAAATGGGACATGGCTCTCAAGACTAACAAAGAGGGTCGTGGCGGAGGACTTGCGGAAGCGGTCAAAGGTGCTGACGCGTTGCTGGCTATGTCTGCCCCCGGACCCGGCGTCGTTCCTAGTCGGCTGATACGAACCATGAGCGACGATCCGATCGTATTCGCCTGCGCTAACCCCATACCGGAGATCTGGCCATGGGAGGCAAAGGAGGCGGGCGCCAAGATCGTTGCCACAGGCCGATCCGACTTTCCCAACCAGGTAAACAACTCAATCGGCTTCCCAGCGATATTCCGCGGTACTCTAGACGTGAGAGCGAGAATGATCACGGACGAAATGTGTATCGCGGCGGCGGAGGAGATCGCGAACATTGCCGAAGAGAATGGACTTGACGAAGACAAGATAATTCCAGCAATGAGTGATTGGGAGCTATTTCCTAGAGAAGCCGCCGCAGTCGGAGCAGAGGCGGTTAAGCGAGGCGTTGCTAGACTCAAGCTCTCAAGAAAGGAACTCTATGAGAAAGCCACGGCTATCATTACCCATGCTCGAAAGTCTACAGAATTACTCATGCGAAGAGGCCTCATCAAAAACTTCCCGGCGAGAACTCAAAGAGGGAGAGACAGACGGGTAGTCCAAGGATAAGTGTGATCGGCGGCACGGGAGACGAGGGATACGGCCTCGCGCTCAGGTGGGCGAAGCAGGGCTACGAGGTCGTGATTGGGTCGAGAGATCCTGAGAAGGCAAGGTCGGCTGCGAACAAGATCAGGGACTCTGTTGGGAGGAATTCGCGGGTCACCGGGTTGGTGAATCCGGAGGCGGCGTCGAAGGCGGATGTTGTTGTTGTCACGGTTCCCTTCGCAGCACTGATCGATACCGTCAAGTCGATCCGAACTTCGTTGAGGCCGGGTCAGATTGTTGTCAATGTGACTGTTCCTTTGGAGACTGCGGTGGGCGGGTCTGCGACTCGGACGGTTGAGGTGTGGGACGGGTCGGCGGGGGCGCTTGCGTCTAGACTTTTGCCGAAGGAGGTTAGGCTGGTGTCGGCGTTCAATAATGTGAGCGCGGAGATGCTGAACGATCTTTCTCGAGATGTGGACTGTGATGTGCTGGTCTGTGGGGGGGATGCGGAGGCGAAGAAGACGGTTATTGATTTGGCGAGGGCGATTCCGGGCGTGCGGGCGTTGGATGCTGGACCGTTAGAGAATTCACGGATTGTTGAGCAGTTGACAGCACTGTTGGTCTCGCTCAACATTCGGTATGGGGTCAAGACTGCGGGATTGAGGATTACTGGTGTGCAATCGAAGAACTGAACGTGTTTTGTGGTGTTAGGTGCAGGTCGGGATAGTAGGTAAGCCGAACGCTGGCAAGAGTACCTTCTTCAGTGCTGCGACTCTGACGGTCGTCGCTATAGCCAATTACCCTTTCACGACTATCAAGCCGAATCGTGGAATCTCCTATCTCCGGACTCCGTGCGTCTGTCGAGAATTGGGGGTTCAAGACCAGCCCAGGAACTCGCGGTGTGTCGATGGCGAGCGGTTCATTCCGGTAGAGCTGATCGACTGCCCTGGTCTTGTGCCTGGCGCCTCTGCCGGTAGGGGTCTCGGGAACCAGTTCCTCGACGATCTCCGTAAGGCCGATGCTCTGATTCACGTCGTTGACGCTTCGGGTACAACCGATTCCGAGGGAAAGCCGTCGGCGACAGGTGCGCATGACCCTGTTGAGGACATTGGATTTCTCGAGAAGGAGCTCGAGGCGTGGACGCTTCAGATTCTGTTGAAGGACTGGGACAAGGTCTCGCGCAAAACCGGTCTGACGAGTGAAGAGGCGGTGGAGACGATGGCTGAGAGACTGAGCGGTCTGGGGGTGAAGAAGTTCCAGGTCGAGGATGCTCTGAAGCTGGCGGGTCTGCGGGGAAAGCCTTCTGAATGGTCTCGGGAGGATCTTGGCCGTGTCGTTGGTTTTCTGAGGAGGGCGGCGAAGCCTATGCTAATAGCTGCGAACAAGATCGATCTTCCATCGTCAAAGGAGAACGTGGTGAGGATTAGGCAGAATGGGAGTCTGATGGTGCCGGTCTCGGCTGAGGCGGAGCTTGCTCTGAGGCGAGCGGTGGAGAAGGGTCTGATCTCCTATAGGCCTGGGGATCCGGACTTTTCTGTGAACGCGAGCGCAAAGCTTAGTCCCGAACAAAAGGCGGGTCTAGAAATGATAAGAAAACAGGTTCTGGCTCCCGAGGGAGCGACTGGGGTCCAAGAGTGTATCAACTCGGCTTTCTTCAAGCTGCTGGACATGATCGTGGTTTATCCAGTGGAGGATCCGGAGCGGTGGACTGATCATTCGGGGAACGTTCTGCCCGACGCAATTCTCATACGGAAGGGGGCGACTTTGAAGGAGCTTGCTCTGAGGATCCATACCGACCTCGGCGAGCGGATGTTGTATGGTGTGAATGCTAGGAATGGGATGAGGCTGGGAGAGTCTTACGTCTTGAACAGTGGGGACATTGTGAGCGTGGTCAGCGCCTCCTAGACCATGATTTGCTGATCCGGGCGTATTCTGGGCGATTTTCCAGATTGGATGTTTTCCAAAAAGCTGTTGTGCCGTGAGCATCAACGCTTTCGAGATTTCTATGCTGGTAACGGGTTTGGTAACAGTGGATGCAGCTTGGAGGAGGATTACCGTTTCCGGAGGTCGCGAATCAAGGGAGGAAAGTCATCGTGAGAAATCCAGTTATGTTAACCCCTAGATTCTAGAGGATTCGGAACCGGACTTGACCATTGAAAGTGTTTCATCAAGCCGTGAATGTACCAGACTCGGACGTCTGTTCTCGTCCCCTCGATGGTTTTGGTCTGAAGAAGTTTTTCTCCCGAGTGGCTGGTCCAGTAGGTCAGCGCTTCCTCCAATGCAACTCCAGATATGTCTGGGAAGGCTATTACGAAGTCTTCGAATGTCAGCTCAGCTGTCGGGTTCAGATACGGATCCTCGAAGCGTCTTGAGAATAGCTCGACTATTCGTTCTATCGGTAGCGTTCTCTCGACTGCAGGCTTGTGTTTGTGACTTGTCTTGGAGTGCTTGGCCATACACTACGCCAACGTATTCTGAGGTGGTTGGGGGACGGCCTACGATATGGCACTAGTCGTACTAGACCTTCTCGCTTCCAGTTTCACGAATCGGATTCCACGGAGTGGCCGAACTGTCAAATCTGTCGTTCGGGATGGATCATGAAGCTCTGATTCTTGCTCCAGACACGACATCCTTCTCTACTATCGCCCCGGGACCCAGCCAAGCCCCCGAACCTATCTTGACCCCGGGAAGTATGGAGACATTGATCCCGGTTTTCACCTTGTCGCCCAGAATCGCGCCGAGCTTTCTCCTATTGCTAGCTACAAGCGCGCCTCGAACCCTTGACTTCACCTTGGCATTGTCAAATCTAAGATTCGCTGTAATAGTCCCGGCTCCCAGCGAGCATCCTTCCCCCAGTATGCTGTCCCCGACGTATGAGAGGTGAGGAATCTTCGTCTCTGCCATGATGATGCTATTCTTCACCTCGCAAGCGGCGCCGACCTTCACATTCTCTCCAAGAGACGAAAAAGGTCTCAGGTAGGCGTTTGGACCTATCTCGCACTCTCTCCCCACGATCAAGGGTCCTTCCAGACGCGATCCCTCCTTGACCACAGAACCTTCCTCAAGAACGACGGAACCTTCAATATGGACGCCCTCCTCGACCTTACCCTTCGACAGGCTCTCTTTCTCGGAGATGATTGCTCTCTCGTTGGCTTCGAGAAGGTCCCAGGGATAGCTTATCCCTAGCCACTGCGCTCTGTCCAGTTCATGTACGCCTACGTTCTCTCCCTGGCTGATCAGGATTCTCAGGGAATCTGTCAGCTCGAACTCTCCACGCTTTGATCGCTTTGTCTTTTCTATAGCGGAGAAGACAGACTTGGTCATCAGGTAGAGTCCCGCGTTGACTAGTCCCGGGGCCCGCTTGGGAAGTTTCTCCCGGATTTTGGCCACTCGGCCGTTCTTGGTTTCTATTACTCCGAACGGAGACGAATCCTCCACGGGTGCCGTGGCGATAGAGATGCCTTCGTCAAGCTGTGCCTTTGCGAGAAAGTCCTTCACAACCCTCTTTTCATAGTAGTCGTCTCCGTACATGACAAGAAAACGGTCTTCGGCCTTGAGCTCATCGCCTGCGGCTGCCACTGCGTCCGCGGTTCCTCGGGGAGTTCTCTGTTTCACATATTCTATCTCGCAGTTGACTTTCCCTCCGTCGCCAAACCTTTCTCGAATCGTTTCACTCTTGAATCCGACCACCAGTATGACTTGACGAATCCCTGCATCGGCGATGGCTTCGATTGTCCGTTCTACTATCGGCTTGTTAGCAATCGGAAGAAGGGGCTTTGGCCTGGTCTCGGTGAGAGGCCACAGCCTTTCTCCTCTGCCCGCCGCCAAGACGACGGCTTTCAAGTCAAGTTCGTCCTTTGAGAACCCGGCTTATCAAGGCGAGGGTATCCTTTACAATTCGGCCGGCCACCGAGGGCCTCTTCGACTCTGCCGTCACTCGTAATACTGGTTCGGTTCCGCTCTCTCTGACGAGGACCCAGGAATCCTCGGAGCTGACCCGTAGGCCGTATGTCGAATCCGTTGTCGAGTTCTTTCCGACAATCTTCTCAAGCCCTTCAGAGAGCAGTTTTGGATCCAATCGTGACGCGCTTTTTGAAACGGACAGGCTCTTTCTGACCATGTAGTACTCTGGAATGGCTTCGACGGCGCGAGAGACCGAGGAGCCTTGTTGTTCAAGTTGGTTCAGATAGAGTAGCCCGGAGAGTATGCCATCGGGGCAGGGATGGAATTCGCTGTGGATCCAGGCTCCTGACGGTTCACCGGCGAAGGAAGCGCCCTCCTTCTTCATCTCTGCCAAAAGCTTTGCGTCTCCGACCGGTCCCCGGACCAGTTTCGCACCTGTTCCCTGCAGCGCCTCATCCACGGCCATCGATGCGTCTATTGGAACTATGAACGGCCCCTTCGAATCTCTCGCGAGAAAAGAGAGATAGGAGCCCAGAATCCTGTCTTGAAGTGGGCACGAACCCTTCTCATCTACAACGTAGAACCTATCGCCATCCCCATCGAACGCTATGCCTATGTCCGCCTTCATCTCGCCAACGATTTTGGAGAGCGTCGCGATGCTCTCTCTCGTCGGTTCGGATCCACGACCTGGGAAGTTCCCGTCAGGATACGAGTTTATTGCGGTGACGTTTCCGACCGTAGCCCTGTAAATCTCGGGAGCCAGGATTCCTGTTCCGCCGTTCCCGGTGTCGAGGACCACGCGCCATTTTTTCTTGAACGGTATTGAAGACAGGCGCTTTGTGTAGGCTTCAGGTTCTCCTCCTCGGACTTGGCCCTGCATGTATTCCTGTTTCGGCTTGTTCTTTGCTGGGGTGTCTGTGACAAGAATGGTCGAGTCTTCTAGAGATTCCCCTTTTGAGTTGAAAATCTTGAAGCCATTGTATTCAGCGGGATTATGGCTCGCGGTTATCATCACTCCTCCATCGGCTTCGATACCTCGAGTTTGATAGGCCAATGCCGGAGTAGGGATCATACCATAGTCAGTGACTTCGGTGCCTGCTTCGAGGGCTGAGGATAGGAAGGCTGCTCGCAGGACCGATCCCGAATGTCTTGGGTCTCTCCCCAGAGCCAGTCTCGGACCCAGTGCCTTGGGCAGGATCCTCCCGAGCTCAAAGGCGGTTTCGGGAGTGATCGAGTCCGCGTACTTGCCTCGGATGCCAGAGCTGCCGAATTGAAGCGTCAAACTCTCGAACTATTGAGACACAGTTTCTGGAACAGCTGTGAGTATCTCTTCCTCGGGCGGCTTTTGAGGTTCCTCCAGGCTCAGAGGCATGGACAACAGCTTGGACTTTCTGACACCTACATGCCTCAATGGACAGACTTTCTTAGCTTCGTTGTAAACGTCCGATCCCATTTTTCCCAAGACCATTTCGTGGCACATCTGCGAATAAGTAAGCTTCGACGCCTTCTCCGCAACGATCTTGCCCATGACCTGCCTGACCGCGTGCTCCTGTGAGCCTTTGATTCTACCGTGGCTGAATGCGACGATGTAGACCCTGGTTAGGTACTTGTCGATGGTGCTGGCGGTGAATATTCCATCGCTTCGAGTGCTGCCTCGCCTGACAAGGCTTCGTAGATAGTCCGTTGAATACTCGTGGCTCTTGAGAATTGTCTCCGCGCGGTCTCCCGCGACTGACACGACAAGAAAATAGAGCTTAGTCGATTGGTGAGAAAAATCGTTTGTGATGTCATAGAGCGTTGTTTCGACGACTCTTCCAACTAGCTTCTTCGGATCTTCGCACGGGATGTTAGCAACGTTCTGCTCTCCAAAATACGACGGAGTGAACACTGAATACCACTCTTTGACTCTCCATTTGTCTCGAACCTTTTTCGTAGCTTTTGACATGTGATCTAGCTTGCCTTGTTTTTACTGATCATTCCAATCGTAGCATCTGCAGCTTGAACGCAGCGGAGGAGGTCGTCCAAGGTGGATATGAAGGTTTCAATTCGGCCATCGAAGACGATCGAGAAAGACACGTAATTGGCGGTGGCTCGAGTTAGAATATTGAGTCCCTTCATTTCTGCGTTGTCTGGTTCCAAGCTCTTGACGATCGACTTTGACATGGCTGTACTGCGGGATCTGATTCTTACGCGTGCTTTGATCAATCGAGCAGTCCTTCTATGGAGGATTCGAGCTCGGTCAGAAATCGTTCTAGTTCGATCTTGGGAATTGTCGCGCCTGCTGCGATTGCGTGTCCTCCGCCCACTCCACTGTGTCGGGGTGCTAGGCTCTGTAGGGTCTTGCCGAGGTTCACTCCTCTTTCGACGAGCCGTTCTGTCGCCCTCGTCGAGACTTTTGCCTCTCCCGAGGCGGTTACTGTCGTCACTATTGTGACTTTATCGCCGAAGAGGTTTGACGAAGAGACTAGGGAGGAGACGGCTCCGGTCATATTTTCATCGATTACTCCATTACCGTTTACTATAACGACATGCCGGCCCCGACGCATGGCGTTTGGCGATGTGGCGATCCAATTCATATACTTTGATAAGGTGGTCTTGTATTGCGCATATACCTCCTGGGCGGCCTTGTACGAATCTCCACGATCTCCGACGCCGATGGCGATTCCTAGCGCTGCTCGATTCATCCGTCCGCACGCGTTCAGCAGAGTTGCAAATTCTCTGCCGTCCCGGAGGGATGTACCGGGGTCTTCCCTAAGGAGGCTATAGACGGATCCTATGAGGTCCATTACGATCTCTCCTTTCAAGTTTAGCGAGATTATGTGCGCAACGATCTTCTCGACAATCCGCTGCTTCTCGTCCAGCGACAGATCAGATATTGTTCTCCACCTGTCGTCTATCTTTGTGAGAACGCGGGCGGCGTCCAACAGTGCTAAACAACGATCCTCCTCCCCGCTCAGTCCGGGTAGGAAGGGGTCCGTTGTTGATGCGATTGCTCTGTGAACGGGTCGGGTTTGCCGTCCGAAAAAGGTCAGGTCCTGTTTCACCTCGATCAGTCTAGAGTCAACAGCGTCCTTCAGAATTTCCGAATTGAGGCCCTTGAACCCCCTCTTGGCGGCTTTGTCTTGCTGATCGCCAAGCGCGCCTACAATGGCCATCGGGGATAAGTCTACATTTCGAGAATCCAGAGCCTTTGCCAGAAGATAGGCGGTTCCTGCTCCACTGATTTCCTCGGAGCCGTTGAACCCCAGTATGTGAGTGTTGAAGTGGTGAACTCCGACGGGGTCTCCCAGAGGCTGGTGATGATCAGCTATTACGATATCACGGTTTCTGAGAATCTTTGATATGATGTCGAGATAGCCGCTTCCTATGTCTGTAAAGATCACCAGGCCAGATTGGATCTGTTCGATGTCCTCAAGGATTTTCTCATCGATCCTGTCTATGACCCTTAGGTGAGTAAGGGCTGGCAGCCGGTTTAGTGCGCTGAGCATTATACTGCCAGCGCTGATGCCATCCGCGTCGAAGTGCGTTGCCAGCAGTACGATATCGTCTCGAGCCTTCTCCCTTATGAGAGAGGCAGTCCGGGTTGCCTGGTCACGCAGCTCGAGATACTTTTTCTCCCCGCTAGCGGAGGGAGGCTGCAACAGGCTTGTACTGCCACTCCTTCGGGAGTCGACCTATGGCCCGGTAGTAGCTCGCGAGTCTATGAATCTTGGACTCTATCAGAGCAAGATCTCGCTTGTTAGGATAATCCTTCCTGTTCTTCTCAAGATGTCTTGCCGCACTCGTTGCTTTCTTTACGAGAACCTCTAGGTCCTCGGGAATGCTTTGGCGAGCGTCCGGAGGAAGGAGATGGGCGAGCCGTTTGCCGGCTATTTGTGAGACCAGGGGAACACCGTACCTGTCCCGCAGGATCTGGCCGATGATGCTTGGAGGGTTTCCCTCCTTAGAGAGCTTCAGAACAAGAGCATCGATTTCTTCAGGCTCGTACTTGAACCAAGAGGGGGGGCGTCTACTCACAGGGCGTGTCGAACCTGAGCTTCCTCTCTTTCCTGAGTAGAGCCTTGCCATGAACGACTGTCTCCAGTTGTGATGGGTTGCACGTTTGCCCTTTATTTAAGTCGCTAGAGGTGGAAACCCTCGGCCACGAGTCCGTGACTTGTCCTCGGCAGAATTGAAGGAATTCCCAGAGAATCAAGTGCGCTCTTGAGTTCCCTGTCAATAGTGGCAATGGCAGTCGGAATCTTCTCCGTAAGAGCAAACGCGATCAGGGAGGCGTCAACATCAGACGGTCCTGGTTTGTGCTCGGCAATAGGATAATTTCGTCTAGAGAAAAACGCAAGGCCCGCTTTAGCCCAAGTCGCAGTTGCCGAGCTTCTGGTGCGCGCAAGCCTCTCCAGCTCCCAGATAACCAGGTCGAGCACTACTATCACAATCTTGCCGCGAACCTCAGCTTTGATCTCATCCTCGAGATCCCTGTGTTTTCTGAGCAGAGCAATTACGAAATTCGAGTCTGGAAGTATCTGGGAGTAGGGTCTACCGCTCAGCGGATTGTCCCGAACCCGATTAGTCTCCAACTCTCGCCGATGCGACGACTAAGAGCGACTTTAGAGCCAACCTCGGCGCAGATCGGCTTCTTCAGCGAGACATCAGCAATGTCCTCGCGGGCCGATACGACCATGCCTGAGGTCACCGCTGTTCCAGCATTGAGGACAAGCGGTTCGTTTGTTTTAATCTTCTGAACGGTAACGAGCTGTTCTGTTCCCACAGCCTTCTCGAATAAATCGACGTCTAAGCTCACCTTCTCAAGTGTTGCAGGCAGCGTTCCCGTTCGTCCAACCACGTTTCCTACGAGCCCGTCAGATTTCGTGACCGACGGATCCAGGTCGGTACCTACCGCAATTAGTCCCCCTGGAGTGGCTTGTTTTACATCGCCATCTCCCGCTTGCAGCCCACCAACCCGGGCTATGAGCGACTCGTAGACAACCTTGCCCGAAGACTCCGTCTTTATTCCAGGTCTGATCTCAATCTCGTCACCTTTCTTGAAAACTCCTTGAACAATCGAGCCTCCCACAACCCCTCCAACAAGCTCCTCCACTTCAGTCCCGGGCCTATTCACGTCAAACGAGCGGAGAACCGACATCCTCGAATCTAGTGATTGATCTCTCCTGGGAGTAGGAATCTTCTCTTGAATAGCCCATATGAGAACATCCATGTTGAGTTTGTGTTGAGCAGAGACTGGGATTACTGGTGAGTGTTCAGCGACGGTTCCTGTAGTGAACTCCCTGATTTCTTCATAGTTTGTCTTCGCGCGAGCGCGATCTACGACGTCTATCTTGTTCTGCACGACGATCATGTTGCGCAGGCCGATCATCTGAGCCGCGAGCATATGTTCGCGGTCTTGTGCTTGAGGGGTCTTTACGTTGGCTGAGACTACGAAGAGTGATCCGTCCATGATGGCTGCGCCTGAAAGCATTGTGACCATTAGACTGTGGTGACCTGGACAGTCAACGAAACTGACGGTCCGCAGGAACTTTGTCTGGCTCTTGCAATTAGGACAAATCTTGCTCGTCGAATAGTTGGACGGAGGCTCACACGAGGGACATTCGTAGAAGGAAGCGTCAGCGTATCCGATTCGGATGGTAATTCCTCGACGGAGCTCTTCCGAGTGCCTAGCAGTCCATACCCCTGTGAGCGCTTGGACAATGGTGCTCTTTCCATTGTCGACATGCCCCAGGGTTCCAATGTTGATCTCGGGTTGGATCTCTAGACACTTCCAGGGGAAGGACTGAAGCGTCCCTGTGAGGCAAAATTTAACCTTTCGAGAGCAAAGCCCAACATTGACGGAGAGTCTCAGATGATCTGCCTGGGTGTAGAGTCAACGGCCCACACCTTCGGCGCGAGCATGGTTGATGACGATGATAGAGTCATTACAAACGTCAATTCTACCTATAGGCCGCCCGCGGGAGTCGGAATACATCCCCGAAAGGCGTCAGAACACCACGCGGCAGTCTCGGACTCCATAATCGGAAAAGCGATCCGCTCCTCTGAGGGTGGCCAGTTCGACCCTGATGCGATAGCGTACTCAGCAGGACCAGGACTCGGCCCTTGTCTACGTATAGGTGCCACCGTGAGCCGTGCCCTCGCCTCATACTTGGGAAAGCCATTAGTCCCCGTCCACCACGGGGTCGCACACCTCGACATAGCAATGTCACTAGGGCATGTCCGAGACCCTCTTGCAATCCTAGTCTCGGGGGGTCACACTGCCATCCTTGTGCACGTCGACAGAAGGTGGAGGGTGTATGGCGAAACCCAAGACATCACTCTAGGAAATGTTCTGGACATGTTCGCTCGAGAAGCCCGACTGCCAGCGCCAGGAGGAGCGTCGGTAGAAAGGGCGGCGAAGGAAGGCCATGAGCTGCTCAACCTTCCATATACAGTCAAAGGGAATGACGTGGCCTATTCAGGACTGCTGACCGCCGCCACTAACCTGATGAAACAAGGAGCGAACTTGGAAGATGTCTGCTACTCGCTCCAAGAGATCGCGTTCTCTATGCTTTCCGAAGCTGTCGAGAGAAGCCTCGTTCAGACCCGGCGGAACGAGGTTCTCCTAGCGGGAGGCGTAGCCGCAAACTCACGGCTGAAGGAAATGATCGGCTCGATCGCGGAGGATCACGACGCGTCCTTCTACCCAGTCCCAATCGAATACTCTGGAGACTGCGGCGCACAGATAGCATGCTCCGGAAGCCTCGCCTTTAGACACGGTGTCATGGTAGCCGAACAAGACAGCCACGTGACCCCCCGCTGGCGGATGGATGAGGTTGACGTCCCATGGATACCTCGAACCTAGCCAACGAGCCTTTCCACAGAGGCGCAGAGGCCGAGCTACTCCTCTCAAAGATTGACACATGGCGAGTGGTCATAAAACGGAGAGCAAGTAAGAAGTACAGACGCGAACCGCTGGACCAGAAAATAAGAAGAGAACGAACATACGCGGAGGCGTCGCTCTTGCATGAGGCCAAAGTTGCAGGGGTCAGCGTCCCGAGCATCATAGGAATCGAACAGCAAACCAACAGCATCGTCATGACACACGTTGAGGGAAGCGTAGTCAGGGATTGCCTTGACACGATGAATCGCAGGAATGCGATGAGGCTGTTCGAATCCTTGGGCTCCGAGGTTGGCCTACTTCACGCCGCAGGAATAGTTCATGGGGACCTCACAACCTCAAATGTTGTCGTCACACCGTCCGGCCAACCGTTCATCGTCGACTTTGGACTGTCTCGCCGCTCAGTAGAGGCCGAAGATAGAGGGGTAGACCTTCACCTTCTTCAGAGATCAATAGCAGCCAGCCACCTCCGGGATACGTCTCCCCTCATCAAGGCAATGGCTCGGGGCTACGGGAGAACAGCAGGAGAGAAAGTTCTCAGATCCAGCCTGGCAAAAGCGCGGGAAATAGCGAGGAGGGGACGCTACTTCGCCATCCGGTAAGGAAAGAGTCTGGTTTCTTACCGAGAATAGCAACAAGTTTCGCGAAGCAAGCTCGATCCTCGCTCCCTTCGGAATAAAGATCCAACATATGAGAGCTGCAAAGGTGGAAATCCAGGATCCGAGACCTGAGAACATAGCCAGATTCGCGCTAGAGTCCGCCTTGAAGAACAATAAGCGTCTGATAGTCGTTGAGGACTCTGGACTGTTCATCGAGGGCCTCAGCGGATTCCCAGGACCGTACTCTTCTTTCGTCTACGAGACGATCGGGTTGAAAGGCATCCTAAGTCTCCTGCGTAGTAGTCGGAATCGGAGAGCATACTTTCAATCATCGGTTGCTGCAGGATCCTCCTCGTTAGAACCACAGCTATTCACCGGTACTGTGAGGGGCAGAATATCACGAAGTATCCTTGGGAAAACTGGATTTGGCTACGATCCAATCTTCATTCCCGAGGGATCACGGAAGACGTTCGGTCAGACGACCTGGTCGTTTAAGAATAGGAATTCACATCGGGCAGCAGCTTTCCAAAAGTTCGCAGAATGGTTCAGACGGCGTCAACTCGTGCTGTCAGGCCTTGAACGGGTAAGGTAGCCCTAAAATAACGCTCTGAACGTTCGATTGACATGTTTCGGATAGTGACAGTCGAGGACGTAGTCCGAATTCCTCCACAAAAATTCGGGGATCCGATTGATGACGTAGCCAAGGAACAGATCAAGCTAAAGTATGAGAACTATGTTGACGAGGCACTCGGATACGTAATCCTAGTCACTGGTGTCGACGTGGAGGGTACCGGAAAGATACTTCCGGGCGACGGATCGACTCACCACAAGGCGGTCTTCAACTTGCTTACATTCTTTCCAGAACTCCACGAGGTAGTCGAAGGGGAAATTGTGGAGGTAACAGATTTCGGAGCGTTTGTCAGAATTGGCCCGGAAGACGCGCTGCTGCATGTCTCCCAGATCATGGACGACTTCATCACATACGACGAAAAGCATGGCGTGTTGGCGGGCCGCGAGAGCCATAGGAATCTTGGGAAGGGAAATCTGGTGAGGGGACGAATAATCGCTGTCAGCTTCCCACGGGGAGGCTCAGGTGGCAAGATCGGTATCACATTGCGCCAGCCGTTTCTGGGAAGACTTGAATGGATCCAGGAAGATCTGAAGGTCAAGCCGGCGAAGGGGGAGCATAAGGTTGAGCGATAAGGCCTGCAAGAATTGTAGAATGATAAGCGCGGGCCCGATCTGCCCCAACTGCAAGTCAACCAACCTCAGTGATGACTGGACGGGGCTGGTAGTTGTTATTGACCCCGCAAACTCCGAGGTTGCACGCCTAATGAGTATAAAGGTCGCGGGCAGGTTCGCGGTTAGGGTTCGATAGAACGTTAGTCGTGCAGTTTAGGGCGGTCGCCTATTTCGCCGCATAATCGGTGAAGCTGCATGAGCCGCAAACCCATCTAGCTGCCCCTGTCGCATGGTGTGCCATGACAGAGCCACACCGGGGACATTTCCGATTCTTCAACTTGGCAACTGGACCCGATAGGTCGTAGAGTTCGCTTCTCATCTGAAGTTTCTTCGGCTTCTGCTTCTGCTGTTGAGGTGCGGCCTGAGACATGGAGAAAGTGCGCTTTGCGAGTCCGCGTATTTAGTGTTGCTCCCGGGGTCTCATCGAAACTTTATTAAAAGCGGTACCCGCCCGTTGGCTCCTTGAGCCGATGAGAGTGACAATCGATGGCTACAAAGTCTGTTTATGTGAAATTTCAGGTTCCCAAAGAAGCAGTTGACAAGACGTACCAGTTACTCCAAGTCGCGAAGGACACCGGCAAACTAAGGAAGGGCACAAACGAGTCTACAAAGGCGATCGAACGCGGTATCGCCAAGCTAGTCGTCATAGCGGAAGACGTTGAGCCCCCCCAAGTGGTCGCTCACCTACCGATTCTCTGCGAAGAGAGAAAAATCCCCTACCTATATGTCCCGAGCAAACTGGAACTCGGCAAATCAGCAGGACTCGATGTAGGCTCCGCAGCCATCTCAGTAGTGGAGCCGGGAGACGGTGCCCAGTCGCTGAAAGAAGTCTCAAAAATAATTGAGACCATGAGAAAGACCGGTGCAACGAAGTGAGCCGCAGGGACAATACTGACGACTCACTCATACCCGCCGAAGTAACTCAGGTTATCGGAAGAACTGGCGTAACAGGCGAAGTGATCCAAGTCAGAGTGCGGGTACTGGAAGGAAGAGACAAGGGAAGAATAATCACACGGAACATCAAAGGGCCGATCCGCCTAAACGATGTATTGATGCTCCGCGAGACCGAGAGAGAAGCCAAGAAGATAAGGTAGGGAGTCGACTGACACGCCCAAGACATTCAAGTGCTCCTTCTGCGGAAAAAACTTTTCAAACTCTACTGGGCTAATGCACGTTAAGAACGACGGAACAATACTCTACTTCTGCTCCAGACGATGCCGAGTCAGCAACCTTTCTTTCAATCGAGATTCTAGAAAGCTGAAGTGGACAGCGTACTATGGCAAGAGAGAGAAGGGACGCTGACCGAACGACCTAACCAGCGAACCTTCGCGTTTCTCAAACCCGACACAGTCAAGAACCGCCTCGTGGGCGAGGTCCTGTCCAGGCTGGAACGGAAAGGGTTCACGTTCAAAGAGCTGAGACTGCACCAGATTACGCATAAGGAGGCGGAGTCTCTGTACAATGTGCATAAGGGGAAGCCGTTCTTCCAAGAACTGGTCGACCATGTGACATCGGGTCCTGTGGTCCTTATGGTTCTCCAAGCTCCCAACGCTGTTGAGACACTTCGGAAGGTCATTGGAGCAACAAATCCTCTGACTGCCGAGCCGGGGACCATACGTGGGGACCTGTCGGTCTCTATAACCGCGAACGTGATTCATGCTTCGGATACTGCCGAGAACGCGAAGAGGGAATCCTCTATCTTCTCGCTCGACGCTCCGTGACTCTGGGTTTAGAGTTTAATATTCCCCAGCGCCAAATAAGTGGTTGAAATGGAGTCTCTCAGACATGCCTATCCGTCAGCCTATTGCAGTGGTTCTGGGCCATGTCGACCATGGCAAGACTACGCTTCTAGATCGGCTTAGGGGGACCTCTGTCGCGGCCCGTGAGCCGGGCCAGATCACCCAGTGGATTGGCGCGAGTCTGATTCCTGCTCAGACGTTGGCTGAGATCTGTGGTCCGCTTCTTGGAAGGTTCAATCTCAAGATCGAGATCCCGGGCATCCTCTTCATCGACACTCCCGGTCACGAGACGTTCAGCAACCTTCGCAAAAGGGGAGGCTCAGCCGCCGACGTTGCAATTCTGGTAATCGACGTTACGAAGGGTATCGAACCTCAGACTGTCGAGT
>Ga0066670_10000203_pt1 | contig 15513 bp, 11 predicted proteins | sample GraSoiAngelo_119_FD_66459 | JGI IMG/M metagenome (GOLD analysis project Ga0066670, IMG submission 66459) | Grasslands soil microbial communities from the Angelo Coastal Reserve, California, USA - 14_0919_05_20cm | ecosystem: Environmental > Terrestrial > Soil > Grasslands | place: USA...
TCGTCCAGGCCGGGACAGGCACCGGAAAGTCCTTGGCCTACCTTGTCCCTGCCATCCTCTCGGGCAACAGGGTCGTGGTAGCCACGGCGACCAAGGCGCTGCAAGACCAGCTGGCCACCAAGGACCTCCCGTTCCTCGCCCAGCACCTGGGACGGTCATTCCGGTTCGCCGTGCTCAAGGGCAGGTCGAACTATCTGTGTCGCCAGCGAGCTGCAGAGGTGGCGGGCGGCGGCGACCAGCTGGTCCTTGACGAGGTTCCGGGCTGGGAGAGCGAGTCGGGCTCCGGGTCCATCGGCAGCGTGGCCTCGCAGGCCCGCCGCCTCCTCAGCTGGGGAGCCAGGTCGGAGAGCGGTGATCGGGCCGAGCTGGACTTCGAGCCCAGCCCGCGGGCCTGGGCCATGGTGAGCGTCGGACCGCGGGAGTGTCCCGGGGCGCACCGGTGCCCCTCGGGAGAGGAGTGCTTCACCGAGGCGGCGCGGGACAAGGCGGCGGCGGCCGACATCGTGGTGGTCAACACCCATCTCTACGGGGCCCATCTCGCCAGCGAGGGCGCCGTACTCCCCGAGCATGACGTGGTGATCTTCGACGAGGCCCACGAGGTCGAGGACGTGATGATCGCGGCGTTCGGTGCCGAGGTGTCAGCCGGACGCTTTCGCGCTCTGGCCCGCTTGGTGCGCGCCGTGCTGCCCCGGGACGAGGCGGCGGTCGCCGACGAGCTGGCGGGGGCGGCCGACGGGATCGACGCCGCCCTGGCACCTCATGTCGGCCGCCGGCTCCCGCCTCGGTCCGATCGTCAGCTGACCGGCGCCCTGGAGGTGGCCGCGGGGCGGCTGTCGCGAGCCAGCTCCGCGCTCCGGTCAGCTGAACCGGGTGTCGGGGGGGAGGAGCCGAAACCGGGCGGACCGGCGACGACAAGGGCCCTGCTGGCGGCCGGCCACCTGGCCGGAGACGTGGCCACCGCGTCGGACGTCGGTCCGGATCAGGTCGCCTGGGCGGACGGCCTCCCACATGCGCCGGTGCTGAAGGTGGCGCCTCTCGACATCGGACCGATGCTGGCCGACGCCCTCTGGGCTCGGACGACCGTCGTTCTGACCAGCGCGACGATCCCGCCGGGCATCGAACGCCGGCTCGGCGTGGCCGCGGGGACCAGCGACCAGATGGACGCGGGCAGTCCCTTCCCGTACGCGACCAATGGGCTGCTGTATTGCGCTACCCACTTGCCGGATCGTCGGCGAGACGGTGCGGAAGGAGCCTTGCACGAGGAGCTGGCGGCGCTGATAGAGGCCGCCGGCGGCCGGACGCTCGCCCTGTTCACCAGCTGGCGCGCCATGGAGGGGGCCGCCGACGCCCTGCGAGGACGCGTCCCATTTCGCCTGATGACCCAGTCGGAGCTGCCCAAGCCGGCACTGGTCAAGGCCTTCTCCAGCGACGAGTCATCGTGTCTGTTCGCGACGATGGGGTTCTGGCAAGGGGTGGACGTACCAGGTCCAGCCCTGTCGCTCGTCGTCATCGACCGCATCCCGTTTCCCCGACCCGACGAGCCGCTCCTCCAGGCTCGCAGGGAACGGTTCGGCCCGGCGGCCTTCCGGGAGGTCGACCTGCCCCGGGCGGCGACGCTGCTCGCCCAGGGCGTAGGACGTCTGATTCGTTCCTCGACCGATCGAGGAGTCGTCGCCGTCCTCGACCCTCGCCTGGCAAAGGCGAGCTACCGCTGGGAGCTGGTCCGCGCCCTCCCGCCAATGACCCGCACCCGCGACCGCCACGATGTGGCGACGTTCCTGGCCGGCCCATCACGGTCGGGCGAGCCGACCGTCAGTAGCCGAGGCGCTCGAGGGCGCGCGGGCGACGCTGCCAGTCCTTGTCGACCTTGACGAAGAGCTCGAGGTAGGCGCCGGGCTCCAGCTGCGCCCGAACGGCCCGGCCGACCGACTCGAGAACCGCGCCACCCCGGCCGATGACGATCCCCTTCTGCGACTCTCGCTCGACGAGGATCTCGCAGCGGATGCGCGGCCACTCCCACTCGGTGACCTGGCAGGCGATGGAGTGGGGCAGCTCCTCGCGAGCGTGAACAAGGAGCTGCTCGCGCACGAGCTCGGCCACCCACACGGCCTCGGGGACGTCGGCCGCAACATCGGGTGGGTAGTAGGCAGGTCCCTCGGGCATGCGCGCCATGACGGTCGACACGAGGTCCTCGACGCCCTCGCCTGTCACCGCCGAGACCGGGTGGTACTCGGCGAGCTCGAGGCTGGCCGCAGCCTCGAGCTGCGCAAGAACCTGCCTGCGCGAGGCGATGTCGATCTTGTTCACCACTGCAATGGCGTCGGATGGCACCTGCCTGGCCACGAAGCGGTCCCCCGGACCGAGGGGAGCGGTGGCGTCGATGACGAGCAGGACGACATCGACGTCGCCGATCGAGCCCTCGGCCAGGTCGTTGAGTCGTTCGCCCAGCACGGTGCGCGGCTTGTGGATGCCCGGGGTGTCGACGACGACCACCTGGGCGCCCGGCCGGTTGAGGACCCCGCGAATCCGCAGCCTCGTCGTCTGCGGCTTGTCCGACGTGATGGACACCTTGGCCCCGAGCATCCGGTTGACGAGGGTGGACTTGCCGACGTTGGGCCTTCCGACCAGGCCCGCGAACCCCGTTCGCATGTTCGCCCGCTACGCCGGAGGAGCGTCCGCCGGCTCGACAGAGTCGGTCAGCTTGGCGATACGGACCCGGCCGATGCGCCGACCTTGAACCTTCTCGGCCATCAGCCGGTGCCCGTCGACGTCGACGCTCTCGCCCTCTGTGGGAACGTGCCCCAGGAGGTTGAAGACCAACCCTCCGACGGTGTCCCAGTCCCCCGCGGGCAGGTTGGCGTGGAGGAACTCGTTCACCTCGTCGACGGCCATGCGGGCGTTCACCCTGTACTCGCCATTCGCAAGCGGCTCTATTGGCGGGTCCTCGACGTCGTACTCGTCGACGATCTCGCCCACGAGCTCCTCGATCAGGTCCTCGAGGGTCACGAGGCCGGCCGTGCCGCCGTACTCGTCGATGACGATGGCCATGTGGAACTTCTCGTTCTGCATCTCCCGCATGAGCTCTGCCACCCGTTTGGTCTCGGGCACGAAGTGAGCCTCGCGTACCAGGCTACGAACCTCCGCGTCGCCCCGGCCGTCGAGGTCGGCCCGCACCAGGTCCTTGCCGTAGACCACGCCGGTGATGTTGTCGACGTTGCCCTCGTACACGGGGATGCGGCTGTACCCCGCCCTCATGCCAACCTCGATGACGTCTGACACACGGTCGGCCACGTCGACCGCCACGATGTCCGGCCTCGGGACCATGACCTCCCGAACGACCGTGTCCCCGAACTCGATGATCGAGTGGATGAGGGCCCGCTCCTCGGTCTCGATGACGTCCTCCTCCTCGGCGACGTCGGCCATGGCCAGGAGCTCCCGTTCGGAGACGTAGGAGCCCTTGCGTCCCTGACCCGCGGGCAGGATGAGATGGGACAACCCGATGAGCGCGGCGGACAGCAGGCGTACCGGAGGAAAGCGGATCAGGGCCGTGACGAGCGGAGCCGCGAAGAGAGCAGCCCGCTCTGGGTGCTGCACGGCCCAGTTCTTTGGGACCGCCTCGGCCAGCACGAAGATGACGGTCACCTCGAAGACGGTGGCGAGCGCCACGCCCAGGGCGCCGAACAGGTGCTCGGAGACGACACCCACGAGGGTGGCGGCGACCAGCTGGCAGACCAGCACCAGGAGGAGCACGGGGTTGAGGAAGCCCTCTGGGTCTTGGACGAGGCGGGCCAGCCGGCGCGCTCCCCTGCGTCCCTCCTCTTCGAGGCTCACCGCTTTCACACGGCTGGTCCGAACCAGGCTCGTCTCGGCCAGGGCAAGCACCGCGGCGAAGGCGAGCAGGAGCACGATGGCGACCACGAGCACGGTGTCGGTGCTCTCCCACCCGGTCGCGGCGAGCAGCACGGTCAGCCCTCCGCCTGGGTGGCGTCCGACGGCCCGCGGCGGTGGTAACGCTCGAGGAGCTCGCGCTCACGGTGCTCCATGGCCGCCGCCTCCTCCTCGTCGACGTGGTCCATCCCGAGGAGGTGAAGGATGCCGTGCACGACCAGGAGGGCCAGCTCGTCCTCGTAGGTGCCGGCGTGATCAGGGGCGTTGCGCCACGCCACGGAGGGACAGATCACCACGTCGCCGAGGAGGGTCGGCATCTCGGTCGGCTCTGCAGGGACCCAGCCGGGACCGGTGCCGCCCGAGTCGGGCGAGCGGCCGCTCTCCACCGGCTCCTCGTCGATGGCGAACGCCAGCACGTCTGTCGGCCCGTCCTCTCCCAGGAACCGCTGGTTGAGCTGGGCCATGTCCTCCTCTTCGACGAAGAGCACCGACAGCTCGGCGTCACCACTCACGCCCTCGGCGGACAGGACCGCCTCGGCCAGACCCATCCACCGGGAGGGCTCGACAGGACGGGTCGACTGCTCGTCTGCGACGAACACGGCGATGGCCATCGTCGCCAGCTGCCTCTCTCAGCGAGGCCCGGCCGCAGCCGGGCCAGATGCCCACTCGGGCGCGGGCTCGGGCGACGGCCCATGGGTCGACCCGTCGTCGTGGGTCCCGCTCTCGGGCCGACCCGCCGGGCCGGCCGCGCTCTCGTGCCGGCCTCCCGGGCCGCCCGCACCCGTACCCCCCACCCGTTCGTAGGCGGAGACGATGTCAGCCACGATGCGGTGACGGACCACGTCGCGCTGGGTGAGCCACACGAAGGCCAGGTCGTCGATACCTCCGAGGATCCGGTCGAGGCCGACCATCCCCGAGCGCCCTCCGGCGAGGTCGACCTGGGTGACATCACCCGTCACCACGGCCTTGGAGCCGAACCCGATCCTGGTGAGGAACATCTTCATCTGCTCGGGCGTGGTGTTCTGGGCCTCGTCGAGGATGATGAAGCTCGAGTTGAGCGTTCGCCCCCGCATGAAGGCCAGTGGAGCCACCTCGATGGTCCCCCGGTCCATGAGCCGCTGCATCGCCTCCGGTTCGAGCATGTCGTACAGAGCGTCGTAGAGGGGGCGAAGGTAGGGATCCACCTTGGCCATCAGATCGCCGGGCAGAAAGCCGAGCCGCTCCCCCGCCTCCACCGCCGGACGGGTGAGGATGATCCGGTTCACCTGCTTGGCCTGGAGGGCCTGCACGGCGAGGGCCACTGCCAGGTACGACTTCCCGGTGCCCGCGGGGCCGATGCAGAAGGTGATGACGTTGTCACGGATGGCGTCGGTGTAGCGCTTCTGGCCGGCCGTCTTGGGGCGGACTGTCCGGCCTCTGGCGGACCGGAGCACTTCTGCGCTCAGCACCTCAGAGGGCCGCTCGTTGGCCTTCACCATGTCGATGGTCCGGCCCACGTTGACGGCGTCGAGCCCGTGACCCTGCTCCAGCAGGAGGACCAGCTCCTCGAAGAGGCGACCCACCCGCTCGGCGTCCTCGCCTTCCACGGTGATCTCGTTTCCCCGGACGAGGATCCGGGCTCCTCCGAAGGCCCCTTCCACCAGGCGCAACAACTCGTCGCGCTGGCCCAGGAGGCCGACCATCAAGTGGTTGCCGGGAACGAGGATCTTGACTTGGGTGGAGGACACAGGTATCCGCCTACGAGGCTACCGCGGGGCGGCGGAGGCGTGTCCCCCTGGTCAGATGTCTCGCATGGAGGAGATCGGCTCAGTCGCCGTCCGAGCCGACGCGGCTGAGCAGCGCTTCGACGCGGTGAGGCTCGTGGTCGACGAACAGCAGCCGGTTCAGGATGATGAACTTGCCCACCCAGATCACGCCCCAGGCGGCCAGGGAAGCGGCGTTGACGATGAGCGCTGTACCCAGGTGGGACGAGGTGATCCTGTGGGCCTCGCTCTCGGCGACATCGACGGCGAAGATGGACAGGGCCAGGCCGAGGAAGGCCAGGGCCCAGAAGGGCACGATCTCCTTCCACAGGTGGGATCGCCCCGTCCTGCCCCACGCCCACCACCGGTTGAGGTAGTACGACGGCACCGTCGCCACCGCCGTTGCGATGATGTTGCAGGTGACGGCCGAGCCCAGCCGCATGATGCCGAAGGTCAGGAAGAGCACCGCCTGGCCGACAGCCACGGAGATCGCCGAGACCATGCAGTAGCGGACGGCCTTCTTGCCCGTCGGTGTGGACAACCAGGCCCACAGGTCGCTGGGGGCGAGGCTCACTTCGCCCCCGGCGGCACCGGCGTCCCGGGGGGAAGGCGAACGACCAGTGGTTCACCCGGTTCGCAGGTGGGTGTCTGTGCGCTGGTCAGCCGGTAGATCTGCGTGGACGTGTCCGAGGCGACGCGGACTGCAGCCGGGTCGGTAGCCATCCAGTACTGCTCGGGCGCTGTCGCGGTGAACCATTTTTCGGTCCCTGCGACGAGGTAACCGTAATGCCCGGCGTCGAGCAGCCGCCGGAAGTCCTCACAGGTCGCCGCCGGCCTGAAGCCCCCGTCGGGACCGCGGTACCCGACGTAGTCGACCGTGTTCGTCAGGTCGGCTCCGTACAGAGGGTACTGGGCCGCGAGACCGACCACCGCGATGCGTGCATGGTGCACACCGCGCGCCCACGAACCGAGAGCCGTTGCGCGGTAACGCGTTGCGAGGTAATGGTCGACCTCGCGGTACCCCGCCCCCGTCAACACCAGCACCACCACGATGCCGGCGATTGCCAGCGCCCTCCTGGACAGCCGATGTGCAACCACGACGAACACTGCTATGAGGGCAGCGAGGAGGACGGTCACGGCGAGTCCCTGCCCGCGATGGCTCGACGGCAAGCCGTCAATATGGCCATGGACCGGGATCAGGCACGCAACCAGCACGGCACCGTACGTAACGCCTAGTACCTCGAGAAGCCTGCGTTTGTCGAAAGGCACTGTGGTGGCTAACAGGATGAGTCCGATCAGAACCGAGAAGTCCGCGTACCGAAAGTTGCCGGCCAGGTTGAAGTAGCCAAAATAGGGCTCGCCAGCGCTACCGGGGCTTGCGAGATATACAGCGAAGTTCACCAGCGCTGCAATTGCGAACAGCCGCTGAACAGGCGTCACCGGCCGGACGAGGCCGAGGAGCACTCCTGTAATCGCCATCGCCAGGACCAGCGGCCATAGCGGGCCCATTGCGTCGAACAGCGCGCTCGGCACGGCGTGCCAGAAGGAGCCGTGCGTGAAGACGGCCAGGATGGGCTTCTGGCGGCTGACGACGGGGAAGACGTGTGTCGGGAGACCCGGAAGGTTGATCTCCGTGACGGGATTGTGAGTCCGTACGAGGTCACGCAGATACCAGAATCCGCCACTCAGGGTGAGGGGTACGAGCCATGCCAGCAAAGACCGGACTCGCTGTCGCCGAGCAGACAACGCGACGACTCCAATTGTCAGAGCCGCCACTGCCCCAAGGACGTTGAGCTTCGTTCCGACCGCGAGCCCAGCAGCGGTGCCGGCCAGCACCAGCTCTCCGATCCCCCGTCCGTTGGCGAGAACTGCGACCGCAGTGAGCAAGAGAGCGAGCACCGCAATGTCGACGGTTGCATTGGCGGGCGCGCTCACCCCGACCAATGTGGTCCCAGCTATCGCGGCACCGGCCACAACCGTGACCGCTTGCGCCCGCCACGGCACGCCGATGTACCAAGCGGCGGCCAAGGCCCAAATGAGCCACCCCAGATTGAGGATCAGGGAGAGCGCGTCGTTGCCGAAGACGACCATTCCGATCGAATGGAGCAGTTCGGAGCCGTACGGGTAATACGTCCAAACGGGGTCCAGCCACGCGAAATGAAACCGGCTGACCCAACCGGTCTGGGCAAACGTGGCAGCGAAAGGGAGGTGGTATTGCAGGCTGTCGGCCTGGGATATGCCTGCACCAACGGTCATCAGGATTCGAGTCACCCACGAGACGAACACGAGCAGCACAGAGCCAGCGGCAACAACTAGCGTCAGCGCTGTCGGGCGCACTGGACGCGGCGGGCTTGTTGATGAGGTGATGCGTCTCGTAAAGCGCTTGCGGATGCTCCATACGGTGATCCCGACGACGACAGTGGAGACGGCGAGCGGAACCCGGCGGAACTGGCCGAACGAGCCGAGCACCTCGCTGATGATCTCTGCAAGGGCCACGCCGAGCGTTACTTCAGCAAGCCTTGCCCGTCCACCATTCCACGCGGGGAGCAGGATGCGTCGGATCCCCCACGCGGCGACAGCGAGGGGCAGAACTACGAGCGCGAAAAGGAAAACATCAACCAGGAAGCTCAGGAATGACAAGGCGATCCCCCGAGCGAGCAACGAAGTGTCATCGGGAAGCGATGACCTGCATGCGGTCGAACAGGTCAGGAGCAACAAGGCGCGACCCCAAGCCAGACGCCTCCACGACCTTGACGGTCAACCGGCCGAGCAGGGGGCTGTAGCCGTGGAGTCGCTCTGCGTAATAGCGGGCGCTGAAGACCTTGGCGTGTGAGCGGATCTCGTGTACGACAAAGCCGCGCTCCTCGAGCAGTCGACGGATCGACGACCGAGTGAAGTACTGGAGGTGCATCGGGAGGATCGACCACCATCGACGTCCGAGGAGGCGGGCGACGACACTTCCCGCGTCGGGCACCGTGAGGTAGAGCAGACCTCCGGGCTCGACAAGTCCCCTGAGGTGCTCAATGGCATCTCCAGGGTCTCGAAGATGCTCGAGCACGTCACACATGGCGATCGCCCGATACGTCCGGCTACCGAGGCAGGGGTCACGGAAGTCGCCCGCCCACACGTGAAGGCCGCGTTCCTGGGCTCGCGTCACCGCCCACTGAGATGGGTCCACCCCACAGGCATCCCATCCTGACTCGGAAGCTGCGACCAGAAGCGATCCAGTCCAGCACCCGACGTCTGCCAAACTCGACGGTCGAACGATGCGCTCGATGAGACGAAGAGCTCGCCTGGCAGTCTCGATCTGACCCGCTTCCTCGCTGAGCGATATCGGGTCCGCGGCATCGACATACGCTTCGCCCATCGCGTTGGCGTCCGGAAGCCGTGCAAGGGATCCGTGCCCGCAGCCGAGACAGCGCACGACACTACCGACGGTGCGCCCGTAGCGATCGGAGCTTGGACGGAACGCGGCCGGAGCGACCCCTCCTTCGACAGCCTCCTCGGGGACCGGCCATCGCACGACCCCCCGCCCCCCCTCGCAGACCGGACACGTCCACGACACCGGGGCGACGTCCCGCGTGCGCTCAGACGAGAGCACGAGGCCGAGCCAAGACGGTGTCGCGAACCACCTCCGCCGTCCGATAGCCCGCCTTGATGCCCTCGTCCATTCCTCGATCCTGCGGATAGATCTGGGCGGTGGTCGTGACGTAGAGCCCCGAGACTGGGCCCTCGAGAGGCGGGAGACGGTCGAGGTAGCCGAGGCTTACGAGCGGGGCGGCAAATGGTGTCCTGAAGGCGTTGACCTCGAGCACATCCTCCCGGGCCAGTCCGAAGTGATCTACGAGCAGCCCGACCCATCGCTCGGCCTCGGAGGAAGGGTCGGCCTGCGCGATTGGCTCGTCGCTGGTGTAGTACCGGCTCAGGTAGACGACGTGACGATCTCCGTAGTCGGACGGTGGCAGGAGGTTCGTGTGTTCGATCATGCCGCCGAAGGGGAGGGTCGGGTCGCAGACATTGGTCCAATAGATGTCGGAGACCTTGCGTCGAAGTTGCAGGACAACACACAGGACGCCCAGGCTCCCGATTTGGCCCCAGCGGGGATCGCTCACTCCATCCGGGAGCAACTTCGCCAAAGTGCTGTGCGCACCGGCGTATACGACCGCATCAGCCTCGACGACCCCCTGGGACGTCTCCAAGCCTCGTACTTCGCCGTCCTCGACGACTATCCGATCGACGCCGGTGCTCGTCTGCACCGTGACGCCCAGACGGCGGAGCTCGGTGTCCAGAGCGTCGAACATCGCCTTGAACCCGCCGCGGAGGTATCCCAGCTTCTCTCCCATGCCCTGTCGCGCGGCGTTTCGCTGATGCACCCGCCCCCACATCCATGCCGCGGGCACCTCGCTCCACGATGGGCCGAACTTTGCCTCGAGTAGTGGCTCCCACAACACCCGGCAAGCCGCTTCGCCGCAAAACGAACGGAGCCAGTCAGCCGCGGCAACCTTGTCCAGGGAGCGCCACTCCATCACACGACGCATCCTGAGAGCGCCAACTCCCGCCTTGATCCTGTCCAGTATCGGCAGAGGCGAGAAGGTAAGAAGGTCCCGAGGTGACGTGAAGGGCCAGATCCTCCCGCTGGTCAGCACACCTGTGGTGCTGGCATGCCATTCGAGCCGGTCGGCCAACCCCAGTGAGGTGATCAGGTCGATGATGTCATTCTCATGGGGAAAGATGTGGTGGTAGAAGCACTCGATCGGAGTCCCACCGACGGAGAAGCTCACGAGGAGCCCGCCAAGCCGTTGAGAGCGCTCGACGAGCGTGACTGCGTGGCCCTCCTCTGCGAGCCTGAGAGCTGTGGCGCATCCCGCGATACCGCCGCCGATCACGGCCACCTTCGCTGGAGTTGCGCCAGCCGGGACTCGGAGCTCAGGCGGCCGATCTCTTCTCGTTTGGACAGGCATTTGCCCGGCGCTGATCCGTTGCAACCGCCTTGATATTCGGGCCAGCTCGAGCAGGGCCCGGAGGATGACCTTGGGGTGCGCTCCCCGAGGTGCGCCAGCTGTCCGCGGGTAGTGCGTCACGCCGACCTCCACGACTCCGGCACCAGAGCGGCCGATCTTCACCATGAGCTCGGTGTTGACCATCGCACCGACGCTCTCGAGGTCCAAGCTGTCGAACAGATGCCGACGGAACAGCTTGAAGGCGCAATCGATATCGCGCACTGGAACGTAGAACAGGCTCCGCACGAGCAGGTTCCAGGAGCGGGCAAAGAACCGTCGTATCAGCCGGTCCTTCCGGTTCATGCGGTAACCGGCGACGACGTCGACCTTGTCGATCCAGGGAAGGAAGCCGGCCAGCTCGTTGAGGTCGAACTGGTTGTCGGCGTCGGTGAAGAAGACGAGGTCGAGCCGGGCAGCCCGAAAGCCTGTTCGAAGGGCCTCGCCGTAACCGAGGTTGTCGTCGTGGGTCACGAGCTGAACGCGCTCGTCCCGGGCGGCCTCGGACCGGACCAGCTCCGCCGTCCGGTCGCGGGAACCATCGTCGACCACGATGATCTCGTAGTCCTCGCACAGCCTCGAGGCGACGCTTCGGGACCGCCGGATGGCCTCGATGATGTTCGCCTCCTCGTTGTAGGCCGGGAGGACAATGGAGAGGTGCCACGCTCGGCGTCGAGGAGGGCCATCAGTGGGCGTCGTCGAGGCAGCATCGTCGGCTGGCCGATCTGCAAGCTCAGAAGTCCCCATGACCAACCTCCGGTGCCAGGTGTCGCACGGTGCCGGGCGATCCCGAGCCTTCTCCCTGACCGGTCATCCCCAGCTCTCTCTGCTCAGCTGACCTACGACGGCGGCATAGTTCGCCGTCCGCTGATCCTCATCCTCCATTGATGCCCAGTGGGATCCGAGCGCGATGCGGTGACGGTTGCCGCCGCCCCTGGGAAGCGACATGAGAAAACAATGCGACGCCGCCTCTCGGGCAGGAGTGAGGCAGCGGTGAACCCGCTCCCCCGACTGGGTGCACGGGCTAGCGCCAAGGGGTGAGTCGGTGATGGAGGAGGGCTTGGCGAGCCCATGCTTTGTCCTTCCGTTTTCCGGATCGGCGGGCATGATGTTGTGATGGGTGGCCCTCCCCTCCCTGTCCCGGTCGTGACCGCGAACCGCCGGCTCGATCGGGCCGGCCGGCTCCTCGCTGCCGCTCTGGCGGCCGGCCCGCCCCCGGCAGTGGAGGACCTCCGGACCGCTTCCGACGCGCTGGTCGAATGGGCGATCCACCAAGGGGTGACAGGACTGCTCCACCAGGCAGCAGCCGGCAGGCTTGCCGAGCCGGCGGAAACCCTTCTCGCCGATATCGCCCTCCTGGATGTTGGGAACCACCTCCGTGCCCTTCTGGCTCTGGAGCGTCTGGCCGGCGCGCTCGACGCCGGTGGGCACTCCTGGGTGGTTTTGAAAGGCCCCGTCCTCGTCGAGACCGCCTTCGCCGGGGTCTCCCGCCCGTATTTCGACCTGGACCTCTTGGTCTCTCCGGCCGAGTTCCGATCCGCCCTCGAGGCGCTGGAGGAGGCCGGGGCCGTGCTGATCGACCGGAACTGGGAGCTCCTGATGCGGGAGGGGCGGGCTCAGGTGAGCCTGCAGGACCGCGCGACCGGTCTGGCCGTCGATCTCCACTGGCACCTGGTGAACCTGGCCCGGCTGCGCCGCACGTTCGCCCTGCCCACCGACGAGCTTCTCGACCGGCGGGTGACGCTCGAGCTCGGGTCCGTCAGCGCGCCGGCGCTGGAACGCACGGACCGTTTCATTCACTACGCGTTGCACGCCGCCAATTCGGGGGGTCACCGGCTGATCTGGTTGGCCGACCTGTCGCAGGTCATGAGGAGCGACCCGCCCGACTGGGACGAGCTCCTCCGCCGCTGCAATCGGTGGAAAGTGGAGCTTCCCGTGGCGGTGATGCTCGCGCGGGTAGACGCGACCCTCGGCTGTCCGGCCCCGGCCGGCGTGGTGGCGTCGCTCGCGGGCGGCCGGTTGGGGCAGGCGCTGACCGACTGGTTGGCAGTGTGGGAGCCCGGTGGCCGCCTTCCCGGGGGAGGCAGCGTCCGCCACGGCGTGACCGAGTCGCTGAGCGGATCGCTGTCGGCAACCACGAAGTTGACGGCCGTGAACGCCGGAGCCATGGTTCGACGGTTGTGGGACCGCTACCCCCACTGGCTCGACCCGGACGATCCGGGCCACGTCAGGTACGACGCAGGGGGAGCATCCGGGCGGCGGCGTTACCTCGCCGGGGTTGGTAGGGGGGCGGCCTGACCGTGCGGGTTGGTTACGTGGTCCACACCTACCCCGCTCTGTCCCACGCTTTCATCGGCCGGGAGGTCGCCGGCTTGCGCCGGGCGGGGGTGGAAGTTCGGACCCTCTCCATCCATCGGGCCGACGACGAGCACGTCCTGTCGCGCGAGGACAGGGAGGAGGCGGCGGCGACGGAATCCGTCCTGCCCGCCTCCCCGTTCAGGTTGACGGCGGCCCATCTACGCGCTGTGTCCCACCCCGTCGCGTACTTCAAGACCCTCCGGTTCGCCCTCGGCCGGGCGCCGGCCGGCGTGCCAGCCCGCCTGCGGCAGCTCTTCTACTTCGGCGAGGCGGTCTATGTGTGGGCCTGGGCCAGGCGCCACAGGGTGGAGCACCTGCACGCCCACCTCGCCAACGTGGCGACGGACGACGTGTGGCTGGCCAGCGTCTTCGACCGCTTCACCGACCGCCCAGGCCACTGGGGGTGGAGCTTCACCATGCATGGTCCAACCGAGTTCTTCGCGGTTGAGCGCTTCAACCTGGCGGCGAAGGTGGCCGCCGCCGACCGGGTCGTGTGCATCAGCGACTTCTGCCGCAGCCAGCTCATGCTCCTTTGTCCCCCCTCTTCCTGGGACAAGCTCACCGTGGTGCGCTGCGGTGCCGACCTCGACCGTTACCGGTTCCGGCCGCCCCGACCGTCCAGCAGCCGCATGGCGGTGCTCTGCGTGGGGCGGCTCGTCCAGCGCAAGGGTCAGGCGATCCTGCTCGAAGCCCTCGCATCGTTGCGGGGCCGCGTGGATGCCACCGTCACGCTGGCCGGCTCGGGACCGGCCGAGGATTCGTTGAGGCAGCTGGCGGAGCGGCTCGGCGTCGCCGACTCGGTCACCTTCGCCGGCCCCGTCGGCCAGGACGAGCTCCCCTCGCTCCTGGCCCGGCACGACGTGTTCTGCCTTCCGAGCTTCGCCGAAGGCGTGCCCGTGGTGCTGATGGAAGCCATGGCAGTCGGCCTGCCGGTCGTTTCCACGCAGATCGCCGGAGTGCCGGAGCTGGTGACCGACGGGTCGACCGGGCTGCTGGTCTCTCCGGGCCGGGCTGATGCGCTCGCCGGCGCGCTGGCGGCACTGGCGGCCGACGATGCGCTCGTTCAGAAGCTGGCGGCGGCTGGGCGGCTCGTCGTGGAACAACGGTTCGACAGTGCCCAATGCGCGGCCCAGTTGGCCGGCGAGTTCGACCGGCGTCCCCGGGCGCCTTCGACGCCGGGCTCAGCCGAGCAGGACCTGCTTCACGACCTCTGAACCCTCCCTGAACCGTTCCCTGCTTCGGGCGGTCAAGCGCGCCAGCTCGTCCCGGTGCGCCAGTGCGTACCTGATGGCCCGTGCGACCTCGCCGGGCTCGGCGGAGGCGAAGACGGCCCCGCCGCCATCCATCGTCTCTCTGAGAACCCGGCGGTCGAGGGCGACCACTGGAACTGCGGCCTCGATGGCCTCGTAGGCGGAACGTTGCATCGTCGCCTCCCACTCGGTGAGAGAGAGCACCACAGAGGCGTCGGCCAGCAGGTCCTCGTAGTCCGTTCTGGGGAGGTACCCGACGTATTCGACCCCGGCGGAGTCTGGTCGGTGCACCTGACCGCTGACCTTGATCAGCGGATTGCCGTCCAGCCGGCGGCCCACTTCCTCCACCAGGTCGAGCGGCTCGTCGGGGTTGTCGCTGGCCGGGAAGAGCACGTAGGGATCGGTGCGGGTTCCCTTGCCTCCGGGGCCAGAGCGGGGTCGCGCCCAGACCGGGTCGTGCAGCACGTAAGACGGCGTGCCGGCGAGGTCCAGGCCCTGCAGCGTCTCCCGATTGGTGGCGATCACGCCGTCCACCCGCCGGGCGACGAAGCCGAGCAGCGGCCGGGCCCATGCCCAGTTGGGTGCTATGAGCACTCCTGAGTGCAGGTCGAGGAACAGACGGCTACCGGGCCGGCGGGCCGCCCAGCCGCACAGAGGGGCGAACACCGGCGGCTCGACGACCACGATGGTGGCTCGGCGCCGGCGGCGAACGGCTCTTACCGTCGCCACGCCGCTGCGCAACCAGCTGACGAGCCGCCGGGGAAGGGGCAGGCCGGGCCAGGCCCACGGCATGAAGAGGACGTCCGCCCCCAACCAGGAGCCGAGATCCTCGGTCCGGGCGTTGCCCCTGATCCAGGCGATTATCAGGACGTCGCGAGGCCCCATCGAGGCGGGCAGGCTAGCCGTACCCGTCCGACCGCTCGCCCTTCTGCCAGACTGACGGCATGAAGGCTGGGTCGCTGGTCAAACCGCTGGTAAGGCGGGCCGCCTCTCAGGCCAGCATCGTGAACCGACGCAGGAAGGCTGCCTTTATGACCGCCTACGCCACTGAGCACGCAGTGCGCTCGGTCCTGTTCGTTGGAGTCGGGGGTGAATGGCTCCCCGAAACGCACATCGTCGAGTTGGGGGCCGCCAAAGTGGCCATATTCTGCGTTGGCGCGGACCTGCATCCGGTCGACTCGCCCTGGGCCTATGTCCAAGCCGACGGCCTGAGGCTGCCCTTCCGGAACAACGCCTTTGACCTCGTCCTTTCCAATGCCGTGATCGAACACGTTGGCG
>Ga0066670_10000205_pt1 | contig 15481 bp, 14 predicted proteins | sample GraSoiAngelo_119_FD_66459 | JGI IMG/M metagenome (GOLD analysis project Ga0066670, IMG submission 66459) | Grasslands soil microbial communities from the Angelo Coastal Reserve, California, USA - 14_0919_05_20cm | ecosystem: Environmental > Terrestrial > Soil > Grasslands | place: USA...
ATCCGGCTGGCCCACTCCATGTCGCCGCGTCGGCGGGAAACTTCGGAATCGCTCGGCTTCAGGATGTGAACGCTGTTGCCTCCCGCCTCCTTCGCGGCGTAGCACGCGAGATCGGCTGCGCTCATCAGCTCACCGGTGTTTGCGCTTTCCCTGCTGATGACGACCACTCCGATGCTCACGCCGATCTCGAAGACTTTCTGGTTCCACACGAAACGGAAGTCGGTGACTGCCTGGCGCAGCTTCTCGGCGATTTCAAACGCCTTGCTTTCGTTGCACTGCATGAGGAGTACGCCGAATTCATCGCCGCCGAGGCGCGCGAGAGTATCCGTCCCGCGGATGTTGGCCTTGAGCGTCGCCCCGAGCTGGAGCAGCAGGCTGTCGCCGGCCATGTGCCCGCAGGTGTCGTTCACGACCTTGAACTGATCCAGATCGAGGTACATGATGGCGTGCGTGCTGTCCTCCCTTTTGGCGAGGCTGAGCAGATAGCCGAGGCTGTGCTCGAACTGGCTGCGGTTCAGGAGCCCGGTGAGAGGGTCGTGGCTCGCCCGCCAGGCGAGTTGCCGCGTCAGGGTGCGTGCGCGCGCCACGTCGGCAATGACGAGGAATCCGATGCACAGCATGCCCGACAACAACAGCCCCAGCATGACCATGAAGGTGAGGCGGTTGTGCTCCTCTGCGCGCGCTTCGACGCGATCGAGCGGAATGTTGATCTCGAGCGCGCCCATCAGCTGGTGGAGCTTCCACGTTTTCCCGGTCGAGATGCCGTCCGCCGCCCGCATCGCAACGGTTTCCGGGCGTTGCTCGAGCCGGTTGTGGCACTCGACGCAGGTCGTGCTCGAGGCGGGGTCGGCGCGCATGTAGCGCAGCGTGTTGACTCCGTTGAGAGTCTCGATCCGCCAGACCGGCTTCCAGTCGATCGGGCCTACAGGTTCGGCGCGGTCCTGGGCTTCGAGCTGTTGCCAGGCCCAGCGCTGGAACGAATCGGCCAGTCCCTGGTTATGCGCCAGATTCCATTTGCTCAACGGGCGGTAGTGGTAAAGGCCCCCGTTGTCCTTGCTCGCGTGCTCGCCCACGAACTTGAGGAACTGGGCGGGCAGCGGCACGTTCCCAGGTTCGTGCAAGTAGGTTTCCGATGCGTAGCCGATCCTGTCGCGTTGCAGCTTGTTCACGACGCGCTCAGCGTAGACGGAGCGCGAACTGGTGGAAAGTCGCGCGACGACCTCGGCCACGTCGAGGGCCTTGATCTCGATGAGCCGCTGCTGTCCGAGGTTCACGAGGTACCAGGTCGCTCCACCGACCGCGCAGAGAAAGAGCACGGAGATCACCGCGACGCGCCGCCGCAAACCGACGTTGACGTCGCGGGGGTCGTTGAGCGTCGAACCGGCAGGCGAGCTGCTTCGGCCAAGGGTCTGCCAGCGCGACAGGAAAGAGCGAAAGCCGGCTTCGCCTGAGTCTTCTTCCGTCGAGAGCATGGGTCCTCTCACCGCAGGCGCATCATGCGCCTTTGCCGCCTGAGCGTAGGATATTTCGAGCATTTGGATGGTTGTTGGGTCGCTCCGCGTGCTGTAGCAGCAAGAGATGTGCCACGACGCCCGTGGAACAAGGCAACATTTGGCACCATGGCGCGGGTCAGAATCACACCCGGAAGGACTCGAGCGTCTCCGGAGCGAGAAGCTCTTCCGCTTTCAGCAGCCTCTTCGAGAGCCCCTGCTCGTGGTGATAGCGCAGGAACGTTTCCAGCACGTGGCGGTTGGGCTCGAAGCCGTAGGGCCACCAGTCTTCGCCCAGCTCCCGGCGGGCCTCCTCGACATGCGCGACTTGCCAGGGCAGCATCGTGGCCAGTGCCATGGTGGTAGCGAGGGTTTCGTAGGTCCTTCGCTGCGCCTGCACGAACGCCTTGTGGAGCGACTGCGCGATCCAGCGGTTGGCGCGGTACAGCTCGCGGCGGATGACCACGGTATGCATGATCGGAAAGATTTTCGTCCTGCGGTAATACGCTTTTTCGATTTCGACGTAGTTCTCGAAGAGGCGCTTCACCGCGTCGGGGCGAGTCGCGAAGGTCGAGGGCGCGCGCGCGGTGTGCAGGGCGTCGATCTCGCCCTCCGCGATCATCTGCGCGAGCGTCTGCTTCGGCCCGATGGGCTGCAGCCTGAATTTTGCGGGCAGGTCGAGCTTGAGCTTCTCGTCGCGGCCGGGGTCTTCCTCGCCTCCGGTCCAGTACTCGCAGCCCGCGGGTTCGACGCCGTACTCGTCCTGCAGGATGCCCCGGATCCACACCGGCGCGGTCATCTGGTACTCCGGCACCCCGATTCTCTTGCCGGCGAGTTCCCGCGGCTCGCCGATGCCGCTCTTCGATGAAACGAAAATGCAGGAGTGCCGGAAGAAGCGCGAGGGGAACACCGGGATCGCGATGAACGCCGGATCATCCCGCATGAGCGACACGCAATACGAGGACAGCGACATTTCCGCTGCGTCGAACTCGCGGTTGCGCAGCATCCTGAAAAAAGTCTCCTCGACAAGGAGCTTGTGATAGATGAGATCGATGCCTTCCGGACGCACGCTTCCATCTGCAAGCGCGCGGGTGCGGTCGTAATCCCAGCAGGCGAGGGAAAGCTGGAGTCTGGACATGGGTCAGACGTCCCCTCCTTGCAAAGGAGGGGTGGCGCGGAGCGCCGGGGTGGTTCGATGGCTTGAGTCCACCACCCCGCCCGCTGCGCGGGCACCCCTCCTCGATGAGGAGGGGAATTTTTCTCTCTAAACCGTCACCGGATCGGTGTCGAGCGCCGGGAAGAGGCCGTGCTTCGCGCCTTCCTTGTAGTGCTGTCCGACCGGCAGCTCGATCGCGCAGGAGCGCACCCGCTGCGACGCCGCGTCGAGTCCCGGCACGCTCTTGCCTTCGCGCGCAGCTTTGGCCGCCCGAAACAGGCGGCTTCGCGTTCCGACGATCCCCTTGTCGGTCATGCACAGATGCTCCTTGGTGCGGTCCTGGATCGGGCCCATGGATTCCTGCAGCGACGCGTCCTGCATCGCAATGCCCTCGACGCCGCTGTAGGAGCGGCCGTGCTTCTGCGTCATGCGGTCGATCAGATAGTCGTTCGACTTGTTCGCGAGCGGAACAAAGGTGCCGGGAACGTATTTCACATGGATCCCGGCGCCTTCTCTCATCGCTTTCAATTCCGATGCGCTCAACGCCCGGCCGGGGTGATAGTTGATGCTCCAGGCCCAGCAGTGCTCGTCGTCGATCGGCACCCAGGCGTGCGCTCCGAGAGGATGCCCCGCCCGCGGGGGAATGATCGTGTGCCAGGGCATGATCCAGGGCGTGATGCGCCAATAGTATTTGCCGTGCTCCGCCTTGCGCCGCGCGCCGATGAGAAGGCCGCCCTCGAAATCCACGACTTCGAAGACCGGCATGCGGTCCTCCAGGTTGTACTGGTTGCCCTTGCTGCCCTTGAAAAGCGGATCGGTCTCGAGCTCGCCCGAATGCAGGAAGGACACGTGGCTCGAATCGATCCCCCCTTCGATCGCCTGGAGGTAATTGGACTCCTGCAGGCGCTTGGAAACGAAGCGCCGATCGGCAGACACCCTCACCCATTCGAGCTCGGGCGGCGCGGGCTTGAGCTCCGGCGGCCCCATGTAGATCCACACCACGTCGCCCCGCTCGATCGTTGGGTAGGACTTCAGCTTGATCCCCTGGCGCATTCCCGATTCCTCGGGCTCCGAGGGCAGGTCCACGCACTGGCCGTTCACGTCGTATTTCCAGCCGTGGTAGGGGCAGCGCAGGCCGCACTCCTCGTTCCGGCCGAACCACAGCGACACGCTGCGGTGCGCGCAGAATTCGTCGATCACGCCGATGCGCCCCTCACTATCGCGGAAAGCTACGAGTTTCTCGCCCATGATCTGCACGCGCACGGGCGCGCAGTCCGGCTCCGCGATCTCCCAGGAGTGCAGCGCGGGGATCCAGTAGCGCCGGAATAGGTCCCCCATCAGAGTGCCGCGACCGGTGCGCGTCAGCTGGTCGTTTTGTTCCTGGGTCAGCATGGTCTAGTCCTCAAGTCGAATGCGTGAAATCAGTCGGCAGTGGCGCCAGAGGCGCGAACGATCGGGCCCCAGCGCTTCAGTTCGGCCGCCACGAAGGCCGCGAACTGCCCCGGGTCCAGGTCACCGGGCTCGATGCCTTCGGGGCGCAGCCGCTCGCGCACCTCGGGCGCCCACAGCGCGCGCCGCACCTCGGCGTTGAGCCGGCTCACGATCTCGGGCGCGATGCCCGCCGGGCCCGAGAGTGAAAACCAGATCGAAGCGGTCAGCTCCGGATAGCCCATCTCCCCGAAGGTCGGCACGTCCGGAAATTCGGGAACGCGCTTCGCCGCGCTCACTGCGAGCGCGCGCGCGCGGCCCGCCTTGATCTGCGTCGCCGCGGTGGTGAGCGTCGTGGAAGTCACGGGCACATGGCCCGCGATCAGATCGGCGACCGCGAGGCTCGCACCCTTGTACGGGACGTGGGTCATCTCGATTCCGGCGACCTGCTTCAGCTGCTCGGCGATCAGATGTCCCTGCGTGCCGTTGCCCGGTGAACCGTAAGCGAGCTTGCCGGGCTCCCTTTTCGCATAGGCGATGAATTGCTTGAGGTCCTGCGCCGGCAGCGACGGGTTCACGACCAGCACGCCCGGCGGCCCCCCGAAGAGCGCGATGTGGGTGAAATCTCTCAGCGGATCGAACGGGAAGGTCTTCGAGAGCGCGGGGGCGATGCAATGCGTGGCGACACCCGAGACGACCAGTGTGTACCCGTCGGGCGCGGCCTTCGCGACGAGCTCCGAGCCGATGACACCGCCCGCGCCGGCGCGGTTCTCGACGATGAAGTTCTCCTTCAAGGTCTCGCCCAGCTTTTGCGCAACCAGGCGACCCAGAGTGTCGGCGGTTCCGCCCGGCGCGAAAGGAACGACGATGCGCACGGCCTTGGCGGGCCAAGCTTGCGCGAAGGCATCCGGGCCCCCGAGCAGCAGGGCGAGGAGCACCGCGCTCGCAGCGAAGTGCCGTGCGGGTTGCGAACGGGATCCATCCATCGGCGTCATTTTACCCGAGCATCGCGCTAGAATAGCCCTCAAGTCCGCCTAGAGGGTCACTGTGCCACATATAGGAACGGGAATCCCATGGAAATCACCGGCGAGCAACTGATCCCCGTGCCGCAGGCCGAAGTCTGGCGCGGGCTGAACGATCCCGAGGTCCTGAAGGCGTGCATCGCGGGCTGCGAAGCGATCGAGAGAGTGTCCGATACCGAGTACCGCGTCGTCATGGTGGCGTCGGTGGGACCCGTGAAGGCCAAGTTCAACGGGAAGCTCCTGCTCTCCGATCTCAAGCCGCCGAATTCCTATTCGCTGTCCTTCGAGGGATCGGGCGGCGCGGCGGGATTCGGCAAGGGCAGCGCGCAGGTGTCGCTCAAGACCGAGGGCGCGGGCACGCGTCTCAGCTACTCGGCCAAGGCGAGCGTCGGCGGCAAGCTCGCCCAAGTCGGCTCGCGACTGATCGACGGGGTCGCGAGAAAAATGGCCGACGATTTCTTCACTGCGTTCAACGAGAAGCTCGCTGGGCCCGCGGCCAAGGCCGCGGGAACGGCAGCGCCTGCGACCGGGAAGCGACGCATCCACCCGGCCTGGTGGGTAGCCGGCGCACTGCTCCTCGCGTTTCTCGTCTACCTCGCGCTCCAGCCCGCGCACTGATTCCCGGTCATCCGTTCACCGTCACCCGCGCACTCGCGTATCCCGAGGCGTTTTCCTGATCGACCCAGCGGCATTCGATGTCGCCCGACCGCTCGGCGCGCACGAAGAATTTCAGGTAAGGGTTGGCCGCTATTCCGGCGCCCATCGAAGCCCGGAACACTTCGACTCCGCCGTAGCGGCACTCGAAGCGGTGAATGACGTTGCGCGGCGTCTGGCGGCCCAGCGAATCGTAGCGAAACCCGGTTTCCATCGGATGCTGGATGACGATGCGCACCTCGATCGGGTCGCCGCGCCGGACTTCGTGCTGAACCTCGATTCGCGCCGTCATCGCGTTCAGCCTCCGTCCAGGCAGGCGGATTCGTTGACGACGATTTCCGCGGCATCGAACCAGAAGCTGCCGTCGGAGAGCTGCGCGAGAGCCGTCACCCGCTGGGTGCCGTTCAGACGGACGCGCGACTCGACCTCGGCTCGACTCATGTGCGGACCGAGGAAGAAGGTCGCCATGAGCGCAACCGGGTTTTTCTCCGAAACGAGATCGATGCGGCGAACGTAGTCGGCCTCGCTCATGGGGCTGTCGACTCGCACGGTCATCGGTACCGAATGTCCGTTCTCGCCGATCGCAGGCAGTTCGAGACGCACGCGGCCCCTGCGCATTTCGGTTCCCTTGAGAATAGCTTGCAGCGTCCCCTGAGGCGTGCTGAGCGTGCGCGCATCGATTCCCGGCGCGGGATTGACGCTCGGCTGCGCGAGCACTCGCCGGGGCAACGCAAGCAGGGCGAGGAGCGCGGCGAGAAGGCGCCGGCGTGCGTTCAACCTAGCAGCGGCAGCTTGCGGATGCGCTTTCCGGTGGCCGCAAACATCGCGTTCGCCACAGCGGGCGCGATCGGCGGCGTGCCCGGCTCGCCGATTCCGCCGGGGGCCTCCGTGCTCGGCACGATATGCACCTCGACCTTCGGCATTTCGTTCATGCGCAGCATCCGGTAGTCGTGGAAGTTCGACTGCTCCACGCGGCCGTCCTTGAACGTGATCTTGCCGTACAGCGCCGCGGTGAGCCCGTATACGATCGCGCTCTCGATCTGGCGCCTGACGATGTCCGGGTTCACCGTCATGCCGCAGTCCACCGCGGCCACGACGCGGTGCACCTTCGGCGCGCCGTCCGCAGCGACCGAGACTTCCGCGACCTGCGCGCACCAGCTGCCGAAGGAAAATACCACGGCGATGCCGCGGTGAACCCCGGCGGGCAGCGGCTTGCTCCAGCCCGCTTTTTCGGCGGCGAGCTCGAGCGCGCCCTTGCAGCGCGGCTGCTTGCCGAGGAGCGAACGCCGGAACTCGAACGGATCCTTTCCCGCCGCGTACGCAAGCTCGTCGATGAAGCTTTCGAGAAAGAAACTGTTCTGCGAGTGCCCGACCGAGCGCCAGAACCACACCTGGATGCCGCCCGGCTCCTGGCGCGAGTACTCGACGCGCAGATTGGGAATGTCGTAAGGACAGTCGCGAATGCCCTCGACGCCGAATTCGTCCACCCCGTCCGGGGGCAGCTTCATAAAGTGCGAGCCCTCCATGATCGACGGGCAGGCTACGCTCGCGGTGAAGAGCGTCGCGCGTCCGTCCGCGTCCACGCCGCCCGTCATGCGCGTCACCGAGGCGGGGCGATAGAAGTAGCCGCGCGTATCGTCTTCGCGGCTGTAGACGAGCTTCACGGGCTTGCCAGTGATCTTGGAGAGCACCGTCGCGCCGATGACCGGATCGGGCGCGAAGCGGCGCCCGAATCCGCCGCCGAGGTACATCGTGTTGACCTTCACCTTGCCGGGCGCGACGCCCGCGACCTGGGCGAGGATGCCCTGCGCCGGACCCTGGGATTGCGTACCGGCCCAGATTTCGACGCCGTCCTTGCGCACCCAGGCGGTGCAGTTGAGCGGCTCCATGCACGAATGCGAGAGATAAGGAGCTTCGTATTCGGCCTCGATTTTCTTCGCGGGCGTCGCGGCCTTGGCGTCGCCTTCGTTGCGGCCCACCGCCCCGCCCGCCGCGGCGCCGGCGGAAAGCATTTTCGAAATGCCCTCCGAGGAGAGCGAGGCGTTCGCGCCGTGGTCCCACTGGATCTCGAGCGCATCGCGGCCGAGCTTCGCCGCCCAGTAGCCGTCGGCGAGCACCGCCACGCCGCTCGGAATCTGCACCACCCGGCGCACGCCGGGAACGGCTTTCGCCTTCGCGTCGTTGACCGACGCGGCCTTGCCGCCCGGGACGGGCGGATAGGCGATCACCGCGGTGAGCATGCCGGGGAGGTAGACGTCCAGGCCGAACTTGGCTTTGCCGGTCGACTTGGCGACCGTATCCAGGCGCTGGGTCCCGCTCTTCCCGAGCAGATTGAATTGCGTCGGGTCCTTGAGCTTGACATCCTTCGGCGGCGCAAGCTTCGCCGCTTTATCCGCGAGCTGGCCGTAAGAGAGCTTCTTGCCGCTCGCATGGATCACCATGCCTCGCTCGGTGCGGCATTCGGCGGGGTCGGCTTTCCAGGTCTCCGCCGCCGCGGCGATCAGCATCGCCCGCGCCGTCGCACCCGCCTTGCGCATCGGTTCCCAGTGCCCGCGCACCGAGGTCGATCCGCCGGTCGCCTGCATGCCGAAGATCGGATTGGCGAACGCCTGATCGACCCCGGCCTGCTCGACCCGCACCCGCGACCAGTCGGCATCCAGTTCCTCGGCGACCAGCATGGGGATCGCGGTGTGCACGCCCTGGCCCATCTCCGAGAGGCCGCACACGACGGTGATTTCGTTGTTCGGCGCGATGCGCAGATAGGCGCTCATCCGCGCTTCCTTCGCGGCGCCCTGAGCGAGCCGGGTTGCGCCCGGCAAGGTGAAGCCGACGATCAGGCCCCCGCCGGCCATCGCGGAGGCCTTGAGGAATTCGCGGCGCGACGCATTCATGGGTTTGGCGCGCATGATCACGCTCCTTTCGCGCTCGCGGCCGCGTCCTTGATCGCGGCGCGAATCTGGTTGTAGGTCCCGCAGCGGCAGACGTTGCCGCTCATCGCTGCGTCGATATCGGCGTCGCTCGGCGCGCGCTTCTTCGCGAGAAGCGCGCTCGCGCTCATGATCTGGCCGGACTGGCAGTAGCCGCACTGCGGCACGTCGTGCCGGATCCACGCCGCCTGCACTGCTTTGCCGGCCCGCGTGGCGCCGATCCCCTCGATGGTGGTCACCTTCTTGCCGGCCGCCGCGGACACCGGCGTAGCGCAGGAGCGCACGGGCTCACCGTCGAGATGCACGGTGCAGGCGCCGCACTGAGCGATACCGCAACCGAACTTCGTGCCGGTCAGGCGCAGCGAGTCGCGCAGCACCCACAAGAGGGGCGTATCGGGCGCGGCGTCGATCTCGCGGATCTTGCCGTTGACAACGAGGGAAACCATGAAAAATCTCCTAGGAGGACGACTGAATGAGCTTGCCGGTCGGTTTTGATCTTATTCCGGCGCCCGGAGGAAGTCCATACGGTGGCGCCGCGGTCGCAAGACCCGGGAATGCGTTATCTTGCCCGTACCCCGTGAGGCGTCCACGCCGCCGCTCCTTCTTTGCCAAACCGAGGGGCAATAGGGGACAATCGCACGCCACTGGGGAGGGAAAATGAACTTCCTGCTGTCGGTTTCGCGCCTCATCGATGCGCTGAACGAGCGCGTTGGGCGGACGATCTACTGGTTGATCCTGGTCGCTGTGCTGGTGAGCGCCGGAAACGCTGTAGTCCGCTACGCGTTCAATCGCAGCTCGAACGCTTGGCTTGAGATCCAGTGGTACTTGTTCTCCGCGGTGTTCCTGTTTTGCGCGGGCTATACGCTCCTGCACAACCAGCACGTGCGCATCGACGTCATCACCGGGCGCCTGTCGAAGCGAGCTCTGGCGTGGATCGATGTGTTCGGCACGCTGCTGTTTCTGTTGCCGATGGCGATAACAATCATGTGGCTGTCCTGGCCCGTTTTCATCGACGCCTACAGGAGCCATGAAATCTCGACCAATGCGGGGGGCTTGACCGTCTGGCCGGCACGGCTCATGGTCCCGGTCGGCTTCTTTCTGCTCGTCCTGCAGGGCTTCTCCGAGCTCATCAAGCGAATCGCGTATCTGCGCGGCTTGATTCCCGATCCGACCGAAAAGGACGAAGGGCCGAGCCTGGAAGAGCAGCTTGCCGAAGAACTCCGCAAGCAGCGGGAAGCTTCGGCATGATCGCATTCCTGACCCACAACATGGCACCCCTGATGTTCGTGGCGCTCGTCATCTTTTTGCTGATCGGCTACCCGGTCGCTTTCTCCCTCGCCGCCATCGGCATCTTTTTCGGGCTGGGGGGAATCGAGCTGGGATTGCTGCATCCGACGCTCTTCCAGGCGCTGCCGCAGCGCATCTGGGCGGTCATGTCGAACGACACGCTGCTCGCGGTGCCGTTCTTCACCTTCATGGGGCTCATCCTCGAGCGCAGCGGCATGGCCGAGGACCTGCTCGACACCATCGGCCAGGTGTTCGGACCGCTGCGCGGCGGCCTCGCGTTCGCCGTGATCTTCGTCGGCGCGCTGCTTGCCGCGACGACCGGCGTGGTGGCGGCCTCGGTGATTTCCATGGGATTGATTTCGCTGCCGATCATGCTGCGCTACGGCTACGACCGGCGCTTCGCCACCGGCGTGATCGCCGCCTCGGGCACGCTCGCGCAGATCATCCCACCCTCGCTCGTGCTCATCATCATGGCCGACCAGCTCGGCCGCTCGGTGGGCGACATGTACGAGGGCGCCTTCATTCCAGGGCTGACGCTCGCGGGACTGTATGCCCTGTACGCCCTCGGGATCACGCTGGTCAAGCCGGCGTGGGCGCCGGCGCTGCCGCAGGAGGCGCGCACGCTGCGCGAGCCCGACGGTACGAGCGGCACGCGCTCGCTGGTCGTGCTGGTCCTCGTCGCCACGGCCGCCGCGATCGGTTTTGCGAAATACAAGTACGGGCCGGACGGGCCCACCGACGAGATGCTGGTCGTGTCCACCGCCGTCGGGGTCGGCGTGGCGTTCGCGGCGTCGGTGATCAATCATTTCGCGAAGCTCGGCCTGCTGTCCCGCATAGCAGAGCGCGTCACTTTCGTGCTGATCCCGCCGCTCGCGCTCATCTTCCTCGTGCTCGGAACGATTTTCCTCGGCGTGGCGACGCCGACCGAGGGCGGTGCGATGGGCGCGTCGGGCGCGCTCGCCATGGCGCTCGCGCGCCGCCGCCTTTCGATCAAGCTGTTGAAGCAGGCGATGGACACGACTGCGAAACTGACCGCGTTCGTCGTGTTCATCCTGGTCGGCGCGCGAGTGTTCAGCCTCACCTTCTACGGCGTGGACGGACACCTCTGGGTGGAAAGCCTGCTCACCAACCTTCCCGGAGGCCAGCTGGGCTTTCTGATCGTCACCAACATCCTCATCTTCGTGCTGGCCTTCTTTCTGGATTTCTTCGAGCTGTCGTTCATCGTCATTCCGCTGCTGGGGCCGGTCGCGGAGAAGCTCGGCATCGATCTCATCTGGCTCGGCGTGCTCTACGGGGTCAATATGCAGACCTCGTTCATGCACCCGCCTTTCGGCTTCGCGCTCTTCTACTTGCGCAGCGTGGCGCCTGCCAAGGATTTCACCGACACGCTCACCGGCAGGCTGACGGCGCGGGTCACGACTGGGCAGATCTATTGGGGCGCGGTGCCCTTCGTGCTGATCCAGATCGTCATGGTGGCGCTCATCATCTCGTTCCCCGGCATCGTGACGGGAGGGATCGCAAAAAAGCAGGCGTTGGACATCCGGAATATTCAGATCGACGTGCCTGCCGAGGAGCGGGAGGCGCCGGGGGAACCGGGCGCTGCCGATCAGCCTGGCGACGCCGGCCAGGACTCCCAACAGGAACAGGCGGAAAAAGCTCTCGAGCGCGCACTGGGCGGCGGCCCCGAGAAACCGGCAGCGAAAAAGAAATAGCGGCGGCGTGAGACTCGCCGGAAAAAGGAACCCCCGCCTAGCGCGGGGTTCCCAGCTTGCGGGAAACTCAGGCTTTCTTAACCTTTCTTCGACGCGCCTCGCTGGGTCAGGCGTTCGGCAGCGATCATGAAGTTGTCGAAGCGGCTTTCAGCGACGGCAAACCACTGGTTCTGCTCGTTGCGGAATTTCTTCCAGGAGTCGTAAACCTTCTTGAACTTCGGATTTTTCGACGCGAATTCGTCGTACACCTCGGCTGAGGCCTTGTAACAAGCGGCCATGATCTCGTTGGAGAACGGCTGCAGCTTCACGCCGGACGCGAGCAGCCGCTTCAGCGCATCCGGGTTGAGCGCGTCGTATTTCGCCACCATCCAAACGTTGGCTTCGGCGCACGCGGCCTCGAGGATCGCCTTGTACTCGGCAGGCAGCGATTCCCAAGCCTTGATGTTGACCAGGAGGTCGAGCTCCGGACCGCCTTCCCACCACCCGGGGTAGTAGTAGTACTTAGCCACCTTGGCGAAGCCGAGCTTCTCGTCGTCGTAGGGGCCGACCCATTCGGCCGCATCGACCGTTCCCTTCTCGAGCGCCGGGTAGATATCGCCGCCCGCAATCTGCTGCGGCACGACGCCGAGCTTGGTGAGCGGAAGACCGCCGGTTCCGCCGATGCGCATCTTCAGGCCCCTCAGGTCCGCGACCTTGTTGATGGGCTTCCTGAACCAGCCGCCCATCTGGCAGCCGGTGTTGCCGGCGGGAAACTGAATGATGTTGTACTCCTTGAAGAACTCGCGCATCAGTTCCAGGCCGCCCCCGTGATACATCCAGGCGTTCTGCTGGCGGGCGTTCAAGCCGAACGGAATGGCGCAGGAAAACGCGAATGTCGGATCCTTGCCGAAATAGTAATAGGTCGCCGTATGACCGCACTCCACCGTGCCGTTTTGCACGGCGTCGAGAACCTGCAACCCGCCCACGATCTCGCCCGCGGCGAAAACCTTGATGTTGAATTTGCCGCCGGTCGCGGCCGCAACTCGCTTGCTGATCAGATCCGCGCCACCGTACAGCGTGTCGAGGCTTTTCGGCCAGCTTGCCGCCATGCGCCAGTTGACGGCTGGAAGACCGCCCGATTGCGCGCCGGCCTCCGCCGCCAGCAATGCGGCGCCGGCTGCCGTACCGATTCCGGCGCTCTTCAGGAATTCGCGTCTTTTCATGGCTGATCCTCCTAGGATGGAAAGCTCGCCCGATTATAACTCCCGTTCCGGGGCGCAGAGTTCAGTTTCCGGCGATGGTCATTTCCTCGATCAGGATCGAGCCGCAACTGCGCGAGCCGCGTGTAAGCACGTCGTTTCCGATCGCCACGACGGAGCGGAACATCTCGCGCAGGTTGCCAGCGATGGTGATTTCCTCCACGGGGTACCGGATCTCGCCCCCCTCCACCCAGTAGCCCGCCGCGCCGCGCGAGTAGTCGCCGGTGACGAGATTCACCCCGAACCCGATCAGCTCGGTCACCAGGAGGCCGCGACCCATCGTCCTGATGAGTCCGGGAAGATCGAGCTCGCCGCCCTCCAGGATCAGATTGTGATTGCCGCCCGCGCTGCCTGTGGTCTTCATGCCGAGCTTGCGCGCGGAATAACTCCCGAGAAAATAGCCGCGCAGCATGCCCTCCTTCACCACGTCGCGGTTGCGCGTCGCGACGCCTTCGTCGTCGAACCAGGAGCTCGCCGGTGCGCGCGGCAGGTGCGGCCGCTCGACCAGCGTGACGATCGGCGCGAAGACTTCCTTTCCCAGACTGTCGAGCAGAAACGAAGCCTTGCGGTAGAGGTTTCCCCCGCTCACCGCCGAAACGAAGGTCGCGAGCAAGTCGTTCGCCACGGGCGCCTCGAACAGCACCGGCGCCTGGACCGTTCCGATCTTCCGGCTCCTCAAGCGTGCGAGCGCGCGCCTCCCGGCGTAGTCGCCGACGGCTTCGGGCTCGGCCAAGTCCCGCCGCGAACGCTGCGATACGTACCAGTCGTCGCGCTGCATCCGGCCGTCCTCGGCGGCGATCACCGCGCAGGAGATCGTGTGCCGCGACGTGGGAAAACCGTCGAGGAAGCCGTGGCTGTTGGCGAGGGCGAAATGCCACTGCTGGCAGGAGACGCTGGCGCCCTCGGAGTTCACCACGCGCTTGTCCAGGCGGAACGCGGCGGCCTCGCAGGCCTTCGCGATCGCGATCGCACGCTCGACGGGCAGATCCCAAGGATGGAAGAGGTCGAGGTCGCCGGGATCGCGAGCAAGGTCCTCCCGATCGGGGAGCCCTGCGGCTTCGTCCTCCGCAGTGAAGCGAGCGATCGTCAACGCGGCGTCGACAGTGTCGCGGATTGCGCGCCCGGTGAAATCGGCGGTGCTCGCGTAGCCCTTGCGCTTGCCGACGTAGACGGTCACGCCCAGGCTCTTGTCGCGGTTGTACTCGATCGTCTCGACCTCGCCCTTGCGCACCGTCACCGTCTGGCCGTAGCCGTCGGAGGCCTCGGCATCACAGGCGCCCGCGCCTTTTTGCGCAGCGTGCGCCAGAGCGTCGGCCGCGATCGTCTTCAATGCGGCCATGTCGTGCGAAAAGCGGGCTTGAGCCATGCTGGAACGCCGTGGAAAGACGCTATGATATATCAGCCTATCTCCGCTTCCGGGAAACGTGCAGGACGAAGAAAAACCCAGCAAGACGCAGCGCAAGCGCGAAATGCACGAGCTGCAGGCGCTAGGCGCGCGCCTGGTCGAGCTCAATTCCGAGCAGCTCGTGGCGGTTGGTTTGCCCGAACACCTGCGCGAGGCGGTCGAGTTTGCTCGGCGCACGACCAAGCACGAGGCGCGGCGTCGGCAGCTGCAATACATCGGGAGGCTCATGCGCGCGGTCGACCCGGAACCGATCCGCGAGAAGCTCAAGGTCTGGGACGGGGTCTCGGCCGAAGAGACCGCGCGAGTTCACCGCATCGAGCGCTGGCGCGAGAAGTTGCTGGAGAACGACGGCGCGATCGGCACGCTGGTCCATGCCCATCCGGGCGTCGACACCCAGCGCCTGCGCACGCTCGTGCGCAACGCGCGCGAGGAGCGCACTGCGGGCCGCCCGCCGCGAGCCTATCGCGAGCTGTTCCGGGCGCTGCGCGATATCATCGCGGATTCGCAACCGGTTCCCGAAGATGACGGCGAATGAAGAGCTGCTGATCGGACTCGTTTCGATCAGCGACCGCGCCTCGAGCGGCGTCTACAAGGACGAAGGCATTCCGGCGCTCGAGGAATGGTTCTCGCGCGCGGTCGCGACCCCCTGGCGGACTGAAACGCGGCTGATTCCCGACGAGGGACCCGTGATCGAAGCGACTCTCCTCGACCTCGTCGATCGGCACGGTTGCCACCTCGTGCTCACCACCGGCGGCACCGGCCCCGCTCCCCGGGACGTCACGCCCGAGGCCACGCTCGCGATAGCCGACAAGATTATGCCGGGATTCGGCGAGCAGATGCGCAGGATCAGCCTCGAGTTCGTTCCCACCGCGATTCTCTCGCGGCAGATCGCAGTGGTGCGCAAGCGCTCGCTCATCATCAACCTCCCCGGCCAGCCCAAATCGATCCGCGAAACGCTCGAAGGCCTGAAAGGCAAGGACGGAAAGCAAATCGTCGCGGGCATCTTCGCCGCCGTTCCCTACTGCATCGACCTCATCGGCGGGCCCTACATCGAGACGCGCGAGGAAGTGGTGAAGGCCTTCCGGCCCAAGTCGGCGATCCGCCCGAAAGCGAGTTGACTCATGCCCGAGCCGCTGGCCGCAATCGAAATCGAAACCGGAAA
>Ga0066670_10000210_pt1 | contig 15417 bp, 10 predicted proteins | sample GraSoiAngelo_119_FD_66459 | JGI IMG/M metagenome (GOLD analysis project Ga0066670, IMG submission 66459) | Grasslands soil microbial communities from the Angelo Coastal Reserve, California, USA - 14_0919_05_20cm | ecosystem: Environmental > Terrestrial > Soil > Grasslands | place: USA...
GCCTGCGTGGCGATCTCGGATACGGCTTCGGGCGCGTCGGCTCCACTCGCATTCACACCGATGGGCCAGGAATAGAGGCTCATGTCGCTGAAGGTGGAGTTTTGCGAGCGCCAATCGAGGTAGTCCTCTCCGGTGAGAGGATAGTCGCCGGGGGCGGTCTCGGTTTCGCGGAGTTCGACAAGCTGTTCGGGACGCGGATATGGGAGGGGCTGAAGCAAGGTGGTATGAACCAGGGAAAAAATGGCGGTGTTCGCACCAATTCCGAGAGCGAGTGTCACCATGGCGATAAGGGCAAAGCCCGGATTGCGCACGAGCATTCGCGCGGCGTAACGGATATCCTGCATCGCATCTTGCAACCAATTCACGTGGCGCATGCCCCGACACTCCTCCTTGCTTAACTCAAAACCGCCAAAATCGTGGCGCGCGGTGCGGCGTGCTTCTTCCCTGGTCGTGCCGTGAGCGAGGTTCTCTTCGATTTTTCGCTGAAATGATATTGCAGCTCTTCGTTCAGTTCCTGCTCGACGCGGTTGCGGCGGAAGAACGAGCGTAGTCTCAGCGGAACGGTGTAGAGCCAATGTTCGAGGCGCATGGTGTGCTCCTTGCGCTTAAGCTTGCGACCTTAAACTCGAAATTCCGGCTATGCCTCTTTCAGCTTGACAACGTGCGAGATCGCTGCCGAGAGGCGGTTCCAGTGGCCAGCTTCCTTTTCGAGCTGCCGGCGGCCAAGCCGCGTCAACGAATAGAACTTGGCGCGCCGATTGTTTTCGCTGGGCTTCCACTCGGCGGTGATCCAGCCCTCTTGTTCCAGCTTGTGCAACGCCGGGTAGAGAGAGCCGTCGCTGACTTGGAGAACGTCTCCGGAAATTTGCTTCAAGCGCTGGCTGGTGGCAAAGCCGTTCAGCGGCTCCAGCGCCAGAATTTTCAAAAGCAACAGGTCCAGCGTGCCCTGGACCAGGTCGGATGGCTTGCTCATGCGCACTCCTCGGTTACCGAGGATAAAGTACACCCATTCCCCTAGGTAAGCAAAGGGAAAGAAAATTTAGATTTGCGGCGTTTCACTCCGCGGTTCCCGACCCTAACTAAACCTGTGCAGACATGACCCAAAACCTGTCATTCCGACTCCCAGTCGCGGTCTTCCGCGGCCTGGGGCGGAGGGACCTGCTTTTCAGGCGACGGCAGCGAATGCTGCCGTTCGCGACCTTAAACTATTTCTTGACATAGAGAAACAGGCGTGAACAACCGTTTACCGCATGGAGCGAAAAAAGGTGCTGCGGCGAACCAGGAAAATCGGAAACGCACACATTTTCGAAGCCATCGTCTCGCGCCAGGCGGCACAACGCCGGCTGATCGACGACCTGTTGAGCCTGTTTGGCGGCCGGACGCAGCGCGCTTGAACTGACTTTACTCGCGCAGGATGCTTCACATAGGGGACGCGCCGGTGGCCGCAGCATAGGCGCTCGTCTGCTCCGCGGGCACTGGAGCTGCGACCGCCACCTGTGCGGAACTAACGGCGGGAACGGGCTTGGCCGTGTACGTGGCGTACAGCGCCATGCCAGTGAAAAACGCGCCGGCCACAAGGTTTCCGAGCGTCACGGGGAGCAGATTCCAGAAAAGCGCTTGGCCCACGGAGACGGGGGCGCCCAGCAGCATGCCCGAGGGCACGACAAACATGTTGACCACGGAATGTTCGAAACCCAGCGCGAAAAAAGTTAGGATCGGCAGCCACATCGCCGCGATTTTTCCTACCGTCGAGCGAGAGACCAACGCCAGCACCGCGCCAATCGTGACCATCCAATTACACAGAATTCCCTTTACGAGCGCCAAAGCCCAGCCGCTTCCGCCGAGCGCCGCGTAGCCCAACGTTTTCTTTTGTGCTCCCTGCTTCAACAAATCGGCGACGGCGCCGCCATTGCCAGTGCGCCAATTGGTGATTACCAGATAAAACAGCGCCGCGTAGAGCAAGCTGCCGAGCAAATTGCCAAGATACACCCAGCCCCAATTGCGAAGCATTCGTGTGAGGCGCACGGTTCCGGCCAGCGCGCCAATCGGCAGCACTGCAAAATTTCCCGTCACCAGCTCCAGCCCGAGCAATGCCAGCATCACGAATCCAACGGGCAAAAGAATCGCGCCCACAATCGGCGGAAGTCCCTGCGAAGTCACCAAAACAGCCAGCGAAGTCGCGTACCCAAGGAACGCCCCCGAGAGCTTTCCGCGAATCAGCATGTCTGGCGCAGAAAGTTCCGACTTCCTCTCTGCCAACCGCACCGCTTCCTGCAGCACTTCTTTTGGACTGACAGTCTGTCATGGAATCCGCGGCGGCTTGACCCCGCTTTTCTTCCTTCCTCGCCTTGCTCCCCGACTGCTCTTCTCTGGGCTCTTCTTTCCGTGTCCTCTGTGTTGAAAAACGATTTAAAATCTGGCGAGCTTCAATAAATTGCTGCGTCTCAATTGGCCCTCGCCGAGGAAGACGGGAGGGGACGCGGCGAATGCCACGACGCCAGTCCCGCCGTCGCCGCTGCCGCGAACAGAGGATCGCTCAACGCGGCATGCTCTCTCGCCTCTTTCTCGAAGCGATAAGACTCGATGACCTTGGCCACCACTTCCGGCAATTTTTCATCGCATGGCACGGTTTCCAAAATCTCTTCGCCCGCAACGGCCTGCGGGCCGGTCTGGCCGCCCGCGTAAATGGCCACGGCGTCCACGAGCTTGCCGTCCAGTCTTGTCTTGAATCCGCGAAAGCCGATGTCGGCCGCCTGATGGTTTCCGCAACCAGCTGGGCATCCGGACCAGTGAAGCGTCAAGGGATTCCCACCGGCGCCAAGCTTCTGGTCGAGCGCTTCAGAGAGCGCGACAGCCCGGCTCTTCGTCTCGATGAGCGCGAGATTGCAGTAGTCCGTGCCGACGCAAGCCACCATCCCGCGCAAAAACGGCGAAGGACGCGGCGAAAACTCCTTGAGCAAAGGTTCCGCAAGCAGGCCGCCAACCGAGTCCGTAGGAACATGGGGAAGGATGGCGTTCTGTCCGGTTGTCAGCCGAATCTCGCCATTTCCATAAATCTCAGCGAGCCGCGCGAGTTCGTCCAATTGCGGTGGGTTAACTCGGCCTGTAGGAATGCAAAGCCCAACCGCTCGAAGTCCGTCCTGGCGCTGCCGCGTCACCCCAAGATGGTCGGCATGCGCGGAGCTGCGCATGTCTCTTCCCTGAAACGCCAATTCGTGACCCAGGCGCTCAATCAGTTCCGCGCGCAGGCGGGACAAACCCCACTCTTCGATGAGAAAAGCGAATCGGCATTTCGATCGTGCCTCGCGTGGTCCATGATCGCGATAAATTTTCACCAACTCCACGACGACCGCGGCAGCTTGAAACACTTCCACAAAAACATTCAGCGGCGAAGCAACAGTAAATCCCCCCGAACCCATTTTTCCGCCGACCAGCACATTGAAACCAATCCGGCCCGCCTTCTTTGCGGGAACGAGAGCAATATCCTGTGATTCCGCATGCGTGCAGTTGTCCAGGCACCCGCTAACGGTAATGTTGAACTTGCGGGGCAAATTGGTGAACTCCGGATTACCCTGACTGCCCACGATGATGCGGTCCAAATCCTGCACAACGGGCCAAGCATCCAGTAATTCGTGTGGGTTCAGACCCGCGAGCGGGCAGCCATTGATGTTTCGAACGTTGTCCACGCCCGTTTGCAGCGAGCGCAGGTCCACGCCGCGCAGTTTTTTCCAAATCTCCGGCACGCTCTCGAGGGTAAATCCGCGCAACTCGACCTGCTGCCGCGTGGTGATGTCCACCACGCCATTGCCCAACCGGCGAGAGAGTTCCGCCATGGCGCGGAGTTGCTCGGCCCGCGCGAAGCCGTTGGGCATTCGAATGCGCATCATGAATTTGCCCGGCGTTGGCCGGCGGTAGAAAACCCCGACCCACTTCAACAATTCTTTTTCCGCCTGAGTCAGCGATTCCGCGCCGCGCGCGATGATTTGCGGCAATTGCTCCAGGATCCGGAGTCCATCCCCGTCCATGGACGCTTTGTATCCCTCGACGGTATTTGCGGGAGCGAATTGAGCTGCTGCCAACGAGGTATCCGCCGTTGATGACATTCGGGAATCTTGCATAACGACCACCTCAGAGCGGCGCGATGCGCCTCTCCAATTGGTGGAGTCATGCTGACACTTGCGCTTGCAAGAGCGCAAACGCAAAGTTCTGTTTGCTTCCATTGAAATTTCCGAAAAGTACCTTAGGAGAGCCAGGATTTTTAATTGAGTCGAGAAGTTTTTGCGATGCCGCTGCATTCACAAGGTAAGCAAACTCTGCAAAATCCTTCATTCCGAGCTGTGGCTCGGCAGCTTGTCGAAAAACTTACTTAACATGTCATTCTGAGCGAAGGCAGGAATCTGCTTTTTACAAAATGCCAGAAGAAAAGCGGCTCCTCTTGGCTTCGTCCTTCCGATGATGCCACTGGCTCAATTCCGCAAGCCATTGCAGGGTTACGCATTGCGCGTTTCCAGTTGTTTCGCGAATCCCTGTTATCGCACGCTAATGAGATCCGCAGCGAACTTGCACTTCTCCCGCGAGATCCGGGTCCATGATCGCCGTCCTGCCATTCTGCGCAGAACAAACCTGCAAGGACGTGATTCCCAGCGCCCCTCGCAAATCCGCGCCCGCAAGGTTGGCTCCGTCCGTTTCCGCCCCACGCAAAACGGCGCCCACCAAACTGGCTCCTCGCAAATCCGCGTTCTTCAAATCCGCGTCCAAGAAAATCGTTCCTTTGCACAAAGCTCCCGTCAAATTGGCGTCTGCCAGCCGGGCCGAGGAAAGGTCCGTCTGCTCGAGGTTGGCAAAGGAAAGCACCGCGTGTTCGAGCCTGGCGTCTCGCATGTCCGTGCGCGAAAGGTCGGTGCGTAAAAGTTGACTGTTGCGCAGATTGACCGCGTAAAGCGAGGCACCGGACGCTTTGGCGTTCGAAAGCACCGTGTTTTCAAACGTGCCGTAGGACAAATCCGAAAAACGCAAATCCGCCGCGGAAAAATTCGCGCCGGTGGCATTGGCAGAAACCATGACCACATGCGAAAGTTGCGCGCGGTCGAAAATTCCGGAGCGCAGCAAGGTTTCCCGCAAATTCGCTCCCCGCAGATCCGCTTCCGAAAAATAAGAGCCTTCGAGATTGGCTCGCCATAATTTGGCGTTCACCAAAAAGGCGTGATACGCCCGCGCGTAGCGCAAATTCATTTCATTCAAGTGCGCGCCCGAAATTTTCGTCACGTTTTCGTCGGTCCAGGGCGTTCCCTTAGGAAGAGGCGTGGAAAGCGAAGCTTCGGTCAGGTCCGCGTAAGGCCGGTAACCCACCGATTGAAAAATCGTAGCGGCCCAGCGGCGAGGATCAGCGGCTGAGCCTGCCGCGCTGCCCGTCTTGTCGGAAGGCAGGCCGCGGTTCACGCCAAGCGAAATGATAAAGAGGATGCATCCCACGGCGAGCGCCGCGCGCGTGGTTCCCAGAATCATTCGCAAAACGTTTTTGGATTTTGGCAACCGGATATCGCCGGGCCGCAGCACGCGCGAGACAACGAAGGGAATGCTCGTCGCAGTGGCCACCGCAAGGGTCATCAGAAAAACGTGAAGCAACGTTCCGCGAAAATCCTGGCGCGTCAAGTAGCGCAGCCAAAAAAAGAAGAGCGTGACCGGAACGATCCAGTAAGCAAGGACCGTCGAAAGCGCCGATTCGAACGCGGTCATGGCCGCGCGCGATTCCCCCTGCCAGCGGAAGTGCCTTCGCACGAGGCCCATCAGATACCACGGACCGTCTTTTTCGAGGGTTTGCCCGTCGGGAAACACCGCGGGCAACGCGGCCATGCTGCCCCACAACCGCAAGAGCAGAAAATGAAAACGCAGCGAGAGGACCAGAAGAACGATGGGCCCGCCAAGATACAGTCCGGTCATCGGCAGCAGATTGCCGAGTTTGGGGAAGGGCAGTGCGGACGAGTTCAAGAGCAGGCGCACATCGGTGGTGTAGATAATCAGCAGGCAACAGAGCAAGCTCAGGCCAACGGTCAGAAAATAGAACCAGCGCGCGACTTTCGTGGCGTCGCCAATCGCTTTCGAGCTGTCCATCGCGGAAATCGATTCAGGAAGCACCGCGTCGAAAAGGTTCGTTCCGCCGAGGCGCCCGAACCACAAGCCGTCGGCACCGTACACGTTGGCGCCCATCAAATTGGCGCCTCTTAATTCCGTTCCTAGTAGATTACTGTTTTGTAGATTTGCCCGAACTAGGCTGGCTCCCCGGAGGTTGGCCATGGAAAGGTCCGCGCCCGATAAATTTACCCGATGCAAGTGTGCGGCCTGCAAATTGACGCCGGTGAGGTCCGCTTTAGCCAGGTTGACGCCGGTGAGGTCCGCCCTGGCGCCGCTTTCTCCGCCCGATTCCACCCACTGCTTGTGCTGATCCAGAATTTCTGCAAGATCGATCAGAGAAATTCCGATGGTGCCTTCGCGGCTGGGAACCTCTTCCACCGCAGGAGGTGTTTCTTTTGCGGCGGCATCGATGGTAATTTCCGTTTTTAGTTCTTCCACTTCTTTGATTGCATGGATATCCGGAGACATTCGAGCACTTTCCCCCGAGGAACTACTTCCTCTGTCGGCCATATGTGCGCCTGGCCGCGGATCCCGCGTGCGAATCCGCGCAACGCCAGCCCCCACTTTCGAGTCCACAAGGAACTTCCGTTGGGCTCCCCAATCCTCTCTCACCTAGGCTGTAAAAATCGCCTGACCCAAAGTACAGGTTGCGCCAGCGGTAACGGTTAGCTTAGCGCGGGGGAGAAGTATTCTCATCCGTTCATTCCCTGTGGAAGTGCCGAGATGGTAGTCCTCACAGGAGCCAATTCCCTTTGAGCGTGATCTTTCGCGGGCGCATCGTGGGAGACTGTGTGCTCTAAGAGGCGTACAAACTAGGGCATGGGTCTAGGCATGGGTCCGCGTCAGTCCGCGGCAAAGAGCTTTATCCAGCAGGTCCGCGTTCCTTCGCCAATCCGCGGCGGGTGCCTAGACAAAACTGAGCCGGGGCGCTTCGCTGAGGGGCCAAGGCACCCCGGCTGATCCTGCCCGCCTCCGCAGTGTGCGAGCAAGAAACCCGGAAGAAATTTTTAGCGCCGCAGAACTCCGACAGCTTATTGAAGAATGCCGTTAGTTGTCTTGCGGAGCGCAGCGGATACTTTTGAAGAAACTCACGAGAAAGCAGATTCCTCGTCGCTTCGCTCCCTGGAACGACAGGTTTTACTTCGTTCAATAAGCTCCTGATTCGTCCCGCGGATTTTGGACTTACAGATCGTGCGGTGAGCCGGGGGAGCTACGGCCTCGCGCAGCAGAGAACCTATCGGTCTTCGTCGCCGCGGAGGAACTCGTACCGCTCGATCGCGGCAACCACGCCGACGGCGCCTTCCTCGCGCGGCTCGGTACGCTGCACGCGGCCCAGGCAACGCACGCGCACCGGACCAGCCATGGTAATCTCGTTGGGCAACGTGAGAAGAATCTCGACCGGCGAGCCTTCTTTGACGTCTTTGGAAAGATAGAAGTAGACACCGCGGGAGCTGACGTCCCGCGATTCGGTGCTGGTTTCGCCTACAGCGGCGCCGGACGTCCAGCGAACCGTAAGCGGCAGCCGCATGGTGAAGCGCTGGGTGGTGCGGCGTTCGGAGCCCGTCAAGACCGTCCTCCTGACCGAAGCCAGAGTGTATCTGGGCAGGGGGCCAGCGAACAATAGGACTCCCGATACAAAATCGATTCAAGCCTGAGAAGTACCGTTGTACTAGGACGGCGCCGCAACCAACTGCTCAGTGAAACCGAGGCGCTTCGGTGCGTTGAACAGGGGGTGCGGCGACGGGAAGGTCCGTCGGGGGAGCGTGCAGAGTCGCCTCTCATACCTTTAGCGGAATTTTGGCCCTCGCGCGTGTTTCTCTCTGGCCCTCTTAAGCTGCTGATAGCAAAATGGTTAGACGCGGGGAGGAACAGACTCCCGACCTTTCCGGAGGGTGTAGCTCCACAGTCCGATAGGGATGGCTAAGGTTCTTGGCCGAAGCGCTTGATGTCCTCCGGGCCTTCCTGAAGTGGCAAAACCGCGCGTCCCTGCACGAGTTCGCGAATTTGCTCGACGATATCGGGATTCGCCAGCGTGGTAATGTCTCCCGTATCCATGCGATTCGAAATGGCGGCCAGCACGCGGCGCATAATTTTGCCCGAGCGCGTCTTGGGCATATCCGGCACGATGTGGATGTTCTTGGGCCGTGCGATTTTGCCGATCATGGTTTCGATGGTAGCAGTGACTTTTTCATTGATCTCTTTCTTTGGCAGAACGCCAGGCTTCAGTGAAATGTAAACGACCGGAACTCGGCCCTTGACTTCGTCGACAGCGGGAACCACGGCCGCTTCGGCAACTTCCGGAATCGTGAGGCAAGCGGATTCCACTTCCTTGGTTCCTAGGCGGTGGCCGGCCACGTTGATTACGTCGTCCACGCGCCCGAGGATGCGGTAGTAGCCGTCGGCGGGAAGCACCGCGCCATCCGCAGCGTAATATGGCCAATCGCGCCAGTCTTTGCTGTGCGGGTGCTTGTTGTACTTCTTGTAGTACTGATTGACGAAGCGCTGGGGATCGCCCCAAATCGTTTGCATGATTCCAGGCCAGGGATTGCGAATGCAAATATTTCCGGCCATGTGCGAGCCAGCGGTCACTTCGTTTCCATTTTCATCCCAGATCACCGGATAAATTCCCAGCACCGGCGGACCCGCACTGCCGGGCTTCATGGGGTCAAGAGCGGGTTTAGTGGAACAGAGAAAACCGCCGGTTTCGGTCTGCCACCAGGTATCCACGATCACGGCTTCGCCTTTGCCCACGACTTCGTAGTACCACTGCCAGACTTCCGGCTCGATGGGCTCGCCGACGGTGGTCATGTGCTTGAAGCGATAGTTGTATTTTCTCGGCTCGTCGGCGCCGGCTTTACGCAGCATTCGAATGGCGGTCGGCGACGTGTGGAAAATATTTACGCCGAGCCTTTCCGCGATACGCCAAGGGCGGCCAACGTCCGGGAATTGCGGCACGCCTTCGTAGAGAACGCTGGTGGCCGCGAGTGCGAGGGGCCCGTAAACAATGTAAGAGTGCCCGGTGATCCAGCCGATGTCGGCCATGCACCAGTAGACGTCTTCGGGATGAATGTCCTGGTAATACTTCGCCGTGCCGGTCACGTAAGCCATATAACCGCCGGTGCGGTGCTGACAGCCCTTCGGTTTTCCGGTCGTGCCGCTGGTGTACATCAAAAAGAGCGGAGCTTCGGAATCCTGTGAAACGGGCTCGACGATGTGGCCGCGGTAGTCCTGCAAAACGTCGTCGATGAAATAATCGCGCTCCATGACCATCGGCGTGTCGGAGCTGTACTTGCCGGCGTAGCGCTTCCACACCAGAACCTTGTCGATGTCCTGGCCTTCTTTTTTGGCGGTTTGTACCGCGATGTCCGCGGCGGCCTTATGATCCACCCACTTACCGTTGCGCCAATAACCGTCGGCGTAAATCAGCACGCGGCTGCCGGAATCGGCAGCGCGCAAACCGCAAGCCTCGCCGCTGAATCCGCCGAAAACGACGGAATGCACGATGCCCAGGCGCGCGCAGGCCAGCATGGTGATGGGCAACTCGGGAATCATGGGCATGTGAATGGTGACGCGGTCGCCGGATTTCAGTCCCGCAAAGTCACGCAGAAGAGCCGCGGTTTCGTTCACGCGCCGGTACAGCTCCTGATAGGTGATGGCCGTGGCGGATTCACCCTCGGGCTCCGGAACAAAAACGAGCGCGGCTTTGTTCTTATATTTGGCGAGATGGCGGTCCACGCAGTTGTAGCAGGCGTTGAGCTTGCCGCCGACAAACCATTTCCAGAACGGAGGATGCTCGGTGTCCAGCGTGGTGTGCCAGTACTGATCCCAGTCGAGCAGTTCGGCGTAATGTCGGAAACACTCCGGAAAATATTTTTCGTCGAACTTCGCGACGAAGTCCGGGTCGTAGAGGTTGGCCTGGCCAATGAATTTCGCGGGCGGGCGGTAATAGCCTTCCTCTTTCCAGTGGACGGCGATTTGCGCCTCACTGACTTTCAGTTTGGTTTTATGCTCTTTTGTGTTTAGTTTCTGACGCGGTGTGGCCACGATGGCGGCTCCCTTGGACGATGGATTCACTAAGGCGTAGCGATGTGGGACAGCTTCGGCTCGGGCGCTTTCCCCGAGGATAGAAGAAACTCGTCCGCCAAAAATGATGCTACCGCGCGGGGGCGCGAGTCAATTGCCTGGCCCCCTGGCTGCCTGGCACCGACTACTTCATGCCTCCCACTTCGTCCCAGATCTTCGTGCCATGGGTTTCTTCTAACAAGAGGCTACCAACGACGAAAGTGAGAGCAGCAATTCCCATGGGGTAATACAGCCCCGAATAAATGTTGTGGGTGGCAGCGCACACGGAAAGCCCAATTAGCGGCAACAATCCTCCGAACACTCCGTTGCCTATGTGATAGGGCAAAGAAAGCGAGGTGTAACGGATCTTTGCCGGAAATGCTTCGACCAAGTACGCGGCGATGGGACCGTACACCATGCAAACATAAATCACTTGGATAAAGACGAGCAGCACAAGCAGGGGAACGTTGGGATTGCTTGCTTCTCTTGCGGCCACGAAGGCGCCTTTTGCGTCCGTGGTCACTGCCGTCAGGCTAATTGCGCCCGTTAGCGCATTGCGCGTGGACCATAGCGATACGATATTGCTTCCGGCGGCTTGCTGCATGGCTTTGTAAAGCGGGATATAGGTAACGACGGCGATCAAGCAGCCGGCCATGATGATTTTTTTTCGTCCGATGCGGTCTGACAGGGCTCCAAACACAGTGAAGAACGGCATTCCGAGCAGCACCGCTAAAGCCACGATTTTGTTCGCCAGCGTGGGATTCACCCTGAGAATGGTCTGCATGTAGAAAAGAGCATAGAACTGACCGCAGTACCACACAACTCCTTGACCCGCGGTTGCGCCGAACAAGGAGATCAGCACGCGCTTGAGATTCTCCCACTTTCCGAAAGCATCTCTGAGCGGCTGCAGGGAGGTCATGCCCGCGGTTTTGATGGATGTAAAGATAGGCGACTCCTTCATCCGCAGACGGATGTAGAGCGAAATTGCCAGCATGAAGATGGAAATCAGGAACGGGATGCGCCAGCCCCAGGCCGAAAAAGCCTCCCTGCTCATCGAAGACTGCGTCGCCAGGATGACGATCAGGGAAATAAAAAGACCAAGCGTTGCGGTGATCTGAATGAAGCTGGTATAGAAACCGCGTTTGTGGTCCGGCACATGTTCCGCCACGTATACCGTTGCTCCTCCGTATTCACCACCGAGCGCCAGCCCTTGGAGGATACGGATGCCAAGGAGACATATGGGCGCAAACCATCCCGCGGTCCTGAAAGTAGGCAGCATCCCAATGATCGCCGTTGCCCCGCCCATAATCGACAAAGTCACGAGGAATGCATATTTACGTCCCACCAGGTCTCCGATGCGCCCGAAGAAGAGCGCCCCAAAGGGGCGAACAACAAAGCCGACGGCAAACGTGGCCAAGTAGGCGATGTACGCAAACGTCTGGTTCCCTGGTGGATAAAATAAGGGCGACAGTACAGCCGCCAGACTGCCAAAAATGTAGAAGTCGTACCACTCAATCATGGTGCCGACAGCCGAGGCGAGAATCACCCTCCAGATGCCGTATGCGGCCGTACCGCCCATGGGGATTGCGTCTGCTCGGCTAGCCATGGTTCCTCCTCGACGCTCTTAACTGCCGCATGGATGTGCCTTGACTTCGCTCTAAGGCAAGCGTTGCGCACACCTCTTCTTGCCGTGTCCTTCCCCTTCCGTTGAATCCGTCCTGGGACTCGCAGTAAGGGGCGCGAGCCAGGTCTTCCTTGGCGGAAGGGCTTCGGGAACGCCAAGTTCATATACGGGTCGGCGGGAGTTGTCAAGAAAGGACTTGGAGCATTTTGGAGCATCCCTGCTAGTTGCTAGTCTTTCGATTGGTCAACCGCTATGTTAAGAGTTAGGTCTGGGCCGGGCGGGGGCCTTACGCAGCCCTCTGAGACGAAAGCGGCGTCATCCGGCAGAGCAAAGCGATTGACTGCGAGATTTAATAAACTCCCAGGCGTCGGCATACAACCGCGGGGATTTGGGGTGACATGTTCCGGCGGGTGCGTTCTGAAGATAGGATGTCAGCAAAACCAGAAGGCTTCTGCTGCATTGGACGTTACTGCGGTCCTCAGAATCCTAGCAGCAGGCCTCACCTACTTGCTCGCTCCCAAAAACTTCCTGGTCGGCACGAGCATGACGATTTATTTCTTCTGGGGCGGCTACCGCTAGTGCTCAGTCCGCAAAGGCTCAAAATATTATTGGGAGGCGCTAAAGCGCCACCCTACCCTACAATTCGTCCGCGGCTGGGAACTTCACGAGTTACCAGCTACGCGTGATATAGTGCCCGCTGTCATGAGCGTTAAAGCGCCGCCGTCAAACACGAAATCAACCGCAACCACTCCGCTCACGCGCAATCAGATTCGCGGGTTCTGGGCTTCTTGGGGAGGCTGGACGCTGGATGGTATGGATTCGTTTATCTACGCGCTCGTGTTGGTGCCCTCGCTGCGGGAACTTCTGCCGAACTCCGGCATCGCTGCCACCAAAGGCAACGTCGGTTTTTATGGCGGATTGCTGTTCGCGCTATTTTTGTTGGGATGGGGATTGGCCTTCTTATGGGGGCCGGTCGGCGACAAATTCGGGCGTGTTTGGACCCTCATGCTGACGATCGTGTGGTATTCCGTTTTCACGTTTCTCAGCGCGCTCGTCGTCAACGTTTGGCAGCTTGCTATTTTGCGCTTGCTTGCGGGCATTGGCATCGGCGGCGAGTGGGCCATGGGTGGAACTTTCGTGGCCGAAGAGTGGCCGGAAGAGCGTCGGCGCGTCGGCGCAGGATACATGCACACCGGATATTACCTCGGAATTCTCCTTGCGGCGATTGCGAATTATGCGATTGGCAGCCATTACGGTTGGCGCATGATGTTTGCAGTAGGCGGATTGCCCGCGCTGTTGCTGGCGTGGGTACGGCACGGCGTGGCGGAGCCGGAACGCTGGAAACGAAAAGAAGGCGTCGTGCGTTCCTGGAAAATTTGGCGGCCGTTCGCCGCGCTTTTCTCGAAGGCCCTGCGCCGCAGGACGATTCTGAATTCGTTGTACATGCTGGCGTCGATTTGCGGATTGTGGGCGGGAACCGTGTATGTGCCTGCGGCCGCAACGACGCTGGCGGAAGCGGCAGGAAGAATTGGTCCGCTAGCGGCGCAGTTTGCTTCGGGCGCCACGATGCTGGTTTCCGTCGCCACGATTTTGGGGTGTTTGGCGATGCCCTGGTTCGCGGAAAAACTCGGACGCCGCGGCGCGCTGGGATTTTATTTTGCGGTGATGCTCACGTTCATTGCTGTGACCTTCGGAAAAGTGTTTTATCTCGGCGCGACGGCGCTGCCGTGGTTTTTCGCCTGTTTGTTCTTTCTTGGATTTGGCGGCGCGAATTTTGCGGTTTACACGCTCTGGCTACCGGAGCAGTATCCTACCGAGTGCCGCGCCAGCGCGTTTGCTTTTTCTACTTCGTTCGCGCGCTTCGCAGGCGCTGGCATCACGTTTCTGGTTGGTGCGGGCGTACAGAGGTACGGCTCGCTGGGAATCCCGGTGGCGCTGACTTCCATCGCTTTTGCGATTGGCTTGCTGCTCGTTCCTTTTGGCGTGGAAACCCGCGGAGAATGCCTGCCCGCTTAACGCCGCGCATCTGGAGAAACTTGGCCGAAGTGCAATCCAAGATTTTTCCCATTGAGAAGCTGCGCGAATTCTGCACCCGCGTGTTTCGCGCCACGAAGCCCGCGCCAGCCACGAAAGGCCCGCTCATTCCGGGCGACCCGGAGCGGGAAGCAGGACAAGTGCGACGGAAAAGGGCGTGCCGTTGATTCTGTCGGTGGTCGAAGAGCTGCGGGAGATTTCGCAGAAGCCGGGGATTCTGCTCGAGTGAGAGTCACGTACCAGAAATCAACGCAAGAAATCTGAGCGCTTGCCGCGGAGGGAAGCATCCAGAAGCTGAATCGTGTGCACAACGGGTGTTTTTTGACCGCGGCGCGAGAGGGCGGACTGGAGTTGCAGGATGCAGCCGGGGTTGCCGGTAGCGACGACGTCGGCTTTGAGTTGCGAAACCAGTTCGGCTTTGCGGTCCCCGAGGGATTGGGCGGAGTCGGGCTGCACGAGATTGTAGATGCCGGCAGAGCCGCAGCAAATGGCAGATTCGGGAATTTCCGTGAGTTCGAGGCCGGGAATGGCCGAAAGCAAAGCGCGCGGTTGCGAGTGAACGGCTTGCGCGTGCTGCAAGTGGCAGGAGTCGTGAAAGGCCACGCGCAATTTTAGAGGATGACGCTTGCTGCGTGGATCGAGTTCCGCAAGAACTTCGCTGATGTCTTTGCATTTTGCAGAGAATGCTCTGGCGCGCTCCGCGTACTCCGGATCGTCGCGGAGCAAGTAACCATACTCCTTCACGTTGGAGCCGCATCCGGCGGCGTTGGTAACGATGGTTTCCACCTCGGCGTGCCCGAAAGCGTCAATGGTCTTCCTGGCGAGCTCGATGGCGGCGGCTTCTTCTCCGGCATGCACGAGTAACGCACCGCAACAAGGTTGCGCTTGGGGAGCAACCACCTCGCAGCCTTCGGCGGAGAGCACGCGCGCCGTGGCGGCATTCACCTGCGAGAAAAATTCGCGCTGCACGCAACCGAGGAGCAACCCGACGCGGCGGCGCTTTATGCCAACCGCAGCGGTGACTTCCGGCACTGCTTCTTGTGGCGTGAGTCGGGGAAGTAGCGCTTCCATTGTCTGCAATCGTTTGGGCAGGAGTTTTACCAAGCGCAAGCCACGGACAAGAGCTTGTAATCCCGATTTTTGGTAGGCAAGAAGCGGCGCGCGCAAGCGGCGCAGGCGGTCTGGCCGGGTGAAGGTGTCAAAAAGAAAATGGCGATGGCGCTTCTCCACGGAGGAGCGCGGGAAATTCCGCTCAATTTGCGCCCGCGTGGCTTCAATCAGCTTGCCATAGTCCACGCCGGAAGGGCACGCGGTCATGCAGGCCATGCAGCCGAGACAGCTATCGAAGTGGCTGACCCATTTGGGATTGATCTGCGCATTGCCTTCGGAAGCGAGCTTCATCAGGTAGATGCGGCCACGCGGCGAATCCATTTCCTCGTTCCAGAGCACGTACGTGGGGCAGACCGGCAAACAGAAGCCGCAGTGCACGCACTTGTCGATAATGGTCGTGGACGGCGGATGATGCGTGTCGAAGGCGGAAGGAAGCGGATTGCAAGTGCTTGTCA